>WNFU01019381.1_pt1 | contig 12677 bp, 12 predicted proteins | sample 5400121 | NCBI WGS metagenome assembly WNFU01 (sample SAMN13153360, study PRJNA577476) | soil metagenome | isolation source: 100 cm soil or saprolite under grassland replicate 1 | place: USA:California | collected 2016-06-15 | reverse complement strand
CCGAGCACGCCGCGGAGATGGCCGAGGCGGCGGGAGAGCACGGCAAGTTCTGGCAGATGCACGATCTTCTGTTCGAGAACCAGGAAGCGCTCGGGGATGAACCGCTGGTTCGGTACGCGGAATCACTGGGCATCGATCCGGCCTGGGCCGCTGCCGCGCTTGTGGAGAGTCGGTTTGCGCCGCGCGTGCGCGAAGACTTTGCCAGCGGCGTACGGAGCGGCGTCAACGGCACTCCGACCTTCTTCATCAATGGGTTCCGGTACGACGGCGGTACCGACACATTGCTCGACGCATTGATGGAGGCTACGATTGACGCCCCCCTGAAATCGGGAGACTAAATGACCGCGTTGACCGCCTTGTTGCTGCCGATCCTGGTGTCGGCAGTGGCGGTGTTTGTCGTCAGCTCCATCATCCATATGACGCCGCTGTGGCATAAAACCGATTACCCGCGGTTCGCGGGCGAGGACCGCGTGCTGGACGCCCTCCGTCCCATCAGCATCCCGCCCGGCGACTATCTGATGCCCCGGCCGGCCAATCCCGCCGAAATGCGCTCGGCCGAATTCCGAGAGAAGATGAAGCGGGGCCCGGCGGTGCTGCTGACGGTGATGCCCCCATGGAGCGGGTCGATGGCGGGGAATCTGTCGCAGTGGTTCGTGTACTGTCTCGTGGTCAGCGTGTTCGCCGCGTTCATTGCGGGCTCCGCGATCCCGCCCGGTGCGCCGCCGTTCAGCGCCGTCTTTCGCTTTGCCGGAACGACCGCGTTCCTCGGCTACACCTTGGCCCTGTACCAGATGTCGATCTGGTACCGGCGGTCATGGGTCATGACGCTGAAGTCGACGTTCGACGGAGTGATTTTCGCGCTCGTGACGAGCGCGGTTTTCACGTGGCTGTGGCACTGACGACATCCCCCCCGGTTCTCTGCTATCACCGTATCGGCGGCCCGCTCGAGCTGGGCGTTACTCGGGTGGGCCAGTCTGTCTTTGCGCGACAGATGACGGCGCTCGCCCGCGCAGGGTGGCGTACAACGACGTTGCAGGAGTTCGCGCAACGCATGAAGGTAGAAGGGGCGCAGCATGCTGCGCCCCTAGACAATCCCCCGTCGCGCGAATTCCTCTTGTCGTTCGACGACGGCTACGCCTCCCTCGCCGGCTCCGCCTATCCGATTCTCGCCGACCTCGGCTTCACTGCCACCACCTTCCTTATTACAGACTACGTCGGGAAGGTGAATACCTGGGACGTGCAATACACTTGGAATCGCCTCCAACACCTGAGTTGGCCGCAAATCGAGCAGTGGCGCGCCCGGGGCTTCGAGTTTGCCTCGCATGGCGCGAGCCATCGGCGGCTCACGTGGCTGAATGATGCGGCGATCGAGACGGAGCTTCGAGGTGCGCGTGAGACCCTGACCGCGCGTCTCGGCGGGGAAGCCGGCCGGGCAATCGCCTATCCATTTGGTGCCGTCGATGCGCGCGTCCTGCGGCATGCTCGGAACGCCGGCTACGAGCTCGGGTTCGCAGGAGTGAAGGGAAGCGGAGAAGCGCTCTGCCGGCCGCGGGTGCCCGTCTATTTCTGGGATCGAGGGGATGTGCCGTTTGGGCTGCGAGGTGATGCACTCGGATCACTGGGGAGATTCGTGGCGCACACAGCTAACCGGTGTGCCGTGGGAACGACGGTTCTTAAAGGTGTCTGGTCTCAGGTGTCTGGTGTCAGACCAGAAACCAGACACCTGACACCAGACACCTAAACGAAGAACCTAGCCGCAACGGGTATCAGCTGAGGGTGCCGTATCAGCGCGTGGGCGAAGACCCTGCCGATTGTCCGTTTTTCGTGTGGAATCTTGTTCACCGTCCGCGCCAGTTTATTGAAGGACGCGTCGTCGACATTTTCGAGCGCGTGTTTGATGCGGTAGTACTTGAGGTGATCTTCGCCCAGGAGCTGCATCCAGGCCTCATGATAGGTCGACAAGCGCGCCTCGCTCGTGTCACCGGCGCAGATCGCGGCTGCCGCGCTACGGCCGGCCAGCCGGCCCGCCTTCATCGCGTTGACGATTCCGCCCCCCGAGAGTGGATTGATCATGTGCGCCGCATCCCCCGCGATCATGACACCGTCCGCATACGTCTTTTTGATCGTCGTATGCACGATGACACCACCGACCGTGTAACCGGTGCGGGCGCCGTTCGGGAACCGTCGGGCGATCCACGCATCCAGGTACTCGCGCGCGTTGCGGCCATTGGTCTTCAACGCGACGAGCCCGAGACCGACGTTGGCCACGCCCACGGCTTTGGGGAAAATCCACGCATAGCCACCGGGCGCAATCGCATTGCTGAACTGCAAGTAAATCGCGTCGGGATTGAAATCGATCCCCTGGAGCACGTACTGTGCGCATGACTCCATGTCGCGCGCGGGCACGCGGGTGTCGAGTCCGGCCCAGCGACCGACCATCGTTTCGACGCCATCGGCCCCGATGACGATGCGCGCGCGGTAGAGCTCGTTCCTGCCGCGCTCCTTCACGCGCACGTGCCAACGTCCATCACCGTTGCGCGACATGCCGGTCGCTTCGGCGCCGACGAGCACCTGCGCACCGGACGCTGCTGCTTCCGCCGCCAGGTGTGCGTCGAACCGTGTGCGGTCGAGAATCCAGCCGAGGCCGCAGTCGCCGAGCACGACCTCGGTGTCATCTGGCGCCTGAAAAATGACGTCGGTGATCCGCCGGGATACCCAGTCAGCGCCGTCGGGATCGGCGAACTCACGCAGACCGGCGTCGCCGACCCCTTCGGCACAGCGCACGGGGGACCCGACCGCCCTATCGCGTTCCAGCAACACGACGTCGAGCTCGCGGGCCGCCTGTTTCGCATGCCAGGCGGCAACCGCCCCGGCCGGCCCGGCGCCCACGACCAGGACGTCGACGTCAGGCATAGGGCACCATGGAAAGGGCGCCGACAGGGCAGGGACCGACGCATTTCTCGCACCCGGTGCAGGCTGCGTCGTCGACCGTCAGGACGTTCAGCTCGAGGTGGATCGCTTCGGGAGGGCACAACGGCAAACAGAGCCCACAACGGTCGCACACCGCCAGGTCCACCACAGCAATTGTGTCGGGCGTCACGCGACGCATGGGCGAAAGGCTAGCCGGGCGGGAAAGGGCCGTCAAGCTTCATCCTTGCTTGAGGTTACGCAATTCATTACCTTGTGCCCGTTCGCATCAACCCGCCTCACTCTAATACCGACGATCACGTGCCACCAAGCTGGCTGAATTTCAAAATGGGTGCATGGAGCCCGGCGAACGAAATCGCCGTGGACCTTGGTACAGCTAACACCCTCGTCTACGTCCGCGGCGAAGGGATCGTGTTGAACGAACCCTCCGTTGTCGCGATCGAAAAAGCAACCGGCAAAGTCAAAGGCATCGGCCTCGAAGCGAAGCGCATGCTCGGCCGCACGCCCGACGGCGTGCTCGCCGTTCGCCCGCTGAAGGACGGCGTCATCGCCGACTTCGACGTGACGGAGAAGATGCTGCGCTTTTTCCTCAAGACCATCATCGACCGCCATCTGTTTCGGGTGCGTCCGAAGGTCATCGTGTGTGTGCCGAGCGGCATCACCGAAGTGGAGAAGCGCGCGGTGCGCGACTCCGCGCAGTCGGCGGGCGCCAAGGAAGTCTACATGGTCGCCGAACCGATGGCTGCGGCGATCGGCGTGGGACTCCCGGTGGAAACGCCGACGGGCAACATGGTGATCGACATCGGCGGCGGGACAACGGAGATCGCGGTGATCGCGCTGTCGGGCATCGTTTCCGACACGTCGATCCGCACGGGCGGCGACGAGCTCGATCAGGCCATCGTGCAGTTCATGCGCAAGAATTACAACCTGTTGATCGGCGAGCCGACGGCGGAACAAATCAAGATTCAGATCGGCTCGGCGGCGCCCATCGGCGAAGAGCGCGAGATGGAAGTGAAGGGGCGCGACCTCGTGTCGGGAATTCCCAAGATCGTGCGTGTCCATTCGAGCGAGATTCGCGAGGCGGTGCAGGAGCCGATCCAACAGATCGTCGACGCGGTGCGGCGCGCCCTCGAGATCACACCGCCCGAGCTCGCGTCCGACATCGTGGACCGCGGCATCGTGATGACCGGCGGCGGCGCCTTGATTCGCGGACTCGACCTGCTCTTGCAGCAGGAAACGGGGTTGCCGATTCACCTCGACGAGGACCCCATGACCTGCGTGGTGCGTGGGGCGGGGCGGATCCTCGACGCTCCGGAGAAGTACCGCAACGTTTTGACCACGTAGCCGCATGGCGATCGGAACGGATCGCTATGCGTCCCGGGGCGACACGCTGCTGTTCATCCTCTGCGTGGGGTTGTCGGTCGCCGCGCTGAGCCTTCCCGATCAATGGCGTGACCCGCTCGCGCAAGGATTGCGTCAGAGTGTGCTCGCGCCTTTCCTGTTTCTGCAACGTCAGACCGAGCTGCTCGCGGCGGCGCGGTACCGGTACGACGCGGTCGTGGCGCAGCGCGATTCCGTGGCCCTCGCCGCCACATTCGTCCCTGAGCTCCGCAGCGAGAACGCGCGCCTGCGCGGCCTCCTGGGTCTCACCGCCCGTCTGGGCGGCGGCTATGTCTCCGCGGAAATCCTGCATCAGCCCGAACCGACCAACCCGCTCAGCTTCGTGGTGTCGGCGGGCAAGCGCGAAGGCGTGCGCCCGCTGTCCGCGGTGATCAGTCCCGAGGGTCTCGTGGGGCTGGTTGCGTCGGTGGACGAGCATACCAGCGTCGTCCTGAGCTGGGCACACCCCGAGTTTCGCGCCAGCGCGGTCGCCCGGGACGGCAGCGTCGTTGGGATCGCCGCTCCCCACGGTGCGGAGGGGCCCAAGGTGTGGCTGCTCGAGCTGCAGGGCGTGTTGTATCGGCAGCAGGTGCAGGCCGGGACGGTCATCGTGACGTCGGGCCTCGGTGGCGTGTTTCCGCGCGGCATCCCGATCGGCGTGGTGATCGGTCCGGCCGGCGAAGAGAAGGGGTGGGGCCGCACCTACCTCGTCCGACCCATGATCCATCCGGCCGAGCTGTCGCATGTGATGATTCTGACGTCTGCGCGTCCCGCGGGGTCTGATTTGCGCAACGCGTTCACCGTTCCGGACAGCGCACTTCCCAACGAGGCACCGCCACGATGAGACGGACCGATCGGTATCGCTACCCGATTCTCATGATCGTGCTCGTCGTCCTGCAGTTCACCGTGCGCAGCCATCTCGGTGGCGATCGCGTAGCGCCCGACTTTCTGCTGCTGGCGTTGCTCATCTACACGATCCGGGCGGAACCGGGAAAGAGCGCCGCCGCGGGATTCGTGCTCGGCTTGCTGCGGGATGCGCTGACGCCGGCGAGCTTCGGAGCGGGAGCGCTGGCGCACACGCTCGTCGGCTTCATGTCGTCGTGGGCCAAGGCCGTCTTTTTTGCCGAGCATGTCTTCGTCAAGGGATGTCTGTTTTTCGCCGGCACTTGGTTGCGCAACTTCATCGTGGTGGTCGTCTCGGGCCGGTTGCAGAGCTCGCAGGTCGCGTGGGAGCTGCTGGTGTGGTCGCCGTTGCAGAGTCTCACGACCGCGCTGGTTGGTGTCGTGGTGTTCTCGCTCTTCCGCGGCTGGCTGTCGCCCCGGCGGCCGGGCGCCACCGGCGCTTTGGGGGCCTCGGCGTGACCGCCTTTCATCCGCACCTCCTCGATCGCCGTTTGGGGGTGGCGCGGACGGGTGTGTGGATCGTGCTGGGCATCATGGTGATGGCGTTCTTCCGCACGCAAATCCTCGGACACGGCAAGTATCAGCTGCAGTCGGAGACGAACCGGTTGCGGCCGATTCCGCTCCCCGCCCCCCGCGGCGTCATCTACGATCGCAACGGTCACGTGCTGGCGGAGAACGTACCCGGGTACACCGTGTCTCTGTTGCCGGGCCTCGAGGCAAACCTTCGCGCCACGCTGGCGAGCATCGCGTCTATCGCGAACATCGACAGCGTCGAAATCGAACGCGTGCTGCAGCGTGCGCGCCGGGCGCCGTATCAGCCCGCGCTCGTACTCGGCAACGCGCCGTTCAGCGTCGTCTCCGCGCTCGAAGAGCGGCGCGTCGCGATCCCGGGCTTGCTCATTCAGGCAGAGCCCAAGCGCTACTATCCCGACACCGGGGTTGTCGCACACCTCTCGGCTACATCGGTGAAGTCACGGAAGTTGAACGCACGACGCGCCGCTTCGCAGCGGTTCGTTTGGGGGGCCTGGTGGGAAAGTACGGACTGGAGCGCGAATACGACGACACGCTGCGCGGCTCCGAGGGCGTCCATTTCGTCGAAGTGAGTGCGCGCGGGCAGATGGTGCGAGAAGCGGACGCCGCCGCGAACCTCGCGCCCGTGCCCGGCACCGATCTGCACACCACCATCGATCTCGACCTCCAGCGCTACATCTCCCGGACGTTCCCCGCCGGACAGCGCGGCGCGGTGCTGGCGCTGAATCCAAATACGGGCGAAGTCCTCGCGCTCTACAGCGCCCCCGGATTCGACCCCAATGCCTTCGTCGGCGGGATTTCCACCTCGTACTGGCGTTCGCTGAACGAGAGCGCAGCGCGCCCGCTGCTCGACCGTGCGATTCAGGCTCGCTATCCCCCCGGATCGACGTGGAAACTCGCCGTCGCGGCGATGGCCCTGAAGCGCGGGATCGTCGGACCGCGCAGCCACATGCCGATCCCGTGCCGGGGCGGGCTGCAATACGGGAACCGGTTCTTCCGGTGCTGGAACGCACACGGGCACGGCGATCTCACCCTGACGGAAGCCATCGCGCAGAGCTGCGACGTCTACTTCTACCAGCTGGGCATCAAGCTGGGCGTGACATCGCTGCTCGAGGACGCGAACGAATGGGGGTTCCGCGGACGCACGGGGATCGACCTGCCGGACGAGATTTCCTCCGAGTTTCCCACGGGCCCGGAGTATTACGACCGCTTGTACGGCCCGCGCCGCTGGACGTCGGCGGTCGCGTTGAACCTCGCGATCGGGCAGGGCGAGAACGCTCAGACGCTCGTGCAGATGGTGCGGCTGTACCAGCAGCTCGCGAGTGACGGCCGGGTGCGGACGCCGTTCGTCGTGCGGCGGGCGGTGGCGCCCGGATCGAGCGCATCGTTGGATCTGAACCCCGATCAGCTCGCGATCCTGCGCCGCGCGATGATCGCCGTCGTCGAGGAGGGGACAGCCCGCAGCGGGCGCCTCACGGGATTGCAGATCGCCGGTAAGACCGGGACGGCCCAGAACCCCCACGGCGCCTCCCATGGCTGGTTCATCGGGTTCGCGCCTGCCGAGAAGCCGGAGATCGTCGTCGGGGCCATCATCGAGTTCGCCCAACACGGCACCGCGGCGATCCCGATCGTCAGCCGCACGATCGCCCACTACCTCGGCCTAGAGGAAACCGCTGCCACAAGACTGCGCGTGACCGTGCCGACGGACTCGGCGCCGGCGCCGTTCCAGATCCCCGTGCTGCCCGATAGTCTCCCTCCCGTGATTCCGGTCGACAGTGCTGTCGCGCGTCCGCCAACTCGATAAGGCGCTGGTCGCGTCGGTCGCCTTGCTGGCGCTGTACGGGCTCGCAGCGCTGTATTCCGCCGGCCAGACCGACGTCCCGACGTTCGTCGCGACGATCTGGCAGCGGCAACTCATCTGGTTGGGCCTCTGCCTGATCGTCGCCGTGCTCATCTTCCGCACCTCCCCGCGGATGCTGGAATGGGCAACCCCGTTCGCATATGCGATCGCCCTGTTGCTCTTGCTGCTCACACTCTTCATCGGCACGGGCGCGGGAACGGCGGCGAGCAGCAAGTCGTGGATTTCGATCGGCGGGCGTCACTTCGGTCAACCGGCGGAGCTCGCGAAGGTGGCGACGATCCTGATGCTCGCCCGCTGGCTCGCAACGCTGCGTGAGCCGCCTTCCATGCTGCGCGATTTGATCATCCCGGGCATCATCGCCGGGGTGCCCTGCCTACTCGTGCTCAAGCAACCCGATCTGGGCAGCGCCATCGTGTTCGTGGCGATCCTGTTCCTGGTGCTGTTCTGGGCCGGAACGAAACCGTCGCTGTTGGTGCTCGCCGCTTCACCGGTGATTGGGCTCGTGCTCGCGTTCTCGACCGTTGCGTGGGGCGTATGGATCGCCTTACTCGCCGCGCTGCTGCTCTGGTGGCGACCCTACCTCTGGGAGGGGCTCGCGATCATGGGGCTGAACGTCCTCGGCGGGGTGCTGGCGCTGCCGTTCTGGAATCGGCTCGCGCCCTATCAGCAAAACCGCCTGCTCGCCTTCCTGAATCCTGACGTCGACCCGCGAGCGGCGGGCTGGCACGTCATCCAGTCAAAGGTCGCGGTCGGCTCGGGCGGACTGCTGGGCAAGGGGTTCACGGAGGGGACGCAGAAGCGGCTCGCGTTTCTGCCGGCGCAGCACACCGATTTCATCTTCTCCGTGGTCGGCGAGGAGCTGGGATTCATCGGCGTGCTGGTCGCGCTATGCCTGTTCGCCTGGATGCTCTTCAGCCTGCTGCGCGTCGCGCGCAAGGCAACGGATCCGTTCTCGAGCCTGTGCGTCTTTGGTATCGCCGGCCTCCTTTTTACGCACATCGTCGAGAACGTGGGCATGACGATCAACCTGATGCCGATCACCGGCATCCCGCTCCCGTTTTTCTCGTACGGTGGATCGTTCCTCTTGGCGTGCTCGGTCGGCGTCGGGATTGCGCTGCGTGTTGCGTGGGAGTCTCGGCAGTCCGGCTATGCCGAACTGGGGCAATAGGTTAGCTACTCGGGGCTAGCGTCGGTAAAGCTCCGGTCACAAATTGTGCGCTTCGTCACTCTATGGCGCGAATGGCCTGGTTCAAAAAGGAACGTAAGCCGCGCACTTCCGAGCGTGTAAAGCTCGAGATCCCGGCAGACGCCTGGGAAAAGTGTGATCAGTGCGGGCACGTCGACATCCGCGAACGTTTCGTTCGCGCGCTCAACGTGTGCCCCAATTGCGGGCACCACCGCCGCATTAGCGCCCAGGAATACATCGACCTCCTGGTCGATGAAGGGTCGTGGCATGAGCTGTTCGCCGGATTGAAATCCGCGGATCCTCTCAAATTCGAGAACTACGCCGACCGGGTGCAGGCCGCCATCAAGAAGGCCGGGCCGCTCGACGCCATCCGCACCGGCTACGCGCGGCTCCACGGCATGCCCATCAGTCTCGGCGTGATGGACTTCAGCTTCATGGGCGGCTCGATGGGATCGGTGGTCGGAGAAAAGATCGCCCGGCTGACCCGGCACGCGATCGACAAAAAGTCGGCGCTGATCCTGGTGTCCGCATCGGGCGGGGCGAGGATGCAGGAGGGCGTGCTGTCGCTGATGCAGATGGCCAAGACGTCGGTGGTCATCGCGGAGCTGCAGGGGGCGAGAGTGCCATTCATCTCGGTCCTCACCAACCCGACGACCGGTGGTGTTTCAGCCTCCTATGCCATGCAGGGTGATCTGATCCTGGCCGAGCCCGGAGCGGTGATCGGCTTCGCGGGACCGCGCGTGATCAAGCAGACGATCGGCCAAGACCTCCCCGAAGGATTCCAGACGGCCGAATTCCTCCTCGATCATGGGATGATCGACGCCGTCGTCCCCCGTGGCGAATTGCGGGACACGGCCGCCCAGCTGCTGCGGCATATGACCGGCGCGTGGCCGGCTGAGGCCGCCGACTGACCTTCGAAGACGCCGTTCAGTTTCTTTTCGCTCGACAAGCCGGTCGTATCAAATGGAGCCTTGGGCCGACCGAGGGCTTGCTCGACGTGCTCGGCCATCCGGAGCGTCATTTTCCCGCGATTCACATCGGTGGGACGAACGGCAAAGGGTCCACCTGCGCCTTCGTGGCCAACGAGCTTCGGGCGCAAGGGTGGCGCGTCGGAGTGTATTCCTCCCCCCATCTCATTTCTCCCTGCGAACGGATCACGGTCGACGGGGTCCCGATCGGAGAGGACGCGTTCGCCGAATGGACGGCGCAGCTCAAGCTGCACATCGAGCGGGTCGACGCGAGCTTCTTCGAAGCGACCACCGCCATCGCTTTTGCGGATCTCGCGGCTCGGGACGTCGACATCGCCGTCATCGAAGTAGGGCTGGGCGGCCGGCTCGACGCCACCAACGTGCTGACACCGCTCGTCACGGCGGTCACGAAGATCGCGCTGGAGCACGTCGAGTACCTGGGCAGCGACCTCAAGGGGATCGCGCGCGAGAAGGCGGGGATCGCGAAACCGAAGGTCCCGTTCGTGACCGGCGAAGCCGATCCCGCGATCCGCGCCGAGCTCGTGCGGGAGGCCAAACGCCGGGGCGCCGAGCCGATCATCACGGTGGATACGACGCTGCGGCCGCGAAAGGATACGAAGCTGGGGCTGCGTGGGAAGCATCAAATTGCCAACGCACTCGTTGCCCACGCCGTTCTCAATGCGTTACCGAAGCCATTCGGGCCGGTCGGGAAAAACCTGCCCGCCAGCTTTGCCCACGCCTACATCCCCGGCCGCTTTGAAGTTCGCGGCAAGTGGATCTTCGACGTGGCGCATAATCCGGACGGCATGCGCGTCGTCGCGCAGGCCCTGGCCGAATCGGGCAGGACGATTCGCCGGCCGCTGCATGCACTCGTGGGGATCCGCAACGACAAGGATTGGCGGGCGATGCTCAATTCGCTGCGGCCACTGGTCGACCGCCTCACGCTGACCGTCCCGCCGTCGATTCCGCTCATGCAACGCTGGTCGATCGAGGAGATGGGGCCCGACGTTTCGTTCGAGCCGGATTTTGAGCGCGCACTGTACGACATTCAGGAGGGAGCGGAGACCATTCTAGTGACCGGTTCGTTTCATACCGTCGGCGACGCGATGGCTCGCTTGCCCGGCTTCGCGCCCGTCGGTTAAGTTGTCGCGATGCAAGGAAAAGCCCTCCCCGGCTTTCGCGACTTTTACCCTGAAGACCTGATCCTCCGAAACCATATCTTTGCGACCTGGCGCAGTGTAGCCCAGCGTTATGGCTTCGAGGAGTACGACGGGCCTCCGCTCGAATCCCTCGAGCTGTACACGCAGAAGAGCGGGGAGGAGATCGTCCAGCAGCTCTATACGTTTCGGGACAAGGGCGACCGAGACGTCGCGTTACGCCCGGAAATGACACCAACTCTGGCGCGCATGGTCGCCGCCCATGCACAAGCTTTGAAGAAGCCGATCCGTTGGTTCTCGATTCCCCAGCTATTCCGCTACGAGCGCACACAGCGGGGGCGCCTGCGCGAACATTTCCAGCTCAACATGGACATCATCGGTGAGGCTGGGCCGCTCGCCGACGCCGAACTGATCGCGGCTGCGATCGACATCATGCGGGCGTTCGGCTTCGGGCCAGGGGACTTTGCGGCCAAGCTCTCCGACCGGCGTGTACTGCGCGCTCTGCTCCTGGGTTACGGCGTTCCCGAAGCGAAGCTGCCGGTGGTTTACGGGATCATCGACAAGACCGGCCGGGATAAGGAGGCGCCGGAATCGCTGCTGGTAGAGGGAGGCAAGATTCCCTGGGCCGGCCTGCGAGACCTGGATCGCGCGTCGGACGTGCTCGCGTCGCTTCCAGGGGGACCCGAGTCCCTCGAGCCCCTGCGCGACGTGATGGGAGCGCTCCAGCACATGGGCCTCGGGGAGTTCGTGGAGCTCGACTTGAGCATCGTCCGCGGCCTTGCGTACTACACGGGCGTCGTGTTCGAGCTCTTCGACAAGCAGCGAAAGCTCCGCGCGATCTGCGGCGGTGGGCGTTATGACGGGCTGCTCGGGGCGGCGGGCGGTCCCGATTTACCCGCCCTGGGGTTCGGCATGGGAGATGTTGTGCTCGGCGAGCTCCTCAAGGAGCGCGGCGTTGCTCCCAAGGCGTCGACCGAGCTCGGCGCCTTTTTGATAGCGGTGGGGGGCGACGATATGCCCTGGGTGCTGAAGCTCGCCCATGCCATGCGGGAACGTGGGATCGCGGTCGAATACGGGCTCCGGCACACCGGCGTCCGCAAGCAACTCGAGTTGGCGGCGGCGCGCGGTGCGCCGCGCGCTGTGATCGTCGGTCCTGACGAGCGCCAAGCGGGCCTGGCTGTGGTGCGCGATCTCAAAGCCGGAACAGAAGCCAAGGTACCCTTCGACAAGCTTCTCAACGGATATTTCGATTAATGGCACAAGCACAGAACGCTAAAGCGCAGCGAATCACGCCACGCGCCAAGGACTTTAGCGAGTGGTACGGCGACGTCATTACCCAGGCCCAGCTGGCAGACTATTCGCCCGTGCGCGGGTGCATGGTCATCCGCCCGCACGGCTACCGCATCTGGGAGCTGATGCAGCGCGCGCTCGACGACATGATCAAGGCGACCGGCCACAAGAACGCGTACTTCCCGCTCTTCATCCCGATGAGCTACCTCGCGAAGGAGGCCGAGCACGTCGAAGGATTCGCGAAGGAGGTCGCCCTGGTCACGCATACGCGTTTACGGGCGACAGGCAAAGAGGGCAAAGATGCCATCGCGGTCGATCCCACCTCGGCGCTCGATGAGCCGCTCGTCGTGCGGCCGACGTCGGAGACGATCATCTACGGCATGCTCGCGAAGTGGATCCAGAGCTACCGCGACTTGCCGGTGCTGCTCAACCAGTGGTGCAACATCGTCCGCTGGGAGATGCGCACGCGGCTG
>WNFU01007682.1_pt1 | contig 12677 bp, 12 predicted proteins | sample 5400121 | NCBI WGS metagenome assembly WNFU01 (sample SAMN13153360, study PRJNA577476) | soil metagenome | isolation source: 100 cm soil or saprolite under grassland replicate 1 | place: USA:California | collected 2016-06-15 | reverse complement strand
AGGGCGGCGAACGCGAGGAGCGCCGCGATCAGGACGACGGCAGCCGTCCCCGCGGCGATGTAGCCCCGGCGCATGCCTCCGGGTCGGTGCGACATCGATGCCAGGGTCGCATGATCCCTCTCGCGGATGAGGTCGGAGTGGAGCGTCACGCCTAGGGATGGGAAGCGTTTCCTCGCGGAGCGCTTCGGCAACGTCTCTCACGTCGTTCAGCTCCGCCGCGGACTGTGGTCGAGCGCCTATAGCTTCCGTGTCGGCGCTGACCGCCTTGTGGTCCGGTTCGGAAGCATCCGTGAAGACTTCGACAAGGATGCGTTCGTCGGCGTACGTGCGCCTGCGGACATGCCCGTGCCGCGGATCCTCGAGATCGGCGAGGCGCTCGGCGCCTGGTACGCCGTGTCTCGTTGGCTTGGGGGCCGGCACCTCGACGCGCTGGACGCGGATGCGGTGCGCCGCACGCTGCCGTCGCTGCTCGATGTGCTCGACGGCGTTCGGCAGATCGATCTCAGCGACTCATCCGGATACGGCCTTTGGACGGACGGCGCCATCGGCGCGAAGCCGTCGTGGCGCGCGGAAACGCTCGAGGTGGACCGGACCGCGCCTGAGTGGGGTCAGGCCACGGCGCCGGCGTCGCTCGCGGCGCGAGCGTTCGATATCGGGATGCCCCGCGTGCGCGAGCTTGTCGAGCACTGCCCCGAGGACCGTCATCTCGTGCACAGCGATCTGCTGCACTGGAACGTGCTCGTTGAGAACGACCGTGTCACCGGGATGCTCGACTGGGGCAGCTCGCTCATCGGCGACTTTGTCTATGACATCGCCTGGCTCATGTTCTGGCAGCCGTGGTTCCCGCAATGGAGCGGGATCGACTTCGCTCGCACGGCGAGCGAGCACTACGCGCGGGTCGGGGTGGAGGTGCCCGCGTTCGAGGAGCGACTGCGCTGCTACGAGCTGCGGATCGGACTCGGCGATCTGAACTGGTACCTGTCACGCCACGACGACGTGAACCTCGCGCGCGTGGCGGAGCGGATCGAAGAACTCGCCGCGGCGTCGTCCTAAGAACACGAACGCCGCGCGCTTGACCGGCGTGTTGCTGCGACCCGCCCTGGAACCGGTCGCGTTCTTCCGTGGTAGTGAGTTCGTGCGTTGCTGCGTCGTGCTCGCCATCGCGCTTGCGTGCGCTTGCTCGGCCGCGGACGCGACCGTCGCCGTTCGCAGTCCATCAGCGAGCCCGGCACCCAACCTCGATCACTCCGCTGCTGCAGCGTGGACGGCGGATCCGAATATCGCCTTCCGCGCGCGGTCCGGCACGCCACCGGGCGCGGAGGCTTGCGGCACGAACGCCGATGTCGAGTCGCTCCTTCGCGAGTTCGCCGCCGCGTTCAACTCGGGTGACGCGTCGAGGCTGAATCCCGTGATCAGCACGGAATTCTGGGCGATCTCTCTGGGTCACTTGACTGCCTACTCGCGTGACGACGCGCTTCGGATGCTGACCGAGAGACATCGAGTCGGTGATCGGCTCGAGTTCGTGGGCGCGCAGGTCAACGGGCTCGTCGGTTGGGACGGTGCCGCGCACATCGGACCCGTCGACTTCACGCTGATCCGCGGCGAGGAGCGGATCCGACTTTCTGGCAAGGGCGCGCTGTTCTGCGGCGGGACCACACGAGGTGTGAAGGTGATGGGACTCGGCATCCTTTGATACGCACGAACGCCGCGCGTTCAGCGTGGCGGTTTGACTGAGCGGGTGGCGGAAATCGAATCCGCGACCGAACATTGGGAATGTTCTGCGTTACCACTACGCCACACCCGCGAGGACGACCTCATTCTAGCGTAGCGACCGGGTCGTTCGCCAAGACGGCACTGCCAGGCTTGCTGAGCGGCCGTTCGCTTGCGGTGACAGTTCGCGCATCGGACGACGCACTTCTCGATCGCCGCAAGGATCGCTTTCCAGCTCCGTCGACCGATCATCTGGCCGATCGCCATGATCTTGCCGTCCTTGTCGACGTGATCGAACTCGAGAACGGCCAGGTCGGACTCGCCGCAGTCGACGCATGGATGCTCACGCAGGTATTCATGGAGCACCAACAAAACGTCCTGCTTCTTCAGGTGCGCCTCCGTGATCGCTCGCCGCATGTAGTCGGACTTGTTCCGTTCGTAGTGTCCGCGCCTGTATGTCGCTTGACACTCGCGGCAGTAATACGCATGCGTGCTCGTGCGAATGTCGCGGAATGGGAACTGCCAGACCGCCTTGAGCTCGCCGCAGCGCGAGCATTTCCGGAGTCCATGAGGGTCCGCGCTGAACAACGGGCTCTGTTGAGGACTTTCGATCAGCGCGTATCGGCCGGAACGTCCAGGCCGTACGACAGCCGGATCGATCGCGACTCCGACCGAGCGCGCCCACCCGAACTGCGAGGACGTCTTTCGGCGGTGGCAGTTGGCGCATCGAACGTCGCACTTCTGGATCTCCCGAAGGACCCGAGCCCACTCGGCGACCCGCGCAAGCTCACCAACAGCAAGGTCCTTCTGCTCTGGATCACGATGATCGAACTCGAGGACCGTGATATCCGAACAGCTGCATTCGACGCAGGGGTGCTGGCGCAGATATTCGTCGATGAGTGCACGTACGCGCGGGCGTTCCGTTCGGCGACGACGCTCTGCCTTCGCGAGGTACGTCGGCTTGTTCTTTCGGTAGTGTTCTCGGCCGTACGCGCGGCAGCAGTCGCGGCACCACACCCGGCGGAGGCCGCGCTCCCTATCCTTGATCGGGAAGTCCTCTATCGGTTTCACTTCACCGCAACGCGAGCAACGACGACCATCGATCGTGACGATCGCGTAGTCGCCCGGACTCTCGAACAGCTCCGACATTCCGCCGCCTCCGGACGCATGCGCCTGATCCTGATATCGAACGCCTATTCTATCGGTCCTGCCTTGCGGCGGGAGCACCCGAACTCGCGGCCGACGCTCTGGCTCAGATCAGATCGGATCGGATCGGCCGCCGTCGCAAGCTCGGCGCGTTCCGCATCGGTCACGTTCGGATCGGCGGCGCGCAGCTCGAACGCCAGCGGCAAGGCCGCGCGCAGATCCGACGCATCGAAGTGCGAAGCGAACGCGTGGATGAACGCGTCGATCGCGTCGCGCTGCTCGGCGAAGCTCGCCCGCGCCGTGAGGAAGATCGCGATCGCGAGCGCCGGATCCAGCGCCGCGGGACCGCGCGCGGCGTTCGCCCAGTCGATCACGACCGGGCCGGAGGCGGACATGATCACGTTCCGCGGATGCAGATCGAGATGGAGCAGGCGATCGTCCTCGCCGCGCGCGGGGAGCCACTTGGGTCCCGGGATGCGATGCAAGCGGTCATGCAGCTCCGCGAGGCACGCGGACATGTCCTCGAGCGTGCCCAGATCGCCGAGGAGCGCGTCCTGCATCGTCGGGCCGTCGATCCGCTCGAGGACGAGGTCGCGGCCGGACACGGAGATCACCTCGGGCACGGGATAGCCATATGCCCGCGCATAGCGCATGACCTCCACCTCGCGCCCTGGAACGTCGCGGCGGCGATATCGGCGCAGCACCGTCCCGTCGCCCCGGTCGTACACGTCGGCATCGCGTCCGCTCCCGATGAGCGCGAGATCGATGTCCATGACGCTCTAGGCTATGTCGCTGTCCGGCCGCTCGACGGACCACGAGACGGCGGGCCTCGACGATCCACTGTTCGACGACCACAATGCGCCGCGACGACATTGCCGCTACGCGCGGCGAAAGGGAGGCCCGACATGCGTGTGACCACTGTTCGCGCGATGCCGGCCTCCGCCACGGCGTAGCCGCGCACTAGCCCGCGCCTCCCGGCGCGACGCGCCCTGGCGGTCCTCCGGCATCACACCTCCGCGGATCAGCACGCCCACATGTGCCGGAGGAGGAATATCCATGTCGCTCGCGAACACGCGTGAGCCGCTCTTCGCCGACGGCTGGCTCGTCGAGCACGACTACGAGGAGGAGACCCTCGGCGTGCTGAAGATGGGCAAGGAGAGCGAGGTGCGTCTCGTCGCTCGTAGCGGCCAGGGCCGCACGAGCTACATCGCCGAGAAGCGCTTCAAGTCCAAAGGGTTCCGCTCGTTCCGCAACGACGCGGTGTACCGCGCAACGTGGTTCACCGGCCCGGGCGAGGCGCGTGCGCAGCGCGCTGTCCGGGACAAGACCCGTCGCGGCCGCCAGATGCTCGAAGCGGCCTGGTACGGGCACGAGTGGAACGAGCTGCGCCACCTCTACACCGCCGGGGTCACCGTCCCGCCGCCGGTCGAGGAGATCCTTCCCACGAAGCTGCCGTCTCGGACCTTCCACTGGAGCTCGCTCAACGCGCCCACGAAAGGCAGCCACGACGAAGCGATGGATGGCGGCTATCGCATGGGGTTCATCGGCGATCCGCCGGTGGCTTCGCCACGGCTCGCGTCACTACGGCTCTCTCCCGAGCATGCCGAGCGGGTCTGGCGAGAGCTCCTGCACGAGATCTGGCTGATGCTCCGCGCCGAGCGCGTGCACGGGGACCTCTCCGCCTACAACGTCCTCTACTGGCGCGAGCGGCCCGTGATCATCGACCTCTCGCAGACGGTCGATCTCGTGACGCATGCCGGCGCTCGCGCGATCCTGCGCCGCGACCTCGAACATCTCGCGACGTACTTCGAGCGTCAGGGCATCGACGCCGAGGTCGACCAGGCATGGCGGCTCATCGACGCGGACCGCGCCCTCGAGGGACGCCGGTGAGCTAATCGGCGACCGCGACCTTCTCCTTCTTCCTCTGTCCCGCGATCCGGTCGCGGTCGTGCTTCGACAGCACGCGCTTGCGGATGCGGTACGCCACGGGCGTGACCTCGAGCAGCTCGTCGTCGGCGAGGAACTCGATCGCGTCGTCGAGCGACAGGTCGCGCATGCCCTCGAGCCGCACCGTGATCTCCGACGTCGAGCTGCGCATGTTCGTGAGGTGCTTCTTGCGCGCGATGTTCACCTCGAGGTCGCGCTCGCGGATGTGCTCCCCGACGACCATGCCCTCGTACACCTCGGTGCCCGGCGCGATGAAGAGCGTCCCGCGCTCCTGCGCCTGCGTCAGCCCGAACGTCGTCGCGGTCCCGTCCTCGAACGCGACGAGCGAGCCGAACGTTCGCGACTCGATCGGCCCCGCGTCGGGCCCGTAGTCGGCGAACAGCGTGTTCATCACGCCCTCGCCGCGCGTGTTCGTGAGGAACGTCTTGCGGAACCCGAGCAGGCCGCGCGTCGGGATCCGGTACACGGCGTGGACCATGCCGTCCTCGCGGTACTTCATGTCGAGCAGCGCCCCGCGGCGCTGACCGGCCATCTCGACGACACGACCGAGCACTTCCTGCGAGACCTCGACCTCGAGCTGCTCGTAGGGCTCGAGCCGCTCGCCGCCCACGTGCTTGAAGATCACCTCGGGCCGCGACACCTGCATCTCGTAGCCCTCGCGGCGCATGTTCTCGATGAGGATCGCGAGGTGCAGCTCGCCACGGCCGCTGACAACGAAAGAGTCGGGCGACTCGCCCTCGGCGACGCGCAGCGCGACGTCGCGCTCGAGCTCGCTGTAGAGGCGCTCGCGGATCTTGCGCCCGGTCACGTGCGTCCCCTCGCGTCCGGCGAACGGGCTCGTGTTCGTGCCGAACGTCATGCGCACCGTCGGCTCCTCGACGCGGATCGGCGGGAGCGGCCGCGGGTCCGCGGCGTCGGCGATCGTGTCGCCGATGCCCGCGTCCGCGACGCCGGCCACCGCGACGATGTCGCCGGCCCGCGCCTCATCCACCTCGACGCGCCCGAGGCCCTGGAACGTGAACAGCTGCGTCACCTTCGAGGTCGAGATCCCGCCGCTGTGGTCGATGCGCGCGACGGACTGGGCGCGGCGCAGCGTCCCGCTCTGGAGGCGGCCGACGGCGATCCGGCCCTTGTAGTCGTCATACGAGGTCGTGGTGACCAGGAGCTGTGCCGGCGCGACCGCGTCGACGTCGGGTGGCGGGATCTCCCCGACGATCGCGTCGAAGAGCGGCTCGAGCGACGTCCCGATGTGCCGGTGATCGGTACCGGCGGCGCCGATGAGCGCGTTCGTGTACACGGTCTCGAACTCGGCCTGCTCCTCGGTCGCGCCCAGGTCGAGGAAGAGATCGAACGTCTCGTTGAGCACGTGGTTCGGCCGTGCCTGCGGGCGGTCGATCTTGTTGATGACGACGATGGCCTTGTGCCCGCGTCGCAGCGCCTGCCGCAGCACGAACTTCGTCTGCGGCATCGGGCCGTCGACGGCGTCGACGAGCAGCAGGACGCCGTCGACCATGTTCATCACGCGCTCGACCTCGCCGCCGAAATCCGCGTGGCCCGGCGTGTCGACGATGTTGATCTTCGTCCCGCGGTACGTGACGGCGATGTTCTTCGCCATGATCGTGATCCCGCGCTCCCGCTCGAGGGCATTCGAGTCGAGGAGCCGCTCGACCATCTGCTGGTCCTCGCGGAAGATGTGGCTCTGCCGGATCATCGCGTCGACGAGCGTCGTCTTGCCGTGGTCGACGTGTGCGATGATCGCGATGTTGCGGATGTCGGCGCGCTTCATCCGACGGTCGCCCGCTCGCGCTTCGCGGCGCGGCGCTCCTCGAATCGGGTCGCCGAGCGATCGAGCTTGTCGAGGAAGTGCGCGAGGCGCTCCCGCGCCTGCTCGGCCTCGGCGTCGAGGCCGGTGCGCTCAAAGACGCGCCAGTAGCGGAGGAGCGGCCAGAGGATGTCGTCGTGGTGGATACGCAGGTCGTAGATGCCGGCGTCGGCCATCTGCGCGGCCTTGCGCGTGAAGCCGGCGATGCCGTGGCCCGGCATCGCGAACGTGAGGATCTCTGCGGTGATCGCCCTCATCGCGGCAGACGGATCGATGTCGAAGATGGCCTCGAGCGCGCCGCGGTAGAAGACCATGTGCAGGTTCTCGTCGAGCGCGACGCGGGTCATGATCCGATCGGCGACGGGGTCGCTCGAGTACTTGCCCGTGTTCTGGTGCGACACGCGCGTCGCGAGCTCCTGGAACGACGTGTAGGCGAGCCCGCGCACGACGTCGGCGTCGTGCTCGTAGCCGAGGAGCGTCGTCTGCATGCGGCCACGCTCGAGCGCGACCGGGTCGATGTTGCGCGTCACGACGAGGTAGTCGCGGATGACGATGGCATGCCGGCCTTCCTCCGCCGTCCACCGATGCACCCATTCCTTCCAGGCGCCGTCGCCGTGGTGGAACATGCGGTAGATCAGCCGGTGGTACGAGGGCAGGTTGTCCTCGGTGAGCAGGTTGACCTCGAACGCTGTCTGCGCGACGCCCGTGAGGCGCGGCTGATCCGGGGTCCACGGCTCCTTGTCGTAGTCGCGGCCGAGGCTGTAGGGCACGTAGTCGTGCGGGAACCACTCCTTCGCCACGGCGAGGTGGCGCTCGAGGAGACGCGTGACGGCGGGCTCGATCTCCGCCAGCAGCGAGCGGTCGGCCTGCTGCTCTGCGGTCAGGGGGATGCGCTGGAGGTCACCGTGGGTGGGTTGCACTGGTCAATTGTGCGGCCTGAATGCCCGCCGATGCCCCGCTAGCCTGCTGAACATCCCCGACGACATCGCTCCGACGTACCGCGCGCTCTTCCGGCTCGAGCGCTTCGGCCACCTCGTGGCCGGGATGCTCATCGGCCGGATCGCGTCGCAGATGGTCTCGCTCGTCCTCGTGCTGCTCGTGCTCGAGCGCTACGGCTCGCCCGCGCTCGCCGGCCTCACGACGTTCCTGTCGCTCGCGCCCGGCCTCGCCGTCAGCCCGATCGCCGGCACGCTCCTCGACCGCTTCGGCCGGCGCCGGCTGATCGTCCTCGACTACGTCGTCGCGATGTCGGGCCTGCTCCTCATCGCCGCACTGTCGGCCGCGAACGCCCTTCCCGCGCCGCTCCTTCTGCTCATCGTCGCGGCCCAGTCGCTGACGTTCCCGCTCTCGACCGTCGGCATGCGCACGCTCTTCCCCCTCGTCGTGCCGCGCCCGCTGTGGGAGCGCGCGAACGCGATCGACAGCAACGGCTACGCGGTCAGCTCCGTCTTCGGGCCGGCGATCGCCGGCGCGGTCGTCGCCGCGGTGCACGGCGAGGGCGGCCTCGTCGCCGCGGCGGCGGCGTTCGCGGTCGGCGCGGTCATCACGGCCGGCGCGCCCGACGTCGACGTGCCGGGCCACGACCACGGCCCCGTCCTGCGCGCGGCGTGGGACGGCGTCGTCCACGTCGCGCGGCATCCGACGCTGCGCGGCCTCGCGATCGGCGTGTCGATCAGCAACCTCGGCAACGGGATCCTCGTCCTCGCCGTACCCGTGATCGTGCTGCAGCGGCTCGGTGGCTCGCCGGTCCTGGTCGGTCAGCTCTTCGCGGCGGAGGGGATCGTCGCGTTCGTCGCCATCATGCTCATGGGCCGCGTCCCGACCGAGGGACGCGAGCGCACGCTCATGGTCGTCGGCGTCCTCGTCAGCACCACCGCGATGCTCCCCCTCCTCGTCCGCATCGACCTCGTGTTCATCGTCCTCGCGATGCTCGTCCGAGGCGCGACGGCCGCGCTCTACGACGTGCCGATGTTCACGCTCCGTCAGCGGCGCACGGATCCCGCGTGGCTCGGACGCGCGTTCGCCGTCTCGATGTCGCTGAACTTCGTCGGGTTCCCCATTGGGTCAGCCATCGGCGGCGCGCTCGCGTCGGTGAGCCTCGAGGCCGCGCTCGTCGCGATGGTGGCGTTCTCGCTCGCCGGCGCCGTGTCCCTGTACCTCTTCGTCCCCCGCTCCTGATCCGACACGAGCGCGGGCCCGCGCCAGGCCGGGGTGGTGAACGGCCTTCACGCTGCATGCCACGCCGTGTCACGGCGATGTATCCGGCACGCGCGGTGCATCGGTGTCCGCGATGGACGAGCAGCGGCCTGCCGTAGCACCGAGCGAAGCGCCCTCCGACGGCGCCGGGATACCCACCGAGACCCCGCAGCCCGCGGCACCGAAGCGGCGGAGCTACCGGGGAGCGCTCGGCATGGCGACCGCTCTTGTCCTCGCATTCGTATGGGGCGGGCTCGCATATCGCGAGCTCGGCCCCAGGACGGCGCGAGCCTTCGCTGGTAGCGGTGTGGGGCCGACGGCGGTGCTTGGGACGCAAGCACCGCCGGGGTGGGTCGGCACGTTCGCGTCCGCGTTCTGCGACGGCGACGCCGACTCGCTCGCGCCGCTCATCGGTCCGCCGCTCACGGGCAACGTCGCCGCGATCTCCGCGGCGCTCTCGGACCGCGACTGGAGCTGCAGCGCGATGCACTACATCGGCGGCGGCACGAACCCGAAGGGCACGTTCTACGTGTACGTGATGCGCGACAAGTCAGAGAACGAGCAGTGGTGGGTGTTCACGGTCGTGGACGAGAAGGTCGTCGCGATCGAGTAGCCGCGGTCGCATCGCGCAGCTCGCCGAACAGCCTCGTGAACGCGTCCATCTGATACGACGCCGTCCGCCCGCTCGGATTCGGCAGGACCCACAGCGCCGTGTCGCCGATCGTCTCGGGCTGCCGGCCGACGCTCGCTCTCGGCCGCGCGAACGCGACGCGGTACGCGCCGAGGCCGAGGACCGCGAGCGCGCGCGGGTGGTTGCGGCGGACCTTCCGCTCGAGGACGCGCGCGCCCGCCCGCAGCTCGTCCAGCGTCAGCTCCTCGGCGACGCGCGTCGCCTTGTTCACGATGTTCGTGATCCCGAGGTCGAGGTCGAGAAGGGCGCGCTCCTCGAATGGCGAGAGCAGGCGGTCGGTGAACCGGGACAGATGCAGGACGGTCCAGAACCGATTTCCGGGACGGCCGAAGTGATGACCGATCGCGGCCGTGTACAGGCCCGGGTTGATCCCACAGAAGAGGACGCGCAGGTCCGGCGCGATGACGTCGCGGACGCTCTGGCCGTATGCCGCCTCGAGCTGCTCGCGCGTGGGTCGCCAGGGTGCGACCGAGTTGTCGCGGGCGCGCACCTATCGCTCGCGTGCGAGCGAGTCGACGAATTCGCGCGGCGTCCGCTCGGGGATCGTCCCACGCAGCCGCGTGAGGTGCGGGTCGCCTGAGACGAGCGCATCGACGCGCGTGGCGCCTGCCAGCGCGATGAGGTACTCGTCATCGGGGTCGTCACTGAGCGGCGCTGCCGACGGGGCAGGATCCTCGGCGAGCGTGGCCGCCGATCGGACGGCCTCGACGAACTCATGGACCTCGTCGAGCGTCACGTAACGCCGGAACTTCTCGCGTTCGAGGACCTCACGAAGCTCGGCGAGCAGGCTCGGCGAGACGACCAGCTCGAACGCGCCAGCGCGCAGATCGAGAAGGATGCGGGCGCTCGCGCCGCGGGGTGAGATCAGCCCGGAGATCAGGACGTTCGGGTCAAGGACGGCGCGCGGCACGCTTCCGCCGCCGACGCGTCGCGTGGACCTCCGCAACGGCCAGCTCCATCGCCTGCTGCTCGCTCAGGTCACTTCGCGCCCAGACCCGCTCGAGGAGGTCGAATCCCAGGTACCGGCGGAGCGCGGTCTCGACCACCTCCGAGTCCCGCTTGTCGGTGCGCGCCGCCGTGACCCTCGCGGCACGCAGGACATCTTCGGAGATGTAGAAGGTCACTTTGCGTTTGGAAGCATCCGGCATACATGACAGCATACCAGCATGATGGCGTCGGTATTCCCCGTGGGACCGATCGTCGCCTACACGACAAGCAAGCGGGTCACACCATCACTACCGCAGAAGTACACCGGTTCCATCGCCCACGGGGGTCGAGCGCGCGCGAGGCCTTGCTAGGCGAGCCACCTCTTGTACGCGCTGAGATCGTGCGGGCGGCCGAGGAACTCCTCGACGAGCTTCAGCGCGGGCTTCGTGCCGCCCTGGCCGAGCACGATGTCGCGATAGCGGCGCGTCTGATGCAGATCCATCAAGCCGTTCGTGAAGCCAGACGAGAGGGACTCCGCGATCGTCTTACTCAACGTGTAAGTCATGTACAGCGCGGCGTAGCCCGGCATGTGCGTCCACGACGCCGGGAACCGGCCCTCGGGGTCCATCTCGACGGGCGACCACTTCGCCGCCATCTCGTGCCACACCTTCATCACGTCGAGGTCCCGCGGATCGCGGTCATGGAGCTCGAGCGACACCATCGACATGAAGACGGCACGCTGCGTCTGCACGCCGCGCCCGAAGTCGCGCGCCTCGCGCAGCTTCTCGACCTGCCGCTCCGAGATCGGCTCGCCCGTCTCGACGTGGCGCGCGAAGCGCCGCAGCACGCCGTGGTCGAAGATCCACTGCTCGAGGAACTGCGACGGCGCCTCGATGAAGTCGAACTCGACGGGGCGCGCGAGCCGCGCCCACCGCAGCCGTCCGCGCATGAGGCTGTGCACGAGATGCCCGAACTCATGGAAGTACGTGACGACCTCGCGGTGGTCCATGAGCGCGGGGCCCTGCGCCATGCGCGGATCCGGGAAGTTGCACACGAGCACGGAGTGCGTCCGCTGGCGCCCCGCCGCGCCGGGGCGGTAGCCGAAGTTCGCGGCGTGCTTGTACTTGCCCGCGCGCGGATGCATGTCGAGCGAGATGCGCCCGCTCGGCTCGCCGTCGATCGCGACCTCGAACGTCTCCACCGACGGGTGCCACGGCGGCTCGCTCGACCGTGAGAACTCGAGGCCGAAGAGCTCGCTGTTCAGGTCGAGGATCGCCTGCCGCACGGCGCGGTACTCGAGGTACGGGCGCGTCTCGCGGGCGTCGGACCCGATCTCCTCGGCCTTCACCTTCTCCTGCAGGTACGCGAGCTCCCAGTCGCCGATCCGCGACGCGCCCGGGCCGCGCTCGCGCTTCTTCGCGAGCAGCCGCTCCGACTCGCGCCGCACGCGATCGCGCGCGACGTCGGCGACCTCCTGCAGGAAGCTGCGCACGCCGCCGGCGGAGCCGGCGATGGTGTCCTCGGTCTGGTATTCGGCCCAGCTGCGGTACCCGAGCAGTCCCGCGAGCTCGTGCTTCCGGCGGATCATGGTGGTGAGGACGTCGAGGTTCGCGGGCACGGCCCGGTTCTGGAACTGGCGATGGAGCTCGTGTCGCGCCCGCTCGTCGTCGGCGTACGACATGAACGGGATGTAGTCGGGATAGTCGGTCGTGATGCGGACGGTCCCGTTGGGGCCGGCGCGATGGTCCTGCACGTAGTCGGCGGGCAGGCCCGCGAGCTGCTCGGGCCGCAGCTCGACCGCGCGGACGTCGTCGCGGTGGTTCCGCTGGAACGTGAGGCCGAGATCGGTCAGCTCCTCGCGCATCGCGAGCACGCGTTCCCGACCGGCGTCGTCGAGCTCGACCCCGGCGCGGCGCATCTCGTCGCGGACGACCTGGATGAGGCGGCGCTCGCCGTCGTCCTTCGGCTCGACGCGACCGAGCGCGTCGTAGAGCGCGCGACTGTGCTGGAAGCGCGTGTGGAAGCGCGTGACCTCGCGCGTGATCGCTTCCGCGGCGGTACGCACGGCCGGCTCGGGGTGCACTTCCTTCGTCAGGCCCGCCTCGAGCCCGACGCTCTGCGCTACGAGCCACGCCTGGTCGTAGGGCTCGAGCACGGTCGCGCGGTCGGATCCCGCGGCGCGCTCGATGCGCTCGAGGATCGCCTCGGCCTCGGCGAGGCCGCGGCGCGACCGCTCGG
>WNFU01007681.1_pt1 | contig 12677 bp, 9 predicted proteins | sample 5400121 | NCBI WGS metagenome assembly WNFU01 (sample SAMN13153360, study PRJNA577476) | soil metagenome | isolation source: 100 cm soil or saprolite under grassland replicate 1 | place: USA:California | collected 2016-06-15 | reverse complement strand
AGCCACGCTCCTATCAGGTCACGCTGGCGCTCCTCGGACGGCGGCAGGCGACAAAACGCGTGCAGGTCAAACCGCGAAGGTCGACAGCGACTCTAAGAGTCAACCCGCCGCCGGCTCCGAACCTAACCGGCGCGTCCGTCACGAGCCGGTCCGTGAAGACCAGAATGACACTGAGGCGACTCTATGCCGTCCATCTGCGACGCGCGGGAGAAGCTCAGCTGCGGTTGCGCGCCAGGGTTGGGCGGAGCTCGGGGTGGGCCGCATAGTGCTCCTCGGCCCGTTCCAGGTCCTTCGGAGTATTCACGGTGATCCACAGGCCTTCGTGCCGGAAGCCGAACAACTTGCCCTCCTGCGCGAGCTCCGGGAACGTGGAGTGCTCGTGGTCGCCGCGTTCGGGGAGACGCGCAAGAGCTTCCTCGTCGAGCACGTACACGCCGGCGTTGACCCAGTGCGGTAGACGCGGCGCCTCGCGAAACCCTGTGATGCGATCGCCGTCCGCGAGCTCCACGACGCCGAACTGCGACTTCAACGGGGCGACCACGATCGTCGCCGCGCCGCCGTTTTCCTCGTGCGCCTCCATGAACGCGCCCAGATCGACGTCGTGGAGCTCGTCCCCGTTGAAGGCGAACAGCGGACCAGACTCCTCGCGGCGCTCGGCTGCGAAGCGCAGCCCTCCCCCACGCCCGAGCGGCTCCGGCTCGGCGACCGCGACGATCTCGGCGCCGAGCCCGAAGAGCTTTGCCTCGAAGAGTGCGGCCTGTCCAGCGGCGCAGCTAACGATGACGCGGTCCACACCCGCCCGCACGAGCTGCGACACCTGATACTCCGCAAGCGGGTGACCGGCGATCGGCACGAGCGCCTTCGGATGGCCGCGCGCCGCGTCGCCGAGCCGGGTCGCCTGGCCGCCCGCGAGGAGGATCGCTTCCACTATGAGGAGACCTTGGTCTCCTGCTCAGCCGTTTCCGGCAGACCCTCGAACGGCGAGCTCGGCCGGCCAATGCTGTCGTACGCGAAGCCGGCGCGCCGCGTCTCCCCAGGATCGAGCAGGTTGCGCCCGTCGATGATGAGGGGCCGCGCCATCACGTCGTGTACCTCCTTCGAGGCGAGACCGCGGAGCTCGTCCCACTCGGTCACGATTACTGCGGCGTCGGCCCCGGTAACGGCTTCGAAAACGGTTGCGCATTGGGTCGCGCCTCGCAGGCGGTCGCGCGCGTCCGCAACCGGATCCCAGGTCCGAACCAACGCGCCCTCGGCGAGGAGCCGCGACGCAATCACGAGACTCGGGGCGTCGCGAAGGTCGTCGGTGTTCGGCTTGAAGGCAAGCCCGAGCACGGCGATCGTTTTCCCGCGCAGTCTCCCGAGATGCTTTTCGAGCTTCGAAATCACCCTTCGCTTCTGCAGCTCGTTCACCTCGATCACCGCCGCAAGCAACTGAAAGTGGTAACCGGAGTTGCCGGCAAGCTGCTTGAGAGCCGAAACGTCCTTTCCGAAACAGCTCCCACCCCAGCCGACGCCGGCGCGGAAGAAATGAGGGCCAAGCCGATGATCGAGTCCCACGCCCTGCGCAACACTCTCGACATCGGCTCCGACGAGCTCGCACACATTTGCGATCTCGTTGATGAAACTGATCCGCGTCGAGAGGAAGGCGTTTGCCGCGAGCTTGATCATCTCAGCGGACGCGACGTCGGTTCGGACGATCGGCGTCTCGATTCCGCTGTAGAGCGCCTCGACCAAGGCTGCGTCCTCTTCGGCAAACGACCCGATCACGATCCGGTCGGGATTCATGAAGTCTCGGACGGCCGTGCCTTCGGCCAGGAACTCCGGATTCGACACGTAGCCGACGTTCGTCAAGCCGCGCGCCTCGAGCGCCGCGCGCACCTTCTCGCCGGTGCCTACGGGAACCGTCGACTTCATGACGAGGATCTGCCGCTGTTCCACGCGCGGCAGATCGTCGAGCGCCGTCCAGACGAAGGAGAGATCGGCGTCGCCCGAGTACGTAGGCGGCGTCTGGACGCAGATGAAGAGGACGTCCGCTCCCGCGACCTCGTCCGCGTCGAGCGTGTAGCGGATGCGCTCGCGGTTGCGCGCCAGCACCTCCGGCAGCTCGGGCTCGTGGAAGGGCAGTCGACCCGTCGAGAGCGCGTCGATCCGCTCGGGCACGACGTCGCGCACGATCACCTCGTGACCGAGCTCGGCAAAGCAGCCGCCGGTGACGAGCCCCACCCAGCCCGCACCGAAAACGCCGATCGTTCGTGATTCCGCCATAGCGACCGGAAAGCCTAGTGCCCCTTCAGGGGATGTTGCCGAGTCTCTGGGTCGCGAGCACCAAGCGATGCAAGGACGCAGGGAGCACCCATAGCCAAAGCTATGGGTGCGACTGAGGACGCGGCAGCGCGCCGCGTGATCGCGGGCCAGAGGCCGGCGGACATCTCCTGGAGGGGCACTATTTAGGAAGAGGCGCGAATCCCCTGGCGATCGCCAGCATCGTCTCGTTCGAGAGCGCGTCGAGGATCGTGTTCACGACCCAGTAGGTCGCGCCGTTCTCACGCAGCACGACCATGTGCAGATGCGCGCCGGAGTAGTAGAGGGAGAACTCACGCCCCCGGAGGTGAGTGACGAAGCTCGCGTCCGCGAGCGCCGGCGCATCAGTCCAGTCTGTTTCCTGAATTCCCCAGTACTCGTTGTCGCCGATCCGGAACGTCAGGCGGATCGCCCGGTGCCCCTTCTTGATGTTGTACAGGCGGACAGGTGCGTCGAACTCGAGCCGGGAGCTGCGTTCGATGAGCCTCGGCACCTCGAGCCGGAAGGGAACACGGCGGCGGAGGTTCAGGAGCAGAGAGCGCGTCAAGGCGGCGTTCGGAGTGACGTTCGGGGGCTGCTTCTTGGGCGTCTTGTCCACCGGCGCCGGCGCGATCGTGCCGTGGAAGTTCTGTCCGACGACGACGGTCGCCATCGCACCGTTCGCGAGTGCGGCGAGTTGCCCCGGTGGAAGAGGCTGCACCGCCGCATCGCCGAAGAGGTTCGCAAGCTGAGTCGCCGCGGCGCGGGAGCGCGTCTGCGAGCGGTCGAAGTAGACGGTCGTCCGGAAGTAGTCGAAATTAGGCGCGTTCGCCGGCGTTCCGGTCCGCGGGACGACGATCTTGTAGCCGCGCTGCCCGAGCTCGTAGGCGGCATTCGCTGCCGAGCCGGCGATCCCGTTGCCGTTCAACACGGTCGTGGTGATGTCTCGCGGTCGCGGCGCTCTCGAGCGGCGCTTGATCCCGAGCGTGACGTCACGCGCTTTCGCAGGCGAGTTGACGTCCGGCTGGACGAGGTCGCGCACGGCCGCCGCGATGTTCCCGGGCGGAGCTGAGAGCTCGTTCTGGCCGGTTAATCCCTCGATCTTCGACTGGAACACGTGCCCCGCCGGCAGCCCGTGCGCGAAGTAGACGTAGTCCTTCAGGGTCTGCGGGTCGAGCGCCTTGTTACCGCCGCGTCCCACGACCACGTTCCTCTCTACCGCATCCATGATCGAGAACAGCGTGTCGAGGTCGAGCTGGGAGGAGATCTGCTGCTTCAGCGCCTTCAGGAAGAGCTGCTGACGCGCGTTGCGGAAGATGTCGGAGTCGAAGTGTCGGTAGCGGACGTACGACAGCGCGTTGGTGGCGTTGAGGCGCTGGTAGCCCGGCCAGAGATTGATCTTCGAGACGCCCGGACAGTTGCTGGGATCGCAGAGATAGCGGTGATCGATGTCGACCCAGACTCCGCCGAGGTTGTTGACGAGCTGCGTGAAGCCCCGGAAGTTGACGGTCACGAAGTAATTGATCGGGAGACCGGTGAGCGCGCGGACGGTCTCGACGCTCCCGAGCGCGCCGCACGCCGAGAACGCAGCATTGATGCGATCGGTGTAGTCGGGATGGCCGGGGCACTTGACGGTCACCGTCAGGTCGCGCGGGAACGAGAGCATGGAGAGCGAGTTCGTCTCCGGGTCGGCGCGGACCAGGATCAGCGTGTCCGACCGTCCCGTCAGCTCCGCCTCTGTGCCCTTCCTGCGATCGGTGCCGATCACGAGGGCAACGGTGGGCTGACCCGGGATCGCCGCGTCGAGTCGCTTCGCCGCCGCGCGGTCGGCCCTCGTCTTCGGGCTGATGGCCTCGAGGAATTGGTGCGTCTTCAGGTAGGCGGCACCTGCCGCTCCGCCCGCGAGGACGATCGCCGCGAGCACCGTCCAGAGCAAGACGGCTCTGACCACCTGCCACGCGCCGCGCCGCGGCGGCTCCGGCTGCCGGTACCGCGTCATCGGCGTCGGCGGAACGGGTGGGAAGATTGCGCGTCCACTGCCGTTGACGGACGCGCCGCGCCCCATGCCTCTCTTGAGCGTGGTCTTCATACAGCCCGGAAACAGGACGGCGCCCGTTCCGGGGGCGCCAGCCGACCTCGAGGATAGCCCACCCCCCGGCTATCCGAGGCCGCGAACGGTCTCCTCGGCCAGCCAGCGGGCCACGCCCAGGAGACCTCCCTCGGCCCCGTGGATGCGGCGTTGCTCTTCGGCGCCGCTACCGCGGTCGAGAAGGCGCTCGACCTCGGCGAGCTCGTCCTCACAGCCGAGTCGTCCTGCCACGCTCCCGGCCCGCTCGACGAGCTCTCGGACGGCGTCGCGGGCGGGACGGGCTCGGTCGTGCGTGAGATCGACGAGCTCGGCGTCGAGCCCGTGCCGGACCGCACGCCACTTGTTCTCCGCGATCAACGTTCGCGGCTGGATCGCCACCGGCCGTTCGGCAAGCCTCGCCGCCAGGCACTGCGTCAGCGCCGCGATCCCGGCGACGCTCTCGATCCGCGTCTGCGCATCGCAGATGCGCAGCTCGACCGTCCCGAGCTTCGGGTGCGGCCGCACGTCCCACCAGACGTAGGTGTAGTCGGGAAAGAACCCGGCGGCGACGCCGCGTCCGATCAGCTCCTCGAATCCCTCGAAGCTGCCGAGACGCGGCGGCAGGCCGCGGCGCGGCATCGTGTCGAAGACCTGGATGCGAGTCGAGGCGAGTCCTGTGTCGCGTCCCTGCCAGTACGGCGAATTCGCCGACAACGCGAGGAGCTCCGGCAGCCAGTTGCGCAGCCCCGTTGCGACCTGGACCGCGGCATCCGGGGAGTCGATGCCGACGTGCACGTGGAGGCCGAAGATGGCGACGCGCTCGGCCACCCAGCGCAGCTTCTCGGCGACGCCTTGGTACCGCGGCGAATCGGTGATCTCCTGGTGCTCCCAGCGGGAGAACGGATGGGTGCCCGCCGAGGCGATCAGCGCGCCGCGCTCGGCAGCCGCATCGCGCAGGAGCGCGCGGATCTCGCGCACCTCCGCCAGCGCGGGGGCGACCCGATCGTGCACGCCGGTCGCGGCCTCGAGCACCGATGTCATCAGCTCTCTGCGCAGGCGTTCGTCTGCAGCGGCCTCGGCGATCTCGTCGAAACGCGGGACGAGCTCGTAGCTTTCCGGCGAGAGGAGCTGGAACTCCTCCTCGATGCCGAGACTGAAGGGTGCGCTGCGGCCGAAGGCGTGCTCCACACGCCGACGGTAGCTATCGGTGCAGTCGGCGGGCGACGAGGTCGGCGAGCCGGCGTTCCAGCGAGATCGGAATGGGTCGTGCGGGCTTGCCTAGCGACAGCACCATGAGCGATGCGTCCGCCCTACCGCGGGAGAAGAAGTACATGTCGAGCCGCCCATCGATCCGTGCGCTCGGCAGCTTCATGCTGAACCGCAACCCGTACGTCAGCATCCGCGGGGCGAGCTTTCCGATCCGAAGCGGCCCGCTGGAAACGGGAATGAACTTGATGTTGGAGTTCTTCTCGATCGCGGGGATCGCCGCCGGCAGCAGGGGAAGCAGTGGCAAGAGCAGCGACGGCGACGATTGCAAAGGCGAGGCGGGCGGCCATGGCCGTTGCATCGGCCTCAGCGGTTGAGCGCTTCCTCCCTCGAACGGTTCTCGTAGCCGAGGTTCGGCCCCAGCCAGCGCTCGACTTCGTCGAGAGCCATTCCTTTGCGCCTTGCGTAGTCCTCGACCTGGTCTCGGCCCAGCCGCCCGACGGAGAAGTAGCGCGAGAGGGGATGCGCGAGGTAGATCCCGCTCACTGCGGCCGCCGGGCTCATCGCAAAGGACTCCGTGAGCGAAAGCCCGGCGCGCTCCGCGCCGAGCAGGTCGAAGAGCTTTCCCTTCTCTGTGTGGTCCGGACAGGCCGGATAGCCGAAAGCCGGACGGATGCCGCGGAACTTCTCCGCGATCAGCTCCTCGTTCGAGAGCTGCTCCTTCGGCTCGTACCACTCACGACGTGCTCTTTGGTGCAGGTGCTCTGCGAACGCTTCCGCGAAGCGATCGGCGAGCGCCTTGACCATGATCGCCCGGTAGTCGTCGTGCTCCGTCTCGTAGCGCGCGGCGAGCTCGTCTGCTCCGTGAATCGCGACCGCGAACGCGCCGATGTGATCGCCGTCCGGCGAGACGTAGTCGGCGAGACAGCGATTCGGGCGCGAGTCCCCGTACGCCGACTGCTGTCGGAGGAGGCAGAACCGCGTCCCCTCCTCCAGCGGGATGTCGTCGCCGTCCGCGCGTGCGGGCCAGTACCCGTAGACGCCGCGCGCCTGCAGGGAACCATCGCGGAGGATTTCCTCGAGCAGCGCCTGGGCGTCGTCGTAGAGCTCGCGCGCGGCCGGCTGGTCGAGGATGGCGGGGAACTTTCCCTTGAGCTCCCAGGCGTGGAAGAAGAACTGCCAGTCGATGTACTCCCTGAGCGCCGGGAGCTCCACCTCGACGAGCTCGGTGCCGGTGAACGGCGGCGTCGGCGGCGCGTCGAATGGGACCCGTTCCTTGTTCGCGCGCGCCTCGTCGATGGCGAGCAGCGGCTTGCGCTCCTTCTCGGCGTACTGTTCGCGAAGGCGCTCCTGGAGCTCGCGGTTCTCCTGATCCAGCTTCTCTCTTCGCGGCGCGTCGAGCAGGCTGGAGACGACGCCGACGACGCGCGACGCATCGAGGACGTGAAGCGTCGGTTGTGAGTACTCCGGCGCGATCCTGACGGCGGTGTGCTGCTTGGACGTGGTCGCGCCGCCGATCAGCAGCGGGAGATCGAGCTCGCGGCGCTCCATCTCCTTCGCCACGTTGACCATCTCGTCGAGGGACGGCGTGATCAGGCCGGAAAGCCCGACGACGTCGCATCCTTCCTCGAGCGCGGTCTCGAGGATGCGGTCGGCCGGCACCATCACGCCGAGGTCGATCACCTCATAGTTGTTGCAGCCGAGGACGACGCCGACGATGTTCTTGCCGATGTCGTGGACGTCGCCCTTCACCGTGGCGAGCACGACCTTGCCCTGCGCCCGCGGGCGGCCGTCCCCTGCCGCTTTCTCCGCCTCCATGTACGGCTCGAGGTAGGCGACCGCACGCTTCATCGCGCGCGCGCTCTTCACGACCTGCGGGAGAAACATCTTCCCGGAGCCGAAGAGGTCGCCGACGATCGACATCCCGTCCATCAGAGGTCCCTCGATCACGTCGAGCGGACGGGCCTGCTTCTGGCGCGCTTCCTCGGTGTCCTCCTCGATGAAGTCGACGATGCCGTGGACGAGCGCGTGCGAGAGCCGTTCTTCGACGGGCGCCTCGCGCCACGAGAGATCTCGTTCCCGCTTCGTTGCCTCGCCCTCCACGCGCGAGGCGTATTCGACGAGACGCTCGGTCGCGTCGGCGCGGCGGTTGAAGATGACGTCCTCGACGCGTTCCAGCAGCTCCGGTTCGATGTCCTGGTACACGGCGAGCTGGCCCGCGTTGACGATGCCCATGTCGAGTCCGGCCGCGATCGCGTGGTAGAGAAAGGCCGCGTGCATCGCCTCGCGGACCGCGTCGTTGCCGCGGAACGAGAAGCTGAGGTTCGAGATGCCGCCCGAGACCTTCGCGCCCGGGCAGCGTTCCTTGATCTGACGCGTTCCCTCGATGAACGCTTTGGCGAACTCGGCGTGCTCCTCGATCCCCGTGGCGACGGCGAGGACGTTCGGGTCGAAGATGAGATCCTCGGGATCCCAGCCGTCCGCCGTCAGCAGCTTGTAGGCGCGCTCGCAGATCTCCACCTTGCGCTGGATCGTGTCCGCCTGTCCCTGCTCGTCGAACGCCATCACGACGACGGCGGCGCCGTAGCGCTTGATGCGGCGCGCCTGCTCGAGGAACGCCTCCTCTCCCTCCTTGAGGCTGATGGAGTTGACGACGCCCTTGCCCTGAAGGCATTTGAGCCCCGCCTCGAGGACCGACCAGCGCGAGCTGTCGACCATGATCGGGATCCGCGCGACGTCCGGCTCGGTCGCGAGCAGGTTGAGGAACGTCGTCATCGCCTGCACCGAGTCGAGCAGGTCGGCGTCCATGTTGACGTCGAGGATGTTGGCGCCGCCGCGCACCTGCTCGAGTGCGACCTCGACCGCTTCCTGGTAGTCGCCCCCCTCGACCAGGCGCCGAAACCGTGCCGAACCTGTGACATTCGTCCTCTCACCGATCATCACGAAGTTCGCGTCTGGAAAGATTCGGAAGGGTTCGAGCCCGCTGAGCCGGGTTGCAGCCTCTCGCTCAGGGACACGTCTTGGGGTCTGACCCCGAGTCGCGGCCGTAACGGCCTTGACGTGTTCGGGCGTGGTGCCGCAGCAACCGCCGACGACGTTGACCAGACCGTCCTGGGCGAACGCACGCAGGAAGCGGCTCGTGTCCTGCGGCTGCTCGTCGTGCGTGCCCATCTCGTTCGGCAGGCCCGCGTTCGGATGGCAGGCGACCCAGGTAGGAGCGATCCGCGCGAGATCCTCGACGAACGGGCGCATCTGCGTCGCGCCGAGCGAGCAGTTGACGCCGACGATGAACGGTCTCGCGTGCTCGACGGAGAGCCAGAAGGCATCGACGGTCTGGCCGGAGAGATTGCGGCCGCTGCGATCGATCGCCGTGAACGAGATCCAGAGCGGGATCTCCGGTACCTCGTCGAGCGCGGCGGCGATCGCAGCCTTCGCGTTGAGCGTGTCGAAGATCGTCTCGATCAGCAGGAAGTCGACGCCGCCCTCCGCGAGGGCGCGGATCTGCTCCGCGTAGGCGTCGCGCACCTGATCGAAGGTGTGCGTGCGGAACGCCGGCTCGTCGACGCGCGGCGACAGTGACAGGGTGACGTTGAGCGGACCGACCGAACCGGCGACGAATCCCCCGACTTCGTCCGCGGCCTGGCGCGCAAGGCGCGCGCCCGCGACGTTCATCTCGTAGACGTGCTCCTCGAGCGCGTAGTCGGACTGACCGATCGAGGTGGCCGTGAACGTGTTCGTCGTGGCGATGTCGGCGCCCGCGGCGAAGTACTGCCGGTGGATGTCGAGCACGACCTCGGGACGCGTGAGGTTCAGGAGGTCGGGATCGCCGGCGACGTCGCGCGGGTGATCCCTGAGGCGATCGCCGCGGTAGGCGTCCTCGCCTTTCACCTGCCGCTGGATGAGCACGCCCCAGGACCCGTCGAGCACGGCGATCCGCTCGCGGAGGATGGCTTCGAGTCGTGTGCGCGCGTCCTGCATTCCTGCTCCGTTCTGCCTAGAGAGAACGGCGCCTTCTTTAGGCGCGCGGGCTCTTTAGGCGTTTGGTAACCCGGTCGCCAAGCTGCCTTTCAAAGCTCTCCGGGACAACTGAGCGTAGCAGCGGCGCGGCCAGTCTGTTAGCTCTCCCGCGTGATTGAGTCAAGCGGGATGGACACGAAGACGACAGGCATCGGGAGCGGCCTGCTAGAGGCGGGATCCGGAGATGGCCAGGCCATACCGCGTGTGGCGTGCGCCACGTGGTCTTGCACCGCGTCGAGGAAGCGCTCGACGAGAAACGCGAGGTTTTCGTGGGTTTCGCGAGCATCCCAACCCCAATCGAATGAGCTCGTTGCATACAGGCCGTCTTTCGCGCAGGAGTCCACATACACCCCGTGCGCCTCGACCCACGTTCCCTCCGGTAGCGCAGAGTTCACTCGGCTCGCGAGGATCTCAGTAAGCGCAGTCAAATCAATGGTCACGCGCGATGGAGCGTAACGACGGCATACACCTTCGCCGCGGGTGCCGGCTTTGCCGGCGCCCGCTCAAAAATACGCCCTCCGTTAGCGCAATCCGAAGTTGATCATCATGGCTCCGGCGTAGCCGGAGCCGGATCAACTGCGGCCAGAGACCGAGAGCTGGTTCTCGGCGTGCTTGATGCGCTGCTCGAGCTGCCAGCGGTCGGCGTTCGACTCGCCTCGCTCGACGAGCTCCAGCTCGCGCTGCGCCGTCTCGAGCTGGTCGCGCGCCCTCGCGTCGTCGATCTCGTTCGCCAGGACGGCGTCGTCGACGAGCGCGATCGCCCGGTCGAGCTCCACCTTGAAGAAGCCCGGCCCGGTCGCATACTCGCGCACGTTTTCGGCATCCATGTCCAGGTAGACGCGCGTCGAGCCTGCCTTCAGCGTCGCGATCAGCGGCGCGTGCCGAGCAAGGACGCCGATCTCACCTGCGGCCCCCGGGACGATCAGCATCTCCGCCTCGCCCTCGAACGCCGGGCCGTCCGGCGTCACTAGCGAGACGTCGAACTTCTTGCGCTCGTCAGCCACTCACTCCGGCGGGTTCGGGCTCCGCCTCGTGCTCTGCAACGGCGACGTCCTCGGGCGTCTCGCCCTCCTGCTCCTTCTCCTCGCCCTCCTCGCCGGACAGCCTCCGCCCCTTCTCGACCGCGTTCTCGATCGTCCCGACCATGTAGAAGGCCTGCTCGGGTAGATCGTCGTGCTTGCCCTCGATGATCTCCTGGAAGCCCTTGATCGTGTCCTCGATCTTCACGTACTCGCCCGGCGTGCCGGTGAACTGCTCCGCCACGAAGTTCGGCTGTGACAGGAAGCGCTGAATCTTGCGCGCGCGAGAGACGACGAGCTTGTCCTCGTCGGAGAGCTCGTCGATGCCGAGGATCGCGATGATGTCCTGCAGATCCTTGTAGCGCTGCAGGATCTCCTGGACGCGCGTCGCGGTCGCATAGTGCTCCTCCGAGATGATCCCCGGCTGCAGAGCCCGCGAGAACGAGTCGAGCGGGTCGACCGCGGGATAGATGCCCTGCTCGACGAGCGTGCGCGTGAGCACGACCGACGAGTCCAGGTGCGCGAACGTGTTCGCCGGCGCCGGGTCGGTGAGATCGTCGGCCGGGACGTAGATCGCCTGCACCGACGTGATCGAGCCCTGCTGCGTCGACGTGATCCGCTCCTGCAGCTGGCCCATCTCGGTCGCGAGCGTCGGCTGGTAGCCGACCGCGCTCGGCATCCGCCCGAGCAGGGCGGAGACCTCCGAGCCCGCCTGGGTGAAGCGGAAGATGTTGTCGATGAAGAGGAGCACGTTCTGGCCCTGGTCACGGAAGTACTCCGCCATGGTGAGACCGGACAGGCCAACGCGCAGACGTGCGCCGGGCGGCTCGTTCATCTGGCCGTAGACGAGCGCAACCTTGTCGAGCACTCCAGACTCCTGCATCTCGAGGAGCAGGTCGTTGCCCTCGCGCGTGCGCTCGCCGACACCTGCAAACACCGAGACGCCGCCGTGCTCGCGCGCGACGTTGTGGATCAGCTCCTGGATCAGGACTGTCTTGCCGAGACCCGCGCCGCCGAACAGCCCGACCTTGCCGCCGCGGATGAACGGCGCGAGCAGGTCGATCACCTTGATGCCCGTCTCGAAGACCTCGATTTTCGGAGAGAGGTCGGTGAAGAGCGGAGGATCGCGATGGATCGACCAGCGCTCCACGTCCTTCGGCGCCTCCTTCTCGTCGACCGGCTCGCCGATCACGTTCCAGATGCGCCCGAGCGTGACGTCGCCGACCGGGACGGAGATCGGCTGCCCGGTGTCCTCCACCTCGAGGCCGCGTGCAAGCCCGTCGGTCGAGTCCATCGCGACGGCCCGAACGCGGTCGTCGCCCAGGTGCTGCTGCACCTCGGCGATGAGCGAGCGGGCTTCCTCACCGTCCAGCGCCGGAATCTCGATCCGAAGGGCCGTGTAGATCTCCGGGAGGCCCGCCGGGAACACCACGTCGATCACGACGCCCTTGATCTCGACGATCTTGCCGCGAGTGCGGTTTTCCTGGCTCTGAGTAGGCATTCCCCTCCGAAGGATCGCTGACTGGGCTGGTGCCGATACTAACTACGGCATCCTCCACACGTCTAAGAGTTGGATGCGAAAGCGCACGATAGTGCCTGCCGACTGCGCGCAGGCCTGCCAGCAGTTGTCGCTGCGTATGGACTCCGAGCTCTCCGAGTTCGAGAGCCTGCTCCTCGACGCACATCTCGCGGGCTGCAGTGACTGTCGTGCGTTTGCCGAAGGCATCGGCGACCTGACCAAAGCACTTCGGACGGCTGCGATGGAACAACCGTCCTTCTCCTTCGAGGTGAGACGCAGTCGCACTCGGATGGGTGCTCTGCTCGCGGGCTCTCTCCGCACTGGATCGGCCGCAGCGGCCGTCCTCCTGGTGGCCCTGAGCGGGCTCGCCACCCTGCGTGGCTCGACCAGTGCGGTCCCGAGTGTGCACCGGAGCAACGTGCGAGTACTCGAGCTGCACGAGCGGCAACTACGGCAGCTCGACAGTTTTGGCCAGACGCGGAAGCTCGTCGTTCCTCGCGGTCTGGCCGCAGCGGAGACGGACGGAAGGAGGTAGGCAGGCACTCACAAAGCCGACCGCTTCGCTGAC
>WNFU01013308.1_pt1 | contig 12680 bp, 15 predicted proteins | sample 5400121 | NCBI WGS metagenome assembly WNFU01 (sample SAMN13153360, study PRJNA577476) | soil metagenome | isolation source: 100 cm soil or saprolite under grassland replicate 1 | place: USA:California | collected 2016-06-15 | reverse complement strand
CCGGATGCCAAACCATTCAGCACCTACAAGAGAAAGATGTAAAGGTGTCGCTTTCGACTCAGGACCGCGCACGGTTAAGATCGTATTGCCGTTGTATTTTGTGACAACCATCTCCCAATGGCTCATGGCAATCGAGTGAAAAGTACCCGGGCGTTCACTTTGCGAACGCCAGATCCGCTCTACGAGAGGAGAGTCGGACAGTCTGTCCTCAAAGGTAAGGAGCATGCTTTTGTTTCCTACCTATGCTGAACATCGACAAAAAGCAAGGGAGTGATCTAGCGCCAGCGGGGAATACGCAACGGGATCTTCTCATCTCCCAGATCATGACAGAATTTCATCAGTCGCTTATAGGCGCCCTGCCACTTCAAGTCAGCGAGTTTTTCCTGCAGGGGAACATCTACGCGTATGGTAGCCAACTTTTTGTAGAGCAAAGCTTCCTCACGTCGTCCCGCCAGACTTTCTGCAAGGCTCGCCGCACGACCAGGGCTTATGGAACTCACCTGCCATTTCACCGGGTTATCAGGGATCTTTTCCATGTGCCCATAATGTGCCAACACAATCGAGGCAGACTTGGCGCCCCAACCAGGAATGCCAGGATAGCCATCGGCAGAATCGCCCACCAATGCCAGCCAGTCCGGAATGGATTGAGGCGGTACGCCGTACTTCTCCAGGACGCCCGACTCATCAATGATGATCTCTCGCCGTCGATCCCAACAGACAATTTTATTCCCGGAAACCAACTGTGCCAGGTCCTTGTCAGGTGAGCAGATCAGAATTTGTTCTACAGACTTGGTCTTACTGAACCGTTTTGCAGCAGTGCCCAACGCGTCGTCGGCCTCAAACTCCGCCATCGGCCAGACCACGACGCCCAACGCGGAAACGGCTTCTTCTGCTAAGGGAAATTGGGCGAGAAGATTTGGGTCAACGCCTTCGCCTGTTTTGTATCCAGCGAAAAGTTCATTGCGGAACGACTCAATGACATGGTCAAAGGCAACCCCAACGTGTGTCACTTCCGGACTTGTCAACAACATCAGCAAACTTCTTAAGAGCCCGAGCGTCGCGCCGACCTGGCGTCCATCCGGAGCCTTCTTCGGAGGAGCACCGAAGTGATTGCGGAACAGTTCGTATGTACCATCTACCAGATGAATTTTCATTCCACCAATTTTATTTTATTTGTTCCATTGTGTGCAGGGCAATCTGCCATTAAACCATGGTCTTCTCAAGGTCAGCAATTAAGATCCTTTGGACACGGATTTCGCGGATTGGACGGATTTTTTTCGTCTTTTCACGGAAGAGACCGTGTTGTCCGTATGATCCGTGTACAAAAGGGGGTTTTGTCAAGCGACCTTGAGAAAGCCATAATCATTAAACCGGTGGGATGTTCTGGTTTCGGTGCAGGATATTGTGTGGGTCGTATTTCTGCTTGAGCTTCTGGAGGCGATCGAATGTTTCATTCCCAAACGTAGCACGCACTCGCTCGATTGGCTCATCTGCCTGCATGTAGTTGACGTAGCCACCACCACTGAACGACCACGGTTCGATCGCGGCTGCACCCTCGCGAGCCCAGGTAATCTGTTCGGCATCCAGACCAGGATCCTGCCAGACTGCCATCACACTGACGTTGAATGCTGCATGGCGAAAGCCAACCGCCCCGGAAGGCGCATCCGCATCCTTCGGAGCACCATGGAGTGATTCGATCATGATCCCTCCGGGTGGACGCCCTAGCGCGACAATGCGGCGGAGCAGTTCATCGAGCAACTCATCTGGTATCTCGCGCACAAAGTGGCCTTTCCAGTAATGCCGCTTCTCGCCATAGGCTGTATCGATCACACGCTGTTGGTCCAGAAACGTTTGTTTTCGCACCTCATCTTGGATAAGGCCTGGTACTGAGCGCAGCGCCTGCAATGCTTCAGGATCCAGGTCTGAGCCTGTATAACAAGGAACAATTTCGAGAATGGGTACCCGTGACTCATCTATTGCCAGCGCCAGTTGGCAACTGAGATCGCGCGGAGAATGCTCCATCAGATCGCGATAGCAGAGCAATGCCTCGCGGACGCCTGCCCCTCTGTACACGAGGCGACCACCTATCAACTCCTTGAGGGGATGCAAGCGGAGTTCTAATCGCGTGACCACACCGAAGTTACCGCCTCCGCCGCGAAGTCCCCATAGGAGATCTGGGTTCTGATCGGCATTTGCCTGAATCACTTTGCCATCTGGAGTGACGACCTCTGCCCCGATAATATTGTCGCACGTCAGTCCATACTGTGCAGTCAGGTGACCAATGCCTCCACCTAGGCTGAGCCCAACCACGCCGGTCGAAACGACCACGCCTCCGGGCGTGACCAGACCAAAGGCCTGAGTGGCTGAGTCGAAATCAAGCCAGGTCGCGCCGCCATCCGAGCGAGCGATCCGCGTTTCAGCATCCACTTCGACTGTGCGCATTTGTGAGAGATCGATCACAAGTCCGCCGTCACAGACGCAATGTCCGGCAGGGTTGTGCCCACCGCGCGATCACTGCTGGACGGCGGTCAATCAGAGCATTGAAACCGTGGCGGGCCGCGTCGTATTCAGCATCCGCACGGACAATGACAGCTCCAGCTAACGAACGTCGCAACTCATCTATGTTCTTATCTGACAGACTTTTTTCCATAACACCTCCATTTTACAACCTGCTCATTGATATGACTTTGAACTTAGTCAGCCGTACTCTGTGTGGATTCACGCAGATCTTCAGGCTTTGTCTTCTCATCCAAATGCTTCATGAAAGGGAAGAGGTAAACGCCGAGGGCGATGAGTCCCATCGCGATGGCACAGGCTAAGAGACCTGTCCTGGCCGAAGTGGCGTTGATAAGCCAGCCAAAGAGCCAGCCAAAGAACAGGGAAGCCAGCGCGATGACAATAAACCCCATACCGGCACCCAGGCTGTTCACACGGCCCAGTAACCTCTCGGGCGTACGTATGTAAAAGGAAGAATAAGGGATGGCCATAATGCCCGTAAAAACCACACCTGCCATGAAACCAACCAGCATGGCGACGACCGATCCGGGCTGCAAGAAATAAAGGATAAACAACGTCAGAGCGTAAGCGCTCGTAGCGGCAAACAGCCACTTATGCTGGGATACTTTCGGCGCAAAAGCCGCGAAGAGAAAGCCACCGATCATGCCCCCCAGTGCTTGCGCACCAAGGAAAATCCCTAATTGGGCAGCACTCTGACGAGCAAAGACAAACCAAGCCGGAAAGACGATCGCGCTCACCGGTCCAATCACGAAGGCGAAAAACGGTCCAAAGAGTTGCATCGGTCCAAGAAAAGGATCTTTGATGAGGAACCGCACTGCCTCGCGCATATCCTCATAAGCTTGCCGCATACTCATGGGATGTTCGTGTACCATGATCTTACGCGGCAAGCCAATGACTAAGAAAATACAGAGCACGAATAGTACGCTGGCAAACATCAGAGTTACGCTTTCACTCAAGAGAGCAACCAATAATCCGGCGCTCAACGGGCCAATAAAGTTAGCTACGTTTTGGAGAGTTTGTTGGATACCCATGGCTCGCACAATCGGAACGTCATGTTCTGTGGCTGCGCTTGGCACCATCGTGTTTTTTGCAATTTGCCCCGGTCCATCAAAAAAGACGCCGATAATCTGCGACACAATCACCAGCCAGAGGGAGAAAAAATTGAAGAACAAGGCGATGCCAAGCAGTAACGCGGTGACCGTGCTAAGCAGATCGGAAATAATAGAAACTGTGCGGCCGCCAATTCGATCTGTGATCAAACCACCGGTCATCACGCCGACAAAGGCTGCTATACCCATCGCAAAGGCCACCGTCCCGGCACTCACTGCACTGCCAGTGCGCGTCAGCACCAGCCACGGAATAACGAAGGCAATCACCTGGTTGGCATAGGTGGATACAGATTGCGAGCCCAGTAAGCGCAGCAGTTGATGTGCACCCAGTAATCCTCTGTTTTTTATATTTTCCACTTCCGCTCTCCTTTCATGAGCTTAGGCAACTAAGAACTCATCCAGCACTAGTGCGAGCAACTCAGAAGTTAAGGAATGAAATTCACTTTCCAAGATTTGTCGCCTGGCACCCGGCAAAAGCTCGACAAGGGACTCAGCAGCATTAAGTTCCCATGCAGGATTCCCACACTATATATGGTTCGAGCTGAAAATTCTGTCTGCATTAATCGTCAATTTTCCAGGCCGGATTCCAGGCAACTTCCCACAAGTGTCCATCTGGATCTTGAAAGCATCCTGCATATCCTCCCCAGAACGTGTCTTGAGCTGGTTTGACGATTTTTGCTCCGGCTTTTTTGGCCTGCGCCATCACTTCATCTACTTCTTTTTTGTTGTTCAGGTTGTGTCCCAGGGTGAATTCCGTTGCGCTTGGATTTTGCAGCGAGAGTCCGGTATCGTGGGCAATGCTCTTTCTCGGCCAAAGTGCGAGCTTTGCGCCGGTTTCCAAATCAATAAAGACGACCGCGCCGTACTCGAATTCTTCACCAACGATCCCGTCGGTTTTTAGGCCAAGTCCGTCACGATAAAATGCGAGGGACCTTTCCAAGTCATCTACGCCGATTGTTATGACCGTAATTCGTGGTTTCATATTCCTCTTTCCTTTCTTAAGCGTAGGCAAATACACATCCAAATGGGTAAAGATTTCGAGCGGTAATGCTAGTTATCTGGATTCCGCTGTTGCAGCATGTACCCGGGCTTAGTCGGTGATTCAAATATGAGCTCGCGCGGCGCATCAAGCAATCGAGTGAACGCGATGTTTGTGTCGTTTTCTTCTTTATGAATCAGTGTAGAGTAGTGCTCATAGCATCCCCCTTGAGGATCTGCGTTCAAATTGAATTTGGGCTAGTCCGGATTTCCTTACAGCCTTAGGTGAGAAAGAATTTCTCAAGCACTGGCGTGAGAGCATCCGGTGTGAGAGTGTGAAATTGACCTTCCAATGTTCGTCGCTCGGCATGTGGCAATAACTGGACAAGGGCCTCCGCAGCGTTACGTGACCATGCGGGACCAGCACCACCGTATATGACCAGCGTTGGTATCGTGACAGTTACCCACCGATCAATTGGTAATGGAGTTCCCTGCATCGTGCCACCCATAATTGTTGCATCGTACACAAGTGTGTGCGCTACTGCTTCAACACTTGGCCAGAACGGCTGTGTACGCATGCCGGCAACCATATCCGCGGGCATCAGAGAGCCTTTGGTCATGAACGTCTCGGCGGCATCGCCCCTGCGACCGGAGGCAACCATGTCTTTTAACTGATCGACAATATTTTCGGGGACAGGATCACGGCTGTCATCAACGACAAACGGTGGTTCGTAGATAGCTAATTTTGTGATCTTCGAACCATGAGCCGCCGCATCCAGAGTCAGAACACCGCCCGATGAGCCACCAAAGACGAAGGCTGAGCCGCCTGCTTCCTGAATGAGTGCGTCAATGTCTTCAATTTCGCGCTCCACCGCGTAGGGCTGGGTATCGCCACTTTCTCCACGACCACGACGATCGTAGTTGTAGACCGTGAAATGCTTCGAGAGTGGTTCGGCGTAGCCGGACATTGCCATGCGATCTTGGAAGGCACCCGCGACGAGGATCAGCGCCGGTCCTTGGCCCGTTTTATCATACGCAATTTTGGTTCCGTCTTTTGAGAATGTCGTCCCCATCTTATTTCTCGTTTTCATTTTTGGCAGGTTGATACGTGAGGATCACGACGCCCGTACCAGTCACTTTTGAGTCTACAAGCTGCAACCGTTTCAGTTCACTCTCTTCTGTGAAGAGACGTTTTCCATGTCCTACAACAACAGGATGGACCATGAGCTTAAGCTCATCGAGCAGGTTCTCCTGGAGAAGGGATCGAACAAGTGTAGGGCTGCCGCTAACTCCAATATTCTTTCCGGGTTGCTGCTTCAGTTTGTTGATTTCTTTCGCGAGATTTCCTTTGATGAGGGTTGGTTTCTCCCACTTTCCCCACTCGACCTTGTCCAGGGTGGTCGAGACCACGTACTTTGGCACATTATTAATATGACTTGCAAAGGGTTCATCCGTAGACGTCGGCCAGTAGGGCGCAAAATCCTGATACGTCACTCGCCCAAAGAGGATGGCGTCCTCTGCGTCCGTCTGCGATGTGATGTCCGCGATCATATCGTCATCCATGACATCGAATTGCCACTCGTTGGGAGCTTCTACAACACCATCCAGTGATATGAATAACCACGAAACTACTTTTCGCATATTCTCTCCTTTACCTGTAATTTCTAACACATAAATGATAGTTCAGGGAGAAGGCTCTGTCTTGAACAAAAGCGACAACTGCTCAGGTTCACTTTTATTGATGATTTGAGTTGGCGTTTTTCCAATCAAATGCTTCAGGGATCTGGTCAGGTGGGCCTGGTCAGAGTAACCAGCCTGTTCCACCGTATCGAGGATTGAGATGCATCCTTGTAAGAGCATGGTTGCATGTCTGGCACGCTCGATTTGCCGAATGGAACCCTGTGTCAACCCGGTGGCTTGCACGAAACGACGCTGAACGGAGCGAGGCGACAACTCCGGAGGTTCGCCTCGCAACACCGGCTCGATGATTGGATCACAAACCAGTAGATCTTCTCTCACCAGTCTTTCTACAAACGTATCCGCATTTTCATAGTTTGGAAATTGCCAGGCAGAACCTTCTAACCAAAACGATTTGCTTGATGCGTCGGGCAGGTCCAGATCTCCATCCACGAGGCCACTTACCGGAAAATGAGGCATAAAGGCACCATACTTAAAAACGATGCCAAAAAACTCGCCTCCGACAAGAGTGACGCTCATGGGCGTGGCTTTTGTCTCTGGTCCCCGCACCGTCATCGTGGTCTCGCCATGATATTTCGACACGACCATTTCCCACTGGCTCGCCGCAACCGAAAGAAAACCACCCGTCCGCTCGCTCTGTGCGCGCCAAATCCTTTCAACAAAGGGCGAGTCCGATAATCTTTCGTCAAAGTTAAAGATCATGCTTCTACCTCCGATCAGAGCTTACAAACTTTTTATATCTGCCGCAACTTCAGATAAATCGTTGTTAAACTGATGCCCGCGCCCATCGAATTCACGAACAATTGCTTGCGGAAACTTTTCCGCATGCAACGCCAGGTGCGTGAAGGGCACGATATTGTCGTCACGACTATGGTAAAAGAAAATCGGGAGTGCTTTGAGGAGTTTGGAGGCGCGGCCTTCATCTAAGCTAAACTCATTCACCTGCCAGCCTCCCGTTCCCCAGTATGGTGCGGCGATAAGAAAGATACCTGCAATAGAGTTTTCAACATTCTCTTCAGAAAGATATTTCAACAGCATAGAACTGCCTACTGAATGTCCAACCAGGATTATCCCGTCATCTAACGTAGCTAGCTCTCTTGAAATCTGAGCTTTCCATGCCTCGTAACCTGAGTCCTCTTCTTCGGGCATTTTCGGGTACAGCACGTTGTATTCGGTGCCGAGCACATCTTGCAGAGACTTGACCAACTCTCCATCTTCTTCGTATGCACCCTCTCCAGCACCCTGGATAAACAATACTCGCTTCCTCATGTTTCGACTGCTCATTACGCCAAAAAGCGGAGTAACTCCGCTGCCGTTCGTTCCGGATCTTCTTCTGGCAAAAAATGACCGCAATCTAGAGCGCTCCCTTGCACGTATTCGGCTCTTTCTCGCCATATTTCCAAAACATCATACTTTGCCCACATACCGGTCGCACTCCACAATAGCAGTGTTGGGCAGGAGATTTTGTGATCCCTATCGGCTTCGTCATGGACAAGGTCAATTGTTGCCGATGCACGGTATTCCTCCGAGACAGCACGAATTGCCTCTGCATCGAAACAACGCAGGTACTCTGCGACTGCTTCTGCTGCAAGGGTGCCCTTTGCGCCACTCCAGTGGTCGAGAATCCATTGCAGGTAGAAAGCGGGTTCAGCGCCGATTAACCGCTCGGGCAATTCGTCAGGTTGGATTAAGAAGAACCAGTTGAACGCCGCTGTTGCTATCTCTTTATCAATATTGGCAAAGGCCCAACTGGTCGGAACAATATCAAGCAGTGCGAGCTTTGTGACCTTCTCTGCATGGTCAAGTGCCATCCGATGCGCCACACGCGCGCCGCGGTCATGTCCAATCACTGCAAATTTGTTGAAGCCTAAACTCTGCATCACCTCAACTTGATCCTGAGCCATCACCCGCTTCGAATAAGCGAGGTGTTCAGAATCGCTTGGAGGTTTTGCACTATCGCCAAAGCCACGCAGGTCAGGACAGACGACTGTAAATTGTTCTGCAAGTATTGGCGCAACGCGATGCCAGCAGACATGAGTTTGGGGATAGCCATGTAAGAGCAAGATTGGATCGCCGCGCCCCCCTCGGACGAGGTTAATAGTCGTTTCTTGAGTTTCGATCTGTTCAGTAGTAAAACCGGCAAACATAGAAATACTTATGTCAGTATATCAAGATAGCTACCCAGCTGTCGAAATCCAGCACAGAATGTTCGCGATACAGCCATTTCCCATCGGCTCGCGGCAACGGAAAGAAAAGCCCGCGCGCGCCTATTTTGTGGACACCAGATGTTCTCACTAAGAGGCGAGTCCGATAGTCTTTCTTCAAAGTCAAAGCTCATACCTCCACCTCCAATTGATCAGACTTTACGACTTTCGATAGTAATAAATGAGGATGTCCTTTCCAGAACAGGAACAGAAGAAGAATGCCCAGACCGCCTGCGAATCCGACATAGGCAGCCGGAAACCCGGATTGATCCGCAACAAAGCCCAGAGTCGGTTGGCTGATCGCGGCAAGCACGGTGTTCATCAACGAATTCATAGAAATGATCGTCGCCCTCACATCATCGGATACCTCATTCTGAATCCGGTTTAACAAGATCGGGCGTATCACGGACGCGAAGAAACCAATCACGGCAATGAATACCAGTACCGGGAGTTCTTGAAACACTGCCAACACGATCAAGCTGGCAAGAATGATCGCTGGGGCGGTATAAACGAGCCGTTCTTCGCCAAAGCGCACCTTAAACCGATCTGACCAATTTGATGCGACCATATTCGTAAGCTGCACAGTCATCACCAGCACGCCGATCCCGGCAAGCGGGACACCTAATGCTAGGGCCTGCGGCTGCAAGAACAACGTCTCCGTAATGAAGGAGGCTAGCGGCACAAGAGCCAAATACATCATAGGATAAAGGAGTGTCGGTCGAGCGCGCATCAGCGCCAACGACTGGCGCAGAATCGCGCCAAAGGATTTTCGCGCCTGCCCGCCGGATGGTTCTTCCGTCTGAGGTTCCTTGAAGGTCAGCACAACCCCTAGCATAATAAGTAGACTCAGACCACATATGAACATGGGCAGTATCAAAGTGATGCTGGCAAGCAGGCCACTTGCCACACTGCCTAGCGCCAGAGCACCTTGAAAGGCTGCCCCGGCCCGCCCAACCAGGCGTGTATAGTCATCCGCGCGTCCCGCTAACTGCACCGATTCATAGAGTAAAGCATCCTCTGCTCCGGAGAGGAACGTAAAGCCAACGCCCATACCGAAATAAGACAACATGATAAGCGGCAATGTCGGAGCAAACGTCCACCCCAGAATGCCCACACTCAAGAGGGCCGCCCCGGCAGTTAATGACGTCTTTCGACCAAACCTGTCTGCAACGATGCCGGTTGGCACTTCGCCAAAGGCGGCTGCGACAAAGAACATTACATCGACCAACGCCGCCTGGGCCAGGCTCAAGCCGCGATGCTGTGTTAGAAAAATCACCCACATCGCTCCGATTAGCCCAAAGCCAAACCCCTTGAGCGCCGTGTATACAAAATATTTGGGGATGTTCGCCGCAAATGGACGGCTGTTATGCTGATTTGGAATACTCACAATTGATCATCAATCCTTCATAGTTATAAAATGTCGGAAGGTCGCTTTCCTGCTTGCCGAGCGAGCATCCTTATTTTTTGAAGTTGTTTTTCATGCTTGCTCCTGTTTTGTTACTTGATGACATGAAACTTCAAATGTGTTCCGAGGGGCGCATAAATGACTGATGGATTCATAGTTCATTAGTCAACGATATAGCCGCAAGTGACATTGGCAATGACGCCTGTCATCGCGCTGGCGTAGTCCGAAGCCATGAGGGTTGCTACATTCGCCACCTCGGTCACGCTCGGCAACCGCCCCAGCAAAGTGTCGTTGCCCGAATCAGCCAAGACCTCCTCAAATGATTTGCCTGTTGCCCTGGCGTGAAGCTTGAGCGTTGCCTGAACATCAGGTGTATCTGGCGATCCGGCTGATCCTATAACAACGAGCCGGATGCCATACAATCCGAGTTCCGCGGCAAAACTTCGCCACAGGCTTTCAATGGCTGCGCAGGCCACGTCGAATCCACCCAAATTGGCAAAGGCTCTACGAGAAGGCCCTGCTGTGATCGTCAGGATCACGCCAGAGCCTTGTTGGATCATGTGACGCGCCACTGCCCGTGCGGTCAGAAATTGAGTTCTTGTAGCGATCGTGATTGGGCGGGTGAAGTCTTCGAGCGGCATCTCGACGAGCGGCAGCCCCTGAACATCTTGCATACCAATGGCATTGAATAGGATATCGATACTGCCTGCCCACTCAACTACTTTACTGATGTGCTTCTCGATGGCCTGCTCATCCAGCGCGTCGACTTGCACGGCATCAGCAACTCCTGTCGTGGCAGAGATTTCCCTCGCGACCGTCTCGACCTTAGCAAGGGTGCGACCTGCTAAAAAGACCTTCGCTCCCTCGCGGGCGAAGGCACGCGCTACGGCGCTGCCAACGGCTCCCCCTGCTCCGTAAATCACAGCGTTCTTGTTCTCAAGCAGCATATTATTTCTCCTTTTGAAGAAGGATGCGAAATCTCAGATGCGTTCTGCCGGCAGGAAGCTCCATCACTTTGATTCTTTCCAGTTGAAGCTGCCCCTCACCAATATCTTCAAATGGTCGCAGACCATCGCCCAGAAACACCGGCATGATGTCAACGTGCAATTCATCAGCAAGTCCTGCTTTGAGGCATTGCTGTGCAGTGCTCGCGGCACCGATGATGTTGACATCCTTGTCGCCTGCAGCCGCTTTTGCTTGTTCGACGGCACTTTCGATGCCATCGGTCACAAAGGTAAAGGTTAGATCGTTGGTCTCCTTGGGATGTCTTTCTGGCGGCTGATGAGTAAGCACAAAGATCGGCACTTGATACTCGTAATTTCCTGCAAACCAGTCGGGGTTTTCTGACATGGCGAACGAGTTCCGTCCCATCACCACCGCGCCGGTATTTCGTATGGATTCGCTCAAATCAAAGGCTCAGTATCTCGCAGAGCGGCAAGATCAGGATACAGCGCCCCTACGCTGCCATGACGATCATTGATAAATCCATCTAATGACATGGTCATCCCTAAAATGACTTTTGCCATATCACTCTCTCCTATTCTTTTTCGGGCGCGTAGTAGAGCAAAACATTGCCAGACTTGAATGTCCTGGCTCTTAAGAGTTTCAGATTCACTTTCTCTTTGATCCCTTTTAATAGAGGTGTGCCATTGCCGAGAAAAACGGGATTCAGAATGATTCGATATTCATCGATCAAGCCAGACTCGGCTAATGTGACGGCCAGGTCTGAGCTGCCGAAGATGGCAATATCTTTTCCTGGTTGTGCTTTTAGTTTCAAGACTTCCTCGGCAACGTTTTCTTTCACCAGCCTCGAGTTGTCCCATTCTGCTTGATCCAGTGTTCTTGAGAAGACAATTTTGGGAAGACTATTCATTAACCCTGCGACAACTGGGTCGTTATTGATCGCAATCTCGGTTGGCCAATAGCTTTCCATTACCTGATAGGTTATTCTTCCGAATAAGAGCGTACCAATTTCATTGAGTTGATCGATGGCAAATTCATTGAACTCCTCATCCACGTTATGCCAACTGATATCCTGGTTTGGTCCTTCGAAGAAACCATTGAGTGTTGTCATGTTAAACAAAAATACTTTTCTCATACGACTCTCCTTTTACTGTTAATTCGACAATTTATTTATAAGCCATGCATGACGCGGACAGTCACCGGTTCACTAATCCCTTTTAGCTCCAGACTACGAGATTCCAACTCACTACCATCAATATCGGTTTTCTTCAGAGCCTGTTCGCTGACAATGATTTCCCCTCTGGCAGCTTTGGAGGCCAATCGAGCTGCTGTATTCACTTCCTCCCCCTTGGCAGATATATCTGTCAAGCCTTCAGTGGTACCCATTGAGCCAAAATAGGCGATCCCTGCATGTACACCGATACCTACTGGGATTTTCTGCTGCTCCATGACGCGCAGCAACTTTTGTGCAACCTTTATCGTTCGCCGCACATATTCTGGACCTGCAAACCCGGCGCCCCAAAAGGCTGCTACTTCATCACCAGCCAGCTTTTCCACCAGCCCATCCTCTTCGATGATCACTTTTGTTGCTGCTGCATAAAAACGATTGATCACTTGACTGAATTCTGTGGGACTCATTTTTTCGGAAAGCGCCGTAGAACCCCGTATATCTATGAAAAGCATGGACATCTCGACTTCGGCTCCGCCAGGAAATTCTTGCGAAGCGACTTCACATAGATTACAGTAGCGAGGATTCAAAGCAGAACGTTGCTTGCCAAACAATACCCGAACAATCATCCCGCCAAT
>WNFU01007677.1_pt1 | contig 12682 bp, 15 predicted proteins | sample 5400121 | NCBI WGS metagenome assembly WNFU01 (sample SAMN13153360, study PRJNA577476) | soil metagenome | isolation source: 100 cm soil or saprolite under grassland replicate 1 | place: USA:California | collected 2016-06-15 | reverse complement strand
AAGACGAAGCATCGGGTGCGGCTCGCGGAAGTCGAGTGCGCGAGCATGGGGGCGCGGGAGTGCGTGTTCGAGCGGGAGGGAGGCGCGTGACGATGTTGGCCGAGATGGTTCGCGCCTTCAAGGACGTGACGAAGGCCGAGGCGGTCGCCGTCATCACCCGCGACGGGGGCGTGGTCGCCGCGGAACTCCCTCCGTCCGTCTCGCAAGAGACCTTTTCGATCATGTGCGCCGCGATCGTCGGAGCGGGCATGACCGCGGCAACGGAGCTCGGCCACAGCGCCCCGGGCCGAGTCCTGCTCGAATCCGACGATGCGACCTTCCTCATCCAGGAGGTCGGTCGGCGTGGGATGCTGGTCGTCGTCATGCAGCCGGAACGCGCCGTGTCCGACCTGGAAACGGCCATAGCTCGCTTCGTCCAGGCGGCCGCAAAGGATCTGGATTGAGCTCCGAGAAGCCTTAATCCGTCTCCGGTCCTTGATGCCGCGGGCCCGTGGTCTAGTGGTTATGATGCGACTCTTACAAAGTCGAGGTCGTCGGTTCGATTCCGACCGGGCCCACCGACGTCCGGCGGACCCCGCCTCGATCTCGATTGCCGCTATCAGGGAGGCCGGCCCGCCATGGTCACCGCACGTCCTCCGCTCACTGGCGGTAGTCTTCCGGACGGAAGCCCAGGTCGACACGGATGTCGGCGAGCCGTCCGAGATTCGTGCCATCCAGGAGATGGACCGCTGCCTCGTCGACGCGGACCAAGTCATCGTCGAAGAGCGGCCCGATGAACCGAGCCCGGATGTCGTTCACCGGCATTCCGCCGCACAACTCGTTGAAGGACGGCACGACGATCGCCTCCTTGGGCAGCTTCGGGTACCGTCGGTGCTTCGGAAGGAACGGAACGCGCAACCAGCAGGGCACGATCTGGCGCGAGCCCATCGCGTCCCGGAATGCTGCCGCTGGGTGGTTGTGGCCCATGAGGAGGACGTTCGCCTCCATGACTTTCTTGTACGGCCACGCATGGCCGTGGCAGAACCCCACGTCCGCGACGCGGAATCCGTACGCGGGCTTGAATCGAACGTTCCTGGGGACGATGTTCTTCAGCATCCCGTCGTGGTTCCCCTGAGCGATCGTGATCTCCCGGAACCCCGACGCCAGGTCGCGAAAGAAGACGTACACATCGCGTCGCTCGCGGGAGGCCATCTTCGGGACGAGGTGCTTGACGTCGCCGAGGATCGCGAGCCGCGACGCGCCGCGGCGTTCCGCGATCTCGAGGAGCCGCCGTCCCATCGTTTCCGCGCGACTCGGGATGCGGACGCCCTTCTCCCGGAGTTCCTCCTCCAGGCCGATGTGTAGGTCCGCGACGACGAGGATGTCATCCGCCATCAACGCCGGTACATCGGGGACGGGCTCCAGGTCCACGGCCATTCCACGTTTCGGTTCCGCTTAATGGTTGCGCGACGGCGCAGGGCCGAGGAACTCCGCGAGCACCCGGCCGATGTTCTCCGCGACATCGACCGAGGTGAGTCCGTAGCTCTTCTCCCGGAAAGCGAGGTCGCCGGCGTACCCGTTCACGAAGGCGCCGAGGCGGGCCGCGTCGAACGGCGCCATCCCTTTCGACACGAGTCCCGCCACGACCCCGCAGAGGACGTCGCCGGTCCCACCCGCGGTCATGCCGGGATTTCCGGTGTAGTTGAACTTCAGTCGCTCGCCGTCCGTGACGATGTCGACCGGGCCTTTGAGCAGGATGGTCACTCCAAGAACCTTCGCGGCCTCCTGCACGATTCCCGCCCGTTCCTCCGGTGTATCGGGCAACGTCTTTCCGGTCAGGACCTTGAACTCCCGCGAGTGCGGTGTCACAACGACGCGCTTGCCCGCGACGGCCTTCGGATCCGTGGCGATCGCCTTGATTGCGTCCGCGTCGATGATCAGCGGCAGCGTGACACCGCGGACGATCTCCCGCACCGCCTCGAGGGAGCCGTCGGCGTCTCCCAGGCCCGGTCCGATTGCGACCGCGTCGGCCTTCGTCGCGAGTTCGAGAATCTCGCGCATGTCCTCGCGGAGCAGACGATGACCGACGAGCGGATGGACGATGAACGTCGGCGAGTAGCCCGCGACGATGGGCGCGGCCACCGCGGGCGTGGTGATGTGGACGAGGTCCGCGCCCGCCCCGAACGCGCCGTACCCGACGAGGGCGGGCGCGCCTGTGTACGGTCCGCCGGCGACGACGAGGACCCGGCCATTCTCTCCCTTGTGGCTCGTCGGTTTCGGGACGGGATAGAGGACGAACTCGCCCGGTCCGATCGTCGTAGCGATCTTCGCCGGGATGCCGATGTCGGCGGTGTGGATCCTCCCGGAGTTCTCCAGGGTCATGCCCTCTTTCGCGTCATGCAGCGCGACGGTTGCCGTCGGATGAACCGAGAGCTTCGTCCCGAAGCCGCTCGGGACGTCCGCGCTGAGGATCGGTTTTCCCGAGACATTGAGCTGGCGGACGAGGGACGCAAACGGTTCCCGTAACTCACCCGACACCCCGATGCCGAGGAGGGCGTCGACCAGAAGGTCTGCGCGTGCGATCGCCTCCTCGCTCTGATCCAGGCCGGCGAGGATCTCCACGTCCCGGAGCCGCTCGAAATTCGTCCGTGCCTCCGGCGTCGTGAACTGGTCCGGTGGGCGCGCGAGCAGGACCGTCACCCGCGCATCCTTCGCGAGGTAGCGGGCGGCGACGAGCCCGTCCCCGCCGTTGTTCCCCGTCCCGCAGAGGACGAGGACCTTCTTCCCCGCCGCGTGCATCTCGACCCGGGCGATATCCGCGACCGCCTTGCCCGCGTTTTCCATGAGCTCAAGGATCGAAACGCCGAAGTGTTGCGCGTTGCGATCGAGGACCCGCATCTCGGTCGCCGAGATCATCGGGCGCGCATTCGGGCTTCGCTAGTTAAGCCTTGCCGGCGTCGTTAAGTGGGAGGGTCCTTTTCCCGGTGCCGATGGACCTCGGCCCGCTTCGCCAGTACACGTGGGCGCTCGCGCTCGGCCTCCTGGTGCCGGTGAGCTGGATCCTCGACCTCGCGCTCGGTCCGGGCGTGCTCGTGTTCGTCGTGACCGGGATCGCGATCGTCCCGCTCGCCTGGTTCCTCGGACTCGGGACGGAGGAACTCGGAAAGCATGCAGGACCGGGAATCGGAGGCCTCCTCAACGCGACGTTCGGGAACGCCACGGAACTCATCATCGCGATCTTCGCGCTCGCGAGCGGCCTCACGGAGGTCGTCAAGGCGTCTCTCACCGGGTCCATCATTGGCAATCTCCTGCTCGTCCTCGGCGCGAGCATGCTGGCGGGAGGCTTGCGGCACAAGAGCCAGACCTTTTCGCGCGAGGCGTCCGGAATCCAGATTACGATGTTGGTCCTCGCCGTGATCGGCCTCGTGATGCCGGACTTGTACGTCCTTTCTGCCGAATCGGCGGGCGGCGTGAGCTCCCTCACCTTGCAGGAGATCAGCGAGGTCATCGCCGTGATCCTTCTCCTCGCGTACGGACTGGGCCTCCTGTTCTCGTTGCGGACTCACAAGGACATCTTCAATCCCGTCACCGAGGTCGAGGAGCGCCCGCGATGGTCGAAATCGCTCGCCGTGGGAGTCCTCCTCGTCTCCACCGCGCTGGTTGCGGTCGAGAGCGAGATCCTCGTCGGCTCGTTGGAAGCGGCGAAGGCGAGTCTCGGCCTCACAGATCTGTTCGTCGGCGTCATCATCGTCGCAATCGTCGGCAACGCGGCCGAGCACGGGAGCGCGGTCCTGATGGCGCATCGGAACAAGATGGAGCTCAGCGTGGCCGTGGCGACGACATCGTCGACGCAGGTCGCGCTCTTCGTAGCGCCCATCCTCGTGTTCATCTCGCTTCTCTTCGCGAAGCCGATGACCCTCGACTTCGAGATTTTCGAGCTCGCGTCCCTCGTCCTCTCGACCGCCGTCGTGGCCGCGGTGGTGTCCGACGGCCGCAGCAATTGGTACGAAGGCGCGTTGCTCGTCATGGTGTATGCGGTGATTGCGGTGGCGTTCTTCTTCCATCCGGCGTGAGGGTATGGCCGTCACCCGCCGGAACCTTGCCTACGGCCTCACGGCGAACGTCGTCGTGCTGGGCGTCGTCTCGCTCTTCACCGACATCAGCAGCGAAATGATCCTCCCTATCCTGCCATTCTTCCTGACGCAGGTCCTGCTGGCCAACGTCCTGATCCTCGGGCTCGTGGAGGGGCTCTCGGAAAGCGTCGTCTCGTTCATGAAGATCTTCTCCGGGAGACTCTCCGACGTCGCCGGGAAGCGGAAGCGGTTCGTCGCAACGGGATACGGCCTCTCGACGGCGATGAAGGTCTTGTTCCCGTTCGCACAGTCGTGGCCGGAGTTCCTCGGGATGCGCGTCCTCGAGCGGACCGGCAAGGGGATCCGCGACGCGCCCCGGGATGCGCTCCTCACCGAGTCGACGCCCGCGGAGACCCGCGGGAAGGCGTTCGGGTTTCACCGGAGCATGGACACGAGCGGCGCGATCGCGGGGCCGATCGTCACGCTCCTCCTTCTGACGACGGTCGGCGCGACATACCGGATGGTCCTCCTGCTAGCCGCGATTCCGGCCGTCATCTCGGTCCTCATCGTGATGCTCGTGAAGGAACCCGCGCGCGAGCCGAGTCCCCCGAAGCCGCTTCGCGTCACGTTCCGCGGAATCCCACGGCCGCTCCTCGTTTTCATCGGGATTGCGAGCCTGTTCTCCCTGGCGGACTTCTCGTATGCCTTCCTCCTCCTCCGGGCGGTGCCGCAATCGGGGACGCAACAGGCGATCGTCCAAGCGATCCTCCTCTATGTCTTGTTCAATATCGTCTATGCCGCGAATGCGTTCCCGGCCGGGATCCTCTCCGATCGCGTCGGTCGGAAGCCGGTGGTCCTCGTCGGATACGTCCTGTTCGTCGGGATGGCCGTCCTGCTCGCGGTCTCCACGGCGCTGATTGTGCTGATCGTCGGCTTCGTCCTCTACGGTCTCGCCTACGGAATGGCGGAGGGGACGCAGCGCGCCCTTGTGGCGGACTTCGCGCCTCCCGAAATCAAGGCGACGGTCCTCGGCGCCTACCACACGAGCGTAGGCGTCGTGAAGCTCGCCTCGGGACTCGTGGCGGGGTTCCTGTGGGTCGCCGTTTCCCCGAGCGCAACGTTTGCGTTCGGCGCGGTCCTCGCCTCGGCTTCGGCCGTGGCCTTGTCCCTCTGGCATCCGACCGTCACGTTTTGAGCTTCCGTCCGAGGCGGCTCTCGACGGCGGCGATCTTCGATTCGATTTGCCGGGACGCCCCTTTACGGTCGTCGATCTTGATGACTGTCGACACCCGCTCGGAGTCCTTCGCGACGGACTTGTGGCATCGCGCGATGAGCGCGAGGATGTCGTCGAATCCCCCCTCGACGACGGTCCCCATCGGATTGAGCCGGTACGAGAGGCCGCTCCGATCCACGATGTCGACGCATCGAGCGACGTACTCGCCCACGCTGACGCCCTTGCCGATCGGCGTGATGCTGAACTCTGCGATCGTCATCGAATGACCCGGCAGCCTCATATGCCGACCGTCTCTTGCAACTTGTGTGGCGGTCGATTACTCGCGCCTCGCGGCGGAGTACGACCGAGGCCGCGCGGACGACGCGCTCGACCGCGACTACTGGCTTCGAGGGCTCCGGGAGGTCGGCCGAATTCGACCCGGGCAGCGAATTCTCGACCTGGGGGCCGGAACGGGACGCTTCTCGCGGTTGTTCTCCCAGACGAATGTCGTCGTAGCCCTCGATCCATCGAGCGAGATGCTGGGCGTGGCACACGGGAAGGGCCCGTTCGCGGTCGTGCGGGGAGACGCCCATTGTCTCCCGTTCCGCGTGGACTCGTTCGATACGACGATCATCGTCATGGTCCTGCATCACCTCGCCGATTTCCGGGCAGCCCTCGCGGAGGTCTCCCGAGTATCCCGTGGTGTGGTCGTCGCGACGAGCGACATGCCCCATCGCAACCTCGGGATCATGGGGGAGGCGTTTCCGAGCCTCCTGCGCATCGACCGCGCCCGATTCCCGTCCATCGACGAGATCGTCCGCGGGCTCGAAGCGACCCGCTTTCGCGACGTGCGGATTGAGAGCCGTCCATACCGCCGCGTCTTGACTTCTGCTCAACAGATCGAACGCGTGCGTCGACGGTATCTGTCGACATTCGATCTCCTGCCGCCTGGCGAGTTCGAGCGGGGCCTCCGTTTCCTCGAGGCGGAGTTGCCGCGCCGCCACGGCGATCGGTTCGAGACAGACTATGCGTTCACCTTTCTAGCCGCGACAAGGTGAGGTTCGCGGTTCGCGCGCACGTGGGGCAGTAGTCCCGGCCCTTTCGGTCTGTGTCCGCGAGGTTCTCCGAGAAGTACATCACGCATTCCGGATTCCCTTCGTGGTGGCCGAGGCCCAGGGTATGCCCGATCTCGTGGACCGCGGTCTTCGCGGCGCGCTCGACGAGTCGTTCCTCCCCATCGCCGCCAAACGTCGAGATGGAGACGACCGCCCATCCGCCCGGCATATCCGCGTGGCCGAAGACCCGCTTCATCCCCAGGTCCGGGTCGCACAGCTCGACGTCGGTGATCGCCACGACCCGGTCAGAGTCGGCGGCGTGGCACACCGCTTCGAAGGCGGCTGCCCGGTACTGTTTCGACAGGCGTCGGAAGGCGTGCTTCGGGACGGGCTTCGGATTCGCGATCCGCACATCGCCGAACGGCTCCAGCTGCCCACGCAGCGCTTCGAGCACCGAGGGAGCAACGCGACCCACGGGCTGCAGAGTCAGGATCATCCTTTGACGACCCCGAGGGGGACCATCCGCGCGACGATCTTCGTGAGGCCCGCGCCCTCGGCCACTCGGACCACGTCCTCCACGTTCTTGTACGCGCCCGGCGCCTCCTCGACGATTCCCGCCCTCGACGCCGCGCGAAGGTAGATGCCTCGCTTTTCTAAGGCGCGGACGACCTCGTTCGCCTGGAACTTGCGGGTGGCCGCCTTGCGGGACATTTGGCGGCCTGCGCCGTGGCAGCTCGACCCGAACGATTGCGTCATCGATGCCGGAAGGCCGACAAGCACGAAGGAGCAGGTGCCCATGTCGCCCGGGATGAGGACCGGCTGCCCGACCTCGCGGTACTTGGCGGGCGTCTCCGGATGGCCCGCGGGAAACGCGCGCGTGGCCCCCTTGCGGTGGACGACGACCTTGCGGCGTTTCCCGTCCACCTCGTGCTCCTCGATTTTCCCGATGTTGTGGCACACGTCGTACATGATCTCAATCCCGAGGTCCTCCGCGGACGAGTCGAGCATCTTCGCGAAGGCGTTGCGCACTCCGTGCGTGATGAGCTGACGGTTGTTCCATGCGAAGTTGGCGCCGGCACACATCGCGCGCCAGTAGTCCTGCCCCTCCCTCGACCCGACCGGGGCGCAAGCGAGCTGGAGATCCGGGAGTTCGATTTTCTCGCGCTTCACGACGCGCTCGCAGCTCTCGATGTAGTCCGTGGCGATCTGGTGGCCGAAGCCGCGGGATCCCGTGTGGATCATGACGCAGATGCGGCCCGCCTGCAAGCCGAGCGCCTTCGCCGCCGCCTCGTCATAGATCGCATCGACTTTCTGAATCTCGACGAAATGGTTCCCTGCCCCCAAGCTGCCCAGCTGGTCTTTCCCTCGCGTGATGGCGCGGTCGCTCACCTTCGAGAAATCTGCGTCCTCCAGGCAGCCGCGGGCTTCGATATGCTCCGGATCCTCCGGCCACGCGTACCCGTTGTCCACGGCCCACGACACGCCTTCCGTCGCGAGCTCCGCCAGCTCCTGCCGGGAGAGCTTCGCGATACCGCCCTCGCCGACCCCGCTGGGGACGTTCTCGTAGCACGCATCAACGAGTGCACGGAGCTTCGGGCGGACCTCCGCCTCGGTCAAGTTCGTCCGCAAAAGACGCACGCCGCAATTGATGTCGTAGCCGATCCCGCCCGGCGAGACCACGCCTTCGTCGAGGTCGAACGCGGCCACGCCGCCAATCGGAAAGCCGTATCCCCAATGGATGTCGGGCATCGCCATCGACTTCCCGACGATGCCGGGCATCGTGGCGACGTTCGCGACCTGTTCCGGCGCTTGATCCTGCCGGAGGAGAGGCATCAAGCGCTCGTCGATGAAAATGAGCCCGCTGGTTCGCATCGCCGGCTTGTAGGACCGCGGGATTTCGTAGCGGAACGCGTCAACTTTCTCGAGGGGGCCGCCCCATCCGTTGCCCATGGAACCGGGAGTCGCGCCTAAGGGCGGAGTGCACATAAACGTTCGCGCCGCTTCCGAGGCTCCCGGCAAAGTATATGGTGCACCGTGACATCGCGTGCCACGGGTGAGGACGGGCTCCGAACCGCGCTCTCGGGCCGCCGCGGTTGGGTAGGTGCGGCCTGGGTCGAAAGCTCGCGGCTCCTCGACAGCGGGGGGAGGATCGAGGACGCCGCGAGCCGTGGCGGCCGGGCTCGTCGCACCCTCTTCGTCCGACGTACGAGTGAACGCGGCGTGTCCTCGGCTCAGCCGCGCGCCTCGCCGATCGCGATGATCGCTTCCCGAATCAGGCGCGCCGCGAGCAGGGCCGTCTGCCCGAAGTCCCAGGTGGGGCTGACCTCGTTCAGGTCCATGCCGACGAGGTGGGGCGCGAGGAGGCCGATCAGTTTCTTCACTTGGAGCGGCGCGAGACCGAACGGCTCCGGATTTCCGACCGCCGGCGCGTAGGCCGGATCGACGCCATCGATGTCGATTGTCAGGTAGATCCGGTCGCGGTTGATCGCCTTGAGGGCGCGCTCGACGCCGGCCACGATCCCGCGTTCGTGGATGTCGTAGACGCTGACGTAGGAGAGGCCGAGCCGCTCGAGGTCCTCTCGCTCTTCCCGGCTGTACGACCGCACGCCGACGTAAACGACGTGTTCCACGCCGACGTGGTCCGCGATCCGACGCGCGCTGCAGGCATGGGACCACTTTTCGTCCAGGTACGAGTCCCGGAAGTCGAGGTGGGCGTCGACTCCAAGGACGCCGACATCTTTCGGGAATGCGCGGACGACGGCCGGCGCCAGGCTGTGCTCTCCGCCGATGACGATTGGAATCTTGCCCGCCCCGACGATGTCCGACGCTCTCTTCGAGACGCCCTGCACCATCTCCGTCGTGGGCCCATACGCGGGCAGATCACCGAGGTCTGCGACGGGCACGTCGAGCAGATCCCGCTGGTGGTCCATCATGTACGTCTCGAAATTGTACGACGCCTGGCGGATCGCCTGCGGCGCGTATCGGGAGCCGCCCCGGAACGAGCACGTGCGATCGTACGGCACCCCGAACAGAGCGATGCGCGCTTCCTCGTACTTCGCGACGGCGTCGGCGAAGCGCGGGACGGCCACGGCCACGGAACCCGTTGCCCTTATTTGAGCCCGACTCCGCTCACTGGGACGAAAGCTTGCGGCGGCCGAGCGCCTCCAGGTACATGGTCTCTTGGCCCGGCTGGATCCGCCCTTGGAACTCGTCGGTCACGGGGAGCTCGAACGTCTCGTATGTCGCGAGGTCCATCAGCTGGGCCACGTTGCCGTGCATCGAGAGGACCTGGGCCTTCCGTTTGTCGATCATCGGGACACGGACCTTGTGCGTCACCGGATGGACGATTGATCGCTTCTGGCCGTCGAACAGGCCCACCGCCTCGAGCCTCGCCTTCGCCTCGCCGTGTTTCCCCGGCTTCGACATCTGGACGCTGATGATCTTGCAAGGCTCCTCATCGATGACGACGTAACGGCCGACCTTGAGCTCCCGCATCTCGGCCTGTTCCCACGACATCGAGAATCCGCCGCTGCGATATGGCCGCTCCCTTAAAACATTTCCTTAGCGACGCGATCGCTTCCGTCGCTCACGCTGTCCGAGCGGGGCCCGCTGCTTCGGACGGATCGGTTTCGTCGCCTTCCGCCGCCGGACTTCCGCGACGGCGTGCTCGAGATCCTTGACCAAGTCCGGCGCGATTCGTCGCTTCGTGTATGCGTCCGCCCGCGCGGCAATCGCGATCTTTGCGGCGAAGACGCGCGCGATGGCGCCGCGTTGCCATGGCGGCGCCCGGTGAATCCACGCATGCTGAAAGAGCACGCCGTGTTTCGGCGGCCGAGCGCCGGTCTTCAGATGCCGGAACAGAGCTCGCTCGGCGCCGAGGAGCTGGATTGTGCCCGACGGAAGGCGTGCGAGGTCTTCGACGCTTCCCGCCTGCGCGACGAGTCGGGCGGCAATCATGGGACCCGCGACCTCGGAGACGTTCGGCGCGAGGTCGCGGATTGATCCGTCCACATACGCCTCGAGCGCCTTCCGGTCCGCGGCCACGGTCCGGGCGAGAGCCGCGAGTTCTTTGAGGTTCTCCTCCTCTCGCATACCCAGTTCCGCACCGACGCTCTCGCGGTGATCGATCGGCATGGTTTCCCGCCGGCCGTGCTCAGCGATTAGATCAAGGTACTCGCCGGCATCCACCATGCGGGCCAGCTCCGGGAAGTGCAGCCCGTACCACTCCCGCACGCGCTCGACGATCAGGTTGCCCTGTTCCTGGAGATCGTCCAACGCCCCGACCGCTTGCCGGAGATGGTCTTCCGGCCGGATCGCCTTGCGCATCCGCCGCTTCGCAAAGTCGACCATCGCTGCGTGCAACAGGTCCCTCCCGTAGCCGAAATCCTCGGACTTCAGGAACGGCGGCGACTCGGTCGTGCGATTGCCACCGGCGCGTTCGAGACGGGGTTCGACGACGAACACCTCGTCGGCGAGGCCCATGAGTTCCCGTTCCTCGTCCAGGACCTTCCGGTCCTCGACGAGTGCGAGGCGGTCAGCGAGGCGCGCCGCATCCGACGGGAAGAGTCGCTCTTGGACGATTTTGTCGCCGTCCAGAAGAAACGATCCGAACCATGTCGTGAGCAGGAGCACGGGGTCCGGCGAAGGCCGTGGCCGGGTAAAAGCGTATGGCCCTACCGGCGTTTCTTCGCGGGCGTTTTCTTCCGCGGTGCCTTCGCCGCGCCGGATCGGAGTTGGCTCGGCTTCACGATGCCCTCTTCCGTGATGATGCCGGTGATGTACTTCGCCGGCGTCACGTCGAACGCGGGGTTGCGGGCGGGACTCTCCTTCGGGGCGATCGGATGGCCGTCAAGGTGGAGGACTTCTTGCGGCGACCTCTCCTCGATCGGGATCTTGTCGCCTGATGCCAAGTCGAAATCGATCGTGCTCGTTGGTGCCGCGACGTAGAACGGCACCTGGTTCTCCTTCGCGACCACTGCCTTCCCGTACGTGCCGATCTTGTTCGCGGTGTCGCCATTCGCCGCAATCCGATCCGCGCCGACGAGTACGAGATCCACCTCGCCACGGCCCAGGAAGGCGGCCGCCGCGCCGTCCGTGATGATCGCGTGGTCGATTCCCTCCTGGAGCAGCTCCCACGCGGTGAGGCGTGCGCCCTGGAGCCGCGGGCGTGTCTCGTCGACGTAGACGAAGAAGTGGCGGCCTTGTTCCTTCGCGACGCGCAGCGGCGCCATGACCGTGCCGTAGTCGACCGCCGCGAGGGCGCCCGCATTGCAATGCGTCAGGATGCGGATCCCGTTCCGAATCAGCTTCGCCCCGTGCTCGCCGATCTTGCGGCAGCGGTCGATGTCCTCCTGGGCGTATCGGTCAGCCGCCACGACGAGGTCGTCCCCCGACGCGCGCGCCTTTCGCATATACTCGATGGCGTAGAACAGGTCGTTGCCCGTTGGCCGCGTCTTTCGCAGGCGATCCCCCGCTTCTTTCAGGTCGACGCCTTGGAGGCCGGCCTGCGCCATGCCGTACGCCGCCGTCGCACCGATCGCGGGTGCTCCACGGACGACCATGTCCTCGATGGCGACGGCGACCTCTTCCAGGTTCTTCGCCTCGAATACGCGGAGATCGAACGGGAGGTATCGCTGATCGATCAGTTTCACGAGTCCATCGTCGAGCCACACGGTGCGGAGCTCTCGGGGATCACCGTCGACGGTGACGCGCACGCCAGTCCCCCTAGGGTCGACGGAATGAGGAGAGGAGGCTCGACAGGCCGGGACGTCCGAGTTCCCGCTTCATCTCGCGGGTGAGGGAATCGTAGTAGAAGACCTGCTGCTCCACCTTTGCCAGTTCTTCGTTGAGGCGGCGGCGCTCTCCGTCGACGCTGGTGAGGGCGTCCAGGATTCGGCGCTCCTTCTGCTGCCACTGATCGAACTCCTTCTGGGCCGCCTGGATCGCCGACATTTTATCGACCTGGAGTGATCGGCGGTGCGGGCCGTGCGGGCGTGCGGATGAGCGTCGACTCCTTGACGTTGCCCAGGACATTCTTGCAATCCGCCATTTTCCTGTGCACGCGGTCGAGCTCGTTCGACAAGGTCGCTCTCTTGCGATCCAGCTGTCCGATCCGGTCCTGGATCCGCTTGAGGCGGTCACGCCACTTCTTCTGTTCCTCGAGAGCGAGGAGCACGCTGGAGGGGTCCATCGTGGCGGCACTCCAGAAGTTCGACACTATTTAACGATGACGTGTCCGTTCTCATCCTTCCTTCGTCTGGGCTCCCGGGATCACGTACCGAAAGAGGTCGAAGAGATTCATCGCCTGGTTCATGAAGTCCTTGGCGATCCCTTCGCCCGCATCGACGCCGAACACTAGTTCG
>WNFU01017593.1_pt1 | contig 12688 bp, 5 predicted proteins | sample 5400121 | NCBI WGS metagenome assembly WNFU01 (sample SAMN13153360, study PRJNA577476) | soil metagenome | isolation source: 100 cm soil or saprolite under grassland replicate 1 | place: USA:California | collected 2016-06-15 | reverse complement strand
CTATCCGCCGCCTCGAGCGCGACCTTCAGTCCGTGTTCGTCCATTCCGATGAGAAAATGGACGTCGTCGCCGCAAAGGCGACGGTATCGCGCTATGGCGTCGGCACCAATTTTCTCAAACGCGTGGCCGAGATGCGGTTCGCCATTCGCGTAATCAATGGCGCAGGTGATGTAGAATTTTTCCAAATCACTTTTCCCCGGAGTCGCTTCCGCGACTGCGGCGTCCGCCGCGCCTTCCCCGGCGGCGACGGCTGGCTGCGTCGTCGCGCGCTGCGGCCGACGCCGGGTCTTCTGAGGCCTCGCCGCTGGTCATTTCCGAGGAGGCCGCTCCGGACCCTTCGGCCAAGAGCGAATCGTCGATCTCGAGGACTTCATGCTCGGCGGTATACAATAGCTCCGGAGAGATCTCGTCGAGCGCCTCGGCCGATTCCATCTCATCCGGCTCGGTGGCGCCGAGCTGTTCATCCGTCGCCGGCTCGACGACAGTCTCGCCGCTCAACGCTGCAAGCTCGCGCCTGAATTCTGCGAGACCGACCAACCTTACTTCGCCCTCTGCCGAGCGCAGCGTCAGACGCTCACGGAAGATGTCGATCGCGGTCACCTTCTCCTCTCCGCGAGAGGTAGTGACAAGCCTTCCTTCCTTCGGAAAACGCTTTCGACTCTGAACGTAGAATTCGTGCTCGTATCGAAGACAGCACATCAGCCGGCCGCAGGCGCCCGAGATCTGGGCCGGATTGAGCGAAAGGCGCTGATCCTTGGCGACGCCAAGATTCACCGGCCTGAGCTCGGGCAGCCATGACGCGGAGCAGAACTGCCGGCCGCACCTGCCGACCCCGTCGAGTCGGCGGGCTTCGTCGCGCACGCCGATCTGCTTGAGCTCAATGCGAGTCCGGAACAACGACGCGAGATCCCGCACCAGATTCCGGAAATCGACACGCTTCTCGGCCGTGAAATAGAACGTGAGCTTCTTCTTGTCCCATTGCCACTCGGCGTCCGACACCTTCATCGCGAGGCCGTTGGCGCGGACGCGCTCCATTGCCTTTCGGCGCGCCTCCTCGTTCTGCCGGTCGAGCTCATCAGCGTTTGCCGTATCGCGCTGGTTTGCGAGCCGAAGCGCTTTTCGCTCAGGAGCAGCCGTTCCGCATCCGTGCGAGCAGCCGCCGTTGCGTTTCTGCGCAAGCTCGCCGAGTGAATGGACGTACCCCAGATCCTCACCGCGGTCGGCATCCACGATGATGGCGGCCTTTACCGGCGGGGGATCGGGGTAATCCCAGAGAAAGAATTCCTTGCGGTTACCCCTGAAAGAGACTTCGACCAAATGCGCCATTCTATGATGAGTACTGACTAATGAAAGTAAAAAAACAAACAGAAGAGGTATCGGGCGTCAGGCATTCAGGCGCCCAGAATTCCAGCAACTTGCCAATGACTCATTTTATCGTCGGGAGAGTCATTGGGTAGTTGCGGAAACCTGACCTCCTTACAACCTGACGCCCGATACCTCTTCTTTTCTCTTGACCTTCATTCCGTCCACTGTCCGAGGCGCAGGTACTTCTGACGGCGGCGACGGACGAGCTTCTCCGGTCTGTACTTTCTGAGCTCCTCGAGATGACGATTGAGCGTTTCCTGCAGCGTCTTCGCTGTAGCCTGGTGATCGGAGTGGGCGCCGCCGGGCGGCTCCGGAACTATCTCGTCTATCACCCTGAGCTCGAACAGATCGGGTGCAGTGACGCGAAGCGCCGTTGCTGCCTTTTCGCGCATCTCGGGACTCTTGCCATCCTTCCATAGAATAGCCGCGCACCCCTCGACAGTGATCACCGAGTAAACTGCGTTCTCCATCATCAGCACCCGGTCAGCCACTCCGAGTGCCAGCGCGCCGCCCGATCCACCTTCACCAATGACAGTGGCGATTATCGGAACGGAGAGCTGAGTCATCTCGAGAAGATTCCGGGCGATGGCTTCCGATTGTCCCCGTTCTTCAGCGCCGATCCCCGCCCACGCGCCCATCGTGTCGATGAAGGTCAGCACCGGGACGTGGAACTTCTCCGCGAGCTTCATCAGCCGGAGCGCCTTTCGATAGCCTTCGGGGTGCGGCATCCCGAAGTTCCGCTTGAGGATCTCCTTGGTGTCGCGTCCGCGCTGCTGACCCATCACCATCACTGTCTCGCCGTCGAGACGGGCCCAGCCACCAATGATCGCAGGGTCGTCGCGGAATGCCCGATCTCCGTGGAGCTCGATAAAGTCGGTGAAGATGAGCTGGATCAGCTCGGACGTGAACGGCCGCCTGGCGTTCCGTGCAACCTGAACACGCTGCCAGGGCGTGAGGCTGTGGTAGATCTGATCCCTCAGCTCGACCAGCTTCTGCTCGAGCGGCGCGATCTCGTCTACAACGCTCAGCTGCTGGTCCCCCGCGAGCTTCTTGAGCTCCTCGATCTGGCGCTCGAGCTCGGCGATTGGTTTTTCGAAGTCGAGAGACTGACTCGTGGTCGCCACTACTTGTTCCCGCGTTGCAGACGGACCGCGTCGTTCCCAAGCAGCGATCGCAGATCCTTGAGGGCTGTGTTGTTGACCGCCAGTGTCAAACTGCGGGAGCGCAGCCGCGCCCGCAACCCGTTGCCGTCGCTGTAATACAGCTCCAGGGGAGCGGAGCCGGGAAACGACTCGGCGATGCTGCGCACGTCCTTCATGACGCCGGGATCGAGCGTGGGATCGCGCTTCAGGTCGATGGAGATAATCACCTGACCGCTTGCCCGGAGCTCGGCCAGCCGCATCACGGATTCGACAACGAATGACGCATTATCGGAGTCCTGATCGCGCCACAGGTACGCGCCCTTGAGGAGAATCGGGATGTCGGTCTTCACCTGGTCAGAGAGCACCGACCATTTCTCCGGAAAAACCATTACTTCGGCGGAGCCCGAGAAATCCTCGACCGTGAGCCGGGCAAACTCGGAGCCCGAGCGCTTGCTGATCTGTCGCTTGATGCCGGTGACGACGACAGCGAGCGTCATCGGCTCGGCGTTCCATGCTTTCAGGTCTGCGGTCGTGTGCGTCGCGAACAGCTCGCATTCCGTCCGGTACGGTTCCAGTGGATGGCCGGAAGTATAGAAGCCGAGCGCTTCTTTTTCTTTTGCGAGTCGCTCGGATTCGGTCCATGCTGCGACATTGGGCAGAGGCAGCGGTGCGTGCATCCGAGTGTCGCCCGCCATGAGTCCGCCGAACATCGACACCTGGCCAGACGCTGCTTCCTCCTGCTGGAGCGACGCCTCGCGGAGCGCCTGATCGAGAAGTGCAGAGAGCTGCGCTCGATGGCCGTCGAGTGCGTCGAGTGCGCCAGCCTGGATCAACGCTTCGAAGACGCGCTTGTTGCAGACTCGCAGGTCGACGCGGTCGGCGAGATCGGAGAGGGACTTGAATGGGCCGGTCTCGCGTGCCGCGATGATGGAGTCGATCGCCGACCGTCCGACATTCCGAATCGCGCCAAGTCCGAATCGAATTCGCTTGTCGCCGATGACCGTGAACTTGTATCCGTGTCCCCAATCTGCGACGACAACAGAGCCGCCATGAAGTCGGCGGGGTAGCGGATCTTGAGCCACGCGGTGTGGTACCCGATGATCGAATAGGCGACCGAGTGTGATTTCGCAAATCCATACCGGCCGAATGTCTCGAGCTGTTCGGCGATCTTCTCGATGATCTTACGGTCGAATCCGCGAGCGACCGATTTTTCAACGAACTTACCAAGCTCCTCGCGGATCAGCACAGGATCCTTTTTCCCAACCGCTTTGCGGAGCACGTCGGCTTCGGCGAGAGAGATGCCCGCCAGCTTCTGCGCCACGCGCATCACTTGCTCCTGATAGGTGATGACCCCGTACGTGGATTCGAGAATCTCACGAAGCTCGGGGAGAAGATAGGTGACCGGCTCCTCACCCTTCTTGCGCCGGATGTAAACCTTGTGCATCCCCCCGTCGAGTGGACCAGGCCGTATCAGGCCGTTCGACGCGACGAGATCCTCGAAGCGGTCAGCGCGCATGTTGCGAACCATGTCCGTCGCCAGCGGCGACTCGAACTGGAAGACGCCGGTAGTCTTTCCCGCGCGCAGCATTCTGTAGACTTCCGGATCATCGAGAGGAACTGAATCCAGGTCGGGCGTTGACCCCGTGCGCTGCCGGATGGACTTCAGCGCGTCATCGATTACGGTCAGAGTCGTGAGGCCGAGGAAATCGATCTTCAGCATGCCGACTTTCTCGAGCGCGTCCATGTCGTACTGCGTTACGACGATGCTCTCCTCGCCATTTGCTCCCGCGCCCCTCGATCCCTGCTGCGTCATGATCGGGACGTAGTCGGCGAGTGGGCCCGGGGCTATGACGACACCGGCAGCATGAACTCCGGAGTGACGCGCCAATCCCTCGAGGGCCATCGCGAAGTCGAGCAGCTCGTGGTAACGCTCGTCGTCCTTGTAGAGCTGTTTCACCTCCGGCACGCGATCGATCGCCTCGCTCACCTTGAGTGAATAGTTGGGGGCGTTTGGAATGAGTTTGGCGAGAGCGTCCGTCTCGGCGGGAGTAAAGCCAAGCGTGCGGCCAACGTCCTTCACCGCAGCGCGCGACTTCAAGGTACCGAAGGTGACGATCTGCCCCACTGAGTCGCGGCCGTATTTCTCGCGCACGTACTCGATGACCTCGCCACGCCGCTCCATGCAGAAATCCACGTCGATATCGGGCATGGATACGCGCTCGGGATTCAGGAACCGCTCGAATAGCAGGTCGAAGCGGAGCGGATCGATGTTCGTGATTCGAAGCGCGTAGGCGACAATCGAGCCGGCGGAGGAGCCACGTCCCGGCCCCACGGGAATTCCTTTCTCGCGCGCCGCGCGGATGAAGTCGGCGACGATGAGGAAGTAGCCGGCGTATCCCGTCGTCGTGATTACATCCAGCTCGTAGTCGAGTCGCTGTCGCACCTCGTCCGCCAGCGGATCGCCGTAGCGCTCGCGGGCTCCCGCTTCCGACAGCTGGATGAGATACGCGTTCTCGGTGTCGGCCCCGACCGGAAGGGGAAACGCAGGAACCTGATATTTCTTCGACAGCTCGATCCCCGCTTCGTCGCCGATGCGGAGCGTGTTCTCGAGTACGTCCGGGCGTTCGGGAAAAGCGGCGACGATCTCTCCGGCGTGCTTGAAGTAGAGTCCCGCGTCGTATCGCATCCGGTCGTTGGACGTGAAGTCCTTGCCGAGTCCGATGCAGAGGAGGACGTCGTGTGCGTCGTGATCTTCAGCGCGGAGGAAATGCGAATCGTTCGTGGCGACGACCGGGATTCCGAGCTCCTCGGCGAGGCGGAAAACGCGGGCATTGAGCTCTGCCTGATTCTCCGTGTCGTGGGCCTGGACCTCGAGGTAGTAGTCCTTGAACGTATTCGCGTACCACGACGCGGCTTCGCGAGCGGCATCCCAGTTGTCGGCGAGCAGGTTTTGCGCGACCTCGCCAGCCATGCACGCCGACGACACGACGATTCCATCACGATAGCGGGCGAGCAGCTCGCGGTCGACACGAGGGCGGGAGTAGAAGCCCTCGGTGTATGCGAGCGACGAAAGCTTGACGAGGTTCTTGTAGCCGGTGTTGTTCTTGGCGAGAAGTACGAGATGATAGTATGGCTTGCGATTGCTCTCGCGCTCCTTGTTGCGCCGGTCGCCGGGAGCAACGTAAGCCTCCATAAACCGCTCCTACTTGTTGGTCGTACTCAACAGTATAGCTCCGGCAATTGCCTCGGTGCCAATTCCGCGGAGAACTGTTTGTGCTCGTACCGCATCGAGCCAGCGCATCGTTTGAATGCCACTCGCGGAAATGCTTCTCAGCGCATCGATCTCGCCCATCTTGTTTCCGTCAAGGTAAACCAGAGTTACCTGGCTTGAGATTTTGCCACCCGATACTGAGCTGATTCCACCAGGCCTGAGCCATGTCGGGCGCAGGCGGCTCACCAGATCGTATGCGGAGCCTGCAGAAGTGGCAGCAATCTCGACACTGGTGACGAAGTCCGACCCCGATTCATTCACTGAAGCAGTACTGCCTCCTGAAGCGCATCCAATCGCTGAACTGAATGCAGCGAGAATGCTCACGTACCTGAAGCTCGAACGCAACTGCGCCTCCTCACGTTGTTGGTTTGCCGCTACGGCAGGTCCAGATCAGGCTACCATAACGCCTAGCTCAGACGGTGGCAACTCGGCCGCCCGCGATGCAACTGCGCCTCTATTGTCCGACCTCGGACCGGTCGCTACTATGTAGAAGCATTGGTCCATTTGCGAGCTTTTTTGAGAACTGCTGTAGATTCTTGCAGGAGCTCACAAGCAGCAGTTCCGGAAATGTCGGGGAGGTCGTCGCGACGTGGATTCTCTCGCGCGAAGCCACTTTCGGATTTTGGTGGCGTTAGTGATTCGAGTCGCGTTGTCGGTTTCCGCTACCGATGCTGTAGCGCAAACGACGACGCTGATCGGCACCGTCACCGATTCTTCAGGCGTTCCGATCTATGGCGCCGAGGTCATGCTCGTGCCGACTTTCACGGGCGCGCTGACGACTGAACGCGGCGAGTTTCGCTTTGAAGTTGCGCATGATACCACGCTGACTATCAAAGTGAGGCGGCTTGGCTTCGTGCCTGCATCGCTTGATTTTCGTTCCCGTGGAGACAATCAGGCGCGCCTGACGATTCGTCTTGCACGAACGCCGACGGTGTTGCCGGCGGTCGCGATTCGTACGCAGCGTGTGGATTTTACGGGCCGGCTCGCGGGATACTATCAACGTCTACAGAGCCACTCCGGCGGATATTTCATCACCCGCGAGGAAATCGACCGGGAAAATCCGTCGCGGCTGAGTCAGCTCTTGACCCATGTGCCGGGCGTCACGGCACGAGGCAATAGAACTGGCCGCGGTGTTCGCATGCGCGAGAGGAATTGTTCGCCTCTCGTCTGGATCGATGGGTTGTCGATGGGTGCCGGCGAGGTTGACCTGGACGCCTTTCCGCCCAGTACAATACAAGGTATCGAGCTGTATCTGGGGTCGACTACTGCTCCGCTACGGTACCAGGCTGATCGGGACCAATCGAGCTGCGGCACCATTCTTTTATGGTCCAGGGGCCCCGATACCGATCCGGTTCTTCCTGCGTCGGCACAGAACTGGGATTTCCAGCGAATGGTCGAGACTTTGACGATTTTTACGTCCGATCAGGTTGATAAGCGCGCCGAACCAGACAGGGGTCATCCCCTCGACGTTAGATATCCACCCGCGCTTTTTGCGGCCGGCGTCGCGGGCTCCGTCCTGGCCGAGTTTGTTGTGGACACATCAGGGAAAGTGGAATACGAGTCTTTGGGAATTGTCTCATCGACCCACCCTTTGTTTAGCGAGGCCGTGCGGCGGGCATTGGAAAGCGCGCGCTATACACCCGCAATGCGACGCGGAATCGCCGTTCGCCAGATCGTTCAGCAGCCGTTCGACTTTGTAGCCGGGGCGGGGAAATCACCCGGGGCCTGACTAAATGTCGGGGGCGACGCCACGGCAAGGTCCGCCGGCCTGTAAGCGCCCAAATCTCGCTTGCGTTCCTGCGCAACGACCTCATATTCATACCCGCTCCTGACAATTTGCTTACCAGGAGATTCGACCCGTCGGGTCACCTAATAACGCACGAGTCTGACCGCTTCGAGAGTCTCCCAAGCGGAAAGTTGCTGCCGAACGTCAGCGAATTGTAAACCATTCGTGCCCGTCCGCGCCCGTTGTGGATTGGCGCGCGATGTTTGTTGTCAGACACAGGCTTATCGCCAAAGGTTGCAATAATCATCAGCGATGGAGGAAAAAGGCTCGTACCGAACAGTCAGTCACGACATTGAAAGCGCAGCGCTATTGACGCGACATCAGCGGTACCAGGGAAGAATTGGCGGCGTTCGCAAACTCCATGAGGTACGCATGAAGAAACTAATACGTTCTAAAAGTCTCCTCTCGATTGCCGTTGCCGCATTTGCCGGCGTGGCACCAGCCGTCGCACAAGGACAGGGAGCAGTGATCAGCGGACGAGTGATGTCCGAGCAAGGTCAGCCTATCGTCAGTGCGAATGTGTACATCAATGACCTCAACATATCGGTGAGCTCGAGTCAGTCGGGTCAGTACACAATCACGATTCCGCAGGCGCGCCTGACCGGCTCGAACGTCAACGTTCGGGTCCGAGCCATCGGATACAAACCGCAGGTCAAGGTGATCACGCTGAACCCGGGCGCGACGACTGTGAACTTCGATCTCCCTCGCGACGTCACGCAACTCGGGGAAGTGGTGGTTACCGGTGTTTCAACGCAAACCGAGCAGGTGAAGCTGCCGTTCACAGTCGCGCATCTCGACACAACGCAGATGCCGGTCACCGGATCGAATCCGATAACACAGCTGCAGGGAAAGATTCCTGGCGCGACGATCGTTAGCGCGACAGGACGTCCCGGCACATCTCCTTCCGTTGTGTTACGCGGCCCAGTGTCGCTGAATGCAACCGGCCGCACCCAGCAGCCGCTCTATCTTCTCGACGGCGTGCCGCTTCTTGGCGGTCTGCCGGACATCAATCCGGCCGACATCGAGAACGTCGAGATTGTGAAGGGCGCCGCTGCCGCGTCGCTTTACGGCGCACGCGCTGGAGCCGGCGTCATCAACATTACCACCAAGAGCGGCAAGAACGCGCCTTCCGGCATCAGGTTTGGAGTCCGTACCGAAGCAGGGGCGGGCGATATCGAGAGGAAATTCCCGCTCGCTACAAAGACCGCCCTCTTCCTGGATCCCACTGGACAGTTCTTCTGCACGACGGAAACCGCCGGTGGCTCTCCTTGCGCCCGGTACATCGACTGGGATCGCGAAGTGCAGCGAGTCAACAATAGCGGAACGGACAATTCGCTAACACCGCAACTGTTTGCCGGAGAGGCCGACTTCGCAGCGGTACCGGGCTACAACCAGCTCACCGGCCAGTTCATGACCACTCTGTGGCCCAAGCTGCGTGATCCCGTCGGTGCGCTGATTACGCCATCGGCGTTTGCGACCACCAACGTCGACATGCGCGCCAAGGTGAACAACACCGGCGTGTATGCCAGCTTTGGAAATCTCGTCCAGCAGGGCGCCATTCAGTACACCAGCGGCTTCGTTCGTAATTCCGTCCGTGTCAACGTAGACCAGAGGTTCGGCGACCGGATTTCGGGTAACGTCAGCAGCTTCTACAGCCAATCCGTGGATCACAGCGCCAACATCGACACAGAGGGCGCGGGATCGGGCAGTCCGTTTTTTGTAATCACGCGTGCTCCGTGGATGGCGGATCTACAGGCGCGTGACGCGTTGGGAAGAATTGTCGTGAGGCACAATCCCCTCGCTCAAGGCGAGCAGAATCGTAATCCGCTTTATCTCACCCTGTATCAACCCCGCGCGGACCGAAACACGCGGTTCGTCGGCGGCACAAGCCTGCGTTATACTCCGCTCGACTGGTTGAATCTCGATGCCAACTTCGGCTACGACCGCGCGACGTCCAACGCACTTGAAATGCGCGATCGTGGCTGGCGCACAACGCTGGCCGATCCCGCGAGCAACGTCGGATACATTTATATCCCGGTCACCGACAACCAGCAGCTTACGGCGAGCACGAGCCTCGCTGCGACACACACATTCTTCAATGATCTGAGATCGACGTTAAGCGCGAGATACGTCTATGGTGAGCAGTCTCTGCGCTTCAACGACGAATACGGCGAGGACGTTGTGGTTGCCGGACTCGAAACGATCACCGCGACCACCAAGAACTATGCGGTGACATCATCGAAACAGGATATCCGCGACATGGGCTTCTTCGTCGGCGGAGATATCGATTTCAAGGATCGGTACATCCTCAACGGTCTCATTCGACGTGATGGCAGCTCGCTCTTTGGCGAAGGAAACCGCTGGGCTACTTTTGGCCGCATTGCGGGTGCTTGGATCGTGTCGCGCGAGCCATGGTGGCCGGCACCTAACGCATTGAGTCTTTTCAAGCTGCGCGCGTCTGAGGGAACCACGGGTCAGCGTCCGCGCTTCAGTGCACAATATGAGACGTTCACAATCGGAACGTCGAACTCGGGCGGACCGGGAACTCTCAACCCGGCGCAGCTCGGCAACAGGGACCTCAAGCCTGAAGTAAACAGAGAGACGGAACTTGGAACGGATGTAGAGCTGTTCCATCGGATCCTTGCCAACGTCTCTTACTCGCGTGCGGTGATCGACCAGCAGATCCTGCCGGTCACAGTGCCGTCAGCTTCCGGATTCTCGAGCCGCTGGCTAAACGCCGGTGAGCTGACCAACAAGACTTGGGAAGGCACATTGACCGTGCCGATCGTTACGGGACGCTCGTTCAACTGGAGCACCCGTCTCATCTACGATCAGACTCGTTCAGAGATCACGCGTCTCGACGTACCGCCGTTTACGGGTGATGTAACTGCGGGAAACACATTTACTGTGTTCAAGTTCCGTGTCGGCGAGAGAGTAGGCACGCTGTATGGCGTCGATTTCGTGCATAACTGCACACAGCTTCCATCGGCGTTCGCGAGCCAGTGCTCGATGAGCTCTGGCGATGTGAACTCGGCTTTCCGACCGAACGATCAGGGCTACATCGTCTGGGTCGGTCAAGGCAACCAGATCACTGAAGGCATCACGAAAAACCTCTGGCGTGCGCGACTTGAAACCGGCCAGGGACCGTGGGGCAATAGGACAAACTGGGGCATGCCGATCGCATTGCGCGATTCCACGAATGCGATCGCCAACGTTCCGGTGGGAAATGCTCTGCCCAAGTATCACTGGGGTCTCTCGCACACCATCGACTGGGGCCGTTTCAACGTATACGGCTTGCTCGATGCAGCGCGTGGCCAGAAGCTGTTCAACATCCAGCGCGCGTGGTCACTCGGCGATCTCCAGGTTGAAGATGTCGATCAGACTGGGAAAACCGTCGAGAACGCGAAGCCAATTGGCTACTATTGGCGTCAAGGGCCGTCGCAGTCTCCGACGGCAGGCAGCACTGCTGGGGTCGGTGGCTTCTACGATGTGCTTGGACCAAACACGTACAACACCGAGGACGCCAGCTACGTCAAGCTCCGCGAGGCTTCTGTGAGCTTCCGGCTTGGTCCGATCGGTGGCATGGGCGATTGGAAGGTAGGGTTTGTGGGCCGGAACCTGAAGACGTGGACCGATTTCCACGGCTTCGATCCTGAATCCGGAAGCACCTCAGGTCCGCTGAACTCGGCGGCGCTTACCGGTATTGCCGGTTATCGCTATCCGAAGATGAGGACCTACACAGTCCAGCTGTCCACATCCTTCTAGGATGGGACTCAACCAACGCGATGGGGTGACACCAGACGCTGGTGTCACCCTCCCATTCCATATTGGCCAGTGAGGTGTTGATGCTTAAAAGAATTGTTACAAAACTGCCTGCGCTTTGCGCTTTGACACTCGCGCTGAGCGTTATCGCCTGCCGAAACGAGCCGCTCGCTGTTCGCAACACCGACCAGCCGGGCTTGCCTAGATCGCCGTCTGAAGAGGAGACGTTCATCTCCAAGCTGATGCAGCAGGAGTGGAACTCACACCAAGGTGTTAGTGGAAATATTGCTACGCAAGCGTCCGTCTTGTCGCTGGAGAGCTACTCCGCACTGGCCAACTTCAGCATGGGTGCCCGGGCGACGATTCCGCGAGGCACAATCAGCAACTCGCTCGGAAACTCGGCGCAGACCGAGAACTTCCGGTATTATGACTTCCTCACACGAAACGGTCGAAGCGCCGCAAATCTGATCAAAGGTCTTCAGGCGTTCATCGCCGCTGGTCAGACGACCGGAACTAACGCGACGAACACTCGTGATTTGTCCTTTGCGTATTACGCCCTCGGGTACGCAATTGGATACGTCTCTCTGATCTACGATTCGACGGCGATCGCCACGCCGCAGCTTGAAACTTCAGAAATCCCGCCGCTGTCAACTTCCAAAGCCGGGATAGTTGCGGCGCTGCAGATGCTCGACTCCGCCCAGAAGTACGCTGCTGGAATGGCGGTTATTCCCGGTGGATGGGTGTCGGGTAGCGACATAAACGAGGCGCGCTGGATCCAGATCATCCGCTCACACAGGGCACGATTCCGCACTAGCGTAGCGCGCACACCGACAGAGCGTGCGGCCGTCGACTGGAACGCCGTCATCGCCGATGCCGCAGCTGGAATCACTACCGATTTCATCATCAACGCAGACGCAACGACGGGTTGGTTTACAGGCTGGCGTAGCCAGTTTGCGGTGGGAACCACGTGGAGTCAGATGACTCCGATGCTTCTCGGAATGGGTGACACCTCGAAGGTCGGCGATCCTCTCGGCTCCTACGCCGACTGGGTCCGGCAATCGCTGGCCGGAAAGACGCCGTTCCTCATGCGTACGCCTGATCTTCGATTCCCGTCGGGGGAATCGCGAACTGCGCAGCAGGCATATACGGGGACCAGCCGTGCGGGTCCACCGAACGGTTGCGTGGCCACCGTGGTTACGCCGGCGAGATGTGCAATTCTCTATTTCCGCAACAGGATCCTCGGTGAGGACAACGTGGGAGGCGATCCGTTCGGCATCTGGTACTATGACAACTGGCGCTTCTGGACCATTCGTGACAAAGCGGGCAACGGGGCGATCATTGAAATGTCCATTGCGGAGAATG
>WNFU01017788.1_pt1 | contig 12691 bp, 8 predicted proteins | sample 5400121 | NCBI WGS metagenome assembly WNFU01 (sample SAMN13153360, study PRJNA577476) | soil metagenome | isolation source: 100 cm soil or saprolite under grassland replicate 1 | place: USA:California | collected 2016-06-15 | reverse complement strand
GTGAAGGCCCGGCGGGCGTGGAACGGGGTCGGGTACTGGTCGACGGTGACAACGCCCTGCCGGTCTTGGTGGACGATGAAGTTGCCGGCCGGGACGGGCTGGTCGAACGCGTCGGTCAGCTCCTGCTGCTCGGCGGGGTCGACCAGCAGCAGGCTGGCCACAAACCCGTCCTCCTCGACGTCGCCGACGCGGTCGTTGCCCCACCCCTCCTGGGTGACGGTATGGAGCAGCTCGGCCAGCGCCGGGTCCGGGTTGTGCTGGTAGTTGCCGGGCACCCGCCTCACCCCTGTCCGGGCCGGCCGCTGCCGCGCGGTCGTGTCCGCTGATGCGATGGTGTGGCCGCGCCGCGCTCCGAGGGCGGCTGCCCCTCCAGTGCCCCGGGGTGGCCTGCTCGGGGCGGCGGTGTAGGCGCCGCCAGGGCGGCCAAACACGAGCACGTCCTCGTGGACGACCAGGTGAGCGGGCTCGCCGCGGGCGCGCGCCTTGCGGGTCTGGGTCAGCTGCCAAAACGACGGGCGGGCGTGCAGGTCGCCGTCGCGCACCGCGGCCAGCAGCGCCACCACGTGCTGCAGGTACTGGAACCCCGCCTGGGTGGCCAGCTGGACGGTCACGGTGGCAAGGTCGTGCACCCGGCCGCGCCGGCGGAGGTTCTTGGTCACGGTGACCAGCAGCCCGCCGGGGCGCAGCACCGCAAAGCAGGCGGCGTAGACGCGGGCCAGCTCCGTCAGGTAGCGGTCGCCGCGGGCGTGGCCGAGGTTGGCCCGCTCGGGTGAGTAGTTGAGGGTGTCGCGGCGGCACAGCGGGCGGCCGGCCAGCCACGCCGGCTTGTCGATCATGCCGACATCGCAGGCATACGGCGGCGAGGTCGCGACCAGGTCGACGGTGCCGGCCAGGTCGGCGAGCACCTGGGGAAGCACGCGGGCATCGCCAAGGCGGACCTCGGCGAGGGCGGCCTGGTGTGGCGGGAGGGCGTGGGTGAGGTTGGCGCGGGCGGTCTCGGCCCAGCGCGGCTCCAGCTCGACGCCGACCGCGCGGCGGCCGAGCGCGGTGGCCTCGACCAGGGTGGTGCCGATGCCGCACAGCGGGTCGGCGACCAGCTCGCCGGGTCGCGAGTACTCGGCCACGATCCGGCGGGCCAGCTCCGGGGCCATCTTGGCGGGGTGGGCGGTGGAGGCGGGCAGGTAGCGGCCGGCCCGCTGGTACTGCGGGCTGGTGTTGGCGCACGGCCAGACCGCCAGCGGCAGGTCGCCGGCGGGCGTGTCGAGCGCGGAGCGGGAGCGGGAGGCGGCCTGGGAGCCCATGGGGTGGCCCGGGCCAGCGGTTGCGCCGGAGGAACGAGATTCTCTACTCAAGAAACCCGGATTCGGTGGGCTTCAGGGCGGAACCTCGCGACACGGTCAACCAGTTCGAACGTCCCGCAGCCGACCGCTACCGCGGCGGCCGCTTCGCTGGCTTGGGCTCCGGCGGGCTGGCCGTCAACCACGGGGGCCGAGTTCGCGTGCTCGTGCGCCCGCGCGGCGACGCCGAGCGGCTTGGATGCAGGCAGCAGCCCCCGCGGGCCGAGACACCCAACTCGGATCGGGTGGACCGGGCTTGGCGCTCACTCGCACACCGCACGACCGGGTGAGCGCGACGCCAGGTGCGCCGGCTCCATCGCAGCGCAGACCGACCGCCCCACCCGCTACCGGGCGGTGCTGGCTGCCCTCGCGTCGTTCCCGTCAGCGGGGGACGCCGACGGTGGGCGGACCCGGCCGACTTGGGGGACCGGCGGCTTGCAGGGCTTGTTGAGCAGCAGGCTGAGGGCCCGAGCGGCCTCCCGCAGGCCGCTGGCCATGGCGAAATAGGCCGTCGCGTGCTGGGGCGAGGCCTCCAGGTTGTCCTCGAGCATGTCGGCGGCCTCGAGGAGCTTCCCGATCAGTTCCTCGGGCGTGCTCGCCTCGTGCAGGATCTGCCGGGCAGATGCCATCGCGCACCTCCGCGTTGTGGGTGCGGCAAGGACCTACCTCGAAACCGTCGGCGGGCTCAAGTCCTGTTGTCGCAGGTCACCAGGCATGACGAGCCAATCGGCGGGGCCGACGGCATGAGGTCGACGTCGCCATGGCGATGGTGTCGGCGACGAGGTGGGCTCGTTCGACATGCCTGGGCAGGGTGGGGAATTCCGGGCTTTGGCGCACATCTGGTGATCGAACTGGCCCAGATCAGTAGTGGGACCCCTGATCCTGGCCGGCATGTGATCATCAAAGACTTGACGACCTTCTTCCGGCGTAGTCGGCGCCACCCGGCGGGAGCCCACGTTTGGCTGACCGACCCAGCCCGGGTCGGCGTGGCTGCGGCTGCTCGGAGGTCGCCTGGCCGCCCCAAGGTCCGGGTCGCCCAGCGGGTGGCCCGGACCGCTAACCTGACCGGCATCTTCGAGCCGATCCTGGGCAACGTCATCGACGACCTGGTCGCGCGGCGGCTGGTCGACTGCGACTGCCTGTTCCTGGCCGCCGACACCACGCAGGCCCGGGCGGTGTTCAACGCCCTCGTCCACCAGTACCTGATCCCGGCATGCAGGTCGGCGTCAAGGTGCCTGTGGCCAGGTCACGCCAGCATGCCGACGGTCGCCGCCACCGCGCAGTAGACGCGAACTGGTGGATCGCCCCCGCGTTCCCCATTTGCCCGATTCTCTTGCCCGGAGGATTGTCTTGCTGCCTGCCTCCTGGGGGTGTCGGCATCGACGACATCCGCCAGATACCATCCCACGAGCCGACGTTCACTGCTGCTGCGCCGGCGCGGTGGAGGTGCCCTACCGTCGGCCGCTGCGCCGCAGTAGTGCCTGATCTCTTGCGATAGACTCCGGAAAGTCCGGCTCGGGCACCCCGCGTGACCTTCGCTGTCCGCTGCCTCGGATGGATCAATGCCAGGGCCCGCAGCCGGTCTCTGAGACTGTTATGTCAGGTCCGACCAAAGCACAGCGCCAGTCGCTTGGTGGCGCCGCCGACGAGCTCGGCAGCGGACATCGGGCGGGCGTCGGCGCGTACCTGATCGCCCACGGGCTTTGCGGCCTTGCTGTTCCAGGGCTGTTTGACGCCGCAGGAGGGCGCCCGGCCTTGGTCGTGGCCGAATCCGACAGTCCCCCCGAGGACCTGCAGTGCCGGTTCAGCAGCGGATCAACCGCCTGGTTGCAGTGCAAGCACCGCCTCAAGTGGAACACCACGTTTGAGAAGGTGGTGACCACTTGGATTGATGCCGTACGCAGCGGTGAGGTCGCGGCCGAGGACCGGCTCGTTCTTGTCGTCGCCCAGCTATCTGGCCCTCTTCAAGGGCTTGCCGGGGCGCTGGACCGCCGACGCCAGCCGCATCCGGGCGCGCCTTCCCCGGGCGAGCAGCGCCAGCTGGACAGGTTCAGGGCGCTGCTGCAGGAGCGCGGCGTCAACGACGAGGTCGAGGCCGACGCCATCATGGACCGTGTGGCATTGCTGGTCATCGATGCGGTCGAGGACACAAGCCCCCACTCCCAGATCTCCGCAGCACTGCTTGAGGGCACCATCGCTCGTGCTGGCGACGGGCAGCGCGCCGTCGGCATCCTCCGCGCCGAAGTGCGCCGACATGCGCGGCAGCGGACCGGCGATCAGCTCGGCGGCTGGGTCGCGGCGCTACGCCGCGGCGGGGTCCGCCTGGTCGAAGACCCAGATGGTGCCGTCGGCGCCCACCACACGGCCCGTGACGCGGCGGTCGATCGCTACCGCGACCAACTCGTCGCCCGGGCAGGCGACTTGCCCCTGTCGACCATGGGATTCGACCTGCCGCCATTGCAGGTTGCTGATCTCGCCGACGGACTGAGGGTCCGCTGGGACCCGCCCAGCCAGCCTCGTCGCAGCGGCCACCGCGACACGGTCGACCTGCTGATCGCGGCTCGGCGGCTCGGCCGCTTCCTGCTACGCGGCTTGCCAGGTGGCGGCAAGTCCCTCGCGCTCGCGCAGATCGCCGGTGCATGGGCCGGCGATGAGGCTGCCCCACTCCCGCTCCTGGTCAACCTCCGCGAGCTTGCCAAGCAGGTTCGTGCTGGACGCCTTGTCCTGACCGACGAGCGGATGATCCAGCTTGGGCTGGAAGCACTAGACGAGCCCGGGCGGAGCCTGGTCGCCGAGGAGGTCCGCGAGCGGCTTGCCAGCGGCCGGCTCCTTTTGCTGCTTGACGGGCTCGACGAGTGCCGCAGCCAGCGCCATGTGGTGGCCGATGCGCTACGCGCCTGGATCGCCACGCTGCCGGCCGACGTGGACGTCGTGCTCAGTACACGCGACAGCGCCTACGCCAGCGCCCGTCCTCTTGGCCTGGTCGAGCTGGAACTCGAAACCCCGTCCAACCTGCAGGCCACGCTGCACGCGCTGCTGCGCCATGTCGCCGACCGGAAGATCGACGCGGCTGGGCGCGAAGCCTGGCTTGGGGAGCGGGCTGGGTGGCTGGGCACCGCCCAGCAGACGGATACCGCGCTGTGGCGGATCCCCTTGTTCGCGGTGCTGCTTACGCTGCTGGTGGCCGAGCGGCCTCCGGGGGAGTTGCCTCACACCCGCGCGCGCATCCTCCACGTGGTCATCACGGATGCCGTCCACCGGTGGGAGAGCAGAGTCAGAGCAGATGGACGACTGGTGATCGCCGGGCTTGACGCTGCCAGCGCCGAGCGGTGCCTGCTCGACTGCTACACCATCATCGCGCATCAGCTGTTTGACGCCCTGGGCGAGGCTCCAGAATCAGCGGTGCTCGCGGCCGTGGCCGAGGTGTTGACCACAGCCTGGGGGCAGCCAGCCGGCCAGGCGAACGTCGCGGCCGAGCAGGTGCTCGTGCTGTGGGACGAGGCAGGCGTGTTCGTCGCGCAACACCCCGGCACGATCGCTACGCGAGCCCGGCTGTTCTTGGAGGTCGGGGAGGCACTCCACGCCGCTTCCCTGCCGCCGGCAGAACAAGTGGTATGGCTGGAGGAGCAGCTGGGCGACGGGGACCGGTACGAGACGGTGATGCTCGCGGCAGGCCTCTCCCACCACCTCGCGGACGCTCTCATCCACCGCGCCGCTTCAGACCCCGGCCCCACACGGCTTGCGGTCGGGGCGCTTCGCGACGGCGCGACGGTCGCCGCCGGACCCATCGCGGAGCTTGTCGAGGCCCTGCTCGGCCGCCTGACCGCCGCTGGCACCGAGCCGGATCGCTGGCAGGTGGCACGCGACCTCTGTCGGCTGCCGGTGCCAGCCGACCAGCAGGACGCGGTGCTGGACGCCATCGGCACTCACCTCGGGATCGACCGTGCCCGCCTCGGCCGCGCGATCGCGGTGCTGACCTGGAACCTTGAGGGCGAAGAGGCAGACCGCGTGCTCGTAGAGCTGCTGGAGTCGCCTCCGGTCCGACGGCTGCCACAGCGCCGCCCCGGCGCCGCAGCGCCAACCACGGCTTCCAAGCGGGTTGGCGTGCCGGCAACCGTCGACGCGGACTACAGCCGGGCCGTCGAGGGGGCGGCCACCCGACTGCTTCCCGACCACCCCGACCTCGCGCCGGCGGTGATCCGCGCGACGAGCCAGGTCGGCATGGGCGCATCGTTTGCGCTGCGATCCCTGCTCGCGCGGTGCGGCCACAACGTGCCGCCGCTCTTCGACGAGCAGTGGCAGGAGAACCTCGCCAGGACCGGCGAGACGATCACGGCCGCGTGGCGCTCCTGGATGGAGTTGATCCGTGTTCAGACGGCACCTGCTGACCTCACGCCCGGACAGGCGTGGCACTTGGGCGAGCTGGCCGACCTTATCGCGACCTTCGACTTCGACCAGGTGAACTTCACGGCGCTTCCCGAGGCGATCAACCAGGAGCGGGAGTTGCTTGCCGAACTGACTACGCTGGTTGCTGTCGTGTCCGGCCTGGACCTCGCGGTGCTCGCCGCACAGGCCGACATTGTGCTAGGAACCGAACTAGGCGAGCGCGACATGATCAAGCTCTTGTCGTATGGCGGCACCGACGTGGACACCCCGGACTGGTCACGCGTCGAGGATCGCAACGGGGCTCGCGCGCTCCTGCTGAAGACGCTCGGGTGCAGGTCGGACTGGCTCCGCGAACTCGCCGCATGGTATTTGGGCACGTTGCCTGACCGAGCGCAGACAGCCCGCGAGCTCGAGGGTCTTCTGCCATCGCTCGACGGGCCGCACAAGTACCTTGCGGCCCAGGTGCTGTTGGGCTTCCTCCCCCCGGTCGAGCTCGAAGCACGCATGTCGGCCTACGCGGGCAGCGACGATCCGATGCTGCGCGCCGCCGCGGCGCGACATGCAGCAGCGGATGTCGCCCAGGGCCGAGCAAGCCTCGCCGATCTTGAGCCGTACTGTCGGGACCCTGACCTGGGAGTCCGGCATGCGATCATCACGACCTTGAACGTGCGCAAGCTTGACCAGTCCGATCAGGATCGGCTGGCTGTCTGGCTGCAGCAGCCGACCGAGCGCTGGACCTGCCTGCGCTGCGGAACCGAACAGGCATCGAGCGCCCAACAGTGCGCGCGCTGCCGCTATCCGGCGGATCCGAGCGGCGTGTCGGCTGTGTTTGGCTGACCGGTGCAGTAGTGGCCTGTCTCTAAGGTGATTTGACAGGTTGATCGGCTGGGCGGGAACACATCCTCGCCAAGCTCAACCGTCAAAACACCTCAGCAACAGACCAGTAGCTCGCGATGGCCGCAAAGGAGCTGCCTGCTGCTCGGAGGGGACGTGTCCGTGTCGTCAGCGCTCCGCTAGGCCAATGCGTGGCAGTTGGTCCGGGCGCCGACCGCGACGGTGAGCATCGGTGCGGCACGGGTGCCGAAGAACGCCGAGACGTCGTCGTCCAGGAAGGTGAGCCCGGTGGCGCCAACGCCGAGCGCGAACGCCGCCAGCTGCAGCCGCTCCGCGGCGACGCCGCCCTCCAGCTGGGCGGCCCGGTAGCCGCGTGCGCCCAGGGCCTGCAGGATTGGCTCCAGCTCCGCACAGTGAAAGACGGTCGCGGCCGCATCGCCGCCGAGGTCCTGCCCCAGGCACAGCAAGCGGGTGCGGTCGCGTGCTGCCCCGCCTCGAAGCTGCTGGAACTCGCCCTGGCTCCACCGGTAGGCCCCTGGCGGCAGCCCCTCCACCGCGTGCACCGCCAGGAAGTGCTCCAGCAGCGTCGCCTGCGGTGGGACGAAATCGCCGGGGACAGCTCGGGTGGCCGCCGCCATCGCCCAGCCGAGCGCGCCGCGGGGCATCGGGTGCCGCGCGAAGCGCCGTGTGGAGCCCCTGCGCAGGATCACCGCCTCGATCGTGTCGGTGGCGGCGCGCGCCTGGCCGACCTCGCCCGCAGCAAGCGACCCGGTCGCCGGCTGGGCCCGGAGCCGGCGGGCCTTCCTGCGCCAGGCGCTGACCGCCTCGGCGCTGGGGAGCTCGCCAGCGCGCTGGGCGGCGGTGACCAGGGGGTAGCCTCGCGGCGAGCGGGACAGCGGCCGCGTCCGTGGGCGGATGGGCCCAAGCGGCGGGGGGTCGGCTGCTGCCGCGGCCGTGGGCGCCGCCACCGTCACCAACGCAAGCGGGTACTCCTCTGGCTCGCCGAGGCCGACCAAGCCCGCGACCTCCTGGTCGACGAAGCCGAGCAGCACCCGGGCGTCCCACCCGGCCGCGGCGGCCAACGCCAGCAGGTTGGCCACGATCGCGCCGGCGTCCCAGAACAGGTGGCGGTAGCCGCGCTCACGGTACTTCCAAGTCGTCCGCCAAAGAATGCCCGTGAGCACCAGGCACAGCGACAGACGGGCGATGGCTGGCACCGCGGCGGAGGCGGCCAGGCGGGCCCGGAAGTCGCCGTCTCTGAGCCGACGCAGGGCGAACTCGGCCGGCGCGAAGTGGTACACCCCCGCGCGTAGGTCGGGAAGGGGGCCGCAGACGGCGTACAGCTCGGTCGGGTACAGGGCGCCGGCCGAGGGTGCCGCGCGAAACAGGACCCCGTGCAGGATCCGGGTCACGCCGGCGGAGAAGAACAGCAGCCGCGCCAGGCCGGCCAGGTCAAGCGCCGACGCCGCTGGCGCGACGTGGCCGGACAGCACCTGGGTGGCGGGCAGGCTGCTCTCCGGCAGCTGGCGCGGCAGCGGCAGCGGCTCCAGGTCGGGATAGAGCTTGAACGGGAAGGGCTGGTTGCCCCAGTCGAGGCCGTGTGCCTCGGCGCGGAGGCGCTGCCAAGTATGCTTGGTGCGTTCGTGGAGCCCGGCGGCAGCGTCAGAGGCGTTCATCGCGACGGCTGGAGGCCGAACAACCCGGGACGGCCGCCCAGGTTCCCGGAGCGGCCGCACGCTTGCATGGTATGCAGGTCAACGATACCAGCCGGCAGCTCAGCTGGTGGGATGCGGCGCGGCCGCGCGCGCGCCGATGCGGGCCCGTAGGTCTGCGCGGATAGCTGCCGGCGAAGGTGCGCCGAGGGCAGGCGGCGGGTAGAGCCGTGACGTCTCCTGCTCGACCCGACGGGCAGGTCGTCGAGCTGACCCAGGGATCCCGCGGACCCGGCCGCGTCCAGCAGGGGCATGATGGGACGGCAACCACCCAGGAGGGCAATGTGATGGTCGACTACGACCGGTCGGCGGCGCTCGTCGTCGTCGATGTGCAAAACGACTTCGCCGATCCCAAGGGCAGCCTCTACGTGGGCGAGGGTGAGCGGGTCGTGCCGCTGGTCAACCGGGAGATCCAGCGGGCGCTTGTGGCGGGTGCCCTGGTCGTCTACACCCAGGACTGGCATCCGGCCCAGACGCCGCACTTCCGGTCGGGCGGGGGTGGCTGGCCCGAGCATTGCGTCCAGCACACCTGGGGTGCCCAGCTGCACCCGAACCTGCGGGTCGCCGGCGAGGTCGTCCGCAAGGGGCAGGGGGGCGAGGACGGCTACTCGGGCTTCACGGTCCGTGATCCCGTCACCGGGGAGGAGGCGGCGACGCCGCTGGAGGGGCTGCTGCGGCGCCGCGGCATCCGCCGGGTGGTGGTGGTCGGGCTGGCGACCGACTACTGCGTGAAGGAGACGGCGCTGGACGCGGTGCGGCTGGCGTTCGACTCGGTCGTCCTGGGCGAGCTGGTGCGGGCGGTCGACCTGCAGCCGGGCGACGGCGAGCGGGCGCTGGAGGCGATGCGCGCCGCCGGGGCGCGCGTCGAGCAGCAGCCGGCGTAGCGGATCGCGGTCTGGACGCCGCGCGCCCCCGGGCTGGGCAGGGCGGCAGACGGTCAGCGCGTCCCGGTCAGGCGACGACCTCCCTATCCGACCAAGCCATGCTCGCAACCCTCACCTCCGTGCGATCCTCAACGCCAATTCCAGTCGTTCTGGACACTCGAGTTCCGCAGCAAGTGGGCACATGGGCGCTGACCAGGGGGAACATGAGTTCGTGGGCACACGCCCGGACCCCTACGCCCAAAGCATTCGTGCAGTTCAGAGCAGATCAAGCAGGTCATGTACCTACAAGCTGCGGAACCCCGGCTGCTGTCCGCCATTCCGGCCAACCGAGGTTCTCCCAACCGTTGGAACGGGGCGCGACAGGCTTTACCTCGCAAGCTGACCGCCTGTCGGCGGCCATGAGATTTCCGTGATCGCTGACACCCGCCTACGGGTACCGGGAGCGGCCGTACTCTTCCGGAAGTCCCGGGGCAGTCGACGAGCCTCCCGGAGCGATCCGCGGTGTCCCGCGCAGGCGGCCACCAGGTGGCGGCGACCGTTGGCGACGAACGTGCCCCGCCACGCCGGTGGCTGCGGGCAGTGGACCGGCTGGCCGCCGACCCCGTCGACAAAGCGAAAGCAGCGCCCGGGACCGGATGGAACGCCTCAACGTAGTACGGCGCCGTCACGCCCGGCCCTCCATCGCCTGGGCGACCGCTGCGGCGACCTCGGCGCTGGCCGCCTCCACCGGTGCGGGTACTTGGTCGCTCCCGCACGCATAGCAGGGGCGCCACCCGCGCATCCCGGGTCGGCTGAGCCGCCACGCCGAGCAGGCTGTCGGCTGTGCGCCGGAGAACTGGCGGCCGCATCGTGCCTGCACGATGCCTGAGCGGGTGACCACTGCCCACCCGATGGTGGCCAACCGGTCAGCGCGCTGCGGGGAACTGTTCGTCATGGTGTCGCTTCGAGCTTGGTGTCCCGTGAGGCTCGCCGCCGTGTGGCCGGGGCCGGAGTTCCAGTATGCGATCACAGCCGACAGCGTGGCCGGCTCGCGGCGTCCCTGGAGCAGCGGTCAGATCACGGCACCCGCAAACCGCAACCAAGTACCGCTGCGGTGCTTGCTCCCTCCCGTTCGATCGTCGTTCGTGTCTCGTTCAGCGCGCGTCCGGCTCGTTCCCTGGTCGATCACCCGCCACTCGGTGGTATCGCCGCCGCCGAGGTGAACGGCCGGCTAGCGAGAGGTCAATGAGCGGCCCTGGCGTCCTTGCGGCTCCCATCCCGCGATCCTCGGAAGGGAGCCGCTTGTGGCACGCCGAGACCCCTCCCCCTACCAGACCCTGGAGACGGCGTTTGGCCTGCTGACCTGCGGGCCGGACCCCCTCAGCCTGGACGGTCGCCTGGTCGGCCATGGCCTGCCGCCCCGCTTGATCCCGCTGGACGAGCTGCGGGGCATGCTGCTGCACCCCTCGGTGGCGTTCGCCGCCCGCGACGCCGCCGTCGCCGAGCTGGCGCGGCGCGCCCGCCGCGACCGCGGGGCCGCCATGGTCGGCCTTGCGGGGGTGCTGCTGCCGGGGCTGCGGCGGCTGACCACGCCGCTGGCGCGGGCCTGCCCGGGTAAGGCCGCCGACCTGGAGGCGGCGGTGCTGGCGGGGCTGGTGGAGGCGGTCGCGGGGTTCGACGAGGCGACCGGGCGGCCGGCGGCGAGTCTGGTGTGGGCGGCGGTGCGGGCGGCGCATCGGCTGCTTGAGACCGAGCGGGCCTGGCGCGCCCGCCACATCCCGCGGGGGCTGCCGGCCGAGCCGCCCCGGCCGGCCGGCCACCCCGACTTCGTGCTGGCCGAGGCGGTCCGCGCGGGCGTGCTGTCGGCCGGTGAGGCCGAGGCGATCGGGGAGACCCGTGTGGGCGGGGTCCGCCTGAAGGCGCTGGCGGTGGCCTGGGGGGTGCCGTACGGGCAGCTGAAGCGGTTCCGGCAGCAGGCCGAGGTCCGGCTCGTCGCCTGGCTCCGGTTTGACCGTCTTCGCCCTCGCGGGCCCGGGAACCGGGTTTCTTGAGTGAGGGGGTTGGGGAGGGCCGCCGTCCGGGTGCCACCGGTTGCGCCGCCGTGGCTTCCTGCGAAGGAGGTGAGGCTGGCCCCCTACGCCCGGTCGGCGGCCCCCCCGTGCCCTCTCGGTTTGCTCTCGTCGTGAACGAACGGAGCCGCTGTGATGTCCCGAGCCGAGCTGTGGCGCTTGCGCCGGGTGGCCGGTGCCGGCGTGTTGGCCGTCGTGCTGGTCGCCCTGCTGGCCACCCCGGCGCTGGCGCAGGCCGCCGACCCGACCCTGTCGGGGGTGATCGACCGCATCCGCACCCTGCTGGTCGGGCTGCTGGCGGGGCTGGCGACGCTGTTTCTCACCGTGGGCGGTGTCCGCTACCTGTTCGCCGGCGGCGACCCCGGGCAGGTGGAGAAGGCCAAGATCACGCTGAAGTCGGCCGCGATCGGCTACGCCCTGGCGGCGCTGGCGACCCCGCTGGTCGGGTTGCTGAAGTACGCGGTCGGGGCCTGACGGTGCGCCGCCTGCTGCGCCTGGCTCTCGCTGGCCTGCTGGTCGTCGGCGGCCTGTGGCTTGCCGGCCCGGCCGCCGCCCAGCCGCGGACCGGTGCCCAGCCCGGGCCGCCCACCACCGCCCCGCTACCACCGGCCCCCGTGCCCCCGGACACGGCGGCGGCCGCGCCGGTCCCCAGCCCGCCGGTCGGGCCGGGCCTGTTCGACCTCGCCGGGCGCATCCGCGAGGCGATCAACGGCTGGTTTCGCGACCTGGTCGCCAGCGCCCTCAATCCGACCCTGGACCTGGTCGGCCGCAGCGTGCTGGCCACCCCCGACCTGACCGCCCCCGGCGGCCGGGTGCGGGAGCTGTGGGGGACCTCGGCGGCGCTGGCCAACACCTGCTACGTGCTGCTGCTGGTCGTCGGCGGCCTGCTGCTGATGGCCCACGAGAGCCTGCAGACCCGCTACACCGTCAAGGACGTCGCCCCCCCGGCTGGTGGTGGGAATGGTCGCCAGCAACTTGAGTCTGCTGGTGGTCGGCCACGCGATCCAGCTGACCAACGCCCTGTCGGCCGCCCTGCTCGGCCAGGGCGTCCCACCCGAGCACGTCAGCGCCACCCTCAAGGCGGTGCTGGCCCCGCCGCTGGACGACCCCGACCTGCTGCTGGTGCTGGTCGCGCTCGTGGTGGTGGTGCTCGCGTTGGTGCTGGTGGGCTGCTACGTGGTGCGGGTGGCGCTGCTGGTGCTGCTGGTGGTCGCCGCGCCGCTGGCGTTGGCCTGCCACGCGCTGCCCCAGACCGAGGAGCTGGCGCAGTGGTGGTGGCGGGCGCTGGCGGCCTGCCTGGGCGTGCAGGTCGGCCAGTCGCTGGCGCTGATCACCGCGTTGCGGGTGTTCTTCCAAGCCGACCGGGCCCAGGTGGTCGGCCTGGGCGGCGGCCGCCTGGTCGACCTGCTGGTCGCGGTGTGCCTGCTGTGGCTGCTGGTCCGCATCCCCGCCTGGGCGGGCCGGATGGTGTTCGCCGGCCGGCCCAGCAC
>WNFU01009187.1_pt1 | contig 12692 bp, 11 predicted proteins | sample 5400121 | NCBI WGS metagenome assembly WNFU01 (sample SAMN13153360, study PRJNA577476) | soil metagenome | isolation source: 100 cm soil or saprolite under grassland replicate 1 | place: USA:California | collected 2016-06-15 | reverse complement strand
GGAGCTGGCCTAATGAAACCGACGGCGGTTAACAAAACTGATCAAAACGATATGCGCGCACCGGACGTCATCGAATCTTCATTTCGGCGGCAATGATCTTTTCGTCGGGACGAGCCTTCCAAACTACATTGCGCGCCGCGCCGTAAATTTCTGCTAACGTGTAGAGCGGCACGAACGGCACATCTTCCATTAAGATCCGGCCGGCCTGCTGCAAGATTGCGACCCGTTTCTTTGGGTCGCCGGTTCTCTGTTCCTCATCAATGAGTTTGTCGAATTCCGGATTCCTGTACTGAATGCGCGGAGTCACACCCGAACGATAATATTGATCGTAAACCGTATCTGCATCTGCGGCTGGCCGGCCGACGTAATAAAACGGCAGCTTTCCGCCGTTGACTCCTTCTTTGCCCCAGAAAATGACGAACTCTTGGGACACCAGTTCGGTCTTGATTCCGACCTTTGCCAACTGATCCGCGATGACCTGGCAAACTTCTTTCGCCTTGGGATACCGGTCCGGCGAAAAATAGAGTTTGACGTCCGCTCCCTGTGCATAGCCGGCTTTCTCGAGCAGCTCTTTGGCCTTCTTTGGGTCGTAAGGATAGCGTTTGATCTTGGGATCGTAACCGATCACGTTCGATCCCAGAGGCCCGTTCATGAGATAGCCGTTGCCCTCGTAAATATGCTTGATGATCACCGATGGATCGACGGCGTAATTGATCGCCTGGCGAAAGAATTTATTGTCAAAGGGCTTATGGGTTACGTTCATGGCGAGAAAGTACATGCGCACGCCTTCGACCTTTTCCGCGCGCACCCGAGGGTGGTTTTCGAATCGGGACAGCTCTTCGACGGGAACGTTGTTGATGACATCGCCTTGTCCCGCAAGAAGTCCCGCTACCCGGCCGGCATCCTCTTTGACTCTTTTGAAAACGATCTCCTTGACCGCCGCTTTGTTGCCCCAGTAATTGTCGTGCCTGGTCAGCACCAGATTGCCGTCGCGCTGCCAGCTGACGAATCTATACGGCCCGGTCCCAACCGGTTTTTGCTCGGCTGACTCGCTACCCTGCGCTTCCATCCCCGCTTTGCTGAGAATGTAACGGTTCTGCAATCGATCGAGAAAGACCGCGTTGGGAACCTCGGTCGTGAATACGATTGTGTTATCGTCCAGCGCTTGCATTTCGGTCAAGTCGCGAAAATTGTCTTTTTGAAGACTCTGCTTATCGTTTTTGATCCGATTGATGGAATAAATCACGTCCTTTGCTGCCAACGGACTGCCGTCGTGAAAACGAACGTTCATGCGCAGTTTGAATATCCATTTTTTGCCCTGGAACTCCCATGACTCAGCGAGCACGCCGTAATAAATTTTCTTTGCATAGTCCACCTCCACCAACGGCTCGATCATATGGTTCCAGATGCCGTATTGGGGACTGGAACTATAAGCGTAGGGATGCAGGGTATCGAGACTGATGCCGGCTCGATCATATGGTTCCAGATGCCGTATTGGGGACTGGAACTATAAGCGTAGGGATGCAGGGTATCGAGACTGATGCTGCTAAGAATCGTCAGCCGTTCTTTCGACGCCGCGTAACTTGTGCGTACGATGGAATTACCGAGCAAAGCGCCCAGACCGGCGAGTGCTCCTCCTTTGAGAAAATCCCTGCGCTTAATGCCCGGGTTTTTTGGACTCATTCGATCCTCCAATTTGACCGTAGTGAACTCTACCTATCTAACGGAGATATCAAGTCCAACTAGCAGCTTACTGACACTTTTTTAGACTCGCCAAAAGATCGCAAAGGCGCGCGGCCGTCGTGATCGTGTCGGGAAACCGTTCAATGCGAGCACGATCACGCCCCACTAACACGGAAGAAGGTGGGGCGTCGGCATACGAGGGTTTCACGAGGCTGTTAGCGAATCTTCATATCAAAGGCCAGAACCTTTTCCTCCGGGTGCGCCTTCCAAATCACATTGCGAGCCACACCGTAGATTTCGGCTAAGGTGTACAATGGCACCAATGCCGCCTCCTCCATTAGAATGCGCCCTATTTGTTGCAGTAGCGCAACGCGCTTTTTTTGATCGCCCGTCTTATGCTGCTCGTCGATCAGCCGGTCGATCTCGGCGTTTTGAAAACTGACCCGCTTGGTTCTCCCCGACCGATAATATTGGTCGTAAACCGTGTCTGCATCAATGGCTGGGCGGCCAACGTAGTAGAAGGGAATTTTGCCGCCGTTAACACCATCCGATCCCCAGAAGATAGCGAATTCTTGAGAGACGAGCTCGGTCCTTACGCCGGCCTTGGCGAGTTGATCCGCGATGACCTGGCAGACTTCTTTTGCCTTGGGATAACGATCCGGCGAAAAATAAAGTTTCACTTCCAAGCCATTGGCGAAGCCTGCTTTTGTAAGTAGCTCCTTGGCTTTCTTCGGGTCGTAGGGATAGCGCTTGATCTTGGGATCGTAGCCGATCACGTTGGCGCCGAGCGGCCCGCTCATCACATACCCATTGCCTTCGTAGATATGCTTAATCACGACGGTGGGATCAACGGCGTAGTTGAAGGCCTGGCGCACGAACTTATTGTCAAACGGCTTATGGGTGACGTTCATCGCCAAGAAATACATTCGTAGCCCTTCGACTTTTTCGGCACGCAGCCGCGGATGTTTGTCCAAGCGAGCGATCTCTTCCACCGGAACATTGTTGACCACGTCGCCCTGTCCGGCGAGCAGGCCAGATATCCTCGTCGCATCCTCGCCGACTTTTTTTAGGACGACTTCTTTGATATCAACTTTCGACCCCCAATAATTGTCGTTGCGCGTCATGACGAGATTGCCGTCGCGTTGCCAGCTCACAAACTTATACGGCCCCGTGCCGATCGCGTGTTGATCGACGTCATCGCCGTATTTCTCCGCTGCGCTCTTGCTGACAATAAAACGATTTTGCAACCGGTCGAGCATAACGGCGTTCGGCACCGCGCTCGTGAAGACCACGGTATTATCATCAGGAGCTTGAATTTCCGTTAGATCGTCGAAATTGGACTTCTGCAGGCTCCTCTTGTCGTTTCTTATGCGGTTGACCGAATGGACCACGTCCTGCGCAGTAAACAGCGAGCCATCGTGGAAATGAATCCCTTTTCTCAGGCGAAACACCCACGTGTTCCCCTGAAATTTCCACGACTCGGCGAGCACGCCGTAATAGTCCTTGCGCGCATAGTTGATTTCGACCAGAGGCTCGATCATGTGTTGCCAGATGCCGTACTGCGGGCCGGAGCTGTGGGCGTAGGGATGAAGCGTGTCCAAGCCGATGCTGCTGAGAATCATCAGCCGTTCTTTGGACGCCGACCAACCGAGGCGCGGCAAGGCCGCGCCCGTAAACGCACTCAGACCCGCAAGAACACTTTGTTTGAGAAAAGTTCTTCGTTTGATTCCAGCTTTGTCCAAACCCATCGTGCCTCCAGGTTCAGAGTTTGCAAATCGAGCAATAGCGAAAAAATTTTCAGCGCAGCCGCCGCAAGGGATTGCTTACTTTATTTTCATATCCCAGCCGAGAACTTTTTCGTCGGGGCGCTTTTTCCACACGACATTTCTGGCTACGCCGTAAATATCAGCAAGATTGTAAAGCGGTATGAAGAGCGCTTCATCCATAATGAATTTGCCCGCCTGTTGTAGAATCGCGACGCGTTTCTTCTGGACGTCGGTCTTTTGCTGTTCTTCGACCAGCTTGTCGAGATCCGGATTGCTGTAATTCGTCCGTTTCGTCGTTCCGGTGCGAAAATACTGATCATAGAGCGTGTCGGCATCTGTCAGCGAACCTCGGCCGATATAATAGAAAGGCAATCTGCCGCCATTGACGCCTTGCTTGTCCCAGAAAAGCGCCCATTCTTGCGAGATGAGCTCGACGCGAAAACCGCCCTTAACCATCTGCGCGGCCACTACTTGACAAACCTCCCTGTCCTTCGGATAACGGCCGGCGGAATAATACAACTGGATGTCGCAACCGTTGGGAAAGCCCGCTTGCGCCAACAACTGCTTGGCCTTCTGCGGATCGTACGGATAGCGCTTCAGTTTTGAATCCGCGCCGATCACATTGGCACCGACCGGCCCATTGCACGGGTAACCGATGCCATCGAAAATATTCTTTACGATGGCCGGAGCGTCAACAGAATAATTAGCCGCTTGGCGCACCAGTTTATTGTCCCAGGGTTTATGCGTCATGTTGAAGGCGAGAAAGAACATGCGCAGACCCTCGACCTGGTCGACGCGCACGCGCGGATGTTTTTGCAGGCGCGCCACTTCATGCACCGGAATGTTGTTGACGAAATCGGCTTGACCCGACTCCAAAGCCGCCAAACGCGCCGCGTCTTCCGTGACTTTCTTAAAGATGACTTCTTTGATCGCCGCCTTGCCGCCCCAATAGTCGTCGTTGCGGGTAAAAACCATATTGCCGCCGCGCTGGTAGCTGACGAATTTGTAGGGGCCGGTACCGATCGGATTTTCGTAGAGCTTGTCACCGAATTTATCACCGGCCACTTTGCTCAAAATAAATCGGTTCTCTAAACGATCGAGAAAAATTGCCAGCGGCTGCTTAGTAACGAAGATCACGGTTTGATCATCCGGCGTCTGGATTTCCGTTACGTCTTTGAAATTCGGCGCCTGCAGGCTGCCGCCCTTTTCGTCGCGCATTTTTTCAATCGAGAACGCGACGTCTTTGGACGTGAGCGGCGCGCCGTTGTGGAATTTGATGCCTTTTCTGAGTTTAAAGCTCCATTTGTTGCCTTGAAATTGCCACGACTCGGCGAGCACACCGACATAATCCTTCTTATCGTAGTCGAGCTCGATGAGCGGCTCCATGACATGCTGCCAATTGCCGTAAATCGGACTGGAGCTGTGGTTGTAAGGATTAATCGAGTCCGCGACACTCGAGTGAAAAATCGTCACGCGGTCGCGGGTCGCCGCGAAACTCTGGCGCGAAAGATAAGGCGCGGCCAAACCGCCTGCGCCGAGAAGCGCGCTCCGTTTTAAAAAATTCCGCCGGCTTATGTCGGTTTTGCCTTTTCCCATTATCTCCTCCTGAGTTCTTTGAAACTATCGTTGACGCCTTAATTTGGGATCGAAAATGTCGCGCAGCCCATCTCCGAGCAAATTGATGCCGAACACAGTAATAAAAATCGCCAATCCGGGAAAGATCGTAAGCCACGGCGCGCGATTAATATAGCTCCGTCCTTCGCTCAACATCGAGCCCCATGTCGGGATGTGCACCGGTACACCCAAACCGAGAAAGCTCAAACTGGCTTCCGTGATGATGACGATCGCCATACCGAACGTCGCAATCACCGTGACACTGGCAAACGTATTGGGCATCACGTGACGGAAGAGCACGTAAAAATCCCTACCCCCTAACGCCTTTGCAGCCGTTACGAAATCGCGTTCTTTGAGAGAGAGCACCTCGCCGCGGACGACGCGACAATACTGCACCCACCGACTTAGCATTAACGCCATGATGAGATTGCCGACGCCTTGTCCGAGAAACGCCATGATGGCGATGGCAATCAACAAGAACGGAAACGCCAGAAAAATTTCCGAGATTTTGCTGACCACGTCATCCGCCGTGCGTCCGAAATACCCGGCGATAGCCCCAAGCGAGCAACCGACGAACCCGGCGAAGATGACGGTGGCGGCGCCGACCATCAATGAAATCCGGGAGCCATAGATGATTCGACTCAGCATGTCCCTGCCGAGATTGTCGGTGCCAAGAAAATATGCCGCCGAGCCGTTTTCAGTCCAACGCGGCGGACGCAGTCGATCCTCCAATGTCTGCGCCTGGGGATCGCGCGGCGCCAACAGCGGCGCGGCCACGCCGCAAACGCAAAGCAGAAGCAAGATCGCGCCGCCGACCAAGACTTTGAAGTAACGCAACCAAGACATTAAAACGTGATCCTTGGATCGATCCAGCTATAAAGCAAATCGACCAACAAATTCACGACGAAATAAGTGACGGCGAACATCAGAATCAACACTTGAGTGAGCTTGTAGTCCCGCGCCGAAATGGATTGGATTAACAGATCGCCGATTCCGGGATAAGAAAATACGGTCTCGGTGATGACCGAACCGCTCAGCAACGCGCCCAACTGAAGCCCCAGTATGGTCACGATGGTAATCAGCGCATTTCGCAATATATGTCGCCAGATCACGGTTCTTTCGCTCAAGCCTTTCGCCCGCGCTGTTGTGACGTAATCCTGGCGCATGACTTCGAGCACGCTCGATCGCGAGATGCGTGTAACGATGGCCGCGAGCGCCGATCCCAAGGTGAACGCCGGCATCAATAGATGCTGCAACGCGCTCCAGAAAGCGGGGAAATTGCCGGCAACCAAACTGTCGAGTAAATAAAGTCCCGTAATCGTTTTGATTTCGATGCCGTACTCAATCCGCCCGGCGACCGGCAAAAGATTGAGCTGCCCGCCAAGAAAATAGATCAGCATGATGCCGAGCCAGAAGTTTGGCAACGAGACGCCGATCAGAGCGACGCTCATGCCCGCGTGATCGAGAAAAGAGTTATGTTTAATCGCCGAGTAGACGCCAAGGGGCACCGCGATCATGATCGCGATGCACAGACTGACAAAAGCCAATTCAAGAGTGGCGGGCAGCCGCTCTCCGATCAATTTCATGACCGACTCATTGAACTTAAGTGACCGGCCGAAGTCGCCGGTGACCGCACGGGATAAGAAATCCCAGTACTGTACCAGCAGCGGTTTATCCAAACCCCACTCGTGCCGCGTCCGTTCAACGTCGGCCGGAGTGGCGTCGTCGCCCAATAGTAAGCTCACCGGATCTCCGGGCGCGATATGCATGAGGAGAAATATCAGAAAAGAGATTCCCACGATCACGGGGATCGATCCAACGATCCTGCGAGCGAGCGTGTTCATATGGATGGGAATCTAAAAAATGAAACAGACGCAATCATCTCGCGCCAAGACTGCTGATTCGCAATCGCAGAGTCTACTGCCCTAATTGACCGAAGGACTGATCCAAAACTTTTAACGCGTGATCGATTTGATCTTTATTAACATTGAGCGGCGGCGCCACGCGCAGAACGTTACCGTAGGTGCCGCCCTTGCCGACCAACAAGCCATTTTGCCGGGTCAGTTCCATAACCCGTTTGGTGCTTTCCACGTCGGGCTGTTTTTTCTCGCCGACGAGCTCCATGCCCTGCATCAGACCCATGCCGCGGACGTCGCCGATCACCGGAAATTTAGCTTGCAGCGCGTTCAAGCCGTCGCGCAGCCGATGGCCCATCACGCGGGCGTTCTCAACCAGATTTTCCTCTTCAATGACGTCGATGGTCGCGCGCGCCGCGGTGCAAGTCACCGGATTGCCACCGAAGGTCGAGATGGTGTTGCCGCGCATGCTGTCGGCGACTTCGGGCGTTGCAATGGTCGCGCCGATGGGCACGCCGTTGGCCATGCCTTTCGCGAAGGTCATGATGTCGGGATCGACGCCCCAATGTTCGATGCCGAACATCTTACCGCCAGTGCGGCCCCAGCCGGTCTGCACCTCGTCCGAAATGAACAAACCGCCGTATTTGCGGATGATGCCGACGATCTCTTGAAAATATTCTTTCGGCGGCACGATGAATCCGCCCACGCCCTGAATCGGTTCGGCGAGAAATGCAGCGACGCGTCCCTGCGAGGTCATGGTTTGAATCGCCTCTTCGGCGTCTTTGGCGCATTTCAAGTCGCAACTTGGATACGTCAGTCCGAAGGGGCAGCGATAACAGTAAGCATTGGCGATGTGATGCACTCCGGGAACGACGTTCGGCATCAACCGCCAGCTCGATTGCGCGGACAAACTTAAAGCGAGATAAGAGCGGCCGCTATAGGCATGGCGCAGCGTGATGACGTCTTGGCACTTGGTGTGGAGTTGCGCCAACAATACAGCGGTTTCGTTAGCCTCCGTGCCGCTATTGGTAAAAAACGATTTCTCCAGCCGCCCGGGAGTAATTTGCGCCAACTTCTCCGCCAAGCGAACCTGCGGCTCGTTGGCATAAAGCGTCGAGAGATGCTGCACCTTGTGGGTTTGCTCATCGATCGCCTTCGTTACTTTCTCGTTGCAATGCCCGACGCTCACCGTGAGGATGCCGCCGAAGAAATCCAGGAACTCCTTGCCGTCGGCATCGTAAACATACTGATCTTTGGCATGATCGACGACCAGCGGTTCGTCGTAATAGGTTGCCACGCACGAGAACAGATATTTTTTTTGCTTCTCGAGGATTTCGTTTTTGTTCACACCTTCCCCCATCCACTAACTTTGATACCGGGCATTGACCGGAGGATCTTTTCATCCGGGCGGCGCATCGTAAAGTGGACGCCGCGATCATGTCGATGGAACATGGTTTCTCTTCCGTAGGTTAGTGACGCCGTAAAAAGTCTAAAATCGGCGGATGGCCCTTTTCCGGCATCTCGCGCAGATACCCATGCCGGCCGCCTTCGACGAGTATCAGTTCTGCATTGGGTATTTTGTCGGCGAGCACTTTGGCAGATGCAACATGGCTACCAGTGCCGCCCTCATGAGTGTCTTTGCTGCCGACAATGACTAACGTCGGTGCTTTGATCTTGTCTATCAAGTGCGTCGTTTCGTGGCATTGGCGCGCAACCACATGGCGCAGATAACATTTAAGCGGCGGCACTTCGTCGACGATTAGCTCCTGGTATTTTTTTACAATATCCGGGTGGTCTTTCATGAATTGTTCACTGAACATGAAGCCTGGTCCCCAATGATCGCTTTGGTATTTCTCATAGCCCTTCTCGATCATCTCCAATGCCGCGTCCATTGGCACACCGCGCGGATAATCTTCTAGGTCCTCGCTATATTTTCCCGACCCTGGACCCGAGAGCACCAAGCTGCGCACGTTTTCCGGATAATCCAAGGCGATCCACTGGCACACCCGCGCGCCCATGGAATGGCCCATCATGTGCGCTCTTTTGATGCCTAGAGCGTCCATCAAACCGACGCAATCTTTGGCGAACAAACGGGTCGTGTAATGTATGTCCGGCTTATCGCTCCGACCCAGACCGCGATGATCGTAGATCAAGACTTGATAATGTTTGGCGAACTCCGGTACCTGAGATACGCGCCAAGGCGCAAGGCTGATGCCGGTACCTGCCACTAACACGAGCGGATCGCCCTCGCCATAAAGCTCGTAGTACAGGTTAACGTCATCGACTCTGACTTTGCCGCTTTTGATCGGCTTGAGTTCTTCCACGTCTCTCTCCGTTCTCCAGTGCAATATCGGAAGCTAGCTATCGAAATGGTGAAGCTATCGAATAGGCAATTTACTGTCAATATGAGTTAGCCGACCATCACTCGGATATAGACATGTTGACACGAGCCAATCGGCTGGGATAACCAAGAGCCGATTACTTATAGCGACAATAGCGAGGGAGTGGCATGAACTATCTTGCTTCAATTTTGGTTGTGATTCTGGTCGGCACAATACATTTGCCTTGGGCGTATTCTGGAGCGGTCCCCGAATCTGCCGGTCAAGTCCTCGCCAAAGTGAGCAAACTTCCTCCGGACCAGCGGCAGAAAACTCTGGTGGAAAAGGCCAAAGGCGAAGGAGAAGTCTCCTTCTATAGCTCATTGCAAGCGCAGCAGATCGATCCGTTCATTCGAGTTTTTCAGAAGCGCTACCCGTTCGTCAAAGTGAATCCGTACCGTGTGTCCGGCAACCGCCAAGTGATCAAGATTCAAACGGAGATGAACGCCGGGAATCACTTGTTCGACGTCACCAACGGTTCTTCGGAGCAGGCATCCGCGATCAAAAAGGTCGGCGCCATCGACCCTTATAACTCGCCCCAGCGCGACTTTTTCACCGTGCCAAATAAAGACAAGGAAGGTTTTTTTACTTCCCTATATGTCATACCGATGGTGCTCGGTTACAACACCAACCTGGTTAAGCGGCAAGACGCGCCGCGCACTTACGAAGATCTTCTTCAGCCGAAGTGGAAAGGCAATATGTTCCTCGACGATGAAGCCTACGAATGGTTCGCCGTCTTGCTAAAACATATGGGCAGAGAAAAGGGACTGCAGTACATGCGCAATCTGGCCAAGCAGGATCTCAGAATGGTGCGCGGCCGAACGGCTCAAAGTCAATTGCTCTCCGCGGGAGAGCGGCCTTTAGCACTTGTATTGTCCGGTCACACAGTCCTCGATCTCAAAGCTCGGGGCGCACCGATCGAGCACGTCATTCTCGATCCTTACTTCGCGCAGGCGAACAAGCTCATGTTGTCACGCCATGCGCCCCACCCGCACGCGGCGGCGCTGTTCGTCGATTGGTCCCTGTCCGAAGAAGGCCAAAGCATAATCACCACCTTCGGCCGCGTCGTCGCTCGCAAAGGAGTGAAGCAAAGATTTCCCGAGCTGGTTGAAAAGGAAAGTTTCCTAGTGGACGTTGACTTTATCGCCCCGATTCTCGAGCAAAGCGGCAAGGAATTTAGCCAGATCTTTCTCGGCCGCTGAGTAATTTACGGCGCGCGGGCCCGCAGCGAACTCTTGCTACGACTTGAACTACTTAAACGGCTTGAACGTTTTGAACAAATCGAAAACCCGTAAGAGCGAAGCATTTTAGATATTGCGAGACTGAGAATTTAATTCGATTGCAAGCTTCGCGGCCCAGGAGTGACCGCAGCGCATTACAGATACCGGGCGCCGTCGGGTCTATTCCGGCTCAGTCGGCACAGGTGCGAAGGTTCTGCTCCTGTGCCGATCTCCCATACCAATCGAATACTAGGCTTTCAACGTCTTGTTAAAATGGTCGATAGTACGTTGCCAGGCGAGTTTGGCTGCAGCTTCGTCAAAACGTGGCGTGGTATCGTTATGGAAGCCGTGATTCGTTTTGGGATACACATACGCCTCGTACTTCACGCCATTCGCCTTAAGGGCGGCTTCGTACTCAGGCCAACGGCCGTTGATGCGCGGATCCTGTTCGGCAAAATTTAGGAGCATGGACGCCTTGATCTTCGGCACGTCCGCCACTGCCGGCGCGCCGCCATAGAAAGGAACCGCTGCCGCAAGCTGCGGCACCCGGACCGCCAATTGATTGACCACGTCGCCGCCGAAGCAGAAGCCCACGGCGCCTAGCTTGCCGTTGGACTGTGGATGCTTCAATAGGAACTCCGCCGCAGCGACGAAATCTTCGACAATTTTTCCGCCGTCCAATTGCTTCTGCATCGCCAGGGCCTTTTCATCGGCTTCAGCGCCATACTTGTCGACGCTCGGATAGCCGCCGAGAGGCCAAATGGCGTCCGGTCCAAGGGCCATGAAGCCGGCGACAGCCAGGCGCCGCACAACATCTTCTATGTAAGGATTCAGGCCGCGGTTTTCGTGAACCACGACCACGACCGGGAATTTGTCGCCGGTCGTGGGACGGGCGAGTAACCCCCGCATCGTGCCATTGGAGGAATTGCCTTTGGGCGAGGGGTAATTGGTGTAATCGGCCTTGATGCGCTTGTCGTCCTTGGCCACTTGTTGCGCCAGAGCATAGTTGGGGCGGAGCATGTCCCACAATGCCGTCGCAGTCAGGCCACCGACGGCGAATTTGGCAGCACCATCCAAAAACTCGCGGCGGCTGATGCCGCCATGCACGTATCTGTGGAAAAGACCAAGCAGTTGCGGATCGAAATCACTCGCTTTCTTTCTTTCCATACGATTGCCTCCTCTTAAGTGTGGTAAATTCGGTGTGAAAGCTAACTCAACCAGCGCTTCAGATCAATGCTTCCCTTTGGCTCACGGAGAATATTTACACTCCGAACCAGCCTTTAAAACGTTGAATTTTCGCGGCCGTCTCTGAGTCTGATAATTTCTTGTAAGATGGCGCGACGCGTAACGAGATGGTCTCACCGTTGCCCCATGGCCACCAGGCACCGAAAACAAAGGCATCGCGGTTCGGATCTGAGGTAAAGAGGAACTGCCCCGACCTCAGGGTACCGACACGAACATTGATTCTCCGCACGCTATCAGGTGCGGTTGCAATATTTGAGTTGTCCCAGGTCATGCTGAGACATCGCTCCAAGATTGCACGAACACTTTCTTTATTGTCTACACCAAACTCTGCCAAAACGGTCTCAAAGCGTCCGTCCCATTGCCACGACAAGACTCCCTGAAGCGCGTGTACCAATTTTCTGCAAACATTTTCGACGTCTGATTTATTTGAATCGCTCATAATCGCCAGTGTCGTATATGGAATCCAACCATTTTATTTTATGTCTAACGTTTAAGCACAGGCTGCGATCGCTGCGCGTAATAAATTTTTGATCTTTGCAATCCAATTTTCACTTGCCCGCATATCCCGGCCCATAAACCACTCTTCCCGGCCGCGCTCCGGTGTGATCTCTGTTCTCGATAACGACCGTGCCATTGACCAGCACGTAATCGATGCCCTTAGGGTACTGCTTCGGATTCTCGTACGTTGCCGTATCAGCCACCGTGTCGGGATCGAAAACGACGAGATCGCCCCAGTAACCTTCGCGCAGCAGGCCGCGGTCCTTGAGTCCGAGCACCTGCGCTGGCATCGAGGTCATCTTGCGGACCGCATCTTCCAGCGCCAGAACTTTTTCTTCGCGGGTGTACTTGCCGAGCACGCGCGGATTGGTTCCGAAGCTGCGTGGGTGAGGCTTGCCGGGATATTTTAGATTGAGCGCGCTACCGTCCGAG
>WNFU01007667.1_pt1 | contig 12698 bp, 14 predicted proteins | sample 5400121 | NCBI WGS metagenome assembly WNFU01 (sample SAMN13153360, study PRJNA577476) | soil metagenome | isolation source: 100 cm soil or saprolite under grassland replicate 1 | place: USA:California | collected 2016-06-15 | reverse complement strand
CCGACGGCCACTCCTCCATCGCGCAGATAGCGCACGATCGACGGCAAGAGCGCATGGCCGCCGTGGTCGTTGAGCACCACCGATATGCCGTTCCTCACAGCGGCCACCAACGAATTGGTGGTGCCGAGGTCGATTCCCACCGCGAGGCGGTGCCGGTGCGGTTCGGGCGATTGTCCGGGCTCGGAAATCTGCAGCAGCGCCATTTCAGACTCCGAAACTCATGTCTCGAGCTCCGCCAGCCTGTCGTCGATCTCTTCGGCCAGCTTTTCGTAGAACATCAGCATGCGGGTGGTTTCAGAGGCGGCTTTGTCGTCGCGGCCTTCGTCCAGTTGACCGTGAAGTTTTTCGTAGATTTTGCTGCTCTCGTCGCGCAGGCCGGCCTGCAATCGAAACAAGGCTTCGGGCTTTTCGCAAGCCGCTTCGATGCGTTCGCGCCAGCTCATCTGCTCCATGAGGAATTCGGAGGGCATCGCGGTGTTCGTCTCGAACTTCGGGTCCACGCCGCGCAATTGCAGGATATAGACGGCCCGCCGCAAGGGCGACTTCAGGGTCTGATAGGCTTCGTTCACGCGCGTCGCCCGCTGCATCGACATGCGCCGCTCGGCCTCGGGCGAGGCGGCAAAGCGATCCGGGTGCACCTCGCGCTGCAGCTCGTGATAGCGCGCTTCGAGCGCTGCGGCATCGACCGCGAAGCGCGCTGGCAGGCCGAACAGCTCGAAGTGGTTTTGATTCTGGTTCATTCCGGGTTCCGGGATAGAAAAAAAGGGGCGTTCGCCCCTTTCTCGGCACCGCGAGGCCAAGCCCCGCTAGACGTTGAAGGATTCTCCGCAGCCGCACTCATCCTTCACGTTGGGGTTGTTGAACTTCAGGCCTTCGTTCAACCCTTCGCGGGTGAAGTCCAGTTCGGTGCCGTCGAGAAACTGCAGGCTCTTCGGATCGACGATGACCTTCACGCCGTGGCTCTCGAAGGTCTGATCTTCCGGATTCACCGCGTCGGCGTATTCGATCCGATAGGCAAGTCCGGAACAGCCCGAGGTGCGCACGCCCAGGCGCAGGCCCACCCCCTTCCCTCTTTTGGAGAGGAAACTGGAGACGTGAGTCGCTGCGCGTTCGGTAAGCGTGATCATGGTTCTCAGGCCGCCTTCGCTTCCTTTTCGTCAGGCTGCGCGAGGCCGTGTTTCTTGCGGTAATCGACGATCGCCGCCTTGATCGCGTCCTCGGCGAGGATCGAGCAGTGAATCTTCACCGGCGGCAGCGCCAGCTCCTCTGCTATCTGGGTGTTCCTGATCGTCTCGGCCTGGTCGAGGGTCTTGCCCTTCACCCACTCGGTGACGAGCGAAGAGGACGCGATCGCCGAGCCGCAGCCGTAGGTCTTGAAGCGGGCGTCTTCGATCACGCCCTGCTCGTTGACCCGGATCTGCAGCTTCATCACGTCGCCGCAGGCCGGCGCCCCGACCATGCCGGTGCCGATGTGCTCGTCCGCCTTGTCGAAGGAACCGACGTTGCGCGGGTTCTCGTAATGGTCCAGTACCTTGTCGCTGTATGCCATGCTCTACTCCTTTACTTCAATGTGCCGCCCATTGCACGGTATTCAAGTCCACGCCTTCCTTGTACATCTCCCACAGGGGAGAAAGCTCGCGCAGCTTTCCGATCTTGGCGCGCAGGAGTCTGACGGCGTAGTCGATCTCCTCCTCGGTGGTGAAGCGGCCGATGGTGAAGCGGATCGAGCTGTGGGCAAGCTCGTCCGAGCGGCCGAGCGCCCGCAGGACATACGAGGGTTCGAGGCTCGCCGAAGTGCAGGCCGAGCCCGAAGACACCGCCACGTCCTTGATCCCCATGATCAGGGACTCGCCCTCGACGAAGTTGAAGCTGATGTTGAGGTTTCCCGGTATGCGCCGCTCCATGTCGCCGTTGACGTACACCTCTTCCATGTCCCTGAAACCGGCGAGCAGCCTGTCGCGAAGCGCGCGGATGCGCTCGCTCTCGGCCGCCATTTCGAGCTTGGCGATGCGAAACGCCTCGCCCATGCCGACGATCTGGTGGGTCGGGAGCGTTCCCGAACGCAAGCCCCGCTCGTGCCCGCCGCCGTGGATCTGCGGCTCGATGCGCACGCGGGGCTTCCTGCGCACGTACAGCGCGCCGATGCCCTTCGGGCCGTAGACCTTGTGCGCGGTCACCGTCAATAGATCCACTTTCAGCTTCTGCAGGTCGATCGGGATCTTGCCCGCGGCCTGCACCGCGTCGCAGTGGAAGATGATGCCTTTCGAGCGGCAGATCTCGCCGATCTCGGCGATCGGCTGGATCACGCCGATCTCGTTGTTCACCATCATCACCGACACGAGGACGGTGTCGGGGCGCAGCGCCGCCTTGAATTTTTCCAGGTCGAGCAGCCCGTTCTGCTCCGGATCGAGGTAGGTCGCTTCGAAGCCCTGGCGCTCGAGCTCGCGCACCGTGTCGAGCACCGCCTTGTGCTCGGTCTTCATCGTGACGATGTGCCTTCCCTTGCCCTTGTAGAAATTCGCCGCGCCCTTGATGGCGAGGTTGTTGCCTTCGGTCGCCCCGGAAGTCCAGATGATCTCCTTGGGGTCGGCGTTCAGCAGAGCAGCAACGTGCTCGCGCGCCTCCTCCACCGCCTTCTCCGCCTCCCAGCCGAACGCGTGCGAGCGGCTCGCCGCATTGCCGAACTGCTCGGTGAGGAAGGGAATCATCTTCTTCGCCACGCGCGGGTCGACCGGCGTGGTCGCAGAATAGTCGAGGTAGATCGGAAATTTCATCTCGTGCGCGTCCCGTTCAGGCCGAGACCGCGGCTTCCTTGCCGCGTTTGTCCTGAAGCACATTTACCGATTCCTTGCGTGCCGCCTGCTGCGCGACGAGGTCGGAGAGCTTCACCGAATCCAGGTATTCGTACATCTTGTCGTTCAGCTTCGCCCACAGGTCGTGGGTCATGCAGCGCTGCTCGTCGTGGCAGTTTTCCTTGCCGCCGCACTGCGTCGCGTCCAGCGGCTCGTCCACCGCCGTGATGATGTCCGCGACCGATACCTTTTCGAGATTGCGCGCGAGCGTGTAGCCGCCGCCCGGCCCGCGAACGCTGTCGACCAGCGTGTGGCGCCGCAGCTTGCCGAAAAGTTGTTCCAGATACGAGAGCGAGATACTTTGTCGCTGGCTGATGCCGGCGAGCGTTATCGGACCCTTGCCGCCGTGCATGGCGAGGTCCAGCATCGCGGTCACTGCGAATCGTCCTTTGGTCGTCAGTCTCATGGTTGCACCCTGAACGGTTTCGAATACCTGATAAATTTTGTCAAGTATACCCAATCCCGACGGAATTGATCAACTATTTATTGACCACCTTGGGCCCCAGGCGAAGCTGCGTCTGCGTGTCTTCGCGCTCCGCCCGAAGCTCCTCAATCTGATTCAGAATCAACTCGATACGCTCATCCATCTCGACGCTGTGATCGAGCAGGCCCTGCACTGCCTTGGCGAGCGGATCATCCCCTGCCTTGGCTGTCACGGCATAGGCGGAGAACCCCAGCTTCGCCGCCTTCTCCTCGCGGGTCTTGTCCTGCTCGTCCAGAATGATCCGCGCCGGGGTCCCCACCGCGGTCGCGCCTGCGGGAACGTCTTTCACGACCACGGCATTCGAACCGATTTTCGCGCCCTCGCCGATGACGATGGGCCCGAGCACCTTCGCCCCCGCACCGATGACGACGCCCTGCCGGAGCGTCGGGTGGCGCTTGCCCTTGTTCCACGTGGTCCCGCCGAGCGTCACGCCGTGGTACAGAGTGCAGTCATCGCCGAGCTCTGCGGTCTCGCCGATCACCACCCCCATGCCGTGGTCGATGAACACGCGCCGACCGATCTTCGCGCCCGGATGAATCTCGATGCCGGTGAGAAAACGCGAGACGTGCGACACGAATCGCCCGAGCCAGCGCATTTTCATGCGCCAGAACCCATGCGCCAGGCGATGGATCAGGAGCGCGTGAAAACCCGGATAGCAGGTCATGACTTCCCAGGTCGAACGCGCCGCCGGGTCGCGTTCGAACACGCAGGCTATGTCTTCGCGAATTCGGTCGAACATCGGGATTCCGGAGATTGATGCCCGGCATTATCGGAAACCTTAGTGAATTGGTCAACTATTTCCTGGGCGAGCCACACTCGTCCCAGGCCGCGAGCATGCCCCGCAGAATGCTGACCTCCACCCGCTCCAGCCGCGCCTTTGCGAACAGCCGGCGCAGACGATGCATGAGCTTGCGCGGGTTGCGCGGGTCCAGGAAGCCGCTCGCGTGGAGGCTGCGCTCCAGGTGCACGTAGAAGCTCTCGATCTCCTCATGCGTCGCGTACTCGATCCGCGGAGCCGCCGCGCCCGGATCGAGCGCCGCCATGCGCACTTCGTACGCCATCACCTGCACGGCTTGCGCGAGGTTCAGCGACTTGTATGCGGAGTCGCTCGGAATGCGCGCGATGCGGCCGCAGCGCATGACTTCCTTGTTGGACAGGCCGACCGTCTCATTGCCGAAGACCAGAGCGACTTCGTCGCGCTGCGCGGCGCGCACCAGCTTCTGAGCCGCGGCGCGCGCGGCTAGCGGCGGATGCGACAGCGCGCGGCTGCGCGCGCTCATCGCCACCGAGAAGCGGGTGCCTTCGAGAGCCGCGTCGAGATCCGCGAAAACCTGGGCCGAGCCGAGCACATCCGCCGCGCCCGATGCCATTGCCCGTGCTTCCGCATCAGGGAATTTCCTGGGCCGCACCAGAACCAGCCGCGCGAGGCCCATGGTCTTCATCGCGCGCGCCGCGGCGCCGATGTTGCCGGGATGCGAAGGTCGCAGTAGAACGACCCGGATTCGAGACAGCGGACCGCCGGTTTTCATACTAGAATCCCGCGTTCAGCAGCACCGCTCTTTTGAATTCCCGGACGAAAAAATGCACCCGATGCTCGGAATCGCGGTCAGGGCCGCGCGGCGGGCCGGCGCGATCATCAACCGCGCCGCGCGCGACGTGGATTTGCTGCCGGTAACGCGCAAGCGGCACAACGATTTCGTCACCGAAGTGGACAAGGCCGCGGAACAGGCGGTCATCGAGATACTGCACCGCGCCTATCCGCACCATGCGATTTTAGCAGAGGAGTCCGGCGCCTCCGCCGGGAACGCGGGCGAGTCCGAGTACACCTGGATCATCGACCCGCTCGACGGCACGACCAATTTCATCCACGGCTTTCCGCAGTACGCGGTCTCAGTCGCCTTGCGGCACAAGGGCCTTCTCACGCAAGCGGTGATTTACGATCCGACCAACAACGAGCTGTTCACGGCGACGCGCGGCCGCGGCGCCTACCTGAACGAGCGGCGCATCCGCGTCTCCAAGCGCGTGCAACTCAACGAGGCGCTGATCGGCACCGGTTTCCCGTTTCGCGATCTCCAGAGCCTCGGCGAATATCTCGCCATGTTCCGCGAGTTCACGCTTCGCACCGCCGGCCTGCGCCGCGCGGGTGCCGCGGCCCTGGACATCGCCTACGTGGCCGCCGGGCGGCTCGACGGATTCTGGGAAATGGGCCTCTCGTCGTGGGACATGGCGGCAGGCGCCCTGCTGGTGCAGGAAGCGGGCGGCCTGGTCGGGGACTTTCGCGGCGAGTCGGGCTATCTCGATTCGGGCCGCATCGTCTGCGGCAACCCGAAGATCTTCTCGCACATGCTCCAAGTCATCGGGCCGCTCGCCGCGAAGCAGTGAAGTCCGCACGCCGCCTGCTCCGGACCCTCGTCGCGGGGTCGATCCCGTGGGCCTTGCCCTTGCAGGCGGCAGAGCTGCGCATCGGCGTCGCCGCGGATGTCACCTCGATGGACCCGCATTTCCTCAGCATCGCGCCGAACATCAACATCGCCTGGCACGTGTTCGACGCGCTCACGCACGTTGACGAGGACGCGCGCCTCATTCCGGGCTTGGCGGTTTCCTGGCGCGCGATCGACGCGACCACCTGGGAGTTCAGGCTGCGACGGGGCGTGCATTTCCACGACGGAGCCGAGCTCACCGCGGAGGACGTGGTGTTCTCGATCGAGCGCACGCTCAAAGTGCCAAGCGGCCAGCTCGGAACCTTCACGCGGCGTATCGTCGCAAAAGAGATCGTCGATCCGTACACCTTGCGGCTCAAAACCGCCACCCCTTACGCGATGGTGCCCTACGACCTCAATTCGGTGTTCATCGCTTCGAGAAAGGCCGCGGCAGGCTCAGGGCCGGAGGACTTCGACTCGGGCAAGGCGATGATCGGCACCGGTCCGTTCAGGTTCGTGCGCTTTGCGCGCGGCGATCGCGTCGAGCTCGCGCGCAACGACGATTACTGGGGAGCGAAGCCGGCCTGGGAGAAAGTCGTTTTCCGCATCGTGCCCAACGACCCGGCGCGGCTCGCCGGCCTCCTCTCCGGAGAGCTCGACGCGATCGAGCAGGTCCCCACGGCGGACCTGCCGCGCATCCGGCGCGACGCCGGGATGCAGATAGCGCAAAAGGTCTCGTGGCGAACGATTTTCTTCTATCTCGACCAGCATCGCGATCGCGCGCCCGGGCTCACCGACAAGGCCGGCAGGCCGCTGGCACGCAATCCCTTCCGCGACCTCCGGGTGCGGCGCGCGCTCTCCAAAGCCATCAACCGGCAGGCGATCGCCGAGCGTCTCATGGATGGGGCGGCAATTCCAGCGTCGAACCTCGTCTCGCCGCCCGTGTTCGGTCACGCGCCGGACCTCGCGCCCGAGCCCTACGACCCTGAGGGGGCGAAGCGCCTCCTCGCCGAAGCGGGGTATCCGGACGGATTCGCGATGACGCTTTCCGCGACCAACAACCGCTACGTCAACGACGAGCAGATCGCGCAGGCCGTGGCGCAGATGCTCGCGCGGGTCGGCGTGCGCGCGCGCGTCGAGGCGCTGCCCGTGAACGCGTACCTGCCCAAGGGGCGCAAGGGAGAATTCGCGTTCGCGATGTTCGGCTGGGGCTCGTTCTCGGGAGACCTCGCGCTGCGCGCGCTCGTCGCAACCGCCGATCCGGACAAGGGGTTCGGCGCGTTCAACTGGTCGGGGTACTCGAATCCGCGCGTCGACGCGCTGCTCGAGCGCGCTTTTGCGAGCGTCGACGGGAAGCAACGCGAGGCGCTCGCGCGCGATGCGATGCGCCTTGCCATGCGGGACTACGCCGTCATCCCGCTGCACCACCAGGTCACGACCTGGGCGATGCGAAAACCGCTCGCCTACGCGCCGCGCACCGACGAATTCACCTTCGCGCACCACTTCCGGGCCCGATAGCTCCGGATGCTTTCTCACATCGTTCACCGCGTGCTGCAGAGTTTCGGCGTGCTTGCCGTGATGTCGCTCGCGGTGTTCGCCGGCGTGTACGCCGTCGGCAACCCGATGGACATCCTCGTCAACCCGCAGTCCGACCAGAACGAGATCGCGCGCGCCACCGCCGCGCTGGGCCTCGACCGGCCGCTCCACGAGCAGTATTTCATCTTCATCAAGCATGCCGCAGCCGGAGACCTCGGGAGATCCTTCGCCTTCAACGTGCCGGCGATCGGCCTGATCCTCGAGCGCATGCCGGCGACGCTCGAGCTCGCGACCGCGGCGATGCTGATCGCGGTGCTGTTGGGAATCCCCCTCGGGCTCTGGGCGGGCTTGAAGCCCCGGTCCGCCGCCGGCAAGGCCATCATGGCGGGCTCGATCCTGGGGTTCTCGCTTCCGACTTTCTGGGTCGGGCTCATGCTCATCATGGTGTTCTCGGTCTGGCTCGGCTGGCTGCCTACGTCGGGCCGCGGACCGACCGTGAGTCTCATCGGGATTCCGCTGAGCTTTTTCACGCTCGAGGGCCTGCGCCACCTCGTCCTGCCCGCCGCAAACCTGGCGCTCTTCAATCTGTCCCTCCTCATCCGGCTGACCCGCTCGGGAACGCGCGAAGCGATCGAGCAGGACTACGTCCGGTTCGCGCGCGCCAAGGGTCTCACCGAGACCCGCATCGTCGGCGTACACGTGCTCAGGAACGTGCTCGTCCCGGTCGTCACCGTGGCGGGCGTGGAGTTCGGCTCGCTGATCGCGTTCGCCGTCGTCACCGAGTCGATATTCGCGTGGCCCGGAATGGGCAAGCTCCTCATCGATTCGATCAACATGCTCGACCGGCCGGTGATCGTCGGCTATCTGTGCATCGTCGTGACGCTGTTCGTCGCCATCAACCTTTTCGTCGACCTGCTCTACTCGTGGCTCGATCCGCGGGCGCGGCTCGGGGAAACAAGGTGACGCCGGCCCGGCGAATCGCCGCCGAGTTCGCGACGAGCCGCTTCGCGCTTGCAGGCCTCGCGCTGCTCGCGCTGGTGCTGCTCGCCGCGGCGTTCGCACCGTGGATCTCCCCGCAGAATCCCTACGATCTGGCGCGGCTCGACCTGCTCGACTCGCGCCTGCCGCCCGGGGCGCGCTCGGCCGCGGGTGCGATCTATTGGCTGGGCACCGACGACCAGGGCCGCGACATGCTCTCGGCGATCCTCTACGGCCTTCGCACCAGCGTCGCCGTCGGCTTCGCAAGCACGACGCTCGGGCTTGCGATCGGCGTGAGCCTGGGCCTCGCGGCGGCCTGGCTCGGCGGCTGGCTCGAGGCGCTCATCATGCGCCTCGCCGATCTCCAGCTCTCGTTCCCTTCGATCCTCATCGCGCTTGTCCTGCTCGCCGTGCTCGGGCAGGGCCTGGACAAGATCATCGTCGCGCTCGTCGCGGTTCAATGGGCGTATTACGCCCGCACCGCGCGCGCCGCTGCGCTCGTCGAGCGCAGGAAGGAATACATCGACGCCGCGGTCGCGCTCGCGTTTTCCGACGCGCGCATCATCTTCCGTCACTTGCTGCCGAACTGCCTGCCGCCGCTCCTCGTGCTCGCGACCGTCCAGGTTGCCGGGGCGATCACGCTCGAAGCCACCCTCTCGTTCCTCGGCCTCGGGCTGCCGATCACCCAGCCCTCGCTCGGCCTGCTGATCTCGAACGGTTTCAACTATCTGCTCTCGGGCCATTACTGGATCAGCGTTTTCCCCGGAATCGCCCTGCTCCTCGCCGTCGTCAGCATCAATCTGGTCGCCGACCGGTTGCGCGACGTCCTGGATCCGCGCAAGCGGCGTTGAGCCTTATACTGTGGACACCCAGGAGGAGAGACCATGAGAGTACTGCAGAAAATCGCGGTTGCGACAGCGCTGCTCGCCGCGGCCGGCGCGGCCCCGGCGCAGGGATCCAAGCCGCTGGAGGTGATCGCATTCGGCGGCGGCGGCAACTGGCCGATCTGGGCGGCGCAGGAAAAAGCGCTCTTCGCAAAGAACGGCATCGCCGTAAAGCTTTCCTTCACGCCGAATTCCGTCGAGCAGATCCGCAACCTGATGAACGGGACTTACGACCTCGGCACCACCGCGTACGACAACGTCGTCGCCTACCAGGAAGGGCAAGGGGAGACCGAGCTGACTACGCAGCCCGACCTGTTCGCCTTCATGGGCGGCTACTCCGGGTCGCTGCGCTTCGTCACCCAGCCGGACATCAAGACCTATGCGGATCTCAAGGGCAAGACTCTCGGAGTGGATGCGGCGACCACCGGATTCGCGTTCATCCTCTACAAGCTCGCGGCGCTGAACGGCCTTTCGTCCGCCGACTACAAGATCGAACGCCTGGGCGGAACGCCCGCGCGCGTGCAGGCGATGATGGAAGGCAAGATCGCCGGAACCATGATCAGCTCTCCATCGGAAATATTGCCCGAGTCCAAAGGCTACACGCGCCTCGGCGACACGACCACGACCTTCGGTCCGTATCAGGCTTCCATCGGGGTCGCGCGCCGCGCCTGGGCGGCGAAGAACGGCGACCAGCTCACCGCCTTTATCCGCTCGTACGTCGCGGCGATGGACTGGCTGCAGCAGCCGGCGAACAAGGACGAGGCCGTTGCCATCTACATGAAGTACATCACCAGCGCCCCGCGTCCCGCGGCGCAGAAGGCCTACGCAGTGATGTTCGGGGAGAAGGAAGGTTTCCAGAAGAAGGCGAAGATCGACATCGAAGGCTGCCGCACGGTGCTGAAGCTGCGCAGCGAATTCGCCAAGCCGCAGAAGAACCTCACCGACCCGATGAAGTACGTGGACGACAGCTTCTACAGGAAGGCAGTGCAATAGCGCTAAAGGAGACTCAAGACATGTTCATTACGAACCCCGCGGTAAAAGCGGCCCTCGTCGCAACGTTTGCCGCCAGCCTCAGCATCGGCTGCCAGACCACCACCGATCCCTACACCGGAGAAAGGAAGACGACCAGCACGACCCTGGGCGCGCTGATCGGCGCAGGAGCCGGCGCGGCGATCGGAATGATTTCCGGCCACGACGCCAAGCAGCGCAGGCAGCGGGCCCTCGTCGGCGCCGGCGTCGGCGCGCTCGCCGGCGGCGCGGTCGGCAACTACATGGACAGGCAGGAAAGCGAGCTGCGGGCGCTGATGCGCGACAGCGGCGTGACGGTCACCCGCAAGGGCGAGGACATCGTCCTCAACATGCCCGGCAACGTCACTTTCCGCACCGGCAGCGCGGACTTGAACGCGCAGTTCTTCAGAGTGCTCGACGGCGTCGCGCAGGTGGCCAGGAAATACGACAAGACCATCATCGAGATCGCGGGCCACACCGACAACGTCGGCGGCGCGGATTTCAACAGGCAGCTCTCGCAGCGCCGCGCCAGCGCCGTCGCCCAGTACCTGATGAGCAAAGGCGTCACCGAACCGCGCATCATGACCGCCGCGGGCGGCGAGGAGCATCCGATCGCGAGCAATTCGACCGAGCAGGGCCGCGCTGCGAACCGGCGGGTCGAAGTAACGCTCGCGCCGCTGAAGGAAGGCTGAGCCGGCGGGATCTACTCGTACAGCCCGGCGCGCGCCTTGCCGCGGAACACGCGGTAGGCGAACGCGGTGTAGGCGATCAGGAACGGCACCACGATTATCACGCCGGCGAGCATGAATTTGAGCGCGGACGGGTGCGAGGCCGCTTCCCAGATGGTCATGCGGTCCATCACCACGTAGGGGAACAGGCTGTAGGCGAGCCCCGCGAAGGCGAGAGCGAAGATCGCCACCGTGGCCGCGAACGGCGTCCAGTCCGGTTCGCGCGCGCCGCGTTTCATACGCCCCGTCGTGAGCCACACGAACATGCCCGCGGCGAGCGTCGCAAGCGGAAGCAGCATCAGCGCGAGCGTGCGCGGAAAGTCGAACCACTTCGCTTGCACCGTGACACTCACCAGCGGCGTGGCGAGACTCACCAGCGCCACGCCGAGGGCGACCCACAGCAGACCCCAGCGCGCCCAGGCGAGCGCCTTTTTCTGCAGCTCACCTTCGGTTTTCAATATGAGCCAGGACGCGCCGAGCAGCACGTAGCCGCCGCACAGCGACGCGCCCACCAGCATCGCAAACACGTAGTAGCCGAATCCTGGATGAAACCCGGTGATGTAGCGGCCGAGCATCAGCCCCTGCGCGAACGAAGCGAGGAACGAGCCGAACCAGAACAGCCAGTTCCACAGCTCGCGGTGCCAGCCCTCGGCCTTGACGCGGAATTCGAACGCGACGCCGCGCAGCATGAGCCCGATCAGCATCGCCGCGACCGGCAGGTAGAGCGCTCCCAGCACGATTCCGTGCGCCGCCGGGAAGGCGACGAGCAGGATGCCCACGCCCAGCACCAGCCAGGTCTCGTTCGCATCCCAGAACGGCCCGATGGCGGCGACCATCAGTTCCTGCTCGCGCGGATCCGCCGCGGGCATGAGCATGCCCACGCCCAGATCGTAGCCGTCGAGCACGACATACATCAGGATCGCCAATCCCATGAGGGCGGCGAAGACGAGCGGCAGGTCCAGGCTCATGCGTGTGCGCCTTTGCCCGCCAGGTGCGTCAGCACCACCATGTAGGCGAGCAGCATCACTGTATACGTGATGATGTAGGCGGTGAGGCTCGCGCCGAGCTGCGCCCCCGAGACCCCGCCCGCAGCGTCGGCGGTCCTCAAGATCCCGGTCACGAGCCAGGGCTGCCTGCCGATCTCGGCGACGAGCCAGCCGGCGAGCGTCGCGATCCATCCCGCGAAGGTGAAGACCGAGAAGACCCACAGCATCCATCGTTGCGGCAGCGTGCCCCGGCGCGTCGCCCACACGCCGCTCCACGCGGCGAGCAGCATCAGCATCCCCATCCCCACCATCACCCGGAACGCGAAGAACACCGGCGCCACCGGCGCGGCATCCGGCGCAAAGGCGTCGATGCCTTTCACCTCGGCCTGCGTATCGTGCTTGAGGACGAGGCTCGCGCCCTTCGGGATCTCGATGGAGAAATCGTTGCGGCGTTTTTCGTCGTCCGGCACGGCGAAGAGCACGAGCGGTACGCCCTTGTCCGTCTTCCAGATCGCCTCGATGGCCGCGATTTTCGCCGGCTGGTGCTCGAGCGTGTTGAGGCCGTGCAGGTCGCCGACGAAGATCTGCAGCGGAGCGAGCGCTGCGGCGAGCACGAGCCCGGTGCGCAGGGTCTTCCTCGCCGAGGCGTCTTCGCCTGCGTGGAGCAGCCGCCACGCCGAAAGCCCTGCGACCACGAAGGACGCGGTGAGCCCGGACGCGAGGAGCATGTGGGTAAATTTGTACGGGAACGACGGATTGAAGATCACCTGCAGCCAATCCCCGGCGATGATCTGGCCGCCGTCCATCACGTGGCCGGCCGGA
>WNFU01007663.1_pt1 | contig 12702 bp, 11 predicted proteins | sample 5400121 | NCBI WGS metagenome assembly WNFU01 (sample SAMN13153360, study PRJNA577476) | soil metagenome | isolation source: 100 cm soil or saprolite under grassland replicate 1 | place: USA:California | collected 2016-06-15 | reverse complement strand
CGGCGCTCGGCGAGAACCGGGTGCAGGAGGCCCGTGGCAAGATCGCCGAGATCGGCCGGCCCGTCCCGTGGCACCTCGTCGGGCATCTCCAGACGAACAAGGTGCGGGACGCCCTCGAGCTCTTCGACCTGATCCACTCGCTCGACCGGCTGGAGCTGGCGAAGGAGCTCGACAAGCGCGGGCGAGCCCGCGGGCGCGCGGTGGACATGCTGGTGGAGGTGAACGTCGGCGGCGAGGCGTCCAAGGGTGGCGTGGGACCGGACGGACTCGGCGAGCTCCTCGCGGCTGTCGCGGCCATGCCTCACGTGACGGTGCGGGGTCTCATGGCGATCCCTCCGGAGGCGAAGGAGCCCGACGCCTCGCGCGTCTGGTTCCGCGCGCTGCGAAAGCTCGGCGAGCGACACGGCCTTTCCGAGCTGTCGATGGGAATGAGCGGCGATTTCGAGGTGGCGATTGAGGAAGGCGCGACGATAGTCCGGGTCGGCACGGCGATCTTCGGACCACGAGGAGGATGAAGGGAGTCGCCCCCTCATCAGAGGCAACCGGAGGAACGATGACGATCAAGGGTCGTAGCGTCGGCTTCGTGGGCGCCGGCAACATGGGCGAGGCGCTCATCAAAGGACTCCTCGCGGCGAACCTCGTGCCGGCGGAGGCAATCCACGCAACCGACGTGCGTCTCGAGCGCCTCAAGGAGCTCAACCGCCAGTACGGGATCCAGATCTCGTCGGACAGCGCCGAGCTGATCCGCCGCGCCGACATCGTGATCCTGGCGGTGAAGCCGCAGGTCATGGATGCGGTGTTGACGGAGATCGCGCCCGCGGTCACGCGCCGGAAGCTCTTAATCTCGATCGCCGCCGGCGTCTCAACCGCGAAGATGCGCGCGGTCCTGCGTAAAGACGCGCGCCTCATCCGGGTGATGCCGAACACCCCGGCCCTCGTCCTCGAAGGCGTGACGGCCGTCGCCAAAGCCGAAGGTCTCGAGGCCGACGACCTCGAGACCGCCGGCGAGATCTTCAGTGCGGTCGGACGCGTGGTCGTGCTCGGCGAGGAGCTGATGGACGCGGTGACCGGCCTGTCGGGCTCTGGACCCGCGTACATCGCCGTCGTGATCGAGTCGCTCGCCGACGGCGGGGTCCGGATGGGGCTCGACCGGATCACCGCGATGACCCTCGCGACCCAGACCGTTCTGGGCGCCGCGGCGCTGCTGCGCGAGACCGGGCTCCATCCGGGCGCGGTCAAGGACATGGTCTGCTCCCCGGGGGGCACCTCGATCGCCGGCATCGCCGCGCTCGAGGAGGGCGGGATCCGCACGACGTTCATCAAGGCGGTCGAGCGGGCGACCCAGCGCTCGCGCGAGCTCGGGCAGGGGCCGAAGTGATGTTCGTCATCAACTACTTCTTCGTCGCGCTGGCGAACCTCGTCAACCTGCTCATCGTCGCCTACATCTGGATCATCATCGCGCGGGCGATCCTTTCGTGGGTGAGCCCCGATCCCTACAACCCCCTCGTGCGCTTCCTGCACCGGGTGACCGAGCCGGTGTTGCGACGGGTGCGCGAGCGGCTGCCGGTGCATCAGCTCGGGTTCGACTTCTCTCCCATGATCGTGATTCTCGTGCTTTACTTCCTGAAGGAATTCCTGGTCCCGGTGCTGTACCGGATCGCCACCGAGATCGGGTAGGAGGCCGGCGTCGATGCGCATCACCCCGCTGGATATCCGCCAACAGCAGTTCACCGTCAAGTTGCTGCGGGGCTTCGACACCCACGAGGTCGACGCCTTCCTCGACGACGTCGCCGAGGACTACGAAACGGTGCTCAAGGAGAACGCGCAGCTCAAGGAGCAGGTCGCGACCTTCGAGGAGCGGTCGCGCGGGCTCGGCGAGCGCGAGCGAGCGCTGCAGGACACGCTCGTCACGACCCACCGGCTCGGCGACGAAATGAAGGCGGCCGCCCGGCGCGAGGCGGAGCTGCAGATGCGGGAGGCCGAGCTGCGGAGCGAGAAGATCATCGAGGAGGGCCGGGCCGAGGAGGCGAGGATCAGGAGCGAGATCCAGACGCTCCGGCGCGTCCGCCGCCAGCTCATCGAGGATTTCCGCGCGACGCTCGAGAGCTACTACCGGATGATGTCGGCCGAGTTCGGCGAGGACAAGGACGACGCCAAGGCCTGAGGGCGCGCGGCTGTCGCTCCGCGTGCAGCCGCGGGCTGCCCGCGACGAGATCGTCGGCTGGCAGGACGCGACACTCCGGCTGCGCGTCACGGCGCCGCCCGTCGCCGGCGCGGCGAACACGGCCGTCGCGGCCCTGCTGGCCCGCACCCTCGGCGTTCCGCCGTCGTCGATCCGTGTGATCCGCGGTCTCCAGGCGAGAAACAAGATCGTCGAGATTACCGGCCTGGGCGAAGCCGAGATCCAGAGCCGCCTGCGATCTCAGGCGCCGAGGGCCAGAACTGGCGTGTCGGCGCCACGCGCATCTCTCTCAGGCCACCCTCGATCCAAGCCGGGCTCATGGACCCCGCTACAATAACGACCATCGCACCCGTGCGATGGTCCGCGGACCGGCTGATCCTCCTCGACCAGACGCTGCTCCCCGAGCGCGAGGTCGAGCGCGGCTACCAGCGGTGGGAAGACGTCGCCGAGGCCATCCGGGCGCTGGTCGTCCGCGGCGCGCCCGCGATCGGCGTGGCCGCCGCCTTCGGTGTGGTGCTGGCGACGCGGCAGAGCCGTGCCGGGACGTTCGACGGCCTGCTGGTGGACCTCGAGACGGCCATCAAGGGCCTCGCCGCGACGCGGCCGACCGCCGTCAACCTGTTCTGGGCTCTCGAGCGGATGAGGCGCGTGGCGCTCGCGTCGGGCGCGCTGCCACTGACCGAGGTGCGCGTCCGGCTCCTCGCCGAGGCCCAGGCCATCCGCGACGAGGACATCGCCGCGAACCGCGCCTTGGGCGCCCACGGCGCGTCGCTGGTGCCGCCGAACGCGCGCATTCTGACCCACTGCAACGCCGGCGCCCTCGCGACAGCCGGGTACGGGACCGCGCTCGGCGTGGTGCGCGCCGCGCATGCGCAGGGCAAAGTCGCGCTCGTGTGGGTGGACGAGACCCGTCCGGTGATGCAGGGCTCACGCCTGACCGCCTGGGAGTGCGTCCGCGACGCAATCCCCCATCGGCTGATCGCCGACGTGGTGGCGGCATCGGTGATGGCGCGCGGCGAGGTCGACCTGGTGGTGACCGGTGCCGACCGTATCGCCGCCAACGGCGACACCGCCAACAAGATCGGAACCTACTCGCTCGCGGTGCTCGCCGCCCACCACCAGGTGCCGTTCTACGTCGCGGCGCCGTTCTCGACGATCGATCCGGCGCTCGCCTCGGGCGCGGAGATCCCGATCGAGGAGCGCGACGCGTCGGAAGTCCGCCGCGTGGGCGCGCAGCAAACCGCGCCGACCGCCTCGCCGGTATTCAACCCGGCCTTCGACGTGACGCCCGCCCGGCTCATCGCGGCGATCATCACCGAGCGCGGCGTCGTCCGCCCGCCGTATCACTTTTGACCGCCCGCGAGTACCACGACCGGACCGCGCACTCGCCCGCGTCGGTCCGCACCGGCGGCCACACGCTCGAGTGGGACATCAAGCCGTTCCCGTTCAAGATCTACACGGAGCTCTCGTCGTTCGCGCTGCCGCGCGAGCTCGACCCTCCGGCGATCGACACGCTCGCCGCCATCGCCGGCCCGCAGACGGATGGCGCGACACTCACGCTGAGCCAGCTCGCGACGCTCCTCTACCACTCCGCCGGCGTGACCAGGAAGAAGACCTACCCGGGTGGGGGAGAGATCCTCTTCCGCGCCGCGGCCTCGACGGGCGCGCTCTACCAGACCGAGGTGTATGTGGCTGTTGGTCAGGTCGCGGGGCTCGACGCGGGCCTGTATCACTTCTGTCCCGGCGACTTTACCCTTCGCCGCTTGCGCGCCGGCGACGTTCGCCAGGCGTTCGCGACGGCTGCCGGCGACGACGCGATCGCGCGCCGCGCCGCGACCGTCCTGCTCACCGGGATCTACTGGCGCAACGCCTGGAAGTACCAGGCGCGCGCCTACCGCCACCTCTTCTGGGACTCCGGGACGATGCTCGCCAACCTCCTCGCCGTCGCCGGCGGCCTCGGGCTCGCCGCGCGCGTGCTGACGGGATTCGTGGACGGCGAGGTCAACCGTCTGCTGGGGCTCGATGCGGCGCGCGAGGTCGCTCTCGAGCTGGTCGTGGTCGGGCACGAAATCTCCATCGCGCCTCCCGGCGGCGCGCTCGAAGCGATCGACCATCCGACGCTCCCGCTTTCCTCATCGGAGGTCGACTATCCGCTCGTTCGCGAGATCCACACCGCGTCGGCGCTCGAGACACCTCACGACGTTCGCGCGTGGCGTCTGCAGGGCGGGGCGGAGGCGCGGGGGCTGGCTGCCGAGACCACGCTAGCAGCAACCCGCGACGTCGAGTCCGCAAGCCCGACGGCCTGGTCTGATCCTGAAAACACGGGTCTCGGCAGCCACCCCCCGCGCCCCCGCTCCGCCCTGCAGGTGCTACGTGCGGGTGGGGAACATTCGCCGAGCGCCGGCGAGCCACCCGCACTCGCTCGCGAGGCGGGGGCGCCGAGCGTAGCGGTGGCGTTGCCGGCGCCCCGACGCGAAGCCGGACGAGGGCTCGGTGAGACGATTCAGCGGCGCGGTTCGACCCGACAGTTCGGGCACGCGCCGCTCACGGCCGAAGAGCTGGCGACGGCCCTCTGGGCCGCGACGCGCGGCTTCGAGGCCGACGTGCCGGCGGGACTCGTCGACCTCTATCTCATCGTCAACAGCGTCGCGGACGTTTCGCCCGGGGCGTACTACTACCAGCCCGCCGCCCACGTGCTCGAGCTCCTGGCCGCCGGCGACTTCCGGAACCAGTCGTCCTACCTCTGTCTCGAACAACCACTCGGTGGGGACGCGGCCGCGGTCATCTATTTCATGGCGCGGCTCGACGATCTGCTGCGCGTGTTCGGTGATCGCGGCTACCGTCTCGCGAATCTGGAGGCGGGGCTCGCCGGCGGCCGCGCCTATCTCGCCGCGTACGCTCAGGGGTTCGGCGCCTCCGGTCTCACGTTCTACGACGCCGACGTGATCGAGTTCTTCTCGCCGCACGCCGCCGGCAAGGACGCGATCTTCGTGACCGCCCTGGGGAGGTCGGCCGCGGGAGGCCGTGTTACGATCGAATCGAGTCTGACCGGAAGGAGGCCGTCCGCATGAAGAAGTACCAGTTGATGGCGCCGGGGCCCACGCCGGTTCCGAGCGAGGTCCTCCTCGCGATGGCGCAGCCGATCATCCACCACCGCACCCCGCAGTACGAGGCGCTGTTCGTCGAGGTGCGTGCCGGGCTCAAGACGCTCTTCCAGACGAGCGCCGAGGTGGTGCCGCTCGCCTGCTCGGGGACAGGCGCGATGGAAGCGGCGGTTGTCAACACGCTCTCGGCGGGCGACTCCGTCGCGGTGATTCGCGCCGGGAAGTTCGGCGACCGCTGGCTCGAGCTCGCCAGGGCCTACGGCCTCAACGTCATCGATCTGGCCGCGCCGTTCGGGCACACGGTGGACGCCGCGCGCCTCGCCGATTCGCTGAAGACCCATTCCGAGGTGAAGGCCGTGCTCACGCAGCACAGCGAGACCTCGACCGGCGTGCTCCACGACGTCCGGGCGTACGCGGCAGTCACCCGCCAGCACGACGCGATCCTGATCGTCGACGCGGTGTCGAGCCTCGGGATCGCCGATCTGCCGATGGACGCCTGGGGGGTCGACCTCGTGGTCGCGGGTTCGCAGAAGGGGCTGATGCTGCCGCCGGGCATCGGGTTCTGCGCGCTCAACGAGAAGGCCTGGCGGAAGACCAAGACCTCGACGCTGCCGAAGTACTACTTCAATCTCACCGACGAGCTGAAGTTTGTGGCGAAGAACGAGGTTCGCTTCACGCCCGCGGTGTCGATCATCGTCGGCCTGCGGGAGGCCTTGCGCCTGCTCGAGGCCGAGGGGTTCGCCAACGTGTTCAAGCGCCACGACCGGTTGGCGCGCGCCACCCGCGCGGGCGCCGAGGCCCTGGGGCTCGAGCTGTTCGCGAAGGCCACGCCCAGCCCGGCGCTGACCGCCATCCTGGCGCCAAAGGGCGTGGATAGCGAGAAGATCGTCGCGGCCTACTCCCAGAGCCACAACATCACGATCGCGGGCGGACAGGGGGAGATGAAGGGCAAGCTCTTCCGCCTGGGGCACATGGGGTACGCCGCCGAGTTCGACGTCATCGTCGCGCTGTCGGCGCTCGAGCAGGTGCTCGCCGAGCTCGGCCAGCCCGTCGACTTCGGCTCGAGCGTCCGCGCGGCGCAGAAGATCTTCGTCGAGAAGTCGTGAAGCGGGTTCTCGTCACCGACGGCCTCCAGCCCGTCGGCGTCGACGCGCTCCGCAAGCACGGCCTCGACGTCGAGGTGGCGGGCTCGCTCGGCGAGCGTGAGCTCGCCGCCCGCGTCGGCGAGTACGAGGGGCTCATCGTCCGCAGCGCCACCCAAGTGACGCGCGCCGTGATCGAGGCGGGCCGCCGGCTGGAGGTCATCGGCCGGGCGGGCGCCGGCGTCGACTCGATCGACGTGGATGCCGCGACCGAGCGCGGCGTGATCGTCATGAACACCCCGGGCGGGAACACCACCGCGGTCGCCGAGCACACCCTGGGGCTTCTCCTGGCGATGGCCCGCCGCCTGCCCGCCGCCGATCTCACGCTCAAGGCCGGGCGATGGGAGAAGAGCCGGCTCCAGGGCGTCGAGCTCTTCGGCAAGGTGCTGGGCATTCTCGGCCTCGGCCGGATCGGCTCCGAGGTGGCCCGCCGCGCGCTCGGCTTTCGCATGCAAATCATCGCCTACGACCCGTATCTGACGCGCGAGGCCGCCGAGCGCCTGGGCGTGGAAAGCGTCGAGCTCGACGAGCTGCTCGGGCGGGCCGACTTCATCACGATCCACACGCCGCTCACCGGGGACACGCGGCACCTCCTCGGCGAGGCGGAGCTGGCGCGCCTCAAGCCGGGCGCGCGCCTCATCAACTGCGCTCGGGGCGGCCTCGTCGACGAGCTGGCGCTGGCGCGCGCGATCCAGTCGGGCCGCGTCGCCGGCGCCGCGCTCGATGTCTTCGAGCAGGAGCCGCCGCCGGCCGATCACCCGCTCCTCAAGCTCGAGCAGGTGATCGTGACGCCCCATCTGGGCGCGGCGACCGACGAGGCCCAGACGGCCGTCGCGCTCGCCATCGCCGACCAGGTCGCCGACGCGCTGCTGCGGGGTGTCGTCGTGAACGCGGTGAACCTACCGGCCATGGACGCCGAGACCCACAAGGAGCAGGTGCCCTGGGTCGGGCTCGCCGAGACGATGGGCCGCTTCCTCGCGCAGATGGCGGAGGGCCGGATGCAGGAGGCGCGGCTCACGTATGAGGGCGAGATTGTCGGGCGGTCGACGGCGAGCCTGACCCTCGCGTTCGTGCGGGGGCTCCTCGGCACGATCCTCTCCGAGCACGTCACCGACGTGAACGCGCTGCTGATCGCCAAGGCGCGTGGGCTGCGGGTCACCGAGACCTCGACGACGGAGAGCTCGGATTACGCGAGCCTCGTGAGCGCCGAGCTCCGCACCGACCGCGGCGTCGCGTCGGTCGCCGGCACCGTCTTCTTCAAGCGGGAGCCGCGCTTCGTTCGGGTCGATGGCTACTCGCTGGAGGCGTTGCCGCAGGGCTGGATTCTCGTGTTCGCGAACCTCGACGTGCCGGGCGTGATCGGTCGCATCGGAACCCTGTGCGGCCGCCACGGGATCAACATCGCGGGCATGCAGCTCGGCCGTGAGCGCCGCGGCGGACGCGCCGTGTCGCTCCTGAACCTCGACGATCCAATGGACGCGGGTGCGCTCGAGGAGATCCGCGCCATGCCCGACATCGTCCTCGCCAAGCTCGTCAAGCTCTAGCGTCCACCCCGGGGCAGTGGGTCAGGTTGGCCGGCGACTGCGAAGGGGTCGCGCGACCACGCGGCACGCGCTCGCTGCCCCGGTGCGGCTGGGCTCCATCCCGGGGCGCTAAGCCCGCCGTCCCTTGAAGGGAACGGGTCGGCTGCGACCCCTTCGCAGTCGCCGGCCAACCTGACCCACTGCCCCTGCGCCGCAGGCCTACGGGACCCGCGTTCGGGCGATTCGCGCTAGAATGCGGGGGTTGTGAGCATGCTGAGGCTCTTCGTCGTACGGCATGGGGAGACAGTCTGGGTCCGGGAGCGGCGCTTCGCCGGCTCGCGGGACATTCCGCTCACCGAGGCGGGGCGCCGCCAGTGCGCGGCGGTCGCGCGCGCGCTGGCGAGCAGCGTCGTCGCCGCCGTCTATGCGAGCCCGCTCGAGCGGGCTCGCACCTCCGCCGAGCTGATCGCGAAGCCGCACGGCCTGCCCGTACGCGTCGCCCCGGCCTTCGCCGAGATGGCCTTCGGCCCGTGGGAGGGACTGACCGGCGAGGAGGTGCGGACGCGCTTCCCCGAGGCCTGGGAACAGTGGCGGTTGGCGCCGCACCTCTGCAAGCTGGCGGGCGGCGACACCCTCTCCGGAGTTGCCGAGCGCGTGGCGGCGGGCCTCGAGGAGCTGCGGGAGGCGCACGCCGGGCAAACGGTCGTGCTGGTCAGCCACGCCATCGTGGCGCGCGTCATCGTGCTCGCCGCGCTCGGGCTCGGGCTCGACCGACTCTGGACGGTCGACGCCGCGCCGGCGGGGATCACCGAGATCGAGTACCAGCCCGACTGGGCGACCGTGCATCGGATGAACACGGTCGCGCATCTGGACACGGTGGCTCCGTGAAGTCGCGTCACCCCCAGCTCCCGAAGGGCGCGCGCATCTATCTGCCGGACGAGGCGGAGCGCAAGCGGCACGTCGAGGCCGCGCTGCTCGACGTGTTTCGCCGGTGGGGCTATCGCGAGATCGTCACGCCCACCTTCGAGTACTCTGACGTGCTCGCGACCGGGACGGACGAGGACGTGCAAGGCAACATGTTCACGCTCGTCGAGCGCGAGACGGGCCGGATGCTGGCGCTCCGCCCGGACATCACGCCGCAGATCGCCCGCGTGGTGGCGACCCGGCTCCGCGACGAGCCCAAGCCCATCCGGCTCGCCTACGTCACGAACGTGTTTCGCTACGACGAGCCGCGCGTCTCGCACTATCGCGAGTTCTACCAGGCGGGCGTCGAGCTGGTCGGGCTCGACAAGCCCGAAGCCGAGGTCGAGGTCATCGCGATGACGATCGAGGGGCTGCGCGCGCTCGGACTCGAGCGGTTCCAGATCGACCTCGGCCATCCGGATTTCTTCCGCGGGCTCCTCGAGGAGGCGAAGACCGACCCGGCCCAGGGGCGCGAGCTGCGCGCGACGCTCGCCCGCAAGGATGGGTCGACCCTCGAGCGGCTGGTCGCCGACCTCGCCCCGCCGGCGCACGTCCGCGACGCGCTGCTGGCGCTGCCGACCCTCTTCGGCCGCGAATCAGTGCTGGAGCGCGCCGCCGGGTTCGCGAGGAACGAGCGGTCGTCGAAAGCTCTCGCCAACCTCGCCGAGGCGTATCGGCTGCTCAAGATCTACGGGCTCGCTGAAAACGTGCTGCTCGACCTGGGGGAAGTCCGCGGATTCGACTATTACTCGGGCACGTACTTCGAGGCCTACGTCGCGGGGTTCGGCGCCGCGATCGCGGGCGGCGGCCGCTACGACGACATGCTCGGGCGCTTCGGGTACGATTGTGCGGCCGTCGGGTTCGCATTCGACGTCGGCCGCGCGCTGTCCGTCATGGAGACCCAGGGCGTCGCCGTGACGCTGCGCGGGCCCGACTTTTTCATCATCGACTTCACCCCGGACAAGACGGTGGCGCTGTCGCTGGCGCGCCGGCTCCGCGACCTGGGCGCCTCGGTCGCCCGCGACATCATCAGCCGCGAGCTCGAGGAGTCGGTCGCCTACGCCCGCGCCCAGCGCGTGCGCCACGTCCTCGTGATCGGTCACGCGCGGGCCGGTGCCGGTGAGGTCCTGGCGATGGACCTCACGGACGCGTCGGAGCGCGTGCTGGCGGTTGGTGAAATCCTCGAGCATCCAGAATGTGTATTCAGAGGTGTGCGCCATGCCTAACATCGTGGTCGTCGGAACGCAGTGGGGTGACGAGGGCAAAGGCAAGGTCGTCGACCTTCTGGCCCCGCACGTGAATGTCGTTGCGCGCTACGCCGGCGGGAACAACGCCGGCCACACGGTCGTCGTCGGCCGGGAGAAGTACGTCCTGCACACGATCCCGTCGGGCATCCTGCACCCGGGCTGTCGTTGCGTGATCGGCTGCGGTGTGGTCGTGGACCCGGGCTCACTCATCGAGGAGATGGAGGCGCTCGTGCGTCGCGGGGTGACCCTCGACGGCAACCTCTTCATTTCGAAGAACGCGCACCTGATCATGCCCTACCACCCGGCGCTCGACCTCGCCTCGGAGGCCAAGCTGGGCAAGCGCCGGATCGGAACCACCGGCCGCGGGGTCGGGCCCGCGTACGTGGACAAGGCCGCGCGCGTCGGCATCCGCATGGCCGACCTCCTGAACGAGCGGCTCTTCCGCGAGAAGCTCGAGCTGAATGTCGCCCAGAAGAATCGCCTGCTACGCGAGATCTACGACGCCGAGACCTTCACGGTCGAGGAGATCCTGGACAAATACCTACGATACGCGGGCTGGCTCGCGCCGTACATCACCGACACGGCGCTCCTGCTGTCGCGCTGGATCGAGAGCGGCTACAGCGTACTCTTCGAAGGCGCCCAGGCGACGATGCTCGACATAGACCATGGCACCTATCCGTACATCACCTCGTCCTCGACGACCGCCGGCGGCGCCTCGACCGGCACCGGCGTGCCGCCCACGAAGATCCACGGCGTCGTCGGCGTGAGCAAGGCCTACACGACACGCGTCGGCGCCGGGCCGTTCCCCACCGAGATGTCGGGCGCGGTCGCCGAAGCGATCCGCGCGCGGGGCCACGAGTACGGCGCCACCACCGGCCGGCCGCGGCGCTGCGGCTGGTTCGATGCCGTCGTCGGGCGCTACGCGACGCGAATCAACGGCCTCGACACGGTGGCCCTCACCAAGCTCGACGTCCTCGACCAGTGCGAGACGCTGAAGGTCTGCGTCGCCTACCGGCACCGCGGCGAGACCCTCACCGAGTTCCCCGAGGACGAGACCGTGGTGGCTGCGGCCGAGCCCGTCTACGAGGAGATCGAGGGCTGGCGCGCGCCGACGGCCGGGGCCAAGAACGAGGCCGATCTGCCGGCGAAGGCGCGGCGCTATCTCGAACGGCTCGAGGAGCTGATCGGCACGCCCTTCTGTCTCATCTCGACCGGCGCCCAGCGGGACGAGACGATCCTCTGCGAGGACTCGCCCCTCATGCGCTGGTTCCCATCCGCCCGCTCGAGCCTCCTGTAAGGCGGGCCGAGGCGGCATGGCCAAGACGATCCGTCGGCTCCTGTTCATCGTCGGGAGCCAGCGGCCGGACTTCTACGCGTCGCTGCGGCGAACCTTCCGCGGCGACGACACGGTGCAGGTTGTCCTCGACCGCCGGCGCGGCGAGCGGCGGAGAAGCCGCCGCGCCGCCGGCGGGCGCAAGGTGGTGCGCGAGCAGCGTGAGGCCGAGCGGCGCGAGCACCTGGAGATCGAGCGGCAGCTGCGCGAGCGCGGCTACGCCGTCGTCGGTGTCTTGGGCTCGCATCAGCCGGCCGCCGGCCCGCCCGAGCGCAAAGCGCGCTAGAGGTACTGCCCGGTAGCGACGACTCGCTCCACGCTCCGCGGCGGGCTCGGCGCCTCGTTCGTCAGCGTCTTCACGGAAATGATCCGCTCCGCCTTCCGGCCGGCGATCTTCACCCAGTCGTCCGGGTTGGTGGTGTTGGGCAAGTCCTCGTTCTCCCGGAATTCCTCACGCACGGCCGAGAGAAGGTCGTCGGCCGTGACGCCCTTCGGACCGTTGGCGATGTAGCGCTTGAGGGCGAGCTTCTTGGCCCGGCGCACAACGGACTCGATCATCGCGCCGGAGGCGAAGTCCTTGAAGTAGAGGATCTCCTTGTCGCCGTCGGCGTAGGTGACCTCGAGGAAGCGGTTTTCCTCGCTCCGGGCGTATACCGCGCCCGCTGTCGTCTCGATCAGGCGACGAACGGCAGCGGCGGCGTCCCCCGCGTGCTGCTCGAGCTCGGCGGCGGCGATGGGCACCTCGACGGTCAGGTACTTCGCGAAGATCTCGGTCGCCGCCGGCATGTCCGGCCGCTCCACTCTGACCTTCACGTCGAGCCGACCGGGGCGCAAGATGGCCGGATCGATGAGGTCCTGACGGTTGGAGGCGCCGATGACGATGACGTTCTTGAGGCTCTCGACGCCGTCGAGCTCGGCGAGGAGCTGGGGCACGATGGTCGTCTCGACGTCGGAGGAGATGCCGGTGCCGCGCGTGCGGAAGAGGGCGTCCATCTCGTCGAAGAACACGACGACGGGGACGTCCTCGGCGGCCTTCTCCTTGGCCTTGACGAAGATCTCGCGGATCTGACGCTCGGTCTCGCCGACGTACTTGTTGAGGAGCTCGGGGCCCTTGATATTGAGGAAGAAGCCCTTGATCTTCTCGCCGCGCTTTTCGGAGATCTTCTCGGCGAGATTGTTGGCGACGGCCTTGGCGATCATGGTTTTGC
>WNFU01007661.1_pt1 | contig 12703 bp, 12 predicted proteins | sample 5400121 | NCBI WGS metagenome assembly WNFU01 (sample SAMN13153360, study PRJNA577476) | soil metagenome | isolation source: 100 cm soil or saprolite under grassland replicate 1 | place: USA:California | collected 2016-06-15 | reverse complement strand
GCGCGTTGGCCTGCGGCCGGCGCTGCCAGGGCAGCGACCGGCTCTGCCCGACATCGAAGAAGTCGACCACGATGACACCACCGTGGGACTCGATCAGCAGCCTGGACCGGTGCCACTGCCAGTTCCGCGCCGAACGCCAATCCGGCGATGTCGTCCGACCATAAAACGCGAACGAAGGTCCCATCCATAGATCGTTCATGCCGACATCAGCAGGGGGACCAATCGAACGAAAGCGCGGCGCGGCGGCGCGTCATCCAGCCTGCCGGCGAACTGATCTGCCAGTTTGGGCCGGTCATTGTCCGATCTCGTTGTCCAACGCGACGCTTGCAAGATCTTCGTCTCCGACCTCCCGGCGGTAGTAGTCGGTGGCTCCCGCCCGCCGGATGGCCCCTGGCCGTAGCTTCGCCAGCGGGATTGGTAAGGCGCCGTAGTCTGTTGTGCGCGGTCGTCGCCAGCGAAAGGCTGACAAGCACTGGCCCGGCCACCCCGATTCAGAGCTGACGATCCGGGAGGCGGAGATGCCTGAGCTGCGGCGCGTGGTGACCGTGCCGGTGCCCCGAGCGGAGGTGTTCGACCAGGTCACCGACCCGCGGCACTGGCCGGAGTTCTTCACTGAGATCGAATCCGTCGACCGGATCGAGGGGTGGGACTCACCGGGAGGCCGGTGCCGTCTGTCGGTGAAGAGGCTCGGCCGCCAGGCGTACGTCGACTGTGAGCTGGTCGAGTTCGACCGGCCACGCCTGATCCGGTACCTGGCCCGAACGGCCGGGCTGCCGGAGCTTGACTACCGGCACACCTTCACCGAGGTGCCCGAGGGCACACGGGTCGAGTTCAGCGTCGGCCGCGACCTGCGGCGCGGCATCGGCCGGCTGCTCGACCAGACTCTTGTGCGTTGGCTGGCTGCGCGCATGTGGGACCGGGCGACCGCCTCGATGGTGGCCCGATTCACCGCCGACCCGCACCGGCGGTCGTGACCGGCGTACGGCCACGGTGGCCCGCGCTGCACCGTGGCGTCGCCGAAGGACCCCGTCGTCGTAGAGTGCCGGGCGGTGCGCATCAACCACTCGGCGAGCCCCAAGCCTTACCCGCACATGGCGGCTACGGCGGCGGCTACCGCATGCTTTGCGTTGAGGAGGGGAGATGTCTGCTGATCCGCTGGCTGATTTCCGAGCGCTGATCGACATCTACGAGACCGGCATCGTGTGGCACTGCGTGTGCGCGGTCGCGCGACTGGAGGTTCCCGACCGGCTGGCGGACGGGCCGCTGCCGGTCGCGCAGCTGGCGGCCGACACCGGTGTCCACTCCGACCCGCTGTTGCGGGTGTTGCGGCTGCTCGCCGACCACGACCTGGTGACCGTCGACGGCGACCGGGTCGCCCTCACCGACCGGGGCCGGCTGCTGTGCCGCCGCCACCCGCTGTCGGCATGGGCGACCTTCGCCTCACTGGGACCTTCCGACGTCGCGCACGCCCTGACCGACACGCTGCGCACCGGCCAGGCCGCGGCTGAGCAGGTGTTCGGCGTCCCGTTCTGGGCGCACCTGGCCGCCCACCCCGACCAGCAGGCCGTCTTCGACGAGCAGATGCAGCAGCAGGCTCAGGTCCTGTCGCTGACCTGCGTACCAATCCTCGATTGGCCGGCCACCGGGACCATCGCCGACATCGGCGGCGGCCTGGGCACGCTGCTGGCCGCCGTGCTGCAGACGGCGCCCGGCGCCCGCGGCATCCTCGTCGACCAACCACATGTGCTCGACCGCGCCCGGCCGTTCCTGGACAGCCAAGGCGTCGCCGACCGCTGCGACCTGCGCCCCGGGGACCTGTTCGCACCCCCACCTGCGGCCGACATGTACCTGCTCGCCCGGGTCCTGCACGACTGGGGCGACGACGATGCCATCCGCATCCTCGCCGCGGTTGCCGACAGCGCCGCAGACGGCGCCCGCCTGCGGCTGTTCGAGGGCCTCATCCCCGAGGACGGCTCACCACACCGCACCAAGATGGGCGACATCGCCATGATGCTGCTGTTCGGCAGCGGCCGGGAACGCACCGCCAGCGAGCTGCGGCACCTGCTACAGCGCACCGGATGGCGGTTCGACCGAGTCGTTGCCAGCCCAGGCGTGATGAGCGTCATCGAGGCAACCCGCCACCGGCCCTCCGGGTAGCAACCATGTCGCGGGACCACCAGCGGCCGACGGACGTCATTCGGCGGGTGCGCCCCTCGGTGCGGCTACCCGTCCGTCTGCGCGACGCGCCGCGGTCCCGGCCGAAGCCGCTCGGCACGCGGCCTGCCACGGTGCTCGGCAGACCTGGCTGGACCTGCGGCGGGCTGTGGTGCGGGTGGCCCGGTGCACAGTGGCGCGGGTGATGCGCTAAAGCCGGCCTGCTTGGGGTGCGGCGCGTCCGCAAGCGTTCCCTCGCTGACGCTGCGGCGGCCCGGCCGCTGGACCTGGTCAACCGGGGACTTCACCGCCGCCGGGCCCGACCAGTCTGCCGACCCTCGGCATCGGCCTGCTTGAGCAGCCGGTCCACCAGATCCGCGTCCAGGTCGCCACCGCCGGTGCCAGCCCTGCCGTTGTTTGTCTCTGCTTCCGTCACGTCGAAGAGCCCTTCCGGGTGGCAGGACCATCGAATCCCGCCACCCTGTCAGGGCCACGGCCTGCACACTTCGACTGACACGCCCGCGGCCGCTTACGGTCAGGCCAGCAGGACGTCCAGATCCACGATCGGCGGGTATGGGGAATTGGTTTGTGTCGATCCACCGACACGAACCCCCACGCAATCGTCCGTGCCAACTCACGGCGAAGGCAGAGGTCGCCGTGCTGCCCCGTCAGACGTCGCGCTTGCCGGCTCTGATCTTGCTAGCCGTCATTCCAGCCAAGATTGACACTGCTCACTGGTGTTGACGACCGACGCTCGCGGTACTTGGCCTCCGCCTTGTCGCGGGCCGACGAGGCGGGCAGGCGAGGATGCCGCGCTGCGCTGATTCATGTCACCGACCGCGCCGCGAGACAAGCCGGTGGCTACCAGACGACCGATATCCGCAGGACGGTCTGCACCGTGTTGCCGGTCAGGTAGCCGAACTTGCCCACGGGTGCGTCGGAGGGGCTCTTCGGGGGCTGGTTCGTGCCGTGGAGCAGACCCACCGCCGTAGGCGTGTACGCGTCGAGCACCAGCGCTCCGGATTCGCCCTTCTGGCAGAACAGGCCTGGGTCACCGACGATCTCCCACTGTCCGAACAGGTACTTGTACGGGTCCTCCTTCTTCCACCGCATGTCGAGGTGCTGTGTGATCACCATGCCGTTCCGCGGCTCACCGGTCTCCTGGCCGCGCGTCCGCACCTGCTGGTTCGGGGTGGGATCGGCGGTCGCGGTGACGGCTTTGACGAGGTCGGGTAGGCCGAGGCCCTTGTCCGCGATGGCGCGGGAGAATGTGCGGTGGGCGTTACGTGCGCCGTCCAGGTTGACCGGCGCGGAGTCGGTGTTGCCGACCTGGAGCACCGTCGGTATCAGGTAGGTGTTCGGGAAGTCGCTGCGCTCGACAGGTCCGAGGTTGTCGGTGAACGGCACGGTGGATGTGTATGCCGGGATCTTCGGTTGCCACACGGTGTCCAGGCCCGGGGGGCGGGATCACGGACGACGTGCTGGGCCGTTAGTCCGGCACTCGGTTGTTGAGGTTGTCCCAAAGCAGCGCGCCGAGGGTACCGAAGCCGCGCAACGGCAGCTCGATGCGCATACCCCCACGCAAATCGTTATAGCGCGCGGTATCGGCGGCCGGTTGGAACTGCCGTTCCACGATGCATATCGCCACCCCGCCGATCTCCTGGGGGATTCCGGCGGGCACCGCCGAGGCGTCCTCGACGAAGACCCGTACCGCCAGTTCGTCGAAGAACTCGCCGTCCGCCTCCCGCATGCCGAGCCCCACGCTGCTCTACCATGCTGGTACGCCTGCTATGGCTGTCGTGCGCCTCGGCCGCCGACGCGTTGACCGCGGCGCCATCGACCAGGCCGCTTCTGCACCCGCGCCGAAACCGACGCCGCCCTGCACGAGCGCGTGGACCTGCGCGACGCGGTCAAGAACGACAAGCGACGTGGCAGCGGCAACGGCGGCTCACCGCACCATCCCAGATCGGCCCCCCGGCTGGCCGCCGGTGATATCCGCTCGCAGGCACGGCACACCCTGCGCCCCCCAGCAGCGACGCGCTGGCCCAAGGCCGACCGCATCGAACCCGCTCTAGCCTCCTGACCTCGCATCCGACCGAACCGAGCGTCGTTGCCGATCTCTGGGGGTCAAGTGGTCCCGCTACCTCACAACCTACAGAGCGTTCGTTGTGGCCGGGCTCCCGCAATCTGCCGGCCTGTAGGATCATGACGCCGTGGAAGATCTGACTTTCAGGCCAACTTTTCGGCAACGGCGGGGGTTGATGATCGGTGCGGGAGTCTGCCTCGGGCTTGCCGTCGTCTCTGGTATAGCCGCTGGACTGGCAAATGGCCGTGGGGGAATCGGGGTGATCGCCTTCGGCCTTGCCAGCCTTGTCTTCATCGGCTATTTCCTTCTTAGCGTCCGTGATTTCACCACTTGCGATCAAAATGGAATTAGATGTCGTGCTTCGGGCAAATATCACCAGTGGTCCGGGTTGGAAATTCGCGACGTAGAAGTCCAGAAGTACGAGGTGCGCGGAGTCCCGCGTTCGGCGGCTTTTGTCGTCCTGGTCGATGGCGGTCGAGTCGGGTTGACCGTGCCTATCCACGGAGGCGCCACGAAGGACCCGGCGTTTGCCGACAAGGTCGAACAGATCCGGGAGTATCGACGACGCTGCTCCAGTTAGATAGCAGTACAGCAGCAAAGTAACAGCAACCGACGAAGCCGAACCGAGCAAGAACAACCAACGCAACCCCAGCTGACCTCGCATCGGACCCACACCGACTCACCCCGCCGGTAGTTCACACCGAAGAGGTCTCGCACCCTTCGGCCGGGTCGACGGCCGAAGCAGACGCCTCGGCCTACATACTTGCAGTCGCGTATCAATGGACCGACAAGGCGAGATCCGGGATGAATGAATCAGAAGACCTTCCGCACGACGCGACGCGCCAGCACCAGCCGACGCGGAGAATCACGCTGCTCCGGGTCTGGCACAGCTGTTCCTCTGGGCAGCGTTTGTCGTGCTGACCGTAATCGGTCTATCCCGAGGGGCATGGTATGGCTGGCTATTCCTCGCCCTGGCGTTGCTGCACGCTGCGCCGTGGTCGTACGCCTGCGTTAGATGTACCGCTGATACCTTCAGCCGAGGCCGTCAGAGTGATGCGCGGGTGTGAGCATCCACACGGCGACCGTTGCCGAACGGCGACCCGCAGGGAGGCCCGGTAGCCGTCACTCTCGAAGGTCACGCCCGCGGCAGGGTGTCAGCATGCGCCCGATGATTCACAACTGGCTCGGCCCCGGGGCTGGTGCTGGGGATCGGTTTCGGGCTGGGCTCGTTGGCCGTCGCGTCCGGGATGCTGTGCAAGCCGCGATGGTCGTGGCTTTGGTTGGCCGAACGGCTGGCGGGCCACCAATGGTCCTGGGCCGCCACCATCCTGATTGGACTCGGCCACCATCGTGTGGATCTTGTTGGAGCTGATCTATCTGCCTGGCGTTTCGCCCTGGAGGTTCTCTACGGCGCCGCTTGGGTGCTGTTGCCGATGGTTGCGCCAGTACGCGGATATCTTCGCAACAACACGACGTAAGGCACCTAACGGGGACTCTCGCCTTCATCAAGGCCTGGAAGGGCGAAGGGCACTGTACCCACCACAAGCAGCGCGAGGGCCCATGGGTGGGACCGGGCGGTCAGCCACGGCGCCGCGACGAGCGCCAGGCCGCCGGCGACGCCGGTAGCGACTGGCAGGGTGAGGTCGGCTGCGGGGGGTCGTCGTGCGGTTGCTCGCGCCAGCGGCCCCGGGCGGCTACCTCGTGCTGTCCCACATCGCCGGGGTCACGCTGGTATCCCGGCGCCGGGACGAGGTGCTTGCCTCGATCGACGGGCTCGATCCGGTACCGCCGGCCTCGTGCACGTCTCCGCCTGGCACCCCGACGGCAGGTACCCGACGCCGACCCCCGAGCGGGTCTGGGTGTACGGCGTGGCCCGCAAGCCTTAACCCGCGGGCGGCGCGTCCAGCACGGCCGCGTTCGCGCGGGCCATGACGCCGATCGCGGTACGGCGCGGCAGCAGCCGGCTCATCACCGCCGATGACATCTTCATCAGCCGCCCGGGTATCGTGCGCGGCCCGCGGCCCAGGCCGGCCAGCGCGGCGGCGACGACCTCGTCCGGCGTGACCGCACCGGGTGCCGCCCGGCGGGTGGACCGGCCGAGGCCGGGTGTGGCGACAGCGCCCGCGACGGCGGTGACCACGTCGACGCCGTGCCGGCGCATCTCGCCCCATAGCCCTTCGGCGAGCACCATGTCGAACGCCTTGGTCGCCGCGTACACCGCGAGATCGGGCGAGCCCTGCTGCCCGGCCAGCGAGGACATCAGCACGAACCCCGTCCGCGCGCGGCCATCGGCGGCAGGTACCCGTGCGCGAGCGCGAGCGGCGCCGCGCAGTTGAGCGCGAGCGCCAGGCGTGTGTCGGCCGAGTCGCTGTCGATGAACGGTCCGATCGGCGAGTACGCGGCGTTGCACACGACGAGCCCGACCGAAAGCTTCGCCGTGGCGGCCAGGACCGGTTCGACGCCTTCGGCGAGGTCGGCGGCCACGGTGACGGTCTGTACCGGCAGCCGCGCGGCGAGGTCGTCGAGTGGACCGGGCCGGCGGGCCACCAGTACCAGATCAAGTCCCTGCCGGGCCAGCGCGGTGGCGAACGCGGCCCCGATGCCTTCGGAGGCGCCGGCGACCACCGCCCACGGACCGTACCGATGCCTCATGCCGGTGCCTCCCGGGTGAAAGGGTGTTCCCGGCGCATCCGACAGATCACCGCGAACGGCAGCAGCAGCCACGGCGTGTTGAGCGCCAGCACCGCCCGGAAGTGCGGCGTCGCGTGCTCGCCGAACCGCTCCTCCATCAGGATGATCAGGACGTTGGCCGCCATCGTTCCCGACCACACCAGCGCCGGTACCCGGATCCAGTCCCGGCCGCGCACGAACGCGTAGATGGCGAACACGTAGAACGGGCCGAAGAACACCACGTCGATCCAGATCGTCATGCGCCAGAACGCCGGCCGGGCCATCAGCAGCGGGTCGAGCGTGCTGCCGTACCGGTGCACAAGGTCGACCATGGCCGGCGGCGGCCACACCGGGTACCGGAAGTGCCGCGGGTCGGACACCACAATCTGCTCCAGGTCCACGACGTAGGTGATGAATCCGAGCTTCACCGTGAAGAACGCCACGAAGACGAGGTCACCGAGGCGGCGGCGGAGCGGTACCGGCAGGCGTACGCGATCACTGTGGCACGGGTACGCGCCCGCTGGCGAGGCTACCCCGCGATCATGGACACCCCGCTGGGGCTGAGCATGTTCGTCCTCGCGCCGGCCTGGACTACCTGCGGCTGTGTCGACTTCGCCGCCGCCGTGGGCAGCCCGCTGGTCAACGGACCGATGTACGCGCCGACCGGCCAGGCCCGGCTGCTCGACCCGCCGCAGCGCGCGGCGGGCATCCCCCTGTCGGCGAGGTGTCCTACGTCTCGTACGTCCGTTCCATGAGCTGACACACCTGCGCATCCGACATTCGCTGGTTCCAACGTCGGCAGAGGCAGAGTTGTCACGAGGCTGCAGATCGGCGCCGTCGGACTGGTGGGCTGTCTCGTGTTTCGCAGCTCATTGGCTCGGCGGCCGAAGCGGTGGGGGAGCGGGAGAACTCATATGGCCTCGTTCTCGGTGCATCGTCAAGGGCATCCTGGCCGCCGGTGCGGAGGCAGACCCGGCCCCGCCAGCGACCGGTGACGGCGGGGCCGCGGCGCACCTGCATGGCCCTTCGCAGCTGTTCGCGAACGTCATCCCCTTGCCCGCCACGGGCGACGCGCCCACGGCGGACCCGGTCACCACGAGCGACGTGCCGGGAGACGATGAGCAGCCGGCCGCGGGGACGGCGGCGCTGGCATGACCGACAACACCACCACGGCCGACACCACCACCTTACAGCCAGCCGCCCCGCGGCCGGCCTACCGACTGCCACAGCCGACCAGCGTCGATCCCCGGTTCACCGACGGTCTGTTCTTCGACATCGCCCATGCGTTGGCACGCAACGGTTTCCCTCGCCCCGCGGCACCGACTGGACCGACCTCACGACCGCCCTGCACCGCTTCCTCTACCAGGAGAACTCGTGACCATCGTCGACACCGCCCTGCACGGCAGCCTGCGCGTCCTGAAGCTGTCCGGCATTGCGGGTTGGCTCAGACGGCTTGGCGGTGGGCCGTTACCAGGGCGCGTGTTTGGTTATGCCCGCCACGCCGGATTGGCCAGCCGCATCGATGGCGGTTTGGATTGCGGCGCGTCGAAGATCGGCCGGAATCCGGAGCGCACGGGAGGGCATGCTACGAGGCCGACCGTTGACCACCGAGCGGTCCCTATTCAGCCCCCGCATACGCCTCGAGACGGTCCGCCAACTCGTTCAGGCGGCTCAGCGCGGGGGTGTGTCCGCCGTCGATTTCGTCGGTGGTGATGCCCAGGCGCTCCCGGGCGACGCGGCGAAGAAAACCCACGGGGAACAGGCGGTCTTCGCGACAGATCAGGACCCGCGTGGGGGCGTCGGGCCAAGCCCTGAGCGGGGACGGTTCCCCCATTCGAGCTTCGGACTGGGTGCGCCCCCGCTTCAGCGCCTCGGAGGCCAACTCCCGCGGGACGTCCTGGTAGAAGAGGGCGATGTCATCGTCGTACCGCTCCCGCGCCTCCTGGTCGTATCGCGTATGTGCCCAGTAGTCGGCGGGCGCCTCTCCCGCGGCGGGGATCATGGGCGCGACGAGGACGAGCAACTCCACGGCCACCCGGTCGCAGACGAGCGGCGGTGAAGCCACCGAGCGATTGCGCGACGACGATCAGGTTGCTCCTGTCGCCGATCGCGTCCACCACGGTGTCCGCGTACTCAGGGAGGCCGGCCGAGTCGTCGTCGCATGGAAGATCCGGACAAACGGTGTCGTGGCCTCGTTCACGCAGTTCGGCTTCCAATAGATGCCAGTACCAGCCGACGTCGCCGGCGCCGTGGATGAAGACGAATGTGGCCACCTCGACCCCCTTCCGCTGTTCAGATCCCGACCGTGACCGCCAACTGCTCGCCCGGCTCTGTTCGTGGTGAGCGACGACCAACCGCCTCCGGGTCCGCATGAAGCGGGACCGGTACTCGACCTAACCTCCTATGGTGATCCCCGCGCCAACCGCTACGAAACGACCGGGGTTTGTCGTCGAGGCTCCGGCTTCCTGGTGCCTGCCCGGGCGCGTTCCTGACTGAGCTTCGGCGATGCCGAGGCTCATCGTTCAGGCCAGCGGTCGGCCGGGAGCGCTCGTAGGCTGGGTGGCTGAGCTGGAGTTCCGACAGAATGTTCGATCGCGAGGAGCGACGAGCCATCAAACGCGGACTGTATCTGGCGCCGTTCGACCAGTTGGCTGATCCAAGGCTGCTGGTGGACCTCGCGAGCCTCGCCGAGTCCAAACACTGGGAGGGTCTGTTCCGGTGGGATCGGATCACCTATCCGCCTCGGGGCCGCGCCGTGGCCGACCCGTGGGTGGCGTTCAGCGCCGTTGCCTTGGCGACCGAGACCCTCCGGCTCGGGCCGATGATCATCCCGCCGCTGGGGCGACCTGGGTGCTGACCAGCATCGAGCCGCAGCCCTCGCAGCTTGCATACGTCAGTCATCGCAGCCGGCCCCTGACTGCAGGTCCCGAGCGACTGTGTCCGGTCGACAACGGGGGAAGTCCGACCGGCGCCGCCACGTCAACAACGACCCCGGACCGCGCGTCGAGAAAAGGCGGGTGCTACCTGTGACGGACGCCGATCACCCACAGCGCGCAGGCGACCCCGACCGTCGTGACGGGACGGCGCTGCGCCATGGCGCCGCAGGCGAACACGGGCCCGGCCCCTGCGACTACGACGCCGAACTGCGGCTGCACACCGCAGTACTGCGCCGGGCCTGTGGCGTGCGGCCGCACGACCAGGTCCTCGACATCGGATGTGGGACCGGCCAGACGACCCGTGATGCCGCGCGCATGGCCCAGGCGGGTAGTGCGCTCGGGGTGGACATCTCCGCATCCGCCATCGAGCGTGCCCGCGAACTCGCCCGTGCGGAGGAACTTCACAACGTCACCTTCGAGCGCGCCGACGCGCAGCTCCACCGCTTTCCGCCCGACCGCTTCGACCTCGCGGTCAGCAGGTTCGGCACGATGTGCTTCGACGACCCTGTCGCCGCATTCGCCAACATCGGGCGGGCGCTGCGCCCGGCCGGGCGCCTGGTGATGATGGTCTGGCAGGCCCACGAGCGCAACGAGTGGGACGTCACCATCCACCAATCCCTGCGAGGATCCGAGGGGCCAGTGGCCGTGGCTGCCGAGGGACCGGATCCGTTCTTGCTCGCTGATCCGCCGACCGTGGAGGGGATCCTGCAGGCTGCCGGGTTCGTCGGTGTCACGTTCACCGACGTCCACGAGCCCGTGTACTACGGTCCGGACGTGGCCGCCGCGCTCGACTGGGTCCGCGGCTTCGCGTGCACGAACGAGGTACTGAAGCGGCTGGATCCCGCCGCCGCGACGCGCGCGCTCGGGCGGCTGCGCGGGGCGCTCGCCGCGCACATGGGCGACGACGGTGTGTGGTTCGCCTCCCGCGCCTGGATCGTCACCGCTCGTCGCCACTGAGAGAGGATGCAGCAACGCGAGCAATCAGAGTGAGAGGCCGACACGGCAGGCTGGGCTGTCAAGATCGAGGGCCAAGCGGTAATACTGTCATCGGCGTCGATGTCCAGCACCGCGCCACGCCGGACCGATTCTCATCGATTTGGCGCAAGCGCCAAGTAGGCGTCAGCCTCTTTGGAGAAGCGCCATCTACGACGAGAATCTACACGCGTTTGTAGGATCTCGGCGATCTTGTCGGTGCTTCCGTTGTTGGCCTGGCCGTTGGCCGGTTGTTTCAGTGGTCTGTCGGCGTTGTTCGTCTCGCCGATCTCTCGCTTTCCTGATGACCTTGAGCAGGGCGTGCGCGCGCCTGCCTCGCCCAGCCATGGTGGGTGGCGGGCGTTAGCGGAAGCGTTACTGGCGCACCTGGCGGCGGGTGTTACTGGTCCGGCTGTTGCTCGGCTCGGACAAACGGCGCGTACCGATCGAGGAGCTTCCGGATCTTGGGTTGGTCGAGTTGGTCGAGCAGGATCCGGCCGCGTGCGGTCAGGGTCATCGTCTGGTAGCGGTGGTTGGTGCGGTGGACAAGGGCTGCGCCGATGTCGGCTTCGAGGCGGTTGAGTTGAAGGAACAGGTTCTGTTGGAACAGGCCGAGTGAACCGCCCCGGATCTTGTAGAGACTTTGATGTCACGGTCTTACGGCTGCCGGCAGCAGGGTCGGTCGTCGAACGCCGGACGCTGACAACTTCTCCGCAGTTCGTCGCAAGTTTTAAAGGATTTCTGACGGAACTCTGGACTGGATGGCCGATGAACGGCCAGCGGTGGTCCACAGTACTCGCCGGGCATCGGGTCGCTGTCGCGGTTGGTGTCGGCATGCACCGCGGTGAGGTCGGCGACCATCTCCTCGGCGGCGGTGCGACGGTCGAAGCGGGCCAGGATGTCGTCGCCGCGCACCGTGTAACCGTCGGCAACCAGCGCCGGGTACACGCCGCCGGCGACCGCCGTGGCGGTGACCGTCGCCGGCTGCCAGATCGCATCCGGCGACGCGATCTCATCGCGGTGGTCAGCCAACCGGACCGCGTCCGGGCCGATCAGACGCCCGCCCGTCGGGTCGAGGTCGACGACGACCCAGTGCCGGCCGGTGTGCCGACCGTCACGGAGAACGTCGATGACGGGAAGCTGGCTGCGCGCGGTGTCCAGCGGCAGGTACGCGGTGTCGAAGCCGGCGTGGGCGGCACTGCCGCGCCGGCCGTGTTGCGCGACGCTGAAAATCACACGGGCGCGGCGTTCACGATGCCGACGAAGATCCCGGCGAACCGGACGTCCGGATCGGTGAAGTGTCGCCCATCATTGGCAAGGCGCCGGGAACGCCCGGTCGTTTGCACTCCACAACGGGCCTCGCGCGCTCCGCGTGGGTGTTCGTAAGACCGGCGCCATTTGCGGATCACCAAGTCCCGGTGCCGACATCAGCCACGGTGCCGAGTCACTCTCCGTAGAAGCTCATCACGGCCGCTGGCGTCCGGGCAGGTACACGGATCTGCCGAATTGCGGTTGGGGGTGTGGCCACGGTGTTGTAGTCAGTACCAGGCCCATACCTAGGGAGGTGCAGCGCGGCGACGAACTCCATGAGAGTGGCCGCGCTCTCGACGGCGTTCGAGCCGGCCAAGCTGGCAGAGGGTGAAGAATCTCTCGTTCCGCGGCTGCATCCCAAGGCCCATGGCGTGGCGCGTCACCGCTTCGAGAGGAGCTTGTTCGTCCACACTGGACGCAAAAGCAAGGAAAATGCGGCGCTCCCGGCATGAGTGTGGGTCATCCTGGGCGGATGTTGGGTCGTTCGTGGGGTAGTTGGAGGGTGATCGGGCCGCAGGTGAGCATGACGAGGGCGAGGGCTGCTTCGGCGCTGTGGAAGCCTCGGGCGCGGTTG
>WNFU01007991.1_pt1 | contig 12704 bp, 9 predicted proteins | sample 5400121 | NCBI WGS metagenome assembly WNFU01 (sample SAMN13153360, study PRJNA577476) | soil metagenome | isolation source: 100 cm soil or saprolite under grassland replicate 1 | place: USA:California | collected 2016-06-15 | reverse complement strand
CACTTCGCGTCGCCGACGAGCGGCACCAGCACCCACGACGCGACGACGAGCGACCCGGCCGTGACGAGCGCGGCCCGCCCGACGCGGCGGAGGAAATCCGATCCCGCGAAGACGAGCACCCACACGCCGACGGTCAGGACTGCGAGATAGCCGGTGATGAAGTGACAGGCGATCGTCAGCCCGAGCGCCGCGGCCGCGGCGGCGTAGCGCTTCCCGTGCGCCACGGCGCGCCAGGTCAGCCCCCACGCGAGCGGCAGCAGCCACATCCCCCAGAGCTGCGAGTAGACGCCGTACCCCTGCCAGGTGTAGCTCTCGTGCTCGTAGCCGTAGCCGGGCGCGCTGATCAGCAGCGGCGAGACGGCGGCGGCCGCAGCGGCGATCCAGCTGTTCCACCCCAGGAGCCGCGCCCCGAGGAAGACCGCGATCGGCCACAGCGCCAGGAGCAGATACAGGAACCACAGATAGGTTCCGTTGGCGCTCGAGCCGGTCGCGTGCGCAGCGTAGGCGGTGAGCGTGTGCGGCAGGCTCTGGTAGTGATGGAACTGCGCCGACCCGAGCGAGAGATACGGATACCAACCGTCGAGCGGCACGCGCCCCTCGCCGATCTGCCCGTCGGCCCAGCGCACCATCTGCAGGTGGAACGCGCTGTCGTTGAGATTGTCCGCCGGCTTCGTCTCGCCGCGCAGAACGACGAGACAGAACACACACGCCAGAGCGACGAGCGCGATCGGTCCCCAGCGAGCAACCGCCGCCGCCGGGACGGCGACGTCGTCGGCCGGTCGCGCGCGGGGCAGCTCGAGGGCGCGCTGTGGCTCGGGTTCGGGACGCGCCTGCTCGTCGCCTCCCGGTTCCAATTGCGCGGCCCAACGAACGCCGAACCACGTGACGGCGACGGCAATCAGGACGACTGCGAGAGACCAGACCTTCTTCTGCCAGGTGTCCGTCGCGAAGCCGCCGAAGATCCAGTCGAACCAGGGGTTGTAGTGGAGGTCCTGGACGCCCCATTGCGAGTTGAAGAACGCGTACGGGTACCAGAGGTTCAACACGAAGAGGCCCGAGAGCCCCGCAAGCGCCCAGCGCAGCGGGCGGATGAACACGAGCGGCGCGAGGGCCGCGAGCGCCAGGAACATGTAGCGCTCGTGCATGCGCGTCAGGAACGTGTACGCGAGCAGGCTCACGGTTGCCGCCGCGACGGTCAGCACGCGTCCCTCGTGTGCGCCGCGCTCGATCGCGCGGTGAGTACGCCAGAGCACGAAGACGATCCCCGCGATAAGCAGGAGCGTGCCGACGATCTTGTAACTCGAGTCCGAGCGCCAGAAGCCGACGACGCCCCACAGGTTGAACGCGTTCGCGCTCGTCACCGGATAGACGGACGCCGACCGCTTGTAGAAGCGATAGAGCTTCACCGGCCCGAGGCCGAACGCGAGGCCCGAGACGCCCCAGACGACGAGCAACAGCGCGCCCGAGAGCGCGATGCTGATCGCACCGTCGATCAGCTCGGGGCGCGGCCGCCGGTGCAGGTAGCGCCGGTAGAGCGCGTAGAGCATGACCGGCAGCACGAAGCCCGACTGCGGCTTCATCGCGATCGCCACGGCGAAGAGGCCGAAGGCGCCCAGCTCTCGGGTCAGCGAGCGCGGACCAGTAAAGAGGAGAAGGAGCGAAGCCAGCACGAAGGCCGCCGGGACAGCGTCCACCTGACCCCACACGGCGCTGAGCGCGATGATCGCCGGGTTGAAGAGCACCGACGCAGCGACGAGCGTGCGCACAGGCCACCGCTCCTTCAGCGACGCCGGCGCGATCCGCGCCGCCAGCGTCCCGGCGAGCCAGGCGAGCGCGAGGTCGGCGAAGATCGCGGGCAGCTTGAGCAGCAGGTACCCCGGCGCCGCAGAGAGCTTGCCCGTCAGCCAGAGCACATAGAGGTAGCCGGGCGGATAGTCGGCGAACTGGCCCGGGACATAGAACTTGTGCGGGCCGACGTCGCCCAGGCGAATCGCCCAGATCTTGAACAGCCGCAGGTCCCCGTAGAAACCGAAGTGCGGCGCGAGCGCGACGCGAACGGCGAACGCGACGAGAAACAGCGCCACGAGACCCGCGGTCGTGTCGAGCTGCCAGGCGAGGCCGCGAACTCGCTCGCGGCGCTGCGGTGAAATCCGAGCTTGCTCCGTCAACGCCGCATGCCTTCCGTCACGGAGGCGGGGTTGGCTCAGCCGATCTGGCTGATCTGGCCGGAAGAGACGATGCGGCGAACTCGAGCCGGCGACGGGTCAAACACTTCGATCTGAAAGTCCGACTTCGGGTAGGCGAGATGGATGCTCTTCGGATACTTCGGGTCCACCTCGCCGAGCCCGCCGCCCGAGAGCTTGATCGACTCCGTCCCCTTCTTCTTCGTGAGCGCCTGAATCGCGCCGTAGGCGCTCGGGAACGGATAGGTCGCCACCGTGAGATAGGGGACCGCCGCGCCCACCGCTACCCCGCGCGGCAGGTACCGGATGAATACCTGCCCGCTCGGCGTGTGCAACAGCTCGTAGGTGTAGCCCTTCTTCGGGCCCGCCCAGTAGATGGGGTGGCCGAGTGACTTCGCGAGATCCTTCAGGTCTCCGATTGAAGCCGCAGTCGCCTTCGGAGTCTGCTTCCCTCCCGGCGCCGTCGGATTGAGGCTTCCGAACGCGGTGAGCCGGCCCGTGGCCACCAGGTTCGTGGCAGTCCCTGCGGTCGGATCGTAGACCTCGACCTGATAGTCGATGCCCGGGTACGCCGCGTGCACGCTCTGGGGGTAACTCTTCGACGGGACTGCGACGCCGTGATGCGCGATCGGGATCGCGGTCGACCCCGTCTGCCTCGCAAGTTTGCGGGTTGCTTCGTACGCTCCCGGGAACGGATAAGTCGCAACAGTCAGGTACGGATCTTTCGCGCCCACCTTTATCCCATCCGGCAGGTATCTGATGAAGATCGACCCCTTCGATGTGCGAGTCAGCTCGTACGTGTAACCCTGCTGCGGGCCGACCCAGAAGACCGGGTGACGGACCGAGGCCGCGAGCGTCTTGATCTGCTTCGACGAAACGGCCGTGGAGGAAGAGGAGAGCGAGCTCGAGGATCCGCCGGTGTCGCGAAGCGCCAGCCACAGGATGACTGCGATAGCGGCCAAGAGAACAACCAAGGCGCCTGCGCGGAAGCGCCGACTCCTCACGGACGACCTCGCGGGCCGGGAGACGGTTTGGTCACTCATGGGCGTCAGGGTAAGGCAAGATTGTGGCCGCTGGACTACCTTGTTTGGGGGATCTCGCCGTCCGAAAGGCGTGCTAGCTTCCGACGGCCTCCACTTCGGAGCGAGGACGAGGTCTCCTTCCAATGGACGAACAAATCACAACGCCTCCGGCCGAGTCGCCACGCGGGCCTCTGCGCTCGAACGACTGGCTGCGGCAGCCTCGTGTCCGGCTCATCGGCGCGCTCGTGGTGCTTGCCGCGGTTGTCGTCGGAGTGATCATCTGGGCCGTCACCAGCGGCGACGGGACATCGTCGCCGGCGACGAAAGGCCCCGTCGTCTCACCGATCAAGCCTGTAGGGCTCTCCGCCTCGGGGTTGCGGACGATCGCGGGCGCAGTGACCCAGCCCATCTATTGGGCCGGGCCCAAGGCGGGGTACAGATACGAGTTGCGCAGGACCGACAACGGCAACGTCTACGTGCGGTACCTCCCGCCGGGAGCGAAGGCGGGGGCGTCGGGTTCCGACTACTTGGTCGTCGCGACGTATCCGTTTCAGGGTGCGTTCGACGCGATCAAGAAGGTCAGCGGCGGTCGGAAGATCGAGGTGCCGGGCGGTGGGATCGGCCAGATCGCGTCGAACTATCCGAACTCCGTCCACCTCGCTTTCCCGAAGGTCGACTACCAGATCGAGGTCTACGACCCGTCGGCGGAGCAGGCGCTTGCGGTCGCGACCTCGGGTCAAGTCAAGCCCGTCAGCTGAGCAAACAGCCGCGCGCCAAGGCGCGCGTCGACGCTTCGCGCGTTGATTTGCCTAGTGCGAAAAGCGAGTCGTGTGAGTGTTGAGATAGGTCCACGCCTGTAGACACTCCGTCGAACCCCTACTACCTTCGTTCTAGGTTCGCGACTGCCAGCGGGGCAGATGCGCGTACACATAACTGCGGCAAACGAATGGGGGAAGGTGGGTAATGCGGCATTTGAGGGCACTTTTCATGAGTCTGATCGTGACGGTCGCTGCGGCCGCGGCGTTCAGCACGACGGCGATGGGAGCGACCGCCGCCGGCGGGCCGACGATCACGAACGCGACGCTGGTCAAGTTCTGCGTTCGGCTCGACGGATCGCTAGATAAGGATCGCGGCTCGGTCAGGGTCATCAACGTTTTTCCCACCGACCTGTCCTGGAAGAACGGGCAGGCTCCGAACGCGTGCTCTGACAAAGAGCAGGAGCTCGATTGGACCGGCGGTACCGGCGCGACCGGCGCCACTGGACCGACGGGAGCGACCGGCGTGACCGGGGCCCCGGGTGCCACGGGGGCCACTGGTCCTGTTGGCGCGACGGGTCCGACGGGCAACACGGGCGCGACGGGTGCGCAGGGTGGCCAGGGCGACACCGGTGCGACCGGTTCGCAGGGTGGTCAGGGCGACACCGGTGCGACCGGTTCGCAGGGTGGTCAGGGTGACACCGGTGCGACCGGTTCGCAGGGCGGTCAGGGTGACACCGGCGCGACCGGTTCGCAGGGTGGTCAGGGCGACACCGGCGTGACCGGCTCGCAGGGCGGCCAGGGCGACACGGGTGCGCAGGGCATCCAGGGCATTCAGGGCGTTCAGGGTCCGCAGGGCGACACCGGCGCGACCGGCAGCCAGGGCGGCCAGGGCGACACGGGCGCGACCGGTTCGCAGGGTGGTCAGGGCGACACCGGCGCGACCGGTTCGCAGGGCGGCCAGGGTGACACCGGCGCGACCGGTAGCCAGGGCGGTCAGGGCGACACCGGTGCAACTGGTTCGCAGGGTGGCCAGGGCGATACCGGCGTGCAGGGCATCCAGGGCATCCAGGGTCCGCAGGGCGACACCGGTGCTACCGGTTCGCAGGGTGGTCAGGGCGACACCGGCGCGACCGGTAGCCAGGGCGGTCAGGGCGACACCGGTGCAACTGGTTCGCAGGGTGGCCAGGGCGATACGGGTGTGCAGGGCATCCAGGGAATCCAGGGCCCGCAGGGCGACACCGGCGCGACCGGTAGCCAGGGTGGCCAGGGCGACACCGGCGCGACCGGTTCGCAGGGTGGCCAGGGTGACACGGGCGTGCAGGGGATCCAGGGCATCCAGGGTCCGCAGGGCGACACCGGTGCGACCGGTTCGCAGGGCGGTCAGGGCGACACCGGTGCGACCGGTAGCCAGGGCGGCCAGGGCGACACCGGCGCGACCGGTTCGCAGGGCGGCCAGGGTGACACGGGCGTGCAGGGGATCCAGGGCATCCAGGGTCCGCAGGGCGACACCGGCGCGACCGGCAGCCAGGGTGGTCAGGGCGACACCGGCGCGACCGGCAGCCAGGGTGGTCAGGGCGACACCGGCGCTACCGGTTCGCAGGGTGGCCAGGGCGACACGGGCGTGCAGGGGATCCAGGGCATCCAGGGTCCGCAGGGCGACACCGGTGCTACCGGTTCGCAGGGTGGTCAGGGCGACACCGGCGCGACCGGCCTCACCGGTGCAACCGGCCCGCAGGGTCCGCAGGGTCCAATCGGCGAAAGCGGTCCGCAGGGTGAGACCGGCGTGGCCGGCTCGAACGGGAGCAACGGCGCGACCGGCGCGACCGGCCCGGAGGGTCCGGCTGGCGCGACCGGCGTCACCGGCTTGACCGGTGCAACCGGCCCGGCTGGCACCAACGGCACCAACGGCACCAACGGCACAAACGGGACGAACGGTCTCGACGGTGCGACCGGTGCGACCGGTGCGACCGGTGCGACCGGTCCTACCGGCCCCGACTTCATCGCGGGTGGTAGCGGCGCGACAGCGGACTACAGCTCGACGCGCTACGTCGGTCTGACGACGAACTCGTCGACGGAGTCGGTCGAGCAGATCCTTGTCCCGGCGAGCGTGACCTTCCAGACGTTCTGGTGTCGGCAAAGCAGCTCGGCGACGACGACCTTCACGGTTCGCATCAACGGCGTCAGCACGAGCACGACTTGCCAGTCCACCAGCGGCACGGCGACGAACCATGTGTCGGGCACCTACGCGCTGACGGCGGGCGACTTGCTGACCGTCCAGGTGTCGAGCTCGAGCAGCTCGAGCCGTACGGTCTACTGGGGGCTGGGGCCGGTTCTGCCGGCGATGGCGCCCGGAACGTTCAGCGGGAACAGCAACGGCACCACTGTGTTCCCGGGCAGCAGCAACACCAACACGTGCCCGAGCGGCACTTGCCTGTACGGCAACGTTCAGGCGGCGGCGAACATGAGCGGTACGAGCACGAACAACATGTTCACGTTCACGGGTACGGCGACGGTGTCGAACCTGACCTTCACGACGTCGGCGTCCACCGCCAACTCGAGTCTGGTGGTCACGGTGATGAAGGACGCGGGCGGCGGCGGTAGCCCCGCAGCGACGGCGCTAACGTGCACGATCCTGGTCGGCACGACGTCGTGTAGCAACAACGTGAACACGGTCGCGTTCGACGTCGGCGACGACATCAACATCTCGACCCGGCGCCCGGGCAGCTCGGTGGGCACCATCACCGGGAGCTGGACTCTCGCGCACAACTAGCTATAGCTAGCAGCGAGCGAGAGCGCGAGAACGAACGGGAGGCCTTTGGGCCTCCCGTTCTCGTTCAGGCGGTCGTCGTCATCGCTTCGTAGCTGGCCTGCAGTGCATCGCTGGCCGCCTGCACGTGGTCTGCGCGTTCGAACAGGTGGGCGTAGACGCCGAGAGTGACGTTCGGGTTGGCGTGACCGAGTTGGCGGGAAACGAAGACCACGTTGAGGCCTTTGGCGATCAAGAGGGAGGCGTAGCCGTGGCGGAGCTAGTGAAGGGAAAGCCGCTCGCCGACGACGCTCAGCCCTGCAGCCTTGACCGTTTGGCGGAAGTCTTCGCCGACTTTCCGGTAGTCGAGGCCGCGGCCGAGGGTGTTGGCGAAGACGGGCTGGTGGGGCGCTTTGAAGGGTGAGGTGAGGCGAGCCAGCGTTCGCGGAGCTGCTGCGCTTCGCCGGGGCGAGGACCACTTCGCGTTTGCCTGCTTCGGTTTTGAGCGGCGCGTATTCGCGTTGGCGGGAGAGCTGGCGGTGGACGCGGATGAGCCCGTTGTTGTGGTCGATGTCGGCCCAGGTGAGGCCGAGCGCTTCGCCGATCCGCGGGCCGGTGCAGCCTAGTTCGAAGGCGGGCGCCTCGGCTCGGCGGCGTGTGACATCAAGGCGCTATACAGGCTTGCGCCCGATGACCGTGACGATGTCACCGAGATTCGCCGGCACCTTCAACTGCCCCAGCCTCGATTCGCTCACCGTGTCGGCGATCCGGCGCACTGGACCGACGTCGAGCATCGTCCTGAGCTTGTACGTCAGGTACTCCACCGAGTACCGAACGCCGGGATGACCCTCGTAGACGACCTCGAAACCGAGGCGACGTAGGAGTTGACGCAACGACGCGGCCGTGAAGAAGTAGTTGTGGTGCCTCGGCGTGAGCAGGTGCCAATGGGCTCCCGACACCCTTGCTGCGAATGAGCCCGCGTCGCCCGTGGACAGCGCTACCGCTCCGCCGGGCCGCAGCAGCTCATGGGCCCGTGCGAGATCGCCGCGTGGATCGACCGCGTGCTCGATGTAGTCCCACATCGTCACGGCGTCGAAGCTGGCCGGTTCCGCATCGAGTTCGGCGACCGTCTGTCGCTCGAGCACCACGCCGAGCTGCGCCCGGCCCCAGACCACCATCTCGGCCGCGATGTCGATTCCGCATGCGTCCCAGCCCCGCGCCGCCGCCTCGGCCACGAAGAAGCCGGCCGCTGCACCGACGTCCAGTAGCCGTCCAGGCGGCGCGAGGCGCTCGAGTCGCTCGAGACGGCGACGGGCGGTCTCGCGGTGCAGTTCCGCCTCGCTCAGGTAGTCGTTGTACCCCTGGCCGCCGGTGTCACCAAGACCGCTGCAGAAGTACGACCCGTCGTAGATCTGCTCGAGCTCCTCCTCCGTCGGGAGCTCGGCTCGGAACATGAGCCCGCACGAATCGCAGCGAGCGACGTCGAAGCCGTCCTTGCTGTAACGGATCGCGCCCGGGAGGATTACTGCACTGCCACAGACGATGCAAGTTGTCGCGCTCGACTGTTCGGTCGTCACCGGACTGCGAGATTCCGACGTTCGAGCGCGGCGATCTGCTCCTCGTCAAAGCCGTGCAGGTTTCTGAGCAGGTAGAGCGGACGGAGCCGGACCTCGTCGTAGATCCGTGCTACGTACTCGCCCATCACGCCCAAGACCACGAGCTGGACGCCGGCCGTGAACGAGATGATCACCACAATCGACGCCCAACCAGGCACGGCGAAGATGCCGGCGACCTTAACAACGATCGCAACGATGCCGAGAAGGAACGACGCCGCGGACACGATGAATCCGGCATTCAGCACGAGTTGCAACGGCAGGTTCGAGAAGCCGACGATCCCATCGAGCGCGAGTCTGAGCATCTTGGGCAGCGTGTACTTGCTGCGGCCCGCGAACCGAGGCGGGCAATGATAGGGCACACCGATCTGGCGGTAGCCGATCCAGCTGAACATTCCGCGGATGTAACGGTTTCGCTCGCGCATCGCGCGAAATGCGTCGAGTGCCTTCCGGTCGACGAGGCGGAAGTCACCGGCCGAGCGTGGCACCTCCACGTCGGTCAATCGGCCGAGCACCCAGTAGAACGCGCGTGCACTGAGGCGCTTGAACGAATTCTCCGTTCGCTCTTCCATCACGCCGTAAACGATGTCGTAGCCGTCACGCCAGCGGTCGGCCATTTGCAGAATGACCTCAGGCGGGTGCTGGAGGTCGGCATCCATCACGATGACCGCGTCGCCGCGTGCCAGGTCGAGGCCCGCGGTGATCGCAATCTGGTGTCCGAAGTTCCGCGACAGTCCGACGACCTTGAAGCGCGAGTCAAGGGCGCGGATGTCGAGCATCAGGAGATAGCTCGAATCGCTGCTTCCGTCGTCGACGAGGATCACTTCCGCGGGCCCGTCCAGCGAATTGAGTAGCGAGCAAAGCCTGTCGTACAGCTCCCGGAGCGTTTCCTCCTCATTACGGACCGGGACCACGATCGAGTACGTCGGTTCGCTCACCTGGGGCTCCCGATCCGTCCGCGGGCTGATCATCGACCGAGCCTCTGGAGCTCTCCGCGCAGGTCGATCACGGGCTCGTCCTGCGGAAGGGTGGTTGTGTCCCACGGGAGCCAGTCGACGATCGGCCGCGGCCCGGCGGGATCCAGCCGTCCTTTTTCGCGAAGGAGGAGAAACACCGCGGGCTCAGGGGTCCACGGTCGTGCGGACGAGGGGACCCCGATCTCGTCCGAGTACCAGCGGGTCATTCCTTGATCCCACGCGAGTCCGACGAAGCCCACACGCGGGAGGCTTGTCGGGAGAGCGGCGACGTGGCTGCGGATGACCCGAAGTTCTGTGCTCTGCGGGTCGACGACCAGCGTCGTCACGTTTCTGGACGCGACAAACGCGATCGCGGCCACGGAGGCGATCGAGATCCCGAACGCCAATTGGCCGGCCAGCGTAAACGCACGCACGCCGATGCGCGGTTGAAGCCAATCTCGAATCAGGAGCGAGAGACCGAGGAGCCCGAGACAGGCATACAGAGCGATCAGCGACGTGAGAGCGATCCCTGTCCGGAAGACGAACGAGTTGTTCTCATTGACCACGAGGTTCGGCAGGAAGGACAGCGGTATCAGCACGCTCGCACTCAGGAGGTACAGCAGCGGGCGGGCGCCCCGATGCAGGAGCCAGAGCCCGATGCCTCCTGCCGCAACGCCGGCGACGATCGCCGCAAGCCACGGAGAAGGGGTCAACTCGAAGAGGCTCGCCGAGCGGTACAAAGGGTGCTCGATGAACCAACGAACCTTGCCGGCCACGTCGTGCGTAAGAGCACTGTGGGCGGTGTTCGGCGTCGTGTAGTGCACCGTGTGCGCGGCGAGCTTCCCGAGGACGAATGCGATCGCCAGCGCAGCGGCGCCGACGCCGGCCTGCGTCCGCAGCACGCGAACGGGGCGCGCCGACTCGCGTGCAGCGCCGACGAGGGCGACGGCGAGGAAAACCCAGAAGAACATCGCTGCAGGTTGGTAGATCAGGAGAGCGACGACCAACATCAGCGTTGCCACCACGAGCAGATCCTTCGTCAGGTCCGGCGTGTCGATCGCCGTCACTGCGAGCACGGACGCGCCTCCGCCTAGCAACGCCGCATAGGGCGCGCCAACGAGTACGGCCCACGAGGCGGCGACCTGGAACGCGGGCATGCTGCACACGACGAGGGTGATCAATGCCGCCGGTGCAGGCTTGATCCGGGATCGGACGAGCGCCCAGTGCAAGAGGAGCGCGAGCGCGACGATCCCCGCGATCCCTACGAGGCGCACGAAGCGAAGGTTGTCGATCGTGCCGGCCGCGGAGTACAAGAATTGGAGGAGCAGCCCCATCAAAGGTCGTCCGCCGCTCGCCGTGGTATCGAAGATGTTCTTACCGAAGAACGGGTTCGCGTCGCCGCTGACCGCCATCCACAAGATTGGATAGTCGTCACTGAAGGCGTAGGGGACGATGACCGCCGGAAGAAAGATGGCGAAGATTGCGCCGGCGATCATCAGTGGCATCGTGCGGGACCGCGCGAGGTATGCAGGGAGGCTCAGGGAAGGGGAAGTCACGGCGGCGGCGGGCGGCTGCGCTGCAGGCGCGACGACTGAGGGGCCGCGGAGCTCCACGCTCTGTTGTTGATTGCTCACTGTTGGTCCGCCGATGCGTTTGTTTGACCGAGCTCGCGGCGCAAGATTCGAGATCGTGCGCTCGGATCCTGTCGGCGTCGTGCTTCTTGGCCGTTCCATTGCCGTTCCCGAGAGGACAAGCGTCCGCGGTCAGGAAAGGCTTCCAAATTGCTTATCTGCGAGACCGAGCCGCTTCCACATCCCCCAACCCGGGTATGGCCGACTGACGCAAGCCCAGCCTCGTCGTCGGTGTCGGGAACACGGCGATCAGCTTCGTCGTCTACCGCTTGCTGCTCGTCGTCTCGACGCCGTACGTGGTCGCGGCGGCACTCGCGTTCGCAGCGGGCGCCGTCAACGGCTACGTCTTCAACCGACGCTGGACGTTCCTCGCCCGCGATTCCATGCGTGCGCGGGTGCTCTACATTGCCGTGCAGGCAGTCGGCGCAGCGTCGATGAGCTTGCTCGTGTCCTTCTTCGTGCGCGTCGTGGGATCGGCAAGGTCGAGGTGTACCTCGTTGCGATCCCGCCCGTGACGCTCGCCACGTTCGTGGCGGACCGGCTCTGGACGTTCGCCGATCGTCCGGATTCAACTCGGAGCAGCGCGGTCCCTTCCACGCCGAAGGTATGACGTCCCCGCCCGCTGTCCGGCCGGGCAGCCGCACGAGGTAGGGGGTTCCTCGACCTTCGGCGGGCGGCTTGCCCCCACGAGCGTCCAGACATTGTCGCGAAGCGTTGACGCGGTCGCGAATCGCCACTACGTCTCGTCCAACTGCCTGACATGGGGCCAGGCATGGGATACCGAATGCGTCGAGCATTTCGGGGGGGGACGGTGGCAAATGCGGCATCGGCGGACAACCTTCATGGGTCTTGTGGTTATATGCGCCCTCGCTGCGGCGTTTAGCACGGCAGCGACTGCGGCGCCCGGTGCGACGCGCGCGAGGATCACCGACGCGCGGCTCATCAAGTTCTGCGTCCGCATCGACGGCTCGCGCGGCGAGCAGCGAGGCACGGTCCGGATCATCGACGTCGACCCCACCAACCTCTCCTGGAAGAAAGGCCAAGCTCCGACCGGCTGCGCGAAGAATGAGCAGCAGCTCGATTGGACAGCCGGCACCGGAGCAACCGGGGCCACTGGGCCGACTGGGGCCACCGGCGCGCCTGGCGCGACCGGCGCAACCGGTGCCGCGGGTACGAATGGGACGAACGGCGCGAATGGGGCTTCCGGCGCGACCGGCGCGACCGGGTGCGACGGGCGCGACGGGTATTCAGGGTGTGCAGGGTCCGACCGGCCCGCAGGGTGATACGGGCGTCGCCGGCACCAACGGCACTAACGGGACGAACGGTGTCGATGGTGCGACGGGCGCGACGGGCGTTGCCGGTGCGGACGGCACTAACGGGACGAACGGTGTCGATGGCGCGACGGGCGCGACCGGTGTTGCCGGTGCGGACGGCACCAACGGGACGAACGGTTCCGACGGCGCGACGGGCGCGACGGGCGCGACGGGCGCGCAGGGCATCCAGGGTGTTCAGGGTGTGCAGGGTCCGACCGGCCCGCAGGGTGAAACGGGCGTCGCCGGCACCAACGGCACGAACGGCACAAACGGCGTTGATGGTGCGACGGGCGCGACCGGTGTTGCCGGTGCGGATGGCAGCAACGGGACGAACGGTTCCGACGGTGCGACGGGCGCGACGGGTATTCAGGGTGTGCAGGGTCCGACCGGCCCGCAGGGTGATACGGGCGTCGCCGGCACCAACGGCACTAACGGGACGAACGGTGTCGATGGTGCGACGGGCGCGACGGGCGTTGCCGGTG
>WNFU01007658.1_pt1 | contig 12712 bp, 5 predicted proteins | sample 5400121 | NCBI WGS metagenome assembly WNFU01 (sample SAMN13153360, study PRJNA577476) | soil metagenome | isolation source: 100 cm soil or saprolite under grassland replicate 1 | place: USA:California | collected 2016-06-15 | reverse complement strand
GTCGGGCGGTCGCCCGCGGGAGCTGGCTCATCGTCGTGGCGGCGCTGCTGACGCGTTCGCCTTCGACATGCACGAGTGAGCGCGCAGGCGTGACGCCTTCAGTGCTCAACCACGCGCGATGCTCGTGAACGACGTCCCAGACCAGCACGTACGTTCCCGGTTCGCCAGGCGCCTGGATGTTCACGGGCAGCGTGATCCGCGCGCCCGGTTCGACCGGCGCTGGAAAGGGCGTACGCCACCCCTCGAACTCGACGACCGACTCGCCCTTCCCGCGCAGCCAGTGATACGACATGGCAAACATGGGCTCGCTCGACGAATCCCAGGCCACGCGACCGTCGTTCTCGAGCGTGACCGGTATTTGATAGTCGGCTCCCGTCCGAAGGCGCAGCGTCTGCGGCGCCAGGTAAGTGGCGCCGTACCAGTCCTGCGATCCTTCGGTACGCAGCCGCGCAAGAAGCACATCGGGTGAACGCGAGAGGACAACGAGGCCGGTGATGACAAGGCCAAGCGCGGCGAGTTGCCCGACCGTGGAATCGAGCGTGCGCGATTTCAGGTAGTGAAATGCGGCGGCGAGAATCACCGCGCCGATGACGGCGACGAGACCCGCCCGCGTAAATGTCGCAGTGATTCCGGCCGCAACGATCGTGAGAGCCGCGAAGACGACAGCGCGCCGCGTGCGCGTGTCTGGTTGCGGGTCGACGAGCAGCCAAAGCCCCAGGGCAAAGATCACCTCGAGGTACATCGACGCAATCGTTGGATAGAAGAGCGTTGACGTCGCGCGAAGCTGACCGCCAACGACATGGAACCCTGGACGGAACGCCGTAAGTCCCTGCAGAACGGGACGCACCTGTGCGACTTCAAGGATGCCGATTACCGACACGACAACGCCGGCTGCTACCAGCGTGGAGACGAACGCGCGAGCAGTCGCGCGCTTCGCGCAGGCGTTCAAAACCAGCACGAAGATTCCAGCGCCCGCGACGGCGCGTCCGACAAAACGCAAGGCGTTCCCACGGTCGGCCGGAGCAAACAGCGCAGCCATCGTCAGGACCGCAAGGCAAGCCGCTGCCGCCCCCGTAATCGGAGTGCGCCAGGCCACCTGCTGCCTGGTCACAAGCAGGGTCGCTGCCGCGACACCCAGGGCACACGCGACGGCAACTTCGAGGGTAGTGAGCGTGAATCCAGCGCCGAATCGAGTTAGCGGTATCTCAAACGGCGACACGCCTGCCAGCACCACCACCGCAATGCCGGGAAGAGACGCGAGACGCGCCGCGTTCGCACGGATCCCGGACGTCGATGACACGTCAGGCACACGTGTGAGGGAAAGCTGGCTGATCACAGGCCGGGAGCGCTCGGCGTTGTGCAAGACAACTGCCACGACATTGATAGCGAGCCGCGGCACGAGAGGTGCATCGCGCGTGGCGCAACGTCGTGCATAGGAGCCGGTCCGAGTCATGGCAGGCAGTCGTGCATTCAGAAAGCCGGCTTCCGTGATTTACCAGTGCTGAAAGCAGTTTCGCGATTCGTAAGCTCCGGCACCCCTTCGCAGACGCCGGCCCGCTCCTTTGCCGCCGTCGGCTACAAGGTCTCTGCCGACGCCGTGAGCAAAGCCGTCACGCTGCTCGTGACGCTCGGCGCGGCGCGCGTGCTTCCGACGGACGCCTTCGGCGTCCTCGCGCTGGCGATGACAACGGGCTGGATCCTTGGCGTGGCGAGCGACGCCGGCCTGCCGATCTACCTTGCGCGCGCCGTTGCCAGGACGCACACAGCGGATCGCGGCGTCGTGCCGGAAGTCATGCGGCTGCGACTGCGGCTCGCGGTCGCCGCCGTCGCTGTCGGAGTTGTCGTTGGGCTCGTATGGATGCCGGCGTACGCGGCAGCCTTCTCGACCATTGTCGCGGCGCAGATTGCAGGCGCCGTGCTCGAGACGGTGTCGCACGTCTATCGCGGCATGGGACGCAGCGAGATTGAATCGACGCTCACAATCGCACAACGACTCGTGACGGCGCTTCTGGCCGCCGTTGTCCTGATCATCAGCCCAACCCTCGTCGCGCTCAGCGTCGTGCTCGTGTTGCCGCCGGTAGTGGCATTGATCGTCTCTTTAGCTGTCGCTAGGCGGCTACTTGGCGATGCAGCCGGACCTGATGTGCTCACCGGCGGTGTACGGCAAAGCGGGCTTCGGCAGGCCGATCGACCCACCGTGAATCGGCCCATCGGCGGCGCTTTCATGCGCGATGCCGCGCCACTTGGAGTGGCCGCGCTCGTCTCCGCTCTCTATTTCCGCTGCGATTTGTATTTTGTCCAGTACTGGCATGGCCTTGAGGCGGTCGCGACGTACAACGCTGCGTTTCGTCTCGTGGAGGCTCTGCGCCTCCTTCCAGCGGCAGCGCTCGCGGTGTGGTTTCCTCAATTGTGTCGAGCGCGCAACGGGGCTCCGCTCACGCGGCTTTCGACGACGCTTGCAGCAGCAGGTGCGCTACTGGCCGTAATCACGTTTGCCGCCGCACCTCAGATCCTTCAACTCGCGTACGGATCGTCGTATCAAAGTGCCGCGCCCGCGCTCCATGTGCTTGCGCTTTCGTTGCCGCTCTTCTTTTTCAACTACGCGCTGACGCACCAGGTGATTGCGTGGGATGGTCAACACCATTACCTGCGCGTCACGTTCCTTGCCCTGGCTGCAAACGTCATCGCGAACGTGCTTCTAATTCCGCGATTTGCACTGGTCGGCGCCGCTTGGTCGACGCTGCTGACGGAGCTCGTCCTGACGGCCGGCTGTCTTGCGGCGTTGACGGACGCTCCGCAGCGTCTTCACGCGACAAGCGCGCAAGCGGGGCTCGAAACGCCGTGAATCACATGCTCTCAGGGGCAACCGCAGAGGAGCATGCGTTTCTGTACGCGGTTCTTTATGCGTCGGTGTTTGATTACCCTTTGACGGCCGCCCAGATCCAGGAAACGCTGCCGCGCGTCACCGCAACCGTCGCGGACGTGGAAGCGTGGTACGCGGCAAGCGAGATGTTGCAGGCGTCAATTGATCTTCGAGAGGGCTATTTTTTTCCACGCGGCCGACGGGAACTGATCGCTCTGCGCCGTGCGCGCGAAGCGAGCAGCCAGCGCGTGCTGCACGAGCTCAAACAGCCTCTTGCGCTGGTGCTGCGAATGCCCTTTGTACGAATGGTGGCGTTGTCGGGGAGCCTCGCGCACCTGAACGCCGATCGTGAAGCAGATCTCGATCTGTTCGTCATCACCACGCCCGGACATGTGTGGGGTGTGACGACAACCCTCCTGTTGCTCGCACGCGTCTTCGGCTGGCGGCGACGCCTTTGCCTGAACTATGTCATCTCCGAAGACGCATTGCGGGTCGAGCCCGGCGACCTCTTCACGGCCAATCAGATCGTTCATTTGCGGCCGCTTGTCGGCGATGCCGTCTACCGGAAGTTTCTCGACGCGAATCCCTTCGTCCGCGAGTGGTATCCCAATTTCCGCAGACGGACGGCAGCTCGTGATCAGCACGCTGGACGCATGCGGAGGTACTTCGAATGGGCCATCGATCACAGCGTCGGCTCGCTCTACGAGCGGTTCAGCCAATATTCGTACACATGGCATCTGCGGCGCCGCGCGCACCTGTGGGCGTCATCGGATCAAGTGCGCCTCGACCGTGAATGCTTGAAGCTTCATACGAGCAGTCATCGGCATCGCGTCATGATGCGAGTCGAGGCGTCCGTGCGCGACCGAGAGAGCGTCAGACCCGCAGCAACAGTCCGCGCGCTGGCTGTCCGGTAGCGCGTTCGATGGCCTGCGCATACAGCGCGACCTGACGCTGGTAATTCTCAACCGACGACCCAAGCTCCGCGTCGGTCTTGAAATCCACAACGATCCATCCAGCTTCGGTCTCGAACGCGAGGTCCACCTGTCCGTCGATCAACGTGCCGTCGACGACGATTGAAACCGGCGCTTCTCGCCGACAGGGGCGGCCGGCTTGTTCCGCCTCCCGCGCGTCGCGAAGCACTCGGTGGGCCATCACGCGTGTCACAATCCGCGCGGCTTCGTCGCGTTCATCGTCCGGCGCGCCCAGCACCCGCGCATGCAACCGGGCGAAGTCCTGAACCTGATCCTCGGTTGCGGCAAGCGGTACGGCCGCCAGCAGCGCGTGCACGAGCACGCCAAACCGCTTGCCAGACGGACGTGCACCGGCGATACCGGCATCTTCAGTGAGCACGTGTGCCGCCGGAGCGGTGGATTCAGCCGCCCATTCCGTCACGGTCATGATCGGCAACGTCGCCACGGCGCCCTGGCGCTTATGGCTTGCCCGGCCGGCAATCCATTGCTGATACTTCGCGCGGTCGGCGGCAACGTCCTCAGCTCGAGCCGCTTTCGAAATCAAATCATCACGGCGCAGGCCTCGCGCGTCGTCAGCTTCCCCTTCGAGCAGCAACGGATCCCACCAGACCACACTGACCTGTTCGCGCGAGCCGGCAGTGAACTCGTACTGCCCCGGCCGGACGGTCGAAGCGCTCGGCAGCTCACCGTCGGGCCGTTCCAGAACCGTGTCCTTTCCTTTGAACTCAGGGCAACCTGTGGCCGGCCGCGGCGATTGTCGATCGCCGGGCGGCGGGTAGAGCGCGTGGTTCAGAGGCGCCACCCAGCCCTCATCGAACGGCTCATCGCCGACAGCGGGGATGACGAGAATGTCGCGCGCGCGAGTCGCCGCGACGTAGGCGAGGCGGACGCCTTCTGCCCGGTCTCTACGTGATTCACGATCGTTGTTCTCGATGAGATCGAGGGGCGCCCAATTCGCCAGACGGACGGCGCAAAGATTCCTGACGGGATCGAGATAACGTTGCGCATCATTTCGACTCAGGCCGCACGAAATATCCGCGAGCACCACGACGGGAAACTCGAGGCCCTTGGCTTTGTGCACGGTCATCAACCGCACACCCTCGCTCCCTTCCTCGAGGATAGGAGCTTCAGGGGCCTCCGCGCGGTCGGCGGCCGAGCGCAGCGTTTCAACAAACCCTCGAAACGAGAGTCCACCCTCGGCCTCGTACTGACGCGCCAGTTCGGCGATGTGCATCACGTTGGCGAGAACCTGTTCACCGCCGCGCCACAGCATGAATGCGGCATGCGCGCGCGTTTCGTCGATCAGGCGGCCAATCGTATCGGCGACCGGACGATAGTTGCGGCCGGCGTGAAGATGGCGAATCGTTCGCAGCGCGTCTGCGATCGGCTGGAGATGATCCGGCAGGTTCTCCACGATGTGATACGGGTGGAACGCGTGTCCTTTGAACGCATCTCGCGCTCGCGCGTGATATTCGAGGAGCTCTTCGTCGCCGAGCGCGAACAGCGGCCCGCGCAGCGTCGCGAAAGTCGACAATTCGTCTTCAGGCCACTCGATTGCCGCCAGGGCAGTCCTGATCGCATCCACTTCTTCGCGTTCGTGGAACGTCTTGCCTCCGACGAGCAGATGCGGAACGCCGCGCGCCTCGAGTGCCTCGACATAACTCCGCGTCACGTCGTCCTGGTAGGCGATAAATCGGCGGAACAGTAGACAGATATCGCTCGCGTTGATGGCGCGTGGCGCTTCGGTTCCGGACGTCACTTTCCAGTTGCTCTCCTGGAGCAGCCAGCGGACGAACTCGGCGATCGAGCCGGGCAAGCACGCATCGATGCTGCGTTTCGCGAGCCGGTATTTGCCGTACGGTCGTGAAATCGGCAGCGCGATTACCGAGGGCTGCGCGGGAATCTCTTCTCGATGCCGGGAGAGCTCCACGTAACCGGCTTGAAGGGAATCCGCGTCATATGTCATGACCGCGCCGAACGCGGCGTTCACGAACCGTTGAATGTTGGGAACGCTGCGAAACGACTTTTTGAGCAGCGCGCGATGTGCGCCGTCGCGCTGCAGCTCGTCGCAAACATGTTGGTACACACCGACGTCCGCGCGGCGGAAGCGGTAGATCGACTGTTTCGGATCGCCGACGATGAACAACGCGCCGCGACGAGTGCGCCCGCGTTCGTCGCGGGCGAGCATCAGGAGCAGCTCCGCCTGGAGCGGATCGGTGTCCTGAAATTCGTCGACCAGGATGTATTTGAATCGCCGCTGAAATGCGCCCCGTACGGGCGCGCAGTCGCGTACGAGATTGCGCGCGCGAAGCAGCAGATCGAGGAAATCGAGCACGCCCGTCCGGCGTTTGCGTTCCTCATAACCGGCAATGCAGTCCTGCAATTCGCCGTGGACGAGCGCAGCGAGATCAGCGTCCGCAACGGCTTTGAAGTTCTTCAGCAGTCCGACAAGCGCCTCATGCTGCTCGAGTACCGTTTGCCGCGCGACGCTGTGCGAATACATCGCGCCGCTTCCCTTCCGCTTGTTCGAAAGGTTGCGATCGGCCGCCAGCGTCACGAGCTGCGCTTCCAGGCCGTCGTAGTCGCGCGGTGATGGCGCGGCCGTTCGCCTGATTTCGTCGGCTGCTCGGCGAAGCGAGGCCGTGTCCAGATAGAGGATGTCGCGCTCGTAGATTGGGTGCTCTGTGGTTGCCGCAACATCGAAGACGGATCGAACGACCGCATCTATCATGGCCGCGCGATCCCAGACCGGTCGTTTCCAGGCCGTCGGATGATCGCGCCACTGGAGCAGTTCGTGGCCGGCCCTCCTGAGTCGGCCAATCGGCCCTTCTTCGTCCTCCTCCTCCCGCCACCAGCTGATTTGCCGGGGCTGGCGCAGCGATCGCTTGACGCCTTCGCCTGGCGCGTCGAGCGCCGCTTCAATCCAGGAGCCGAACACTTCGTCGAACAGCCGGTCGCTTTGCGTCTGCGTCAGAACCTCGAATGCAGGATCGATTTCCGCTTCGACCGGCCGCTCGCGAAGCAGCTCGGCGCAGAAGCCATGAATCGTGCTGACGTGCGCTTCTTCGAAATTCATCACCGCCGTATCGAGCCGCTCGGCTTCTTCACTCCCCGGCACGGCGACGACACGATGTTTCTCGAGCTCTTCACGCAGGCGGAGTTTCAGCTCGCCGGCCGCCTTCTCGCTGAAGGTCACCGCGACAATCTCCGTGATCGCGGCCCGGCCGCGCGCGATGAGCGCCACGATGCGAGCCACGAGCTCCGTCGTCTTGCCGGTGCCCGCTGCCGCCTCGACGACCAGCGTGTCGTCCAGTCGCGCCGTGATGAGCTCGCGATCGTCAGTGGCAACCGTCATGGAATTTTGCGCAGCGCGTCGAGATCTGCGAACAGTGCTCCCACCTTGCGACGTGTGCGCTGTTCCTCGAGAGAGCCGCACACGGCGGTGAAGTCGCAACGCGCGCAGGCTCCATCAGAAGGGCGCGCGGCCAGCAGCCCGTTCTCAATCGCGCGATCGACGACTTCGAGCACTTCGATGGCACGTCGACGACTGAGCTCGTCGAGCGCAATCGGATGCACCGCGAAGGCCCCAACCGAAGTGCAGAACGACAAGCGGCCCTCTTCGACCGTCTCGCCCGTCAGACTCTCGAGCGCCATGCCGTACAGCAGTGGCTGGAGCACTCGGCCCCCGTCGACCATGGTCGACATCTTCGTTCGATTCTTGCCGGTCTTGTGATCGGTCACTCGCAGCGACCGGCCATCCACGCGCCGCTCGACGAGGTCGATCGATCCTCTGATGAGAAAACGGCCGTCGATGCGAGCCGGCGTCGGCACGGAGCGAGGGTCGCGATTGGTATCGCCGGGCAATCCGAACGCGAATTCAAATCGTTCCGGGCGCCACTCTTTGCCGTCCTCGACGAGTCGATGCAGCCATCCGCGAAGATCGCGCGCGATTGACGCCATCTCGTCCTGCCACACCCGTTCGATGGCGGGCGCGAGATCGTCCTTGGCCGTGCGGGCGGTCGTCGTAATCGCCCACTCGAGCATCTTGCGAGCCGCGTCCGCGCGTTTCTCGGTTACTGGCAGCAAACCGTTCTTTTCAAGCGCGCGAAAGAACTCCGTTTGAATGCTGTGAAACAGACTTCCACGTGTGAGCGGATCCAGACGCTGCAACGGCGCGGGCGCTTCGAGCGGCCTGAGTTGATAGATCGCCGAGAGCTGGAATTGATACGGACACTCGGCGTAACGCTGGAGCGCGGTCAGTGAGAACGGCCGCTGCCCAAGCCGTTGCCGCGCGAGTGCAGGAGCGGTCGCTGCTGTCGAATGGATCAACCCGTCGGTCGGATGCCACCGCTTCTGCCAGCGTGCCCAGCGACCCGTGAGCGATCGCTGCAGGTGCGGGCTCAGCTCGTACAAATAGCGAGCGCGTCCCTTGGCGCGCTCATGGTCGGTCTCTCGCAGCAGTTGATACAGCATCGACAGGTCGTGCTCGAACTCGTCGATGGCAGCGGTCGGCTCCGCCGGCGCGGGCCATGCCAGCGTCGACGCGCCGGCGGCGAATGCGCGATCGCGAATCGTTGCGTAAGCAGGGATGCTGCCTTCAACGGCGCGCACGACGTCGAGGACGTAGAACGATGGCACTCTCGGACGCGATTCCTGCAGCTCGAGGCGAGGCCACGAGACATAGACACGCTCGGCGGCCGCTCCTACCGCTACCCGCAACTGCAGGCGCTCATCGTCCGCACGCTGTTTCTGAGTGGTGAGCGGCACGGGCAACTGTTGGCGGCGATCGTCCAGAAGCAGCGCGTCTTCGCGAAGACGCTGCGGGAAAACGCGCTCGGCAAGACCCGGAATAAAGACCGTGCGGAACACACGCCCCCGCGCCGCGTGCGGCGTGCCGACGAAAACCCGTCCATGACGACGTCGTGGCGGTTCGTGGGTCAACGTCAGCAAACGAGGCGTGAGGACCTCGCGCACTTCGCGCAACGAGACGGGACCGATCTCCGCCAGCGGGCCGAGCTCCTGGACGACCCGCTGCACACGTGTCGGTTGCCGCAGCACGCGCGGCGCAAACGCCTGGAGCAGCTCGAGCCAGTCGCCCCATCGCGCGCCTGCGCGCGGCCAGGACGCAAGTTCCCGGACGATGGGCAGGGCGAAGGACGCAAGATGCTGAAGTTGATCGATGTCACGCTGAATAGCGCCGAGACGAGGCGAGTCGGGTTCGTCTGAGCCGAGCTCCTCGAGCTTTCGTCTGTATTCCGCGGCGAGCCCTTTCAGACGGCGTTCCCAGCGATCCAGACGACCGATAACCGCGGACTCAACGAGCAGTTCTTCCCAGCGCCACGGTGCGCGGAGCGTGCCCGCGACGACAGGCCCGTGAGCGTCTTCCTCGGATGCCAGCTGCGCGTCGTGCTCGGGATCGGGATCCTCCGAGCGCTCCGCCGCTGGCACCAGAGCCTCGACGACATCGTCGATCGGCGTCGACCATGTGTCGACGCTGCGCTGATCGGGCGACGGGACTTGTCCGAGCGACAAGTACTCTGCAAACCGGCGCGCTGAAAGATCCTCTTCTGCGCAGGCGAGCAGCGCGAGAAACGCCCGACCTGAGGGATCGGGACGGCGTGTCCCTCGATCGAACCACGCCGGAATGCCGGCGCGGAGAAATGCGTGCTCGAGCAGACCGACATAGGTCTGGGGCGCGCGCAGCACAACTGCCATTTCGTCGAAGCGGACGCCGTGTGCGGCTTCATCGAGAACGCGGCGGGCAATCTCGACGCACTCACGGCCTTCGCCGGGTGCGGAGAAGAGTCGAACGGTCTCGTCGGTCTCGCCGCGCGGCGGCGCCCCTTTCGAGAAGAGAAATGTCTGCAGGCGCTGCAGCGCGGACGCCGTCGAACGTTCCACGACTCCCTGTCCCGAGGTTCCGGGTTCGTTCGTAGCCGGCTCAAACGTCGCGAGCTGCGACAGCGCGGCAAGTGTCCGACCGTCACCGGCGGGCACAGTCGCGACGACACGCTTCGCTGAGCGAATCAACGCGCGCGCAAAAGCGGCATCGGCTTCGGTCGCGATCGCGACATCGAGCAGAACGATCGTCGTGTCGCTCACGAAGGTGCGTTCAGATTGCAGGACGCGCGTCGCCGTTTCGAGCAAGCGTGCTCGATCGACCGTTTGAGCTTTTGCTGCTTGCTCACCGGCACCTGCGAGCAACCGCGCCAGATCGCCGCCCGCGCGGTCGATTTCATCCTGTTCAGCAGCGATTGAGCGAAGGCGGGTGAGGTCGTGGGCGCCGACGCCGGCAAGCCGCAACTCGGCGAGCGTGCGCGACAGCGCGCGCGGAAAGCCTGGAAGGCTCGCGACCGGAGCGAAGTAGGTCAGCGCGTGCTCGCGAACCGCTTCGAACGCAGCGCGTGCGGCAACGGCTTCCGCGCTCAGCGCGCTCGCCGGATTGAGGCCTTCACGTGCGAGCTGCTCGATCGAGAGACGCGTGATGAGCTCCTGATAACCCGTCCGAGCAACGCCGAACAGGCCGCCCTTCTGGAGACCGATGGAGGCGGCGAGCTCGTCGGCCGCCGCGCGCGACGAGCCGACGATGAGCGCAGTGGCACCAGAGGGCAAATCGAGCACAGCGCGACGAGCGATTTCGAGACGTGTGAAAGCGCTTGGGGAGGAAAACAGGGAGAAACTCAATTTCGATCGCGCTCAGGCTCAGCATACACAGCTCGTTGTCGTCTCGCCACCAGCCTCCCATCGTCACATCGCCAGATCGCCAAATCGCGACACGTTTCCTTTACAATCACGCGCCATGATCGATCGCGTGCTCGCCGAAGTCGATCGAGCGGCAGGCGAGATCGTCGAGTTCACGCAGGATCTCGTCCGGATACCGACGATCAATCCTCCGGGCGAAGCGTACGAAGCGTGCGCCCGGTTCATCGGCGAACGGCTTGCGCAGTTCGAGTTCGACGTCGAGTACATCGCGGCTCTCGATCGCCCGGAACACACGCGCAGTCACCCGCGAATCAACGTCATAGGGCTCCGCTCCGGCACGCAGCCGCGACCCCTCGTGCACCTCAACGGACATTTCGATGTCGTGCCGGCCGGCGACGGATGGACCGTCGATCCTTTTGGCGGCGTAGTCCGGGGCGGCCGCATTTACGGACGCGGCGCCTGCGATATGAAGGCCGGAATCGCCGCTGCGGTATACGCCGCAGAAGCGATTCGCCGCGCAGGCGTGCGCTTGAACGGCTGCGTTGAAATCAGCGGCACGGTCGACGAGGAAAGCGGCGGGTTCGCCGGCGTGGCGTTCCTCTGTGAGCAGAAGCGGATTGCTTCCGCGCGCACCGACTACGTGATCATCCCGGAACCGTTGAACGTCGATCGCGTCTGCATCGGACATCGGGGCGTCTATTGGTTCGAAGTCACCACGCACGGACGCGTCGCGCATGGCAGCATGCCCTTTCTCGGCGTCAGCGCCATCGAGCATATGACGCGAATCGTCGACACGTTTTACCGCGAGCTCGTGCCGCGGCTGGGCGAGCGCCTCACCGACGTTCCTGTCGTGCCGGAGCTCGCGCGCCATCCCACACTCAACATCAACGCCATCGAAGGCGGCCAGCGTGTCGACGGCATTCAAACGCCGTGCGTCGCAGACCGGTGCCGCGCCATTTTCGATCGACGTTTTCTGCTCGAAGAAGGGTTCGAGCAGACCCGTGAAGAAATCGGGGGCCTCCTCGAACGGGTCGCGGCGACCTCACCGGACATGTTTTACGACTTGCGCGATCTGCTCATCGTGCATCCGGTACTCACGCCGGAAGAGTCGCCACTGATTGGCGCCGTGGATCGGTCGATTGAACACGTGCTCGGCTATCCGGCCACTCTTGTCGCGAGTCCCGGAACCTACGATCACAAGCACGTCGATCGCATTGCCGGGGTGCACGACTGCGTCGCCTATGGGCCAGGCGTCCTGGACCTCGCTCACCAGCCGGACGAGTGGTGTTCGATTGACGATTTGATTAAAGCAACCAAGGTGCTCGCGCTGACGCTGCTGACCCTCGCGGGCTGACACGTGTCAAGCCGCGAAACTCGCCCCCTTCGATGTGGCTCAGGGCGACCTGGGCTCTCAAGGGTCGAAATCCGCGGATGTCGTCAATCCGCGGAATCCCCGGATGTCTTCTGCCGGGGACAGAAAGGCCTCACCGCCAATCGCGGGAAGTTATAGACTGGGGGCAACTTAGCCCAAACCAACGACGGTACGAGCCTTGCTCAATAGGCAAACTGGAGATTGCGCGTGTCCTCTCTTCTGAGGGCCACGCGCCAGACAAGCCATGGAATTCAACAAGCTCGTTTTCGGAGGACTCGCGCTCGGCTGCCTGGCTGCTGCCGGCGCCGGCGGCTACCTGGCGGGGCGGCAAACACCCGATTCGCGCGATAACGCGTCGATCACCGCACCTGCGCCCGATGTAACGTCCCCGGCAACCCCGGGCGCGGCCGTGGGAGGCGCGCAGCCGGTTGCCGAGTCAGAGGGCGTTATCGCACCAGAAGCTGCGCCCATGAGTCCCGCGCCAGCAGCTGCGGCACCGCCCAGTGCAGCGCCGGCATCATCGGCCGCGCGTCGAGAGCCGGCGCCGCGTCCGACTCGCAGTTCTCCTGCTCCGGCGCCAAGTCCCGTTCCGGTTGCGCTGACCGGCCGCACGGCGCGCGCCGAAGGTACCAGAGCCTCAACAGCATCCAGCGGTCCGTCTTCGACGAGCGGCACGATGTGGGAGCCACGGCCAGCCATGGAGCCCGAGCGCCCCAACGTTACAGCCGAACCGGAAGCACCTCCGCCGCCGGCAGCGCCGGAAATGATGGAGGTCGTGATTCCGCCCGATTCCGTTCTGGGACT
>WNFU01007914.1_pt1 | contig 12714 bp, 6 predicted proteins | sample 5400121 | NCBI WGS metagenome assembly WNFU01 (sample SAMN13153360, study PRJNA577476) | soil metagenome | isolation source: 100 cm soil or saprolite under grassland replicate 1 | place: USA:California | collected 2016-06-15 | reverse complement strand
CGGTGGTGGAGATCGTGTCCGGGCTCACCGGGTACCCGCCGGAGTTGCTCGACGTGGACCTGGACCTGGAAGCGGACCTCGGGGTCGACACGGTCAAGCAGGCCGAGGTGTTCGCCGCCGTGCGGGAGCGGTTCGACGTCCCCCGCGACGACGAGCTGCGGCTGCGGGACTTCCCGACGCTGACCCACGTGATCGGCTGGATCCGCGACAAGACCGGCATCCAGGCCGGCGCGCAGCCCGCCGCCGAGGCGGCGGGCGAGGCGGCCACCCGGCCGGCCGCGCCGGCGGAACGGGGCGTGCACGCCGTGGCGAGCGTGGCCGGCGACCTCGCCGCCACCGACCGGATCCCGCGCCGGATCCCGGTCAGTGCGCTGCGGCCCGACCTCTCGCTGTGCGCCCCGACCGGGGTGAGCCTCACGGCCGGTACGCGCGTCGTGGTCCTGCCCGACGAGGGTGGCGTCGGCGAGGCGCTCATCGCCCGCCTGCACAAGCTCGGCGTCGAGGTGGTGACGCTCGAACCGGGCATCGACGGCGCTGGCATCGTGCAACGCCTCGGCGACACCGAGATCCACGGCGTCTACTGGCTGCCCGCGCTCGACGACGAGGGCCCGCTCGAGTCGCTCGATCTCGCCGGCTGGCGGGAGGCGTTGCGGCGGCGCGTCGGCACGCTCTACACCACGATGCGCCACCTCTACGCACAGCACCCCTTCCTGGTGAGCGGTACCCGCCTGGGCGGCCGGCACGGCTACGACGACGCGGGCGCGACCTACCCGCTCGGCGGCGCGGTGACCGGCTTCACCAAGGCCTACCGCAAGGAGCAGCCCGAGGTGCTCGTCAAGGCGGTGGACTTCGTGCCCAGCCGTAAGACCGCGGCCCTGGCCGAGCTGCTCGTCGAGGAGACCCTGCGGGACCCCGGCTGCGTCGAGGTCGGCTACGCCGACGGGCACCGGTGGGGCGTCGCGCTGGCCGAGCAGCCGTTCGGCGACGGGACCGGTGGGCTGGACCTCAACCAGGACACCACGTTCCTGGTCACCGGGGCGGCCGGCAGCATCGTCTCGGCCATCACGGCCGACCTCGCCGCCGCCTCGCACGGCACGTTCCACCTGCTCGACCTGACCCCGACCCCGGACCCGGCCGACCCGGACCTGCGTCGCTACGTCGAGGACCGCGACGGGTTCAAGCTCGACCTGGCCGCCCGGCTGCGGGACAAGGGCGAGCGGCCGACCCCGGTGCTCATCGAGAAGGAACTGGCCCGGTACGAGCGGCTGCACGCCGCGCTGACCGCGGTACAGGCCGTCGAGGACGCCGGCGGCTCGGCGCACTACCACTGCGTCGACCTGACCGACCCCATCGCGGTCGAGAAGACCATGGCGGAGGTACGGGACACCAGCGGCCGGATCGACGTGCTGCTGCACGCCGCCGGGCTGGAGATCAGCCACGCGCTGCCCGACAAGGAGCCGCGCGAGTTCGAGCTGGTGTTCGGGGTCAAGTCGGACGGCTGGTTCAACGTGCTGCACGCGGCCGGCGACCTGCCGATCGGCGCCACGGTCGTGTTCAGCTCGGTGGCCGGCCGGTTCGGCAACGTGGGCCAGACCGACTACAGCTCGGCCAACGACCTGCTGTGCAAGATGACCAGCGGCTTCCGCCGGACCCGGCCGGCCAGCCGCGCGATCGCGCTGGACTGGACGGCGTGGGGCGGCATCGGGATGGCCACCCGTGGCTCGATCCCGAAGATCATGGAGGCGGCCGGTGTCGAGATGCTGCCGCCCGAGGCCGGCATCGCCTGGATCCGCCGGGAACTGACCAGCGGCGGGTACCGGGGCGAGGTCGTGGTCGCCGGGGCGCTGGGCCAGATGGCCATGGAGTACCACCCCCGGGGTGGCCTGGCCGAGGGCGCGTTGCCGGACCGGGGCGGGCCGATGACCGGCGAGGTGATCACAAGTGTCTACAATGGACTGACGGTGCGGGTCACGCTGGACCCGGCCACGCAGCCGTTCCTCAACGACCACCGCATCGACGGTACGCCGGTGCTGCCCGGGGTGATGGGCATCGAGGCGTTCGCCGAGGCGGCCCGGCTGCTCGTCCCCGACTGGCACGTGGCCGCGGTGGAGAACGTGGACTTCCTCGCTCCGGTGAAGTTCTACCGGGACGAGCCGCGCACCCTCACGGTCACCGCGCTGGTCCGGCCGGACGGCGAGGACCTCGTCGCCGACTGCGCGCTGAGCGCGGAACGGACCCTGCCGGGCGCGGACAGTCCACAACGGACGGTGCACTTCACCGGGGCGGTACGCCTGACCAAGCAGGCACCCGAACCGGAGACCGAGGCGGTACCCGCCCCGGGCGGGGCGAGCCTGAGCCCGGCCGAGGTCTACCGGATGTACTTCCACGGTCCGGCGTACCAGGTGGTCGCCTCCGCCTGGCGCGACGGGGACGGCGCCGCCGCCCGGTTCGCCGCCGACCTGCCCGCCAACGCGGCCGAGCCGACGGTGGCCGGACCCCGCCTGATCGAGCTGTGCTTCCAGACCGCCGGACTGTGGGAGGCGGGAACGCAGGCGCGGCTGGCCCTGCCGCTGCACGTGGGGCGGGCTCGGGTGCTCACCGACCCGGTCGAGAGCGGTGACGTGGTCGCGGTCGCCCACCCGACCGGTGACGGGTTCGGCGCCGCGGTCGTCGACGGCTCCGGCCGGGTGCTCGTCCGGCTGGACGACTACCGCACCGTGCCGCTGCCACAGCCGCTGGACGGCGACGTGCACGCGCCGATCAAGTCCGTCATGGACAGCTGAGGGGGACGAGCCCGATGACCGAGATCCGCCGACTGGCCATCGTCAATCGGGGGGAGCCGGCCATGCGCGCGCTGACCGCGGTGGCCGAGCTGAACGGATCGGGGGAGGGTATGCCGATCACCACGATCGTCGTGCACACCGACCCGGACGCGGAGTCGTGGTGCGTCCGGGAGGCCGACGAGGCGATCAACCTCGGGCCGGCCACGTACGTGGACCCGGCCGACGGGCACCGCAAGTCGCGGTACCTCGACGAGCCGTACGTCATCGACCTGCTGCGCGAGGCGAACGTCGACGCCGTCTGGGTCGGCTGGGGCTTCGTCGCCGAGCACGCGTCGTTCGCGGAGCGCTGCGAGAAGGCCGGGATCGTGTTCGTGGGGCCGGACAGCTCGACCATCCGGCTGCTCGGGGACAAGGTGGCCGCCAAGCGGATGGCCGAGAGCGCGCGGGTACCGGTCGTACCGTGGAGCGGGGGACCGCTCGACGACCTCGCGGCGGCACAGGCCCACGCCGAGCGGATCGGGTACCCGGTGGTGCTCAAGGCCGCGGCGGGCGGTGGCGGGCGGGGCATCCGCCTGGTGACCGAGCCGGGTGAGCTGGCCGGCGCGTTCACCGGCGCCCGCGGCGAAGCCGAGCTGGCCTTCGGTGACCCGACCGTCTTCCTGGAACAGCTCATCCCGGCCGCGCGGCACGTCGAGGTACAGATCATCGCCGACGGGTCCGGCGCCACCTGGGCGGTAGGCGTGCGCGACTGCACCATCCAGCGCCGGCACCAGAAGGTCATCGAGGAGTCGGCGTCGACCGTGCTCGACGCCGACACCGAACAGGCCATCCGCGACGCGGCGGTGCGGCTGATGGCGGCCGCCGGGTACCGCGGCGCGGGTACCGTCGAGTTCCTCGTCGACCCCGACACCCGGCGGTACCACTTCCTGGAGGTCAACACCCGGCTGCAGGTCGAGCACCCGGTGACCGAGGCGACCACCGGGCTCGACCTGGTGAAGCTGCAGCTGCACGTGGCCGCCGGCGGCCGGCTGGACGGGGAGCCGCCGCTGGTGCGCGGGCATTGCATCGAGGCGCGGCTGTGCGCGGAGGACCCCGAGGAGGGGTTCGTCCCGGCGCCCGGCCGGCTGGCGGTGTTCACCGCCCCGACCGGTACCGGTATCCGGGTGGACACCGGGGTCCGCGAGGGCGACGTCATCTCGCCCGAGTTCGACTCGATGATCGCGAAGATCATCGCGTACGGCCGGGACCGCGCCGAGGCGCTGACCCGGCTGCGCCGGGCGCTGGCCCAGACCACGGTGGTGGTCGAGGGCGGCACCACGAACCGCTCGTTCCTGCTCGCCCTGCTGCACCGTCCCGAGGTGCGCGACGGGGAGTTCGACAACCACTGGCTGGACCGCGTGACCGCGGTCGACGGTCACCTGCCGGCACCCGACCCGGTCGCGCTGCTCGTGGCGGCTACCCAGGCCTACGAGGCCGACGCCGACGCGGACCGCGTCGCCTTCCACGCGCAGGCCCAGCGCGGCCGGCCCGAGACGCCGGTCGAGGTCGGTCACGGCTGCGCGTTGCGCTACCGGGGCGTGCGGTACGCGCTGCGGGTCTTCCGCACCGGGCCGCACACCTACCGGGTCGACGCCGGCGGCGTGCTCGCCGACATCGCCGTCACCGCGGTCAACGGGTACGAGCGCTGGGTCGTCGTGGGCGGCCAGCGGCACCGGATCGTGTCGGTGGCCGACGGGCCGGTCTTCCGGGTCGACGTGGACGGCGCGGCGCACACCGTCGCGCGCGACGACGGCGGCGTGGTGCGCTGCGGCTGGCCGGCCTTCGTGGTCTCGGTCCTCGTGGCGCCCGGCACCGAGGTCGTCGAGGGTGACCCGCTGGTCGTGCTGGAGAGCATGAAGATGGAGGCCACCGTCGCCGCGCCGTACGGCGGGGTGGTGGGCAGCGTCGAGGTCGCCGCGAACGCCCAGGTCGACGCGGGCGCACCGCTGCTGCGCATCCGTGCCACCGCGGCCGGCCGGGCGGCCGACACCACGAAGGTACCGGTCGACCTGCGCGGGCTGATCGCGCCCGAACCGGCCGGCATGGCGCCGTGCCAGCGGGTGTACGGCGCGCTGAACAACTACCTGCTCGGCTACGACCTCGACCCGGCGACGGTGCGCGGGCTGCTGACCCGCCAGCGCCGGCTCGGCGAGGTGTCCCCGCCGGCCGACCCCGGGCTGCTGTCCTGTGAGGACTCGTTGCTCGACCTGTTCGCCGACGTCGGCTCCCTGTACCGGCCGCGGACCGAGGACGAGGAGGCCGAGCAGGGCGGCGCCCCGCAGGAGTACCTGCTGTCCTACCTGCAATGGCTGGACGCCGACCGGGCCGGCCTGCCCGACCACTACCGGGAGCGGGTGGAGACCGCCCTGCGCCGCTACGACGTGCCGGACCTGTCGCGCACCCCGGCCTTGGAGGACGCGGTTGTCTGGATGTTCCGGTCGTTCAGCCGGGTCCGGGAGCTGGTCCCGGTCATCACCGGGATCCTGGAACGCCGGATGCGCCACCGGGAAGAGCTCGCGCCGGCCACCGCCGAGGCGGCCGCCGACGTGCGGGCCCGCCTGGACCGGCTGGCCACCGCGGCGCAGGGTCGCCACCAGGTGGTCGCCGACCTCGCCCGCGACGTGCGGTTCCGGTACCTGGACGAGCCGCTGCTCGACGCGGTCATCCAGGCCGAGTACTCCACTGTGGACGCTGAGCTGGCCGCGTTGCGCGCCGACCCGGCGGGTCCCGACCGCGAGGCGCACGTGGCCCGGCTGGTGCGGTCGCCGCAGCCGATCCGCGGCCACCTCCTGCGGCACTGGCTCGACGCCGAGGACCGGGGCTTCCGCGAGGTGTTGCTGGAGGTCTACACCCGGCGCTACTACCGGATCCGCCGGCTCGGCGCGCTCACGTTCACCGAGCAGGCCGGGCAGAGCCTCGCCACGACCAGGTACGACCTGGACGGCAAGCCGATCCAACTGGTCACCGCGTTCACGCCGCTGGCCGCCCTGCCGGACCTGTCCCGTGCGGTGGCGGCGCAGCTCGGGTCCGCCGACCCGGACCGCAAGGTCGTGGTCGACGTGCTGATGTGGCGAGCCGGGGCGAAGACCGACATCGACACCCTCGCCAGTGACGCGGCGGAGCTGCTCAGGTTGAGCGAGTTCGGCCGTCCACTGTGGAGGCTCGACCTCACGGTCACGAGCACCGAGGGCCGGGGCGCCGAGCACCTGCGCACCCAGCACCTCACCTTCCGCCAACCCGACCGGGGCCCGTTCGTCGAGGACCAGCTCTACCGCAACCTGCACCCGATGCTCGGCAAGCGGCTGGACCTGTGGCGGCTGGCCAACTTCGCGCTGGACCGGCTGCCGTCGGCGGAGGACGTGTACCTCTTCCGCGGCGTGGCGCACGACAACCCGGCCGACCACCGGCTCTTCGCACTCGCCGAGGTCCGTGACCTCACGCCGGCGGTGGACGCCGCCGGTACCGTCACCTATCCCCGGCTGGAGCTGATGGGCCAGCTCGCGCTGTCCGCGATGCGGCGGGCGCTGAGCCAGTTCCCCGAGCGCGACCGGCCGGCGGCCAACCGCATCGTCCTGTACATCCGTCCACCGTGGACCGTTCCGCGGCCGCAGTGGCCGGAGATGGCCCGCTCGTTCGCTCCCCTCGCGGTCGGCGTGGGCCTGGAGAAGGTCGTGCTGCGGGTCAGCGTGCCGAACGGCGCGGGGCTGCGGGAGACCGTGCTGCACATCGAGGGCCTGGGCCGGCACGGGGTCACCGTGCACGAACGGCCGCCGCGGCAGGACGCGGTCCGCCCGCTGACCGCGTACCGGCAGAAGGTGCTGCGGGCCCAGCGGTTCGGCGCGCCGTACCCGTACGAGATCGTGCGGATGCTCGCCCCGCCGGCCAGGGTCATCGGGCGCTTCCCGGCCGGGAACTTCGTCGAGCACGACCTCGACGAGACCGGCGCGCTGGTACCGGTGGACCGGCCGCCGGGACGCAACACCGCCAACATCGTGGTCGGCCTGCTGACCAACCACACCGCCAAGGTGCCCGACGGCATGACCCGGGTGGCGCTGCTCGGCGACCCGACCCGAGGCCTGGGCAACCTCGCCGAGCCGGAGTGCCGGCGCATCATGGCGGGCGTGGACCTCGCCGAGCGGATGGGCGTACCGGTCGAGTGGTTCGCGCTGTCCTCCGGTGCCCGCATCGCCATGGACAGTGGCACCGAGAACATGGACTGGATCTCCGCGGTGCTGCGCCGGCTCATCGAGTTCACCCAGGCCGGCGGTGAGGTCAACATCATCGTGACCGGGGTCAACGTCGGCGCCCAGCCGTACTGGAACGCCGAGGCGACGATGCTCATGCACACCAAGGGCATCCTCGTCATGACGCCCAAGAGCGCCATGGTGCTCACCGGCAAGCAGGCGCTGGACTTCTCCGGCGGGGTGTCGGCCGAGGACAACTTCGGCATCGGCGGCTTCGACCGGGTGATGGGGCCCAACGGCCAGGGGCAGTACTGGGCGCCGACCCTGGAGGACGCCTGCGAGATCCTGCTGCGCCACTACGACCACGCGTACCTGGTCCCCGGCGAGCGCTACCCGCGCCGGTCGGCCACGACCGACCCGGTCGACCGCGACGTGCGCCGGTCGCCGCACCCGGACGACGGCGGGGACCTGCGCACCGTCGGCGACGTGTTCTCCGCCGAGCACAACCGGGACCGCAAGAAGCCGTTCGACATCCGGGCGGTGCTGCGGTCGGTGACCGACGCGGACTCGGTACCGCTGGAGCGCTGGGCGCAGTGGCGCAGCGCGGACACGGCCGTGGTGTGGGACGCGCACATCGGCGGGATCCCGGTCTGCCTGCTCGGTCTGGAGTCCAAGACGCTGCCCCGGCGGGGCTTCGTCCCGGCCGACGGCCCGCCGTCGTGGACCTCCGGCACGCTGTTCCCGCAGTCCTCGCGCAAGGTGGCCCGCGCCATCAACGCGGCCAACGGCAACCGGCCACTCGTGGTGCTGGCCAACCTGTCCGGGTTCGACGGGTCACCGGAGTCGATGCGCCGCTGGCAACTGGAGTACGGCGCGGAGATCGGGCGGGCGGTCACCAACTTCCGGGGACCGATCGTGTTCGTGGTCATCTCGCGGTACCACGGTGGTGCGTTCGTGGTCTTCTCCAAGCGGCTCAACGAACGGATGGAGATCGCCGCGGTGGAGGGCTCGTTCGCCTCCGTCATCGGCGGTGCCCCGGCGGCCGCGACGGTGTTCGCGCGGGAGGTGAAGTCGCGCACCGAGCAGGATCCCCGCATCCGGGAGCTGCAGGAGCAGTTGCGCGGGGTGGGCGCGGACGACGCCGGGCTGCGGGCCCGCCTCGCCGAGCTGACCACTCAGGTACGGGCGGAGAAGCTCGGGGCGGTCGCCGACGAGTTCGACGCCGTGCACAGCATCCAGCGGGCCCTGGCCGTCGGGTCGGTCGACCGCATCATCGCCGCCAAGGACCTGCGGCCCTACGTGATCGACGCACTGGAGCGCGGCATGGCCCGCGAGGTCACCGCGCCGGTCCATGCCGAGGCGGGCTGAGCCAGGAGTGCCCGGGCACCGCCGTCGCCAGTACCCCCGGGTCCTCCAGGGAGACCGGCGGCGGCCCGGGCATCGCGCTCGCCACGGTGAGCACGAACCGGCCGTCGCGGCGCCACCAGCCGGACAGCGTCCGGCCGCCGGCGACGTCGACGCGTAGGGGTGCCCAGCCCGGTGACCGTCCATCGTGGACGGTCACCACGACGTCCCGGCTGTCCCGCCGCAGCCCGGTGCGCAGCACCTTCAGCGCGCTCTCCTTGGCCGACCACAGCAGGTTGGCCGCCGCGTGCGGTTCCGGGTGCCCGGCGACGTAGACCTGCTCGGCCGCGGTCAGGTAGTCCCGCACGAACGCCGGGCTGCGCGGCTCCACCAGCTCCAGGTCGCACCCGACCGGCACGTCGGCGACGAGGCACACCGCCCATCCCGCCCGGTCGGTGATCGACACCTCCAGCCCGGCCGGCGCCCCGTCGACGTGGACGTACGGCGCTCCGCTGGCCTGGTTGCCCACCTCGATGCGGGCCAGCCCGGCCGGGTCGGTCGGCAGCCGGGCGACCGCCGCGACCGCGTGCTTGGCGGTGAACCGGCGCAGCAGGTACTCGGTGCGGCGCTTCGGGTAGTGCAGGCCGGCGGCGCGCTCGGCCTCGGCGGGCGTGAGCCAGCCCGGGTCGGCCGGAAGGGCCTGCTCGTCGCGCGCCAGCCAGCGCATGTCGACCACCTCAGCCGGATTCTGGCACGCGGAGGCGGACCAGCGGCGATCACCGGGCCGATCGGGGTCCCGGAGGGTAACCAACGGCCCTACTGGCGCACATCCGGCCCTGGTGTGCTTGCGGGTACCGGGACCGGAGGTGCGTCATGACTGTTCTTGTGGCATACGGAACGACGAACGGCTCGACCGGCGAGATCGCCCGGTGGATCGGCGACGAGCTGCGCGGCTGCGGGCTGGACGTCGAGGTGTGGCCGGCGGCGCAGGTATACGACGTGAACAGGTACGAAGCGGTCATACTCGGCGGTGCGATGTACATGTTCGGCTGGCACCGCGACGCCCGGCAGTTCGCCCACCGGTTCGCCGGGGCGCTGGCCCGCCGGCCGGTGTGGCTGTTCAGCAGCGGGCCGCTGGACGACTCGGCAGACCAGCTGCCGCTGCCGCCGATCCCGCAGGCGGACGCGGTCATGCGGGTGGTGCACGCGCGCGGGCACGTCACCTTCGGCGGCCGGTTGAGCGAGGACGCCCGCGGGTGGCTGGGCTTCGTGGCGCACCGGATGGCTGATGAGGGTCGCGGTGGTGACTTCCGCAACCCGCTACGGGTACGCGCGTGGGCGCACAAGGTCGCCGAGGAGATCAAGGAGTCGGTACCGGTGCCCGTCGGCTCCCGGCCCGGCTGGCGCTGACCGCCTCCTCGCCCGCGTGTCGGGGTGGCGCGCTCCGCGCGCGCTCAGCCCTCGCCGATCAGTCCGTCGACGAGGTCCCGCGGAAGCCCGTGGGTGTCGTGGAGGTCGTCGTAGTCCCGCTCGGTCAGCGGCCCGCGGGACAGGCGCCGGGACACCACGCGTCGCCCGCGCCGCAACAGCTCCATGAAGCGCCGCTCCTCCTCGCACAGGACGCCGCGCACCCGTTCCCCGTCGACCGGGAGGTTGAAGTGGTCCAGGGTATGCCGGACCGGTCCGTCCGGTAGGTCGGACAGCGTACGGGACGGGTCGTCGCGCCACAGGGTCGTGAGGACCCGGCGGATCAGCCGGCGCAGCACGTAGCCGCGCCCGGTGCTCGACGGCCGTACCCGGTCGCCGATGACCACGATGGACGAGCGCAGGTGGTCGCAGACGAGGCGGGTGGTGAGCCGGTCGAGCCGCCACAGCGTCGGCACGGTGGACATCCACGGCTGGAACACGTCGCACTCGTACACGGAATCCTTGTCCTGCAAGACGGTCAGCAACCGCTCCAGACCCAACCCGGTGTCGACACCGGGCTGTACCAACGGTTGCAGGCTGCCGTCGTCGTGACGCCGGTACCGCATCATCACGTGGTTCCATATTTCCACCCATCGGGGATCGGTGCCCGGCGTGCCCACCGGCGGGGTGTGGCCGGTCCAGACGAAGATCTCCGAGTCCGGGCCGCACGGACCGGTCGGGCCGTTGGACCACCAGTTCTCCTCGCGGGTCAGCTCCACCGGGACGCCCAGCTCGGTCCAGGTGCGCAGGGATCCGGTATCGGGCCCGACCCGGTCGTCACCGCCGAACACGGTGACATGCATCCGGTCGGTACCGATGCCGAAGCCGTCGCGCAGCAGCTCGAACCCCCAGCGCAGGCTCTGCGGCCCGGGGTAGTCGCCGAGCGACCACGACCCCAGCATCTCGAATACGGTCAGGTGGGTCCGGTCGCCCACCTCGTCGAGATCGGTGGTCCGCAGGCAGCGCTGGAGGTTGACCAGCCGGCGGCCCAGCGGATGGGGGCGGCCCTCCAGGTACGGGGTGAGCGGGTGCATCCCGGACGTGGTGAACAGCACCGGATCGCCGGGCGGCGGGATGAGCGAGTTCCCGGTGATGAGCCGGTGGCCGCGCTCGCGGTAGAAGTCGAGGAAGGTAGGGATGGTCTGGTCGGTGTTCATGGCGGTGGCCTTTCCGGGACGTGGTGGCCGGAAGGGTCCGCCCGGTGGGCAGGCGCGAAGGCTCAGATACCGCACCGGCGGGCCGTTTCCGGCCGCCGGTGGAAGGGAGGGATCAGGCAGCGGCGACCGGCGAGCGGGCAGCTCGCGCGGTCGCGGTGCGGATCTCCATACGGTCAACGGTACCCGGGCACCGGGCCCCGGCGCTCGGCCGTTTCCGGGCGTGCTCAGCGGGGCGGGGCGCTCCGCGCGCCTGGCTGTTTCCGGGCACGCTCAACCGCGCGGCACCGGGCATGATTGTGCTCATACACGTCGGCTCGCACCCGGGCCGACGTGCCCGCTGGTTGTCACCGAACAGATCGGCGGGCGCCCGCGTTACTGGCCTAGAGGTTGAATTCGCCCCTGACGGCGCCGTCCAGGAAGGCGCGCCACTCGTCCGGGGTGAACATCAGGACCGGCCCGGTAGGGTCCTTGGAGTCGCGTATCTGGATCGCTCCGTCGTGACGACGGACTTCGACGCACTCACCGCCGTTGCCGCCGGACTTGCTTGACTTTTTCCATTCCTGGGAAATCACGGGTGAACTCCTCGATAGGGACCGATCTTGTTTCTATTGAATCGAAGATGCGGCGGTACTCCGCCAGCTCCTCTGACTTCTCCAGGTACCGGGCGCCCGTCTGGCTTTCGAGGTAGACCACCGCTGGGTCATCCGGATCATCGAAGTCGAGGATTGTGAAGGGGCTTACCATCGCGGCATGTGCGCCCACCTCCCATGGCAGCACCCGAATCTCGACATGGCCTAGCTCGTTCAACTCTTGCAGCCGTTGCCTTTGTTCGGCCATTGTGTCTACGCCCCCAACGGGCCGCGTGAGTGCCGCCGCGTTGAGAATGGCCGTCACACGCAACGGAGGTTCGCGGCCAGTGAGAACCTGTTGCCGTTCCCGGCGTAGCTTGATCTGGCGCTGAATCGCCCCGTCGTCGCCATCAGAAACGCTTGCTTCGTGGACTGCCCGGACATACTCCGGAGTCTGGAGTAAGCCGTGCACCAGTTCTGCTCCGTAGGTATAGAGCTGAGTAGCCGAGGCCTCCAAACCGAGGTACAGGCTGAACCAACCGGGTAGTACGTCGCCGTAATCCTCGTGCCAGCCTTGTGCGTTGATGCCGACCGCCAGCGCCACCAATGCCTCGGTCGTGGCCTGATCGACACCATAGAGCCAACACAGGGCCCGAACGTCGGGAAACCTTGACCGGCCTCAAGATCGCGTTCGGTCTTGCCGGCTGCCTCGCGTAGTCGACGCAGCCGGCGGCCCAGTTGGCGTCGAACGACGGTGGGTCCCTGGAGTGGCATTACCACGCCTCCAATCGTCTCACGGTGAAGCAGGGTCAAGGGAAACTGATTCTCGCGTGAGCAACGACGCCATGCCACAGTCTCACCGTGAAATGGTTGCGTGCCCCCTCGCTTGGGGTCAGGCTCGCTCTACGGGCACGGGCACGGGCACGGGCACGGGCGCTCGGCCGCTCGGCCGCCGACCAGACCCGGGTGCCCGCGCTCCGCCCACAACCCTGAGGGAGGTCCCGCCATGGTGCTCGCATTGGTTGTCAGCCGGTCGTCGAAGGGATCCTCTTAAGCCTGTATGCCGATGCGGCGACACCAGGCATAGCCAAGGTGGAAATTCGGGCCGGTACGGGCGTCCTGGCGGCGTATACCGCGTACGCGGTCGGTAGAACCCTTGTGTCATTGGCAA
>WNFU01007657.1_pt1 | contig 12714 bp, 11 predicted proteins | sample 5400121 | NCBI WGS metagenome assembly WNFU01 (sample SAMN13153360, study PRJNA577476) | soil metagenome | isolation source: 100 cm soil or saprolite under grassland replicate 1 | place: USA:California | collected 2016-06-15 | reverse complement strand
CCTGCCGCTAGCGCGTCGCCGAGTGCCCCAGGCCGTGTTCGACTATCTCGACGGAGGCGCCGAAGGGGAGGTTACGCTTCGCGAGAACTGCCGCGCCTTCGAGGACGTGACGTTCCGGCCGCGCCACGCGGTCGCGTTTTCGCAATGCGATTTGCGGACTCGCGTGTTGGGCTTCGACCTGGCGCTTCCCTTCTTGCTCGCCCCGGTGGGATACAGCCGTCTCATGCACCCGGGCGGCGAAGTGGCTGCCGCGCGGGCAGCCGGCAAGGCCGGCACGGCCTACATCCTCTCGACCATCTCGGGGCACAAGCTCGAAGACGCGAAGGCCGGCTCCTCCGGGCCCGTGCTCTACCAGCTCTATCTCCTGGGGGGTCGCGCTGCCGGCGAGGCGGTCATCGAGCGAGCCCGCGTCGCCGGGTTCGCCGGGCTGGTCGTCACGATCGACACGCCAGTCTCCGGGATTCGCGAGCGCGACCATCGGAACGGCATGAAGGAGCTCATCAGCGGGAGTCTGCTGCAGAAAATCCCGTTCCTGCCGAACATCCTTTCACACCCGGGTTGGCTCATCGGCTTCTTGCTCGACGGCGGTATTCAGGCGCTCCCGAACGTCGTGATTCCCGGCAAGGGGCCGATGCCGCTCCTCGACGTCAACGCCGCACTGGCCAGCTCCGCGGTGACGTGGGCGGACTTTTCCTGGATCCGCGACTGCTGGCGCGGTCCGATCGTCGTCAAGGGAGTCCTTACGGGCGACGACGCGCGTCGCGCCGTCGACGAAGGCGCGGCCGCCATCTCCGTCTCGAACCACGGCGGCCGGCAACTCGACGGTGTTCCGGCCTCGTTGCGAGCCTTGCCGGAGGTGGTCGCAGCGGTCAACGGCCAAGTCGAGATCTTGATGGACGGCGGCATTCGCCGGGGTACCGACATCGTCAAGGCGCTGTGCCTGGGTGCTCGCGCGGTTCTCTGCGGTCGCGCCTACGCCTACGGCCTCGCCGCATCCGGCGAAGCCGGGATCGCGCGAGCCATCGAGATCTTGCGAGCCGATCTGGATCGTACGCTGAGGCTGCTCGGTTGTCCGTCCGTCGCCGCTCTGGATCGCTCGTACGTGAACGTGCCGAAGAGCTGGGAGGGGTGCTGATGCGTCGCCATGGGCGGACGACGAGGCAGAAATCGGGGGGGAGCGGGCTTCCGCGGTAACGGGCTAGGGCTTGGCACCCCGTGCAGCCGAGCAAGGCCTCGTCGAGGGACTGGGCGCATGACCCGCGCGCCGACTGGCGATCGCGCGAGAAGAAGACGCGGCAGGGACCACCCGACAGAACGAAGGCGGGAGGCAGACGACGGCGCGAGGTCCTGATCCGTCGGGCCGAGGGAAGGCTGAGCACGAGTGTCGTGTTCGGTTACGTTCCCCGTCGCGGCGCGCCGGCTCCGGCGCGGGCGACGCCCGCACGAGCCTCAGCCGCTCGAGCAAGACTCAGACGCTGGCCGGCCGCGGAGCCCGATGTCACAGCCGCCGGCGCCCGGGCGCTGCGAGCTACGACGTCCGGATGGACGGCCGGATGTTCTGGTTCACCCGGAAGAAGTTCGTCGGGTCGTACGTGTTCTTCAAGGCCACCAGCCGATCGTACTTGTCGCCGTACGCGGCGCGGACCCGCTCGTCCCCTTCCTCGCCGAGATAGTTCACGTACACCGCGTCGGCGAAGAACGGCCGCATCGCGTCCATGAAGTCCCGGGTCCACCGGATGTTCGGCTCTGCCTCCGCGGGTCTCTCCCAGGTCGACGTGATGAGTAGGTTGTACGGCCAGCGGCGATGCCCGGCGCCAGCACCCAGGTCGACTCGCTCCTCGAGGTCATTCAGACGAGCTGCTGTACGGCCAATCCCGAGGACGGAATGATCTTTGTGTCGGAGGTCGTGGACGCCGTGCGAATCCGTGACGGCGCACGTGGCGAACGGGCGTTGCGAGACAGCGCGGCTGCGGAACGGATGAGACAGATTTCGTGAGCGTGCTCTGCCTCAGCGGATTCGGGGGAAAGTCTGCCCAGATGGGCTCACCGCGAGCCGCTAGCGCCACGTTGATCACGAAGACGAGCACCAGCAGTGCCAGTTCTTCGGCGCCGACCGCGCCTGGCGCAAGCGTATTCAGACGCTGGAAGATCTCCACCGCGCGCGCTCGGGCCGCCGCGTCCAGCCGACCCAGCTACAGTCCAATTGCACCTTTCAGTGATTCCGCGGCACTGATCACGCCTGTGGATTGTTGACGGGAACGGCCCAAACCAACCACCCTGGCCTAACCGTATGAAGGCGCTCGGCATCCGGCGACCGCAGGCGTAATCGCAGTTGCTCTGCGCGATCCCTGGGGGTCGACCGCCCTCAAGACCCCAACTAATAGTTAGTCGTCGGACCGCGGCCCCTGATACTGTCGAGTCGGCATCGGTCGGCTGTTCGACTCGGCTAAGGAGGCGGACCTACTGAGCTAGGAGAAGGAGGACGCGGACGCATGCGGACGATCGCCGTTGTGAACCAGAAGGGTGGATGCGGAAAGACCATCACATCCATCAACCTTTCGGCTTTCCTCGCGTGCGCGCAGCGCAGGGTGCTGCTCGTGGATATGGACCCACAAGGCCATGCCACCCTCGGCCTCCTCGCCGCCGCTGCCGCCCCGTCTTCGAGGACGATGTACGAGGTGTTCTCGCGGCGCGCAGGCAAGGAGCCCACGGGTCTTCGTGAGGTCATCCTCTCGGTCCACGAGAACCTCGACGTGGCTCCTGCCGACATTTTGTTGAGCGCGATCCCGGAAATGCTGGCAGGGCTCGCCGGGCGGGAGGACATGCTGTCCGACGCCCTCGCGAGGGTCAGAGGCGACTATGACTACGTCATCGTCGATTGCCCGCCGAACGTGGGCCTCTTGACGTTCAATGCGCTGAAGGCGTGCTCGGAAGCCATCGTGCCGATGGATCCGAGCTTCTTCTCTTTACACGGGATCGCCAAGCTGCTGGAGACGTTCGATCTACTGGCCCAGAAGTCCGATCACCACATCGAGGCCCGCGTGCTCGTCACGCTCTATCCGGGCCGGGCGCCGTTCGTGAAGGCGGTCGTCGACGAGCTTCACCGTCACCTCGACGGTCGCTACTTCGAAACGATCATCAGGTACAGCATCAAGCTCGCAGAGGCGGCCAGCCACGGCGTGCCGATCGCCCAGTATTGCCGACACTGTGCGGGATTCGACGACTACCAGGCGCTGGTCGCCGAAGTTTTGCGACGTGAGGCCGAGAATCCGTGTGTCGCCCTGGACGCCCACGCCACCCGAACGAGCGCGCGTCACCGTCGGGCCGGGCCATCGTCCCCGATCGTGACACCCCAGGAAGTCACGTTCACCATCGAAGCTCCCGACGCCGAACACGTTCTGCTGGCGGGGGACTTCAACGACTGGACCCTGGACGGAAGCGAGATGGACCCGATCGGTGGAGTCTGGACGAAGGTCATCAAGCTCCCCCCGGGGCGGTACCGGTATCGCTACGTGGTCGATGGGCGATGGCGGAACGATCCGTCGAATACCGCCGTCGAGCCGAATCCCTATGGCGAACACGACTCCATTCTCGTCATGGAAGGCGCCGCGACTGCGTGGTCGCCGCCAGCATCGATGGCCGGCGTCCCGCCATCCACGGACCACACGTGACGCCAGGCCAGGCCGGGCTCGGCTCCTGGGATTGAGCGACATGGATCAGAACGATGGCGGCGATGCGAAGGGCGCACACGACCGCCCGCTTGGACGGGGACTGGAGGACGTCTCCCACCTGTTCCTGTCGCACAAGACAGCCGACGCCTCGCCCAGGACGGGCGCGCCTGTTCTTTCGCCCGGGCCCGAGTCGTCTGCGCCCCCCGGTCCCCGCGGAAATGCCGTCCTGCTGCGACCAGTGCCGGTCACCAGAGATCGGCTCGCCGCCATCCTTCCGCTGGACTGGAGCGGGGCGCTCGAGGAGGGCCTGCGCACGATCGACGCCAAGATCCCGTGTTACCCGTGCGGCGAGATCGATTTGCTCGCCGTCGATCGTGCGAGCAAGCTCACGATCATCGACTTTGACACGACCCTTAACGACGGCTTGCTGCTTCGCGGTCTCGGCCATTTCGACTGGATCGTGCGCAACACGCAGAATGTCCAGCGTATGTATCCCGTGCAGCGCGTCGACGCTTCGCTTCCGCCCAGGCTGATCCTCCTCGCCCCCCAATTCTCCCCCCTGCTCAGACGGGTGATGCGGCAGCTCACCCGCCCGCAAATTCAGTGGGTCAGGTATCACGCCGTCGAGACGCTCGCCGGACCTGGGATCCTGTTCGAGTCCGTCACTGGCGAGTGAGAACTCCAGTCTCGAACTCATTGGACCTGCCCCCATGAAACTGGACCATTTCTGACTTGAGGACGTGACGGCTCCTGCGATCCTCTACCGGGACGGGAGGATCGCGATGAAGAAGCCCCGATTCACCGAGCAGCAGATCACCGGCGGGCCCTGCGTCTTGCCCATGACCGTCAGCTGCTGCCTTCCATCCCGACAGTAGTACTAACGGCCGAGTATGGGTTCCCCACATATCCACAACTATTCGAAGGTGACTGGGATCGGAACGGGCGGTGGACGGGAGCATGACAAAGGGTGGTGTTGGAACGCCAAGGTCGTGTCGCACGAGGCGAATCGACGTTGTTTCAGCGTTCGCCGCGTCGGGAAAGTGGCACTTGCTTGTGTCACGGCCAGAATCGGGAGACAGGACGAGGACGAGGGATCTTCCCTCGATTTTGTAGACACCAAGCTCTGGGCCCTTTAGGCATCGAATCGTTCACACGAGGGCAGGGCAGCAACACTTTGTCTCGTGTCCGGCCATGCCCCGCACGAGGAGCCGCAGTTGACCGTGCAGCCCCAGCGACGTCACTCTCGACGCATTCATTTCGCAGCATGACGGTAGACCATGTCGAGCGTTAGTCAAGAGTGTCTATTTTATCGAGGGAGGTTCTGAGCCCGCTCTGGGAGGCGGTCAGGTGACTTCGGAGAGCTCCTTGGGGATGGCGCCGCCGTCGTATTTGTGCGCGGTTGGATACAGTAGGGGCGTTGCTCTAGCGTGGAAACGGGGCTACCAGCCACACAAGTCCGAGCGCTAAGGGAGGTGCGTACTACCACGCCTATCCGGGGCCTGGGTATTACGCGCCACATCGGCATCACTGGCGGTAGTACGGGGCGGGCGCTCTAACCCCGATTGATCGCCGCGAAGCTGGCGACGACCGAAGTCCAGCTCTGCAGGGCGTTGGCGCGCCCGGCTGCGTCGGGTGGTCCCCGCAACCTTCTTCGTTCTTGGGCTACTCAGGCCGTCCAGTGGGAACGCCTTCGACATCGCGGAGCATGGACATCGCGATGCACCGCTCGCCGGAGTACGTCGTGAAATCGCCCTTGATAGGGAGAACGTCATCCGACGCATGGTCGTGCTGGCCGACGGCGAGCGGGATTTCGCGGTGCAGGCGGCCCGGGTTCCCCTTGCGCCTCATGTCACCGCAGCCCATGCAGCCCACGCTGTCAGTCACGGAGAGCCTGCGCGAGATCGCACGCCGTGGGGCCCGCGATGTCGAGCGCCACGCCCTCTCGGAGGTGCTCGAGCGCGTGAGCTGGAACCGCGCCGAGGCCGCACGGATTCTCAAGGTCAGCTACAAAACGCTACTCAACAAGATCGCCGAGTGCGGCTTGACGCCGCCCTCTCGGGACGACACGCGCCGTACCGCGATCCAATAGCGCCCCGTCGGCGTCTTGCCAGCACGGTCGCTCAGCTCTCCGCCTAGCTGTGAACCGCCACGAGATTGTTCGGGGCCGCCAAGCAGCTGATGAGCGGACGACCGTGAAGCGCGCCGTGGCCGCGCTAAGGGAATCGAGAGCGCTCCTATCAGGGTCTCGTCGCGCCCTCGTCACGCATGGCAGCGCCGTGTCCCGATTCGAAGTCGGTGGCGGCGGGTAGTTCCACGACCGCGGCGGCGCTGTTTCCAGTGGGCTGCACAATGAGCCGGCGCGCGTGGAAGGGACGTAGCGTTGCCCGATGGCCGATGCTGAACACCGTCGTCTCGGGTAGCCGCTCGCGCATCAGTTGATAGAGACGCGCCTCCGTCGCCTCGTCCACCGCGGAGGTCGCCTCGTCGAGAAAGAGCCATTCGGGCCTCTGAACCAGGGCGCGCGCGAAAGCAATGCGCTGCTGCTCGCCCGGGGAGAGCTGAAGCGCCCAGTGGGCGTTCTCGTCGAGACGCCCGGCGAGCTGGGACAGCCCGACGGCCTCGAGCGCCTCGTGCAGAATTCCCTCCGCGACACCGCTGGCAGGCATCGGATAGCTGACTACGTCACGGAGCTTGCCGATTGGCAGATATGGCCGCTGGGGCAGAAACAGGATCCGGGCGCCGCGCGCCGCGCGGATCTCGCCACGCCCGAACGGCCAGATGCCGGCGATGGCGCGGATGAGCGTGCTCTTGCCAGAGCCCGACGCGCCGGTCAGGAGGACGCTGTCGCCGCCGCCCCGGAGTGAGAGGTTGACGTTCGCGATGAGTGGCTGACCATCCGGTCGGTAGAGGTCGACACCTGCCACGGCCAACTGGGTGGGGCGCCCCTCGACGCGTCGGAAACCGCTCGCCGTCTGCAGGTGCACCCGCTCGAGCGTTCGCTCGAAGCCGGCGAGCCGCTCGACCACCGCGCACCAGGCCGCGATCTCCTTGTATGACTGGACGAAGAAGCTGAGCGCGTCCTGGACCTGCTGGAAGGCCTGGCTCGTCTGCATGAGCCCGCCGAGCCCGAGCTCGCCCCGGAAGTAGCGGGGTGCCGCGACGATGGACGGGACGATCCACGCGCCGAGCCCGTAGCCGGACGTGAAGTAGGTCATGCGCTTCTGTCGGAGCATGATGCCCCACCAGTTCCGCACCACGTCCTCGAACCGCTGGCGAAAGCCGCGAAACTCGTCCGCCTCGCCGCGGTAGAGCGCCACGCCCTCGGTGTTCTCGCGGAAGCGGACGAGGCTGAATCGAAAGTCGGCCTCGTATCGCTGCCGATCGAAGTTCAGCTGGACGAGCGGGCGGCCCAGCCAGTCGGTCACCCACGTGCCCAGGATCGCGTAGAGAACGGCCACCAACACCATATAGCCGGGCAGGTGGATGGCGAACTCGCCCACCGTGACGGTGAGAGACCCGGAAAGCCACCAGAGGATCGCGACGAAGGTCAACAGAGTGACGGTCGCCCGCAGGCCTCCGGTGAAAAGACCAAGTGTGTGGGCCGCGAGCAGCTGCACGTCTTCCGCGATGCGCTGGTCAGGGTTGTCGGTCTCGCTCGCCTGGAGCTGCATCCGATAGTAAGCGCCATCGGTCAGCCAGGCGCGCAGGTACCGGTCGGTCAACCAGCGTCGCCAGCGGATCTCGAGCATCTGGTTGAGATAGACCTGGTATACAGCGAGGAAGATGAAGATGGTGATCAGGTACGTAACCCGGAAGAGCTGGCCGCGAAAGGCCGGCATGTTCTTGTCCTGCAGGGCGCTGTAGAAAGCGTTGTTCCACTGATTCAAGAGGACGGTGAGGTAGACCATGGCGAGCGTGAGGAGCACGACACCGAGCAAGAGTCCGCGCGCAGCCCATCGGTCCTCTGAGGTCCAGTACGGGTTGATCATGGCCCAGGCGCGGGGAAGCGTTCGCCACAAGCTGATCCGCGCTGGAGCCTCGGGGTGGGACAGATTCTTATCCATGAGCCGCGACCCGAGACTCGGCCTGTGGCATCACCCGCGCGCTGCCATCGTCAGCGAGGCGATCACGCACACCAGAGAGCAGTTTTGGTGGCGTGGCGAGCCGTCGAAGGCACTCGCTTGAACCACTCTGCCATAATGATCCATAGTGGGGTCCCACACGCTGATTGTATGGGACCTTTTTTCGGATGCCACCTTTCAGGCCACCCGAGAAGGGTGCGCCGGCCGGCGTGAAGGCGCCGGCGGGAACGCGCGAGGTCCAGGGCGACGGAGGACTCACGATGCGCCAGCTACTGCTCGTGCTGCTCCGACGCATACGGCGTGGGCGCCCGCACGTCCTGGGCCCCGGTCTTTACCTGATATGTCTCACGCTGGCCGTCGTTGGGTGCGCGAGCCACTCGCTCGTGCCGGCGGCGCAGTCGGCTGCGATCAGGGACCGGGAGCGATCCCTCGCGTCCCACTCCCACGCGATTCAGGCCGCGGTCAGAGAGTCCGGCAGTATGGGCGCCCTGGCGTTTCTCGACGCCAAGAATGGCCACCTGGTTGTCCTGCCGGGTGACAGTCCGGCCGACGCCTGGGAGCGGTATACCGCCTCGCCCGAGAACCGGACCAGCCCCGTATCGGTGCCCGTGGTAGTCACGTTCGTCTACCGAACGGACGTACCCAAGGCTCCCGAGACCGTCACCCAGAGCGGCCTGCAACAGCAACAGGCGCTGCGGACGTCCGTGGCGGCCGAACTCCAGCGTCTCGAGGAAAGATTGGGCCTCGTGCAGCGCGATCTCGCCTCGACGAGGCAGGACACGGACAAGGTGCTGGCGGACTCGCGCGCACTCGCTGAGGACCTGGCCGCGGTCCGCAAATTCATGTTGCAGACCGCCCAGCTCGGCTGGCTCAATCACGAATCGACTCTCGAGAATGCTGGGAGCATACGGAAGATGGCGGCGTCGAGCCAGGAGCTGGCCGCGAGCTCGGCAAGGCTGGAAGAAACCCTGCGCCAGCTCTCGGAGAGTCTCGCCGGCCAGCTCAAGGAGTTGGCGGCCCGGCTCGATGCCATTCAAGGCAAGGTCCAGAACATCAAGTGAGGCGGTTGATGCATCACGGCGGCCCCGCGAGACGATGTCTCCCTCTGACGCTTGGTCTTTTGCTCGCTCTGAGCGCCGTCTCAGACGCACTGGCCGGCGAGTGGGAGAAGATCCGTGAGAACTACGACAACGCGCTCAGAACACATGAGAAGCGGATCGGACAAATTGAGGCGAGGGAGCGCGGAGTCGCCGATCAGGAGAAACGCGCGGACAAGATCACGAGGGACAAGGTCGCGTCGATCCGGGTCGCCCTGAAGGCTGGCGGAAAAGCGAAGAACCTGGCCGACGCTGCCGAGAAGGCCTCCGGTGACGGAAAGGCGCTGGCCGATCTGTCCAGAGAACAAGGCGAGTATCTCGATGTCGTCACGGGTGAGTGGGGACCTAAGGGCGCGGAGCGGAAGAAGCTCCAGGGAGCCATGGCGACCGTGCGGAAGAACCTCGACCGCGCTGACGCGAACCTCGCGAAAGCGGCCAAGGCCGCGACACTGGGCGTGAAGCCCTCGGACGTGCTCGAGAAGATGGCGGGGATCGAGGCATCGGTGAGTGAGGCCCTCGAGCGGCTCAAGGCGAGATGGCAGCGAGAGCAAGACGCGCGAGAGCGGGAGAGCAAGCAGAGAGAGCGCGAGGCAGCGGAGCGCGCGCGGGGCGCGAAGTGAGACAGCGAGGGACGCAACGACTACAGATCGAGCTGGCCGCTGACGACCCGGGCGTAGTAGCTCTGCTCGGCGAGGAGGTCGTCGTCGGGGTGCCCATCGCGCCAACGGCGCACTCCTGACAAAACTTCGCGTGGGCTTGTGACGCTCTCGCCCCAGATACATCTCATTCCGGGTATTCATCAATCAGCTTTCACGGAATGAACGAGTTAGTCTCCGGGAGTGGCGGCACGATCGTGGTGCTGCTCTTGGCGCGGACCTACGAGTTGGAGAGAGCCGCGGCAGTTGGGTCGGACTGACAACGGCGTAGCGAGACGCATGATTTCCCGCCGCACGCTGCTCAAATCAGCGGCCTTTCTCGCGCTGGCGTCGAAGGCTTCGCCGCTTGCCGTCGCCTCTGCCGCCACGCCGCCGGCGTCGTCGCAACGCTTCGACTTCGCGTGGCTGAAGGGACAGGCCCGCTGGCGCGCACAGAACCCGCACCGGCCCGTCCGGAATGTCTTACCGAACGTTCTGGCCGAATTGGACTGGGATCGATACCAGTCGATCCGCTTTCGTCCGGAGCGAGGCCTCTGGGGCGGATCGAATGTCGGCTTTCAAGTCCGGTTCTTTCATCTGGGCCGCCGCTTCAACACGTCGGTTCAGATTGACCAGGTCGTAAACGCGCAGGCTCGACCCATCCGCTACGACCCCGCCATGTTCGACCTTCGCGAGAGCGGCGTCAACCCCAGGTTGTTGCGCAGAGACCTGGGCTTCGGTGGCTTCCGTGTCCACTTCCACACCGACTGGGACAACGACATCGTCGCTTTTCTCGGCGCCAGCTACTTCCGCGGCGAACACCAAGGCACGTACCAGCACAGTGTCGCGCGCGAGTGCGCTGCTCGGCCCACGGCTACGCAGACGATTGCGCGCAGTTAAGAGTCAGTCCTGGCTCTGGACGATGCCGATCACTACAAAGTCGGTTTCGGCGGGTCGGCCAAACACCGTTACTACGTCACCGCGCTGCAACAGCCCTCGGATCTTGGCGCTGATGCCACGCAGCAGGAATGTGACCTCTTTGCCGTCGGTCATCCGGACCACCATCGTGGCCCCCGCCAGCGACTCGATGCGGCCGTGGATGCGCTGGGGCCGCACCAAAGGAGCATCCGCCAGCGCAGGCGTACCTTCGGGCGGGTAGATTACCTGGGCCGTGAGCTGATCAGGACGAGACCCTTCGAAGCCGACCAAGGTCACCGCAGCCCCTCGTTCCACCGTTGGAATACGTGAAACCGCGCGGAGGTCGGCGTAGCACACCGTCCCCTCGTCGCTCTTGAGCACCGCCACGGCCGCGTCAGGGCCGAGCCTCGCCGGGTGGAGGAGCGTTCCAGAGACAACGCGGAAGTCGTTGGGCGCTGCAAGAGCAGGCACCGGCAGGGAGGGAGCAACCTGAGCGATGGTGAGAAGGAGGAAAGCGACCATACTTCTCATAGCGAACTCCCCGAGGCATGCCGATAGACAGCCTATCGCTCCCGTCAGTCTAGTCGAGGAGGATCACAGTAAGAAACTAGTTTCCGGAGCGCCACCGAGGATTTGGAGGCGCTCAGTTCAACGACGCCGCCCGCAGCAGCTCCAGCTCGGCTTCCGCAGGCGTGACCCACCGCTCAAACACCACCCCGCACGGGCACGCGACGGTGGGCTGGTAGCCGTTCCACGCCGGCCGTCGCGTCCCCGGTCAGCGTGCCGTGCGGGCGATGGTCAGCGACGAACTCCTCGAGGTCGGCAAGAAGGGTCATCGTTGTCGCTTACTTCCCCTTCGGCCCGCGCGGGTCTACGGTAGCGGGGAAGACACTCGAACCGGAGAAACTCCCGGCATGCCGCGCGCATCCCTGGCGTAGACGCCTCGCGCCGCCGTCCGCTTACTGTGCCGGAACCGCTAGCGGCTCGCCCTTCTTCGCGACGTGGAACACCAGGAACTTCAGCGGACCGGTTTGGCTCGCGTTCCTGTCGTCGTGCACGGTCCGCGGAGGGAGGCTGCCGCTCTGTCCCGGCTTCAGGGTAACCGATTCCTTTCCGGCGATCTCGAGCAGCATCGTTCCCTCGAGGATGTAGGCGAAGGCGTCACCGGGGTGGTAGTGCTTGCCCATGTTCGCCCCGGGCCCAAGCTCAGCGAGGAACATGCTCGCTTCCTTCCCTTCGCTCGTGACCAGGTCAGCTTTGTAGAGTTCCTTGACCTTGACATGCTGCATTGCGTTCACAAAGCTCGTCATTCCCGCGCCGACCGCGATGCCAAGGGCGAGCGTCACAGCGAGAGTAAAGATCGACCGTTTCATATCCAAGCCTCCTTTATCGTGCGGCTCCTCGTGGTCGACAAGCACGTCCGTCCGTCGTCCCGACCAACTGGTAGGTGGCGAACTATTCGCTGCGCATTGTCTGCCACAACGCAGCGAGTGCAGCTTCGGCCTCTCGGATCATACCTCCGCCCTCTCACTTAGTTGGTGGCTTTGCTTCGCCCGAGTGCTCCGTTGATCGGCGAGGGAATGGTATCAGCCGGGGATAGACTCACTCAACATGCTGCTGGTTCAGCGCCTCCCAAGCCGCCCACTGCGTGGCATGCCACGGCGTGCGCTCCCATCCGGTGCCGGTCGCGCTCGTGATCGAGTGCTCCATCCCGCTCGTGTAGAACGTCGCCCGCCAGCCGCGCGCGTCGTACCGCGTGAGTTGGAGATCGTAGCCCTGGCGCGCCATGCCGACGACGATCCGTCCGATGCCAGACCAGGAGTCCAGCCAGGAGCAGAGGGCGAGCACGCGCAGATCCGCGTTTACACGCGCAGCCTCGAGCGTGACGAGGAACAGGCGGCCGCGGCGGTCGGTCACAGTCACACCTTCTCCAGTCTCCGAATCGCCAGCAGCAGGATCCCGAAGGCGCTGACCCTAGCGCCAGCGACGACGCCGGGCCAGGGGCTCACGATGACCCCGGCTGGGCGGACCTCCTCGTCGATGTCGCGAATCAGTCGACGGAGACGAGCGGCGTTCTAGCTCGACAGTTCGCGCTGGATCCAGACCGCCTCGCGCGTCGTTGTTTCGTAGGTCGCGTACGAGATATAGATCGACCAGGCAGCAGGCGAAGACGCGCATCACGTCCCCGCGCTTGCGCATCATAGGGCATCGCTCCAGGAGACCCGGACCTGCACGTCATGACCGGCAAGATCGGCAGCACGCACGGAAACGCGTGTCCCAGGCACGACGACTCGAGGAAACGGGAAGCTGC
>WNFU01014071.1_pt1 | contig 12715 bp, 11 predicted proteins | sample 5400121 | NCBI WGS metagenome assembly WNFU01 (sample SAMN13153360, study PRJNA577476) | soil metagenome | isolation source: 100 cm soil or saprolite under grassland replicate 1 | place: USA:California | collected 2016-06-15 | reverse complement strand
GGCTCGAGGAAAGTCCGGACACCGCAGGGCAGGACGCTGGGGCGACCCAGGCGGCGAAAGCCGACGGAAAGTGGCACAGAAAGGAGACCGCCAGCAGCGATTCTCCGGAGACGCTGAAGGTAAGGGTGAAACGGTGGGGTAAGAGCCCACCAGCGTCGTGGCGACACGGCGGCTAGCCAAACCCCGTCCGGTGCAAGGCAAACAGGTCCCGCCACCAGGCGGCCCGCCGAGGGACCGGGTTGCTGCACAGAGGGATGGTCATCCAAGACAGAATCCGGCTTATAGGTCTGCTAAGGAAACCCCTGCAAATGCAGGGGTTTCTATTTGGGCGTGCATCACCGGTGCATCACGAGATTCGGGATCGAGCAGTGCGAAGCGCCCGGCCAAGAGGACGGCGGTGGGGAAAAGCGCTTGGTTGAGCGAAATCGCGGTGCGTCCCTCCGGTGTGTTCGCTTCTCAGAAAGGCAACAGCTTACGAAGCAACGTGCACCTCGTCGAGTTGATGGTCGCACCAGGTTCGCACGGGGCTTTCGCTCACGAGCGCAGGTAGGCGAGCACGGCGAGGACTCGGCGGTGGTCGTCGGCGGACTGGTCGATGCCGAGCCTCATGAAGATGTGCTTGACGTGCGCCTCGACGGTTTTCGGGCTGAGGAAGAGCTGGGCGCAGATCGCCTTGTTCGAGCGGCCCTCGGCCATGAGCGCGAGGACTTCGCGCTCCCGGTCGGTGAGCTCCGCGAGCTGCCGGGCTGGACGGGCGCGCTGGACAAGCCGGGCGACGATCGTCGGGTCGACGACGCACTCGCCGTCGCGCAGACGGCCGATCGCGTCGGTGAGGACGCCGAGGTTGGAGACTCGCTCCTTGAGCAGGTACCCGGCGCCGCCCGGGTGCTGCTCGATCAGCCGCATGGCGTAGCGCGACTCCAGGTGGTGCGAGAGGACGAGGACGCCGACCTCAGGATGTGAGCGGCGAATCTCTTGGGCCGCCACGATCCCCTCGTCGGTGTGTGACGGCGGCATGCGGATGTCGACGATCGCGACGTCGGGTCGCGCGACCTCGACCTTGCGAAGCAGCTCTGCTGCGGTGCCGACCTTGCCGGCGACCTCGAAGCCGGCCTCGAGGAGTAGCCGCTCGAGCCCCTCCCGGAGCAGCACCTCGTCGTCTGCGATCACGACCCGCACGGGAACTCCACGCGGATGCTCGCTCGCCCGTCGGCACTGTGCACGACCTCGAGTGTCCCGCCGGCCGCGCCGGCGCGGTCCTCGAGCCCGACGATCTCGCTGTCCGCGATATCGGCTTCGAACTCGACCACGAGCTGGTCTCCCTCGGTTCTCGCCGCGAGCCGGTCCGGGATGCTCCGACTGCGCTTGAGCGCTTCGGAGACGACGAAGTAGGCAGCCGCAGCGACGGGCTCGTCGAGGCGTTCCGGCAGGGCTCCGATCTCGATCTCGACGGGCGCCTCCTCCGTCAGCGCCTCGAGGGCGACGGCGAGCCCCTCGTCGGCGAGCAGCGCCGGGAAGAGCCCGTGACCGACCTCGCGCAGCCCCGCTAGTGCGGCGCCGAGCTCGGACTCCGCCTCGTCGATCTTTGCCACGAGCACAGGGTCCGGTTCCGAGCCGAGACGGGAACGGGTGAGCCCGAGCTGGAGCGAGAGGCCGACCAGCCGCTGCTGCGCGCCGTCGTGGAGATCTCGTTCGAGCCGCCGACGCTCGGCGTCCCCGGTTGCGATCACCCGTGTCCGCGAACGTCGCAGCTGCTCGAGCTGGGCCCGGACCTCAGCCTGCAGCCGCTCGTTCTCGAGCGCCAGGCGGGCTGCTGTCGCCACCTCCTCGGCCAGCGCGGGATCGCCGAGCAGGCCCGGACGGTGCGACAGCAGCGCGACGGTCTCTCCCTCGCGGACGAGCGGCGTCATCTGACCACCTAGCGCGAGCGGCCGGCCGAACGCATCGACGAGCCCGCCGTCCTTCAGCGGGTAGGCGACCTCGACCGACTCGTCGTGCAGCATCCGCGCCAGCTTCTCACGAAGGCGGCCGGGCTCCGGCGACGCGGCGACCTCGACGACTAGGCGCGCGACCGCAGCACGGGTGTGGCGCGCGCGCAGCCAGCCCCAGACAACGCCTGCCGCGAGTGCGATCAGCGCGGCAGCCTGGCCGAGCCAGAGGTCGCGTGCGATCGGGGTGTTTCCGAGCGTGCCGCGGTCGAGGCTGCTCATGAAGGTCCAGGCGACGAACCCGAGATAGACAGCCGCGGGAGCGAGCACGGGCCAGAGCAGTCGGCGGAGCGCCGGGCTCGCCCGACCGAACCTGAGTGTGAGCACGACGATGAGCGCGAGCGACCAGGCGAGGCCGGCCTGGACGCCGATCTGGTTCAGCCAGTCGTAGAGGCGAGGCGAGTGCTCGACGAGGAGGAGGTTGCGCGGACACTCCGTGCACACGCCGGCCGCAGGGTCGAAGAGTGCCGGGCCCAGACCAAGCAGCAGGATCGACCCCACATACGCGGCTGCGAGCACGAGCCGGTCGAGCCACGACGTGAGTCGCCGCCCCGGGTAGACGAGCACCGCGTGCGCGACCAGCGGGGGCGCGGCAGCGTAGAGCGCGAGGCCGAGAGCGAATCCGAGCGCGGAGCCGATGCGCGGGTTGTTCCACTCGAGCAAGAACCAGCCGAATGAAGCGGCGACGAGCAGCGGGCCGAAGCTGCTGCCACGGCGGCGCGCCCAGGCCACAAGCCCCACAGTGAGTAGCGCCCAGCCGGCGGCGAGCTCGGCACCAGCGCGCGCCGCCGATTCGCCGGCGAACGAATAGGCGGGTTCGCGACGCGCGATTGTAAGCGAGAGCGCGCCGAATGAGATCCCCGCCATGAAGACGGTGCCGATGCCGACGGTCCGGACGCTCATCGATCAATCCTTGCGGCTACACCAGTCGGCCTCAACCGCGGTTCGATCCCGTGCACGTTCCTCGCGGCATGGTCGACGCGACCGCGTGACCTGCGTCGTCTGCCATGGCCTAGGTGATGCCGAGCGCCTGAGGGACGACGGTGCAGAACAGGCCGCTCACTGCTACAGGATGAGGACCACTCATGCTCACGATCTGTTCGTCGACCCTGTTGCCGAATTGGACGGTATTGAGCGCGACTATTACCCCCGCGTCGACCGCGAGGACCGGGCCGTTCGCGAGCTGGATCTTCACCGGGATTCCTTTCGAGATGAGCTGGTGAATTTCCACGCCGCCCGGTCCCGTTGCGACGATCGTGTCCGTGAACTGCCCCGCGAAGCTGACGATGACCGAAGCATCGCCGTAGCTGAACGTGTAGCTCCCTTGATGCTCCACCTTGAACCCGCCGTCGCGCTCGCTCGCCGTGAAGATCGACTCGAAGAACCCATCCACACTCGTACCCGTGCCGCAAAAGTTCGTTTCGGTGAAGCTCTCGGAGTGGTACCCGTGCTCTGGCTTTGCTCCAAGAGCAAGCGTCGGGGCGACTGCTACGACCGCCGCCAGCCAAATCGATGCGAGAAGGAATTTCATGAGTCTGTCCTTTCTGCCGAGATCGCGCGCAGCGCGACCGCGGGCTACGAATTCGCTCCGACGAACGGCGCCGCGACGTTCCCGGAAGCGTGCGCATCGGAGCACCTGTTGGCTCGTGTCCTCACGTCATTTGCCGAGGCTACGAGCGCTTCTGCGGCGGCGATACAGGGCAGACGATCGTTGCGAGCGAGGGCTGGCCCTGATCTTTGGGCGAGAGAGTAGGGCTCGCCCCGATGTGTTACGCGGGTAACCCGGCCTAGACTCGATTTAGTCGCGCGGGAGGAAGCAGTGTGGACGTACCTGAACGCGGTCGTCGCTGTCGGAGCTGCCGTTGCCCTTACGGCCGTCGCCGCTAGCTGCGCGGGCGCGGGCGACGATCGGGCCGGCGGCAAGCCCGAGCCGACCGCGCTCACCCTGACGATGGCGAACGGCGGCTATCGGCCGGAGGAGCTGCAGCCGTTCGCCGACGAGGTCGCCCGCCTGTCGGGCGGGACGATGCGGATCGAGTTCAGAGACCGCTGGTTGGGTTGGCCGTGGAGCCGCCCCGAGTCGGCGGTCATCCACGACGTCGCGGCAGGGAAGGCTGACCTCGGATGGGTCGGGAGTCGAGCCTGGGACGATGTCGGCGTCTCGGGCTTCAACGCGTTGCACGCGCCGCTCCTCGTCGACAGTTATGCGCTGCAGGGCGAGGTCCTCGAGAGCGGCGTCCCCGGCGAGATGCTCAAGGCCCTCGAGCCACTCCGCCTCGTCGGACTCGGCGTCCTGCCGGGTCCGCTGCGCAAGCTCCTCGGCGTAGAGCGGCGGCTTAGGCAGCCCGCCGACTTTCGCGGCCAGAGGATCGGAATCACCGAGTCTCGCGTCGCACGCGAGACTCTGCGTGCGTTAGGCGCGACGGCGATCGCCCTTCCGGCCGGCGCGCGGATCGGCGGCATCGACGGGATCGAGCGAAGTACCTGACGACGAACATCAACCTCTGGCCGCGGCCGCTCGTCCTCTTCATGAACGAGGCTGCGTTCGCGGCGCTCGAGCCGGTGCAACGGCGCGTGCTGCGCGAAGCCGTTCGGCATGCACTTCGAAAAGCGCTCGCTGCTACTCGATCGCGAGAACGGGATGCGGTGGCGGTGCTGTGCCGGCGCGGCCTGAGCTTCGTAGTCGCAACCCCGGCCGACATCTCGACGCTTCGCGAAGCCCTCGCTCCCGTCTACCGAGAGCTCGAGCGGGACGACCAGACTCGCGCCTTTATCGCACGGATTGCCAAGCTGCGGCAGGCGACGTCCGTCGCTGCCGAGACGCTACCGTCCTGTTCGACCGGTGAGCGATCTGCGTCAGCCGCCATCCCCGACGGCGTCTACACGAACACGACGACCGCAGACGATGCGCGGCGCGCTCGGATCCCGGCCGGCGATCCGTACTACAGGCTCTTGCCGGCGCGGCATCGGCTCGTTCTCAAATCGGGCGATTTCGTGATCCACGACATCTTTCCGAACGGGCAGACCGAAATAGGTGCGTCAGGGACGTACTCGGTCTATCGCGACCGGATCATCTTCCAGACCCGCGAGGACAAGATCCCACTCAGGTGGTCCCTTGAAGGAAACGCGCTGAAGTTCGACGACGGCGGCAAGGGCGGCTACTACGGCGCCGGATTCACCCCGCCGTGGACGAAGACGGGGTAGCCATCGACTCGTACGGCAACCGCGCGACGAGGCGCGTACCCCTGCCACGCGGGCTCTCGACCACGAGCTGACCGCCGAGCGCCTCCACCCGATCCGCGAGACCACGGAGGCCGGAGCCGGCGGACGGATCGGCGCCGCCGACGCCGTCGTCGCTGACCTCGACGGCGAGGAACTCGTTCTCCGCCGTTACGCCGATCGTCGCCTGCGACGCCCGCGCGTGCTTCGCGACGTTCGCGAGCGCCTCCGAGCAGAGGAAGTACCCGGCTGCCTCGGCAGCAGCCGGCAAGCGCTCGGTCGGCGCAACGATCGTGACCGGAACCGACGATCGTTCGGCGAGCTCGCGGAGCGCCGCACCGAGACCGTCGGCGGCGAGCGTCCGCGGATGAATGCCAAGCCCGAGCTCTTCGAGCTCAGCCCGCGCCGCCGCGACCTGCGGCTCGAGCTCCGGATCGATCTCTCCGACGAGCTCCGCGACCCGCAGTAGGCGGTGCTCCGTCCCAGCGCGGAGCTCGCGCCCGAGGCGATCCCGCTGGTCGTCCGCGGCCTCGATGATCCGCCGCCGCGACGCCTCCACCTCCGCGACCCGCTCGCGCACCTCAGCCTGGAGCCGGGCGTTCGACACCGCCAGCCGCGTCGCCGACGCGACCGCGGAGACGAGCGCCGGGTCGTCCAGGAGCGCACGGTCGTGGACGACGACGGCGACCCGCCGCCCGTCCTCGTCGATCGGTGTCAGCGCACGCTGTGCTTCGGCCACCGGCAGGTCGACCGGCCGGCCGGCTTCGTCGGCGTAGCGGTTCTGCTCGGGACGCCAGTAGCCGACGACGAGTGACGCGTCGCCGAGCGTCCGGGCCAGCCGGTCGCGCAGCGTGCCGGACGCTCCGGGCTCTCCGAGCTCCACCACCAGCCCCGTCACCGCCGCCTGCGCCCACCGTCCCCAGAGCAGGTCGGCGAACAGGCCGATCGCGAGGAGGCAGACGACCGCGTCGTACGCCCACAGCAGCGCGCTGTCCGCGTCCATCTCAGCCGCTCGCGTCGCCGCTCCGACGACGAGCACCAGCCCGAACGCCGTCGCTGCGATGAGCGCTGTCAGGCGCGCTCGCCGTTCCGGGCCTCCCGCGGCGACGTAGCGTCTGGTTGCGAGCGCCGTCAGCCCGAGCGCGAATGCGATCGTCGCGTAGTCGTTGCGGGCGATCGGGTAGGCAGCCGCGTAGGCGTACGCCGCAACGATCGCAGCGCGAAACGGCCGCGACGACGCTGTGAGTCTCCCCGTCGGATACGTCAGGATCAGATGAGCCAGTGGCCCTCGGTGCAGATAAACCGCCCACGGAGCGAGCGCGCCGAGGAACCAGGCGAAGCCAGCCGTCACCATGATGAGCCCTGCGGCGCTTCGCGGCCGCACCGACCATGCCGCGAGCCCGAGCCCTAGGAGGACGAACCCCGTGAGCCCGTCGAACGCGACCAGTTCGGGCCGGCCAACCAGGATGGCGGCGATCCCGAACACGAGCGCGGCCGGCCAGAGGACAAGGCTGAGAGTTCGCCCCAAGCCCTCGCGGCCAATGGTGCTCGAGATCGTCCGCGCCACGTCTCGAATCGTCGCACCGCCCGTGGGCCGCCACTGTACAACGAGCTACCGGTCATGGGAAACGCTCGGCGCTCTTGCGCGACGATGACGGTGGCGTGGCGCAAGACCTCGGACGCTTCGCCCGGGATCGCACCTGGCGAGCTCGCCCGCATCGGGAGGCGGCTTCGGTTAGGCGATCGCGGGTTCCGGACGAGGAGATCCTGTTCGGCGGCTCCCGGCTCTATAGGAACGCCATCGTTGGCGTTGCTGACAACGGCAACAGAGTCTGTGCATCACCGGTGCATCACGAGGAGGCCCGTTGGCACCGTTCTGCGAGATCGCGAACCCCGCAGAAACGCTTGGTTAAGCCAATCATGCCGATCCGCCGAAGCATTAAACGAAGAATCCGGCTTAGAGGTCTGCTAAGGGAAGAGCCCCTCATTTGCAGGGGCTTTTCCTATTGCTGAGGCCCGATCTTTCGAGCTCAAGCAGCTTGCGTGCATCACCGATGCATCACGGAGCCCAGAAAGCCGTTTGTAAGCAACTGAGGCACCCGGATTGAGGGGTTCCCGGCGACGGCAGCTCGCGCACAGCGAGCGCGGTGCATCACCGCTGCGGCATCGCGGACAGCGAGCAGCTTGCGGGCCGCGCGCTCCTCGTCGAGCCCGGTCTCCCGGCGGGACTCGTTGACTAGGCCCAGAATCGCTTCGAGCTCACCGCGTAGATCCGGGCTTCGCCACCAGAAGGGTTCAGAGCGGTTGATCTTGCCTCCCAACGGGTTCACCGTTCGATGGCGCGATCGGGCACTTGCTCTCTATGACCTGTCGTCGAGCTGGAAGCGGTAGCGCAGGCCGGAACCCTCGAGGTGGCACAGGTCGCGCCCGCGTTCCGCGAACGGGTTCGGCAGCACGTAGATCGCGCGCCGAACAGGATCCAGGGCGAACGGGATGTAGAGGATTCGGTAGCGATCAGTGCGGGCGTGTTGTCGGGCTGTAAGCACTTCATTCACGCAGCTCGATCTGGGTGTCATCGCCGGCGGTGTATACCAGGAGGTGTGCCGCTCGGGGCGCTCCTGGTCAGGCATGCCAGCTCCGCTTCGCGCCGTCGCCGTCCTCACGGACCGGTCGCGACCACCCTGACCGTGCCATTCTCCGTCACCGTTGCCACGTCCGGCCTGAGTTCATCGGGCGAGGGTGAATGATCGGGTCGGGGTAAAGGCGTTACGTTTCGCCGCGATGGCCGCCCGGGATGCAGCCTGTCACTGCGGGCAACTTCGTCTCGAAGTCGAGGGCGATCCGTTCGCGGTCTCGATCTGCAACTGCCGTGCCTGCCAGCGCCGGACCGGAAGCGCCTTCGGGATCCAGGCGGAGTTCAAGGCCGATCAAGTGCAGGTCAGCGGACGCTTCAGCGACTACGCGCGCGTCTCCGACGAGGCGGACCGAAAGGAGCACGTCTTCCACTTCTGCCCCGACTGCGGCTCGCAGGTCTTCTACACGGAGCCGAAGGAGCCGGATCTCGTCGTCGTCTCCGTAGGGTCGTTCGCCGACCCGTCGTTCCCGCCTCCGACGGAGTCGAGCTACGACTCGTGGCGGCACCCGTGGGTGGGGCTCCCTGACTCGATCCAGCGTCCCGGCCCCGACGTATGGGACTCCGTGCGACCTCTCTACGACGCCGGGAGGTACGCCGAAGCCGCGGACAAGGGCCGCGAGTTGATCGAGGACCACCCCGACGACGGACAGCTCTACTACAACACGGCCTGCTGCGAGAGCCTGGCGGGCGAGCCCGCCCACGCCGCCGAGCACCTCCGCCGGGCAATCGAGATGTGGGAGGGCTGTCGCGAGATGGCAAGGGGGGACTCCGACTTCGACCCGATTCGCGACGAGCCCGCTTTCCAGGATCTGCTCAGCCGTTAGTCTGAGTGGCGGGAGCGCCAGCTCCGCGAGGCGAAGGAGCGCGAGCGCCGCCACCGTGCGGTCGATCTCGAAGGCGTCCGGGCCGCTCGCAGGGAGGCGACGGCGAGGATGCGGGCTCGGCAGCGGGCGAGAGGCCGGACCTTCCACGAGCTCCTCGAAGCGACGGACGCGACCCCGAGCTCCTCGCTTACGTCCTCCGCGACGAGCGCCGGCGCGGGAGGATCGAGTACCACTCGACGAGCCGCCGCTATGCCTTCAACGGCGGCATCCCCGAGGACGTGAAGGCGGCGCTCCGGGGTCGCGGGCGCTCCTCGGCGAGTAGTAGCTCTCGGCCACCGCCCGCGATTCTGCCCCTGATCGGCCCGAATTTCGAGGTGCCAGGAAACGCTGCCGCTCGGATCCGCGACGTCGCATCTGACGGCGTCGACGTGATCGTCGAGGTCGCCGCGGGTGCGAGCGCCGAGCTCGACCAGGCCGTCCTCCGCCCGCGTGGCACGATCTCGATTTACGCGAACGACGGCGGCGCGCCGTTCAACCTGGACGTGCGGCGCAACATGGGCCTCAACTCCCGCTATCAGTTCGTCCTTCTCTACACGGTCGGCTGGGACCGAATCACCGCGGCCGCCGCAGACCTCAACCACGCAATCGAAGACGGCGCCTTCCGGGTCGGCGAAGAAGCTGGGCTACCGCTTCACCGCTTCAACCTCGAAGACGCGCCCGCCGCACACGCTGCCGTCGAGCGCGCCGCCGACAAGCTCCCCGGACTTGGTCACCGTTTCGAGGAAGACGTCGGCGTCGCTGAAGGCGTCGCGCTCGACTTGCGACAGCGCTTCCCAGTCGGCGGGGTTGTGGTGAATCAGCGCGATGTACTTCACGCGTCGCTCCTTTCCATCGTTTGGTTGCTCTCAGAAGTGGGTCGAAGCGGGCGATGCGTTCTCGACATCGCGCGAAAAATCATCCGCATGTGTCGAGACCGGGGACGCGGCTCCGACTCCTCTACAGACCCACCCGACAGAGGAGGCACGGAGCACATGATCTCCATCTGGGATCACGACATCGCTCGTCAGCGACAGCAGGAGCTGCTCGCCGCCGCCGAGCGCCACCGACTCGCGCGAATCGCGCACGACCAGAATGCGCAAGCCCGGACCGGTTACTGCAAGACCGCCTATGCAGCGCTTCTCGCGCGTGTACCGGGGGGCAGGAGCACACCGGGAGAAGGCGGCGAATGCGCGCCGTCGCTACCTAGAGGAGGAATGTGAATGCTTGCAACCAGCTACACGCTGAGCGAAACGACCTCGCTGCCGTTCACCGAGGCGGTAGAGCGGGTGCGCAGCGAACTCCAGGCCGAGGGCTTCGGTGTTCTCTGCGCGATCGACGTGCAGGCAACGCTGAAGGAGAAGCTCGGCATCGACGGCGAGCCGTACACGATCCTCGGTGCCTGCAACCCGCCGCTTGCACACGCAGCGCTCGAAGCCGAACCAGAGCTGGGCGCGCTGCTTCCCTGCAACGTGATCGTCTACCGGCGCGACGGCAACACGCACGTCTCGGCAATCGACGCCGAACGGATGCTCTCGTTGGTCGGTAATGAGCAGCTCGCCCCGATCGCCGCCGATGTCAGGCAGCGACTCGCCGTCGTCGTCGCGCGCGGAAGCGGCGCGAACGGAGGGCCGTGATGGCCGCCACCGATCCCAGACAGCCCGCCGTGCGGGCGCAAAACGCTCGACACCTCGTCCTGATCCGCCCGGATCGGCGACGATTCGTCTGATGCGGTGCGCATTGCGGGAGCTGAGGGACGAGGATCTCGCCGTGCTGTTCGAGCAGTGGGCCGATCCCGTTGCCGCGCACATGGCTGCCTTCACGCGGCCCGATCACATGGACCGGGACGCATTCGAGCGCCGCTGGACGAGGCTGAGAGCCGACGAGACCGTGATTAACCGTGTCATCGTCGTCGACGGCGAAGTGGCCGGAACGATTGGGTCGTGGGGCGATCCCGGCGAGCGCGAGGTCACGTACTGGATCGGCCGCTCACACTGGGGCAAAGGGATCGCGACCTGCACCCTCAACGCTTTCTTGACTGTCGATCCGTCGCGGCCGCTCCACGCACGGGTTGCCTACGACAATGTCGCGTCGCGCCGCGTCCTCGAGAAGTGCGGCTTTCGCGTCGTCGCCACTGAACGAGGCTTCGCTGACGCACGTTCGGGCGGAAATCGAGGAATTCGTGCTGCGTCTTGAGGAGTCCGGTTCCGCTTGAGGTGACGCAGCATCCGCGCTGGAGTAGGCGGAGCTGCTCGACCGTTTCGTCGAACAACATGCTCGCCAATCCCGACCTCGGAAAACGGCCATCTCGCATGCTGATTCGATGTCGAGAACCTTCGACCGGCTCCGCTCACAAGCTGAAGGCCACGACAGGAGTGGTCAACGACCCCAGGAGGCGCCTCATGCCCAAGTACCTGCTCCTCAAGCACTATCGCGGCGGCCCGGAGCCGTACCGTCCCGTGCCGCCGATGGACGAGTGGGCCCCGGAGGACGTGGAGGCACACATGGCCTTCCAGCGGCACGTCGGCGACCTTCTCCGGGAGAATGGCGAGTACGTCGACGCGCAGGCGCTCACACCCGCGCGCACGTGGGTGCGCTACGGCGGCCCCGACGCCGCGCCGGTCAGCACCGACGGTCCGCTGCCCGAGACCAGCGACCTCGTGGCGGGCTGGTACATGATCGACGTCGAGTCGCACGAGCGCGCGCTCGAGCTCGCGGCCTACGTCTCCTCCGAGCCCGGCCCGGGCGGGGAGCCGCTCTACGAGTGGATCGACGTCCGCGAGATCATGTCCGGGGCGCCGGTGGAGGACTGACCCGGCGTGACCGACGAGTCGACGCGACAGCTGGACGAGGGCGCGCTGCGCGCCCTCGTCCCGCGGGTGCTCGCGGGCCTGGTCCGGCGGGGCGAGGATTTCGACGCCGCCGAGGACGCGCTGCAGGAGGCGCTGCTGGAGGCGCTGCGGGCGTGGCCCGAGCACCCGCCGCGCGACCCGCAGGCGTGGCTGGCGACGGTCGCGACCCGGCGGCTGGTCGACGTCCGCCGCAGCGACGCCGCCCGCCGCGGACGCGAGGAGAGGCTGCTCGAACAGCGGGAGCCTGAGCCGGCCAATACAGAGCCGGGAGACGACACCTTGTTTCTGCTCTTCTGCTGCTGTCATCCCGATCTCTCGCCCGCCTCCCAGGTGGCGCTAACACTCCGCGCGGTCGGCGGCCTGACCACGCCGGAGATCGCGGACGCCTTCTACGTTCCGGAGGCGACGATGGCGCAGCGAATCAGCCGGGCCAAGCGCGCCCTACGGGGACGCCGCCTGAACCAGCCCGGTGACCTCGCCGTCGTGCTGCGTGTGCTCTACCTCGTCTACACGGCCGGCCACGCGGGCCGGGTCGACCTGGCCGCCGAGGCGATCCGGCTTGCTCGCCAGCTCGCCCTCGCCATCGAGGAACCGGAGGCGCGCGGGCTGCTCGCGCTGATGCTCCTCAACCACGCCCGGCTGCCGGCGCGATTCGACGCCGAAGGCCGCATCGTCACCCTCGACCGCCAGGACAGGAGCCTCTGGGACAACCGCGAGATCGCCGAGGGTGTCCGCGTCCTGCAGTCGGCACTGGCGCTGAAGCGTCGTGGCCGCTACCAATTCGAGGCCGCAATCGCCGCCCTGCACGACGACGCGGTCAACTATTCGGAGACCGACTGGCAGCAGATCCTCGCCTGGTACGACGACCTCGTCGCCCTCAGCGACGACCCCGTGCGTCAGGATCCCGCCTCGGTGCTCGGCCGCGCGGTCGCGGTCGGCCACGTGCTCGGCTCCGCCGCGGGGTTGCGCGAGACAGACCGACTGCGCGAGGTGCTCGGGAACCGCCACCGGTGGCACGCCGTCCGCGGTTACTTGCACGAACTGGGCGGCGACCTACTGGCCGCCGGCGCAGCGTACGCCGAGGCTGCCCGCCGAGCGACGAACGTCGCCGAGCGCGACCACCTTGTCCGTCAGGCCGCCCGCGCGCGGGCGGCCGAGCTA
>WNFU01013390.1_pt1 | contig 12717 bp, 11 predicted proteins | sample 5400121 | NCBI WGS metagenome assembly WNFU01 (sample SAMN13153360, study PRJNA577476) | soil metagenome | isolation source: 100 cm soil or saprolite under grassland replicate 1 | place: USA:California | collected 2016-06-15 | reverse complement strand
CGCCGACCTGGTTAGGAAACCGGCCGAGAGCGAGTATCCAGTCTCCACGAGACCTCCGCTTCAGCGCGTCGTGGCGGCGCCTTCGACCGTCTCCACGATCGCCGATACAACCCGCTGCGCCGCTCGACCGTCGATCTCGCCGACGACCTTATGCACGATCCGGCGGCGTTCTGCGCGTAGCTCCGCCGGGCTCGAGAGCGTTCTATCGATCGCGAGCACGAGCTCCTGGAAGTCGGCAGCACGGTAGAACGCGTCCGATTCGATCAGCTTCCGGTAGTGCTCCCCCGCCAGGTTCAGGTCTGCCCAGCGCCGCCCCATGGGAGCCCCCTCGTCGAACGTGACGCAGACCGAGGGCCGGTCGTTGACCAACGCCTCGAGCAGAATCGTCCCGCCGTTGGCGACCACGCAGTCCACGTGCTGGAGCAGAGTCGCCAGATCCTCGAGATCGGTGAGGTTCGCCTTCTGCACTGCCACCCCGGGCTGCCCGAGCGCGGACGCGAACCGCTCGTCCACCTGCCTATCGTAGGGATGAGGGCGCAGCAGGAGCGAGAAGCGCTCGCGAGCACCCGTCTGCTGCCACCAGGCGACGAGTCGTCTGACCAGGTTTCCTTCGTACGGAGCGTTGTTCGGCGCGTTGCCGGCGAAGAGGACAACCGGCCTGTCGGCCTCGAGCCCGAGGCCGCGGAGCAGCTCTTCGTAGACCCTTCGCGGGCGTGACCGATGGTAAATATCGGTCTGAGGCCAGCCGGTGACACTGACGCGTCCGGGATCGATGCCGTGGTAACGCTGAAGATCCACCCGCATCGTCTCGTTCTGGACGATGTACCGATCGAGAAGAGGTGAGACGAGACCCTTCCCCACCGGGTGGTCCCAGCTGGCGATGTAGCCGGCCACCGGTAGGCGGAGCCGTCTCGCTGCGGTGAGGAACGGCAGCGAGGCGTGCGCCTGCGGATTGGTGACGATGACCGCCCCGCACTCTCTCCGCATTCGCTCGAACAGGACCGCAGGCACGTATCGCCGTGTCGAAAAGTGCCAGCGGGCCATCAGAGGCTCGAGCATCCGCCAGCGCGGGAGCGGCCCAACCCGGTCGCTGTCGAGGAACGGGAAGGGGTGTCCCGAAGCCCAGCGGCCGCTGTGGAATCCGTTTCGAAGGCTGTGCCGGACGGCGAGGGGATAGAAGCCGATGCGCTTGTCGAGCTCGAGGTCGAGCCGCCGCATCACCCGCTCGCCGAAGGGGACGCCTATCGGCATCAGCTGCTCCTGCTCGAGCAGAGGTATCCCGTCCAGCCGCTCGCGCCACGGCTCGACGTGCTTGTGGTGCAGGACGAAGACGGCCGAGAGCTGGTCGGGAAAGGCTCGCTGAAGCTCGTCCACGATCCCGCAATCGAAGAAGATTCGGTTCGCGAGCAGATCGGCGAAGACGAGCCACACAGGGCCAGCTCGCTGGGTACCCTCGGAGCACACTGAGCTGGACGCCTCCGTACGGATGCAAGTCGAGCCGCCAACCTTCATCGGGTTGACCAGCGTACTCGATGGATCTGCGGGCAGGTGGGCGCTGGCCCGTTGTGAAGAATCAGGATCCCGAACGCCCCGGCTCAGGGCCAAATCTGAGCCAGAGGTAGCGCGCGGCGCCCCAGAGCTCGCGCACAACTGGCCGGAAATCGTCGCGACGCTTGAAGCGAGCGAGCGTGAGCCGAAGCCAGCCCGCAAGATACGTTCTGCGCATCCGTGGGTCGAGAGCGGATTTTGCGAAGAACGCTCCGCGCCCGATGTCGTAGGCTCGGCGTGTCCACTCAGCGTCAGGGCCGGGTCCGCGCCCGTGGTGATGGCGGACCACAAGGGCCGGATCGTAGCGTCCGCGCCAGCCGGCCGCTGACGCGCGCGCGACGGCATCGACATCCTCTCCAGCGAAGCCAGCCGTGTCGTATCCGAACGCGACATCGAATCCGCCGATGGTCTCTAGCACCTCTCGCCGGAAGGCGAGGTTTGCGCTGATCAGGCAGCCTGGCGTGACGAATCCGCCCGGCTGGATCTCCACGGTCTCCTGCCCGGCGACGACGGCGACGGAGGCATCGTTCGGATCGTGGAGGATCACGGAGCCGCCGAGGAACCCGAGGCCCGGGTCTTCCTCGAACCAGTCGAGGATGCCATCGACGAGATTGGGCGCCGGGTAGCAGTCGTCGTCAGTGAAGGCGATGATCGCCCCTGCAGCTAAACGCCACCCCGAGTTCCGTGCGCGTGCCACCCCGGGCACGGGTTCCGCAATGGTTCGGATGGCGACCGGGTATGCGGCTAGGTCGTGCACTACACGCGTGCTGTCGATGGGGGCGTTGTCGACCACTACGACTTCCCACGGCCGTGAGCTGCGGATCTCGGCCACTGCGTCCAGGCAACCACTCAACGCATCTGCGCGGTTGCGCGTGCAGATGACGAGCGACAAGGCGAGGTTCACGTCTTCTCGGATCCAGAGCGGTAGGGCTCGCGGGCGATCTGCGTCAGCCTCGCCTCCCCGCGGGCGACCAGTTCCTCGGCCCTCGCCCAGTCGTCGCGGTCGTCAACATTGAAGCCCTCGAGACCCTGGGTGAGGAAGGGAGCCACCACGCGACCCTCGCGCGTCCCGGTTTCGGAGACGACCCGGGTCCAGACGATTTCGAGCGCCGAGTTCTGGACGTAGACCTTCGGCAGGGCCTGGTACTGCCCGGCGTGCCAGGCCGAGTCGAGGTGCGATTGCGCGAGCAGCGGGCGCATCGTGCGGCCGTCCTCGTCCAGCATCCACATCTTGCCCGGGTGTTGTTTGACGAGCTCCACCGCGCGGATGGAATCCGCCTCGGGGGTGGCGAGCAGCTGCGCCAGCCCCCGTCTGACTACGTCAGGGCCCCGGAACGGGTTGGTGGCCCGGATCAGCGCGAACAGGTCATAGCGCTCGGGCAGCATCTCGAGCGTGTAGCGGAGCCATTCGACGTCGGGCGAGGTGGCGGTCGCGTACTCGGGCGGGCGCAGGAACGGCACCTCTGCGCCGTACCAGCGCGCGATGTGTGCAATCTCCTCCGAATCGGTCGAGCAGACGACCCGCTCGGCAACTCCGGACTCGAGCGCGGTCGTGATCGCGTAGGCGAGCAAAGGGTGGCCGGCGAGCGGGCGGACGTTCTTCCGCGACACGCGCTCCGATCCCGCGCGGGCGGGGACCAGCGCGATCAGGCTCGGCATGCCTCGAGCAGCTCCTCGAGCGTGGGCGTGGAGACGCCGAGCCGTCGGCCTGCCCGAACGACGGCGCCCACGATCGCGTCGAGCTCCGATGGACGGCCGGCGACAACGTCGCGCGCAGTGGAGGTGGTGAGATCCGGGGCCATCTCGCCGATGATCGCCCACTGGTCGGTCGGAGACGTGGGCACGCCGTTGGCGCTCGCCACCGCGCACGCCTCCTCGAGCGCGGCCGCCAACCGCGGGTCGGAGCGGAGCTCGCCCACGGTCCGCTGCGTGGCGGCGGTCAGAGCCGCTAGCGGCGCGAGCCGGGCGAGCTTCTCCCAGAGGACGCGCTGCTCGGACTCGTCGACCCGCACCTCGAATCCCGTGCCTGCCAACAGCTCGGCCGCCGGCGCGAGCGCCGCCTCTCGCGACGCGATGGTCACGACGCCCGAGGGCGTGGTCTGGACGATCCTCCCGCTCCCGTCGCGGTAGGCCTCGAACTGCGAGATGCTGCCCGCAGCCACGCACGGCCCGAGAGCAGCCCGGATCGCCCCGAGGTGCTCGAGGCCGTTGAGGAGCGGCAAGGCGATCGTGGGCGCGTGCCCAATGCGTCCGAGCGCCTCTTCGAGGACAGGCGCCTTCACGGTCACGAGCAGCAGCTCGACCGGCTCTTCGAGGCGCTCGACGGCCTCCGGGCGTGCACGCAGCCTCTGCCCCTCCCAGACGAGCTCGAGCCCGTCCCGCGCGATCACCTCCACCGATGCAGGCCTCGCCACGCAGACGACCCCATGGCCGGCGAGCGCAAGCCGCACGGCCAGCGCTCCGCCCACCGCCCCAGGGCCCAGGACCCCAACCATCCTCATACCCGGGACGGGTCGGCGATGAGGTTGGCGTACTTCCAGTCCGAGTACACGTCGAGGGCCTCGACGCCGGCCTCGCGCCAGCCGGTCCCGGACTGCTTGACCCCGCCGAAGCCCATGTGCGGCTCGGAGCCGCGCGTGCCGCCGTTGACCACCACCCCCGCCTGCACCTTCTCCGCGAAGCGCATGGCCCTGTGCAGGCTCTGCGTGTGCACCGACGCCGTCAGGCCGTAGGGTGAGTCGTTGACGATCGAGAGCGCGTGCTCGAAGTCGCCCGGAAAGAGAATGGTCACCGGTCCGAACAGCTCCGTGCGCGAGAGCTCGGTCTCGGGGTCAACGCCCTCGAGGACGGTCGGGGCCAGCCACAGCCCGGTCGCTCGAGCCGCTCACCGCCGCAGAGGACGACGGCGCCGTCGAGTGCGCCGAGGATTCGCTCCAGCGCGCCCTCGCTGATGAGTGGCCGCGCATCCTCGTAGCTTCGCGCTGCCTCCACGAACCGGTCGCGGAACTCCTCGTCGACGGCGTCGAAGACGACGATCCGGCTCGCCGACGCGCAGCGCTGGCCGGCATTCGAGAAGGCCGACGCGACCGCCCAGCGCACCGAGTTCTCGAGGTCGGCGTCGTCGCAGACGACGCGCGCGTTCTTGCCGCCCAGCTCGAGGCAGACCTTGGCCAGGCGGCGCCCCGCCATCTCGGCGATCCAGCGCCCGGTCGCGGCCGAGCCGGTGAAGCTGACGAGGTCGACGCCCGGATGCTCGACGAGCGCCGCCCCGGCCTCCGAGCCCAGTCGCTGCACGACGTTCAGCACGCCCGAGGGCAGCCCGGCGTCGGCGCAGACACCGGCAAACAGGTGAGCGGAAAGCGGCGCCTCCTCCGACGGCTTGAGCACCGCGGCGTTCCCGCAGAAGATTACGGGGAAGACCTTCCAGGCCACATTGGGGAGTGGGGTGTCGAAGGAGACGATCAGACCCGCGATGCCGACCGGCTGGCGAACGGCCATCACCGTCCGGTGTGCCATGCTCGCGGTCGTGGTCCGCCCGTAGTACCGGCGGCCCTCGCCGGACACGAAGAGGCCCATCTCGATCGCCGCGTCCGTTTCGCCGCTTGCGAGCTCTAGCAGCTTGCCCGTCTCCTCCACCACGGCCTCCGACAGCTCCTGCCGCGACTCGCGCAGGAGAAGTGCGATCTCGCGCACGAGCTCGCCACGGGCGACCGCCCTCCGCTCCGCCCACTCCGGCTGCGCCCGGCGAGCCGCCTCGACCGCGGCGGCCACATCGTCGGCCCCGGAGCGCGCCACGCGGCACAGCGGCGTTTCGTCCGTCGGCCGCAGCTTGCCCAGCCACTTGCCGGTCCCGGGCGAGGTGACCTGCTCATCGATGAGGTTGGCGACGGTATCTGGGAACATGAACGCGGATCGCCGCGAGAATATCCCCAGCAATGCACCCGGAGCCGACTAACAGATGATGGGTCGCGCGAAGCCTCGCAACTCGCGCCATCGTGGGAGCTGTCGGCGTCGATGACACCCCGCAGCATCACTGTCGTCGCGAGCGAGGTGCTCGGGAGGCCGGGTACAGGCGGCGCGGGCACGGCCGATTCTCTGCTAGCCGTCGGACTCGCACGTAGCGGCCACCGAGTGAACCTCGTGGTCGCAAGCGGAAGGGAGATCGGCGAACTGAGCCCTGACTGGGCGAGAATCTACGCTTCTGCCGATGTCGAGGTTCGCAAGCTCCACCGCCAGCCTCGAGTCGCGCCCACGTACCTCGCCCCGGCGTTCGAGATCTTTCGCGCTCTCTGTGACCGACCGTCCGATGTCGTAATCGTCAACGACTGGCGAGGCCTCGGCTACTTTGCCATGCGGGCCCGACAGCTCGGACGGGCCCTCACCGAGACGGCATTTATCGTTCACTGCCACGGTCCGGCGAGGTGGCTGGCGGAGTCGGCGCGGAAGGTGCCCGACACACTCGGGCGCTTCGGCGAGGAGGTGGCTGAGCGGGCATCGGTCGAGTTGGCGGACGCGGTCGTCAGCCCCAGCGAGTGGCTGCTCCACTGGATGCGCGACCGCGGCTGGCCTGTGCCGGCGAGCGCTCGAGTCATCCAATATGTGACGGAGTCGGCCGTCCTGGGGGAGTCGCCGCTACCTGTGCCGACTGGATCTGCCGTCCGCCGGGTTGTCCTCTTCGGACCTCTCCGGGAGGGGAAGGGCATTCGCATCTTCCTCCAGAGCATCAATGCACTCGAGCCAGAGCTCCTCGACGGCATCGACTTGGTCTTCCTGGGCCCGGAGAGTGCGCGCTGGACCGGCGATACGATCCACAGATCCCTCTCGCCCTGGGTGAGGGAGCGTGTTGCGGCGGTCTGCCTGGAGACGGACCTCACGCGGACGGCTGCGCTCCAGGAGCTGCGGCGCCCTGGCACGCTCGCCGTGATGCCATCGTTACTCGACAACTCGCCGAACACGGTCCTGGAATGCCTTGAGTACGGGATTCCCTTCCTTGCAGCATGGACAGGCGGCATCCCCGAGCTCATCGCGGCTTCCGACAGGCAGCGAGTGCTTTTCAAGCCTACGGTTGACGGACTCGCTACGGCGCTACGACATGCATTGAAGAGCCCGGCCGGCATCGCTCGGGCGCATCCTGCGAGGGAGCTGCGCGAATCGCTCGAGGACTGGTGCGAGCTCGTTCAGATGGTCGCTCCTCGCCGGCCCAGCGCTGCCCGGACCACAACTCGCGTCACGCTCGTAGCGACGGGCGAGGCGAGCGCCCGCCGCGCCGAGCGCTTGGCCGGACGAACGCGGGCAGCGGAGGTGGAGGTCGTACCTGCCGAGTCGCGGCAAGAAGGCCTCACACGCGCGACCAGCGACTGGATCGTCTTCCTCGACGACGAGGACACGCCCGACGATGAGATGCTCGATGTACTCGTCGCTGCGCAGGCCGCCTCGGCTGCCGATGCGGTCACCGCCGCTGTCCGGTCCGCCGAGGATCCCGACGGCTTGCATCTGTTTCTCGGCGACCCGGGCTCGCTTGGTCTCGTGGAGAACCAATACGGCGTCGTCGGCCTGATCCGCCGAGCGCTGCTCGACGCCCAATCGCCGCCCGAGGGCGCGGTCGATCCCGACTGGCTGCTCCTGGCCCGACTTGCGCTCGCAGGAGCGCGAATCGTCTCGGTTCCCGAAGCGCTCTCCACTCACACCGGAAGGCCCGGGCAAATCGGGGACTTGCCCGGCGAGGGCTTAGCTGTTCTGGTCGCTTTCGAGGATGCCCCTGCCGGAGATCTGGTCGGCCTACCCCAGCTCGCAGCGACGCTGGCCGCCTCGTTTGCGCGCCTCCAGAATTCGAAACCTGGTTCCGTAGTCTCGAAGGAGCGCCTGGTCAAGCGCTCCCTCAGCGTCCTCCGCGCCGAGGGCATCGCCGGCCTCTCCCGCCGCGCCAAGAGGCAATTTGTCGATGGCTAGCCGATCCAACGTAGGCTGATGAGCCGGCCGGCTGTTGTCGTGGCGAGGGAGAGCGAGCGTTCCGACATGGGCGTCTTTGTCCTCGGGATGCACAGAAGCGGCACGTCGGCCGCGACGCGCCTCATTAACCTCCTGGGCCTTCAAGCTCCTGGCGAAAAGGAGCTCGTCCCACCCTCAGACAAGAATCCAAGAGGCTATTGGGAGAGCATGTCGCTCGTCGCATTCACGACACGCATTCTGACGGCGGTCGGCTGCGACATGAGATGTCCAATCATCCTGGCGCCCGGCTGGGAGAACGACCCCCGGCTTGACGGCCTCCGTCAGGAGGCCGACGGGGTCGTCCGCCGAGTCTTTCCGACGCCGCCGTGGGTCTGGAAGGATCCGCGCAACTGCCTTGCGTTTGCGTTCTGGCGCAGCACTCTGAACGTTCAGCCCGTCGTGGTGTTGATCAATCGCAATCCGCTGGAGATCGCTGCTTCAGCGCTTCGGGCACGGGGTGACACGGGAAAGATCTACACCTTGGCGCTCTGGGAGCGGTACCTGCGTCAGGCGCTGGAGCAAATCGCCGGGTTACCCGTGCTGGTCACGAGCTATGACCAGCTGCTCGCTGGCCCCGTCGCATGGTCTGGGCGAGCAGGCGAGTTCCTCGCCCGCTCGGGCGTGAACGTGCGAGGCTCCAGTGACAAAGATGTGCTGGCCTTCGTCGACATCCGGCTGAAGCACGGCCGATTCACGCGTTCCGAATTCCTCCAAGACGGAGATGCGTCTGACGCCCAGCACGCGTTGTTCCTCGCGCTGGAAGACCTGGAGGGAACTCACGAGCAGTTCGTTCCCCCGGTTCTGCCCGCCGAGACTCCCACCACCGAGACTGCTCTGGCCGAGAGGAGACGCGCCCTTCAGATCAAGCGCGATCTCGATCGCCTGCAGGACCTCGAGCTGCGAGCCCGGCGATTACGAAAGGCCCCCCTGTGAGCTTGTTGGAAGCGAGCCGCGCTTACCAAGCCGACCAACCTCCGTCCACTACGAGGTTTGCACCCGTCACGTACGAGGACGCGTCGGAGGCCAGGAAGACCAGCGCGCCCAGAGCCTCCCCGGCCTCGAGCATCCGCCCCATCGGCACCCGGGCGCTATACGCCTCGAGGAACTCCGCCGGCTGCTCGTTCCAGACGCCGGCCAGCGTCAGCGTGTTCACGCGCACGCCCGCCTTGGCCCAGTACGTGGCGAGATAACGCGTTAGGTTGAGGATCGCCGACTTCGAAACCGAGTAGGCGACTGGCTTGACGAACTCCTCACCGCCGCGCCGGCGAAACTCGTACAGATCCTGGATCGGCGAGAGCAGGCCGTAGATCGACGAGATGTTGATGATCGAGCCGCGTCCTTCCCGCGCCATCTCCGCGCCGACGACCTGGCAGCACAGGAACGCGCCCTTGACGTTGACGTCCATCACCCGGTCGAACGACGCCTCCGGGTAGGCTTCGAAGGGACCGACGTCCTCGGCAGGCGCATCGGGCGGAGAGTCGAGCCCCGCGTTGTTCACGAGTAGATGCGGCGCCCCCCAGTCCGCCTCGACCGCCCTTTCGGCCTCCTCGATTGAACCCCGATCGGTCACATCGACGCGGTACGTCCGCACCCCGTCCGGCGTCTCCCCACCCGCGACATCGAAGACGGCGACGCGCACGCCGCGCTCAGCGAGCCCGGCGGCGTACACCGTACCGAGCTGACCCATGCCCCCCGTGACGACGGCGACGCGGCCCGACAGATCGAAGAGCGGGTCCGCGCTCACCCCCCCGCCTCGCTCACCAGATCAGTGTGGCCCTCGAGGTCCACTCAGGAGGCGCGAGTGGGCTGCGTGTGCGCCGGCTCTCCAGCCGGCTCGAAGTCTTCGAGCACGATCGTCTCCTCTAGACGAAGCGGGTGGCGCAGCCTCCGACCCACCAGGCCGTCGAGCTCGTAGGGCCGCAGCCCTCCGTCGGCGGGCGACTTCATCGCCACGTCCGCTTCCGTCAGCACGTGTCCCGCCTCGAGATCTCTGGAGGCGACGAGCTTCTTCCCCATCTTGACGAGGGCGGGTTGCTCGCAGTCCAGCGGACGCTTGACGCCGTCCCCGAGCGCCGCGGGCACGCGGTGCAGGTCGCGAGCGAGTCGCCGCATCCCCTCGGGCATGAGCGAGAAGGAATGGTCCGTGCCCTTCCAGGCGTGATTGAGCGTGAAGTGCTTCTCGATCACGCGGGCGCCGAGCATGAAGGCGGCGACCGCCATCGCGATCCCGTTCTGGTGGTCGGACAGTCCGATCACCAGGTCGGGGAAGCGCTCGCGCAACGCGGTGATCACGTTCAGGTGCAGGTCCTCCACTTCGGCCGGATAGGACGCCGTGCACTGAAGGACGCACACCTGCGAGTTGAGCGGCAGCACCGTGTCGACGGCGCGCTCGATGTCCTCGATCGTGGCACCGCCGGTCGACAGGATGAGCGGCTTGCCGAAGCTCGCCACGTGCTCGAGCAGCGGCGTCGAATGCAGATCGCCCGACGCGAACTTGAACGCGGCTATGTCGAGCTCTGCGAGAAAGTCGGCGCTCGGCAGATCGAAGGCCGCTGCGACGAAATCGACGCCCAGCTCCTCTGCGTGGCGCTTCAGCTCTACCCACTCGTGGTGTCCGAGCTCGAGCGCCTCACGGTGGAGGCCGTACGTCGGCCCGAAGCTGTTCTCCGAGTCGTAGGAAGAGCCGTAGAACTGACGTGTGTACAGCGTGCGGTTGTCGCGTTTCTGGAACTTGACCGCATCGACGCCACATTCCTTGGCCGCCCGGATCAGCTCGAGCGCTCTCTCGAGAGAGCCTTGGTGGTTGTTCCCGATCTCGGCGATGACGTAGCAATCGGTGTCGTCGGCGATCCGTCTGCTGTCGATGTGGAGCTCGCGCATGGCGTTCGGAGACCCTAGCGAGAGAGAACGCTCTCGTACACCTCGAGCGTAGCGTTGGTCGCCGCTTCCCAGGAGAAGCGCTCGCGCACGCGCTCCCGTGCAGCCGTACCAAGACGCCGCCGAAGCTCCGCATCCGCCAGCAGACGCTCCACCGCCTTCCGGAACGCTCCCGCGTCGTGGGGCGGGACGAGCAGCCCCGTCACGCCATCCTCGACGGCATCGAGCAGGCCACCGACGGCCGAGGCGACGACCGGCCGACCGTGGGCCATTGCCTCCCGAGCTGCGACGCCGTACCCCTCCCGGCGCGACGGGCAGCAGACGACCGCCGCCCGCTCGTAGTACGAGCCAAGTGCGGACGGCGGTACGAACCCGACGGCGTCCGGAACCAGGGAGCGAAGCGGGCCGTCCCCGACGACGACCCGCGGGAGACCGGCCGTCGCCTCCACCAGCTCGTGGATCCCCTTCTCTTCCGAGAGCCGACCCACGAAGAGGACGTGCGGAGGATCGAGCGGGGGTCCGACCTGCGCCGGAACCTCGATGCCACTCGGGATCACGCGCACGTCCGCCCCTCCCAGCGCCCGCGCTGCCTCCGCGAGCGCTCGTGACGGCGCGATCACGACGCGCGCATGCCCCAGCACCCGACGGAAGAGTCGCGGTGCCCGACGCCCGAGCTCCACATCTGTCCCCCATACTTGGACGACAAAGGGCTTTCCTGCCGTCACCGCGGCCAATGCCGAAGGGAGCCAGTGGGCGTGGACGAGGTCGGCCCGGCGTGCAGCACCCCGCACCGCCTTCGCATACGAGGCGAGGAAGGCCGGCAGGAGCAGCGCCTTCGCCGGTCTCGCCTTCAGGTTGGCGACGATGCCGTCGCCGTAGGCGACGCCGAAATGGCGGAAGCTCGCCGGTGAGACGACATCGACCTCGACGCCGGCCCCGCGCAGGTGCTCGACGGCATCGCGGACGAATGCTCCCGCCACATCGGACTCGTCTCGTGGGTACGACGTGGTCACGACGGCGACTCGCATGCGCTCGGCGCCCCGTCGTCCGCTATCCGGAGGTCCGGCCCGACGCGGCCCCAATGCGCTGAGGCCCCGCGCGGCTGCGGCCGAAGACGATCGGCAACGCCAGGGCGAGCGCGACGAAGACGAAGAAGTAGTAGAAGGTCATCGTCAGGTAGAACGCATTGGCGACGATCGTCCCGGCGAGGGCGGCGGTCATGCCCCAGGCAACGGGCCGAACGCGCGCCGAGACCGGATCCCCTGCCGCCGCAAGCGCCTTCCCCAGCGCTCGAGCGGCGTGCAGGCGCGCGAACACGTACCAGAGGAAGGCCACGAACACGATCGTCCCCACCAGCCCGGTCTCCACGAGGAGGGCGACGTAGAACGAGTGCGGCCCCCAGTTCGTCTTGCCCGTGACGAGCTCGTAGTACACCGAGAAGTTGTTCAGGCCGAGCCCGAACAGGGGATGGGCGCGCAGGATGTCCGGGATGAAGTCGTAGACGCCGAAGTGCGCCGACGTCGAGCTGCCGCCCGTCCCCACCCGCGAGCGCAGCACCTCTTCGAAGTAGTCCAGCCGGCTGAGCACGATCACGAGCAGGATCGCCGCCACTCCTGCGAGCGGCGCGAGCAGCTCCTTCCCCGTCAGCTTGCGCCGGTAGGGAAAGACGAGGATGAGCGCACCGACCGCGAGGCCGACCAGGCCGCTGCGCGAGAGCGTCGCGAACTCGACCAGCAGCAGGAAGGCGAGGCAGAGCGCGAGCGGAACCTTGAGCCGGTGGCCCCGCTCGAGCCGCAGGTAGACCGGCGTCAGCACGAGGAGCGGAACCAGCAGCATGATCCCCAGGTGGTTCGGGTCACCGGTCAGCGCGTTCGGCCGGTAGACGTTCTTGCCCTGGACGGCGCCGTAGATGTTGATCGCGGACTCTCCACCGGTCAGCGGCGAGAGCACGGCGTTGTCCAGGTTCGACCCCGAGCGTGCGGCCAGGAGCTGGAGCACGCCGTAGAAGGCGTTGACGACCATCCCGGCCGCGAAGACGCCGAGCGCCTGCCAGTAGAAGCGCTGCGAGCGGCGCGCCAGGTAGGCGATCCCGAAGACCAGGAACAGGAAGTGGATGCCGAACTTGACCATCCCCTTCCCGAACTGCGCCTCCGCTTGCCCGGTGTCGAGGTTGAAAAAGCCGAACAGGTAGACGACCAGGAAGGCCAGCGTGAAGGCGGAGACGACGAGAGCGGTGCGCGGGAAGCGGCCGTCGCGGCGTCCCAGCCGGTCGAAGAGGTACGCGAAGAGAAAGCCGATCGCGAG
>WNFU01011849.1_pt1 | contig 12717 bp, 10 predicted proteins | sample 5400121 | NCBI WGS metagenome assembly WNFU01 (sample SAMN13153360, study PRJNA577476) | soil metagenome | isolation source: 100 cm soil or saprolite under grassland replicate 1 | place: USA:California | collected 2016-06-15 | reverse complement strand
GGGGTTGTAGCATCGCACCTGACAGGTGTCCTCCTGCGCGCGTCGAATGGTCGTCTTGTCAGCGCCATTCTCGCAGGTCAGCGGGGCACCTGTTGCCGTCTCAGGCAGGCGAACTCAATCCGTTACCGGTGGATCAGGGCTAAGAGATCCCATCAGGCATTCCTTCCGTTGCTGACAGGTCGACACGAAAGCCCAGCTTGATCCGCAAGTCTCGCACGAACTCGAAGTGCTCTTCGCCGAGTTGCTCACCACGCACTGGATGCATCACCTGATTGCGAATCCTGTTCAACCGTACCACGTCTGACTTTAGCCTCGGTTTGTCCCGAGCGGGCTTGGGCAGGCGATCAACCATCGCGGGCCAGTTCTTATTGATGATCTCCCAGAGGTGCATTAGGTCGGTGTAGAAGTAGGGTTCGGTACGGGGTTCAGGGTCTTCCTCTCTGCGGCTTACGAGCTGTATCCGAATCGGTCCCGGCACGCCTTGGCGCCACCATCCGGACTCCCCTTCGCCGAAGCGCTCCACCAATATATGCCGCACCAGCCAGTGCAACTCGCACTCGATGCTTCGAAGGTCCTCATACATGTCGCCGAATGCGGCATCTCTGTCGTAAAATGCACACACAACTTGGACATCTGCGAGCGGGATCGCGTGACCATCCTGTTCGAGTTCCTTCTTGACGCGCTGTGGGTCTGCGGTCACGTCGACGTCGATAATGGTGGTGACAGGCTCCCGCCGCTCTCGAGGAATTGAGTAGAACACATCTGATCGGCGCAGCTTCCCTTGGCCGATGAGGCGTAGCAAATTGCTGATTGTGATGTACATCGAAGTGCCTCGCACGACCGAGATCTCCCCCGCCGACTTCCCATCGCGAAACATCTGGAGCACCTCGTCCACTGCGACCGAGCGCTTCGCCACTGCCCATCACCGTCGGTCGTAGGCGGCCAGTACAGCGCGCTTGTAGTCGTCGTCGGGCGGCACCAGTGTGCCTTCCCCCTTGGACTTCCTGAAGTCAGCGAGGACCCGCACAAGTTGGTTTCGGCTGAGCCCATAGAGGTGTGCGATGTGCGCGTCGAGTTCGGCTCGTAGCTGTACATCCTCAGCATGGTCGAGCGGCCCGCACTGCACGTCGAGCGCCTGGGCCAGGTCATTGAACGCTGGGCTTCGGCAGGTGAGCCGCGCGGCCAACTCGACGATCGCCGCCCGCCGCGACGAGCCCGGCGAGGGGTCCGGGATCGGCAGGGTCGCCATGATCGACTTGGTGAGGTGGGCGGTCACCTTGCGCCGCACGACGAAGTCGAGCACGAGGCTGTTCAGTAGGCCGCAGAGGTAGAGCATCGAGGGGGCGTCCATCAGCGTGCGGTAGCCGACCTTCGGATCGTCCTGCACGCTGCGGTGGAAGAACGGGACAGAATGGCCGAGCGCATTGCCGGGTGGGATCACGGCGGCAATTAGAGTCCGTTCGTCGGTGGCACGTGCCACGTCTCGATACCCGAGCCGGTAGGAGTCGATTGGAACTTCTAGCCCACCGGCCGATGGGGCTCACGAAGTCGAAGCTCGCCGCTTAGGCGCGGGGTGTCTGCCGGTACGGGTCCACGATGCCCGGACCGCAGCCACTCACGCCGAACCAGCTCCTCGTCACCAGCGTTCTTCAAGCGATAGGTCGGCTCGGCGTAGTGGGCTATGAACTGGTGGATGTGCTTGCCCTCGCGAAGCGGCGTGCCGGTCGGGCGCCGGTCGAAGAGATCTTGGTGGACGAAGACGTGGAACTCGCCGTTGCTCTGGAGGTCGGCGGTCCATGGACGGGTCGGGGTGATCTCAAGGAGCAGCGGACCGGCCTTGGAGACGTTGATGAGGATGTCGAGCACGGCTGGTTCCCGGATGTCGGGAATCGCCATGGTCTCCGGCGCTAGGCGTTGGATCACCGTGAGCGGAAGCGTGATGGTGTGCGCGTCGAGCGAGTCGAGGTCGCCCACAGCTGTCAGGCCCGAGGAGAACGGCACCTGTTCGGTTGTCCCGTCCTTCCCCGCGACGAGGACCACAAACTGCTCCCGCGAGTCGATTGGGAAGATCCTTTTCGAGTTGTCGAACAAGGCAAAGACACGCACTCTGGCCCGCTCGAACAGCGCTCGCCGGTGGTATTGCGTGCCGGCGTCTCCGACAAGGCCTGCGTCGATCGTCAGCCCCACAAAGCCACCTGGCGCGAGCAGGCGAAGGTCGCGTTCGAGGAAGGCGCGATAGTAGTTGAACGTCCGACCGGCGGCGCCGAGCAGTTCATACTGGCCCGAGCCCTTCACGTACCCCTTTTCGGCGTCGAGCCGGGCGTTCTCGCGCGCGAACGCTTCCTTGCCGCTGACAGTCGAGAGGACAGCATCCGCCAGGCTCTGCTTCTGCACCTTGGTGGTGGCGAACGCAAACACCGGCTCGAATCGTGTGTAGAACTCGGCGGCCTTGAATCCGATGCCCTCCCACGGAGGATTGCCGAGGATGGCGTCGAAGCCCGCGTCGGCCCGGCGAGTGCCATCCAGATTGAAGAACACCTCGGGGAACTCCAGTTCCCAGTGGAAGGGCCGGACCCCGCGGACGGTTTCCTCGACCGTCTCCTGGGCGACGCGCAGCGGAAGCATCCCTCGCTCCGAGGCATGACTCGTATAGGCCCGGTACTCACGGGCGGTGAGTGGCGGAGCGTAGGGCGGCCAGTAGAACGCAGTCACCCACAGGTCGGCGCGTAGCCGCAGGCGCTTCAGGGCCTCGTCGTGGAGGTGCTCGCGGAGGCGAGCAGCCTTAGCTCGGACCTCGGCCGCATGGTCGGAGGGAGCTTCGGCCAACTCGCGGCGGCCGGCAGCGAACTGGGCGATGGTGGTGCGGGCGTGCTCGACCGGGAAACGGAGCTGCGCGGCGCCGTCCGCCTGGCGGCCCCGGACCAGGACCGCGGGCACGCGGTCGAGGTCTTCGAGGAACGCGCCAACCAGGGAGTCGCCGCAGCGGAGCTTGGCGTCCAGAAACGAGAGCGGGCGGTCCTTGGACGCGGTCGCAAGCCACAGGGAAACCTTGGCCAGCTCGACGGCCATCGGGTTCTTGTCGACGCCGTAGATGCAGCGTTCGACAACCAGCCGGCGGTAGGCGGCGCGCTCCTCGTCGTCGATCAGGTTGTCGGCATCCAAGCCCTCGGCGATGCGGGCCCGGCCGTACCCCTCGGCGAGGAAGTGGACCGCGGGGACCAGGAACGCGCCCGAGCCCATGGACGGGTCGATCACGCGGAGCTGGAGGACCTCCTCACTGGAGCGACCCTCGACCAGCGGCTCCAGCGCCTCACGGGCCAGGAACGCGGCGATCGCGCGTGGCGTGTAGTAGGAGCCAGAGCCCTTGCGCTGCCCGCTCGCTTCGAACAGGAAGAAGCGGCCCTCGGGGACATCCTCCAGGATCTCGGCGCCCTCGGGCAGGCGGTCGCGCTCCACCACCTGGATGACCCGCTTGCTGCCGCTTGAGAACTCGGCGAGGACCATCGGCTCGCGCGCCAGGCGCGGCTCGAACGCGAGCAGACCTTCATAGACGCTGCCGAGCTGCTCCACGTTCAGCTCACGGTAGTTGACCCGACGCTGCCCGCCGCCGTCCGCCACCGGCTGGCCGCGGCCGCGCCGGCGGATCGTCTGGGTGACCGCGAGGTTGCGGATCACGGTCGCGGCCTGTTTGTCGCTCAGGCGCACCGGACGGTTACCGCCGCGGCCGTCGCGGACGGGCAGGTCGAACGAGGGGCAGACGCGCGACTCGAACAGGCTGCCGTCGTAGGCGGTGACCCGCAGCTCGCCAACCTCGGCGCCGTCGCGGAGCAGGCGAAACAGCGCCGTCATCGAGTCCCACAGGTAGGACGTAGCGTCGGTCCACTCCGCGCCCGGTGCGAGCACCTCGTCGCGCAGGTGCGCGAAGCCGTAGGAGGAGCGGTAGGCGGGCACGTCGATCGGGAGCAGCCCGCGGTCCTCGGCGAAGGCGACAAACAGCAGCCGGTAGGCGACCTTGAGCGCGTCCGCGAACAGCTGGCGCAGGTGCGGGACCTCGACGTTGCGCTCGCGTAGGTCGTCGATCGCCCCTTGGGCGAGGGCCTCGATCGCCTTGCGGACCCCGACCGACAGGTCGTCGGAGACCCTTGCGGCGGCCTCCTCGCTTGCCTTCTCGGCGCGCTCGTACAGGGTCGTCCCGTCCGGGCCGGCCAGCATCGCCTCGGGGCGGAGCAGTGCCCACAACAGTTCCCATTCGTGTTCATCGCCGCAATCAGCCAGCCCGGTGAGGTCGAAGGAGAGGTATGCGGCCTCGCCGCCGAGCCCGGGGTCTTTGGCGACCACGCGCAGCTCGCGACCGTTGGTGGCAATCCCGAACGGGGCGCGGCCGTGGCGCAGCAGCCGCTCGAGCCGCCGCTGCGGGCGAGCGTCGCCCTGTCGGCGTCCGGACGGGTTGGCGTCCAGGTGCTGGCTCGCCGGCGCGATCACGACATAGCACAGCGGCGCGCCGCCCTGGTCGAGCACGACCGCGTCGGCTGCCAGGTCCTCAGTGACGTGCGTTGCCGTCCCCGTCTCCAGTTCGAAGCCGAGGGCGGCGAGCAGCGGCACCACCATCTTGCGGGTGGTGGGCAGGTTGCTGGTGTCGTCCAGGTCGAGGGCGGCACGCCGCACCAGACGGCGGACCCGGCGGAGCCCCTCCTCGCGGGTGGCCTCGCCGAGGTTGTCGCGCTCGACGCGCATGAACTGCGTGGCGTCGGCCAGGTAATAGCTGGACAGGAAGTTGCCCGCGATCCGCAGGTTCAGCATCTAGCGCGCACCTTCCAGCACCGTCTGTGGGACGACCAGCAGGCAGCCGACCGGATCCGGCCCGGCCACCTCGCCAACACGGTGCGCGCGGGCGAGCTGGCCGGCGCGCTCGGCGAAGATCTGGTCGATGGCGGTGAGCGCCTCGTCCAGCGTCGCGAGCGGACCGGCGGCCGGGTCGTCGGCGAACAGGCCGAGCTGGGCGGGCTCGTCCGCCCCACCCCGCTCGAACCGGCGCCTAGCCTCGGCCCGCTCCGCGTCCCGCCAGTGTTCCAGGTCCACCTCGAGCCGCTGCACCTGCGCCTGCAGCTCAACCCCGAGTGCCTCGCCGCGCACGTCCAGGCGGCGGCGCGCCTCGCCGCCCGCAACGCGCACCGCGCGGTCGAAGCCTGCCTCCAGATGCGCCTGCGCCCAGGCGGCGGCGTCGCCGCCAGCGCGCGGCGCGCGGAAACGCCGCTCGTCGGCGGTGTGGTCCTGGCTGACCGTTCCGTCGATCGCGACCCAGACCGGCAGCAGCGGCTCCTCGAGCAGCGTCCCGTCCTCACCCTGGATCCGGGCGGTGAAGGTGAACAGATAGCCGGGCTCCGCCGCACCTGTGGCGACCCGGACCGCCACGCGATCTCTAGCGCCGGGTACCCACAGCCGCGCGCGGACACGCTGAAGCACCGCGCGCACCAACGGGTGCGCCGGGGTGAGGAAATGGACGCCCTTATTCGCCGGCTCCAGCGCGACCGAGCGCTCGAAGGTCGCCTGGAACGGGACCTGGCTGACACCCCGATAGCTCGCCAACCGCGCGCCTGGGTCCACGCGCCAGGTCGAGCCTGCGTTGACGAACGAACCGCCCTCGTCGACCACCACGCGGCGTACCAGCTCGGCGTACTCCGCGAAGCTCGGCGCGAGCTGTGCCGCTCGGCGCTCCACCGGCTCGACCTGGGTCTGCTCGGAGGGGCCGAACGACTCCCCGGCGAGGACCGCGAGCGTGCCGGACTCCTCCAGGTAGGCACGGACCTCCGCGACGGCCTGGTCGACGCGGCGCAGGATCGCATCCTCCTCGTCGCCCTCCAGGACCGCCTCGATCAGGCCGGGCTGGTCGGCGAGCCCGAGGACGTTCGAGACCGAGCCGAGCTCCTGCTGGATCGTGGCGAGCTTCTCACGCAGCCGCTCGAGGATCTCCGCGTCGCGGGTGCCCTCCAGGTGGAGGTAGCGGACCTGCACCAGGTGGGTCTGGCCGTAGCGGTCGACCCGGCCGTTGCGCTGCTCCAGCCGGTTGGGGTTCCACGGCAGCTCGTAGTGGAGCACCGTGTGCGCGGCCTCCTGCAGGTTCAGCCCTTCGCCGGCGGCGTCGGTCGCCAGCAGAACCGCCCCGGGTGTCTGCCCGAACGCCTCCAAGCGCTTGCGCCGCTCCGCGATGGTCAGTGTCCCGTCGACCCGCACAACCCCTGGCTCGCCGAGATGCTCCTCCAGGTAGGTCACGGTGTCGACGAACTCGGTGAACAGGATGACCCGCTCGCCCGGTTGCATCGCGTGGAACTCACCCAACCAGACCTTGACGGCGTCGAGCTTGGCGTCGTCCTCCGGCTGGATCTGCCGGACGAGGTCGATGAGGACCCCGACCAGCCGCTGCTCTTCGGTAAAGCGCTCCTGGCCCATGCGCTCGGCAAGCGCGGCCATTGCGAGCTGCTCGGCCTCCTGACGGGTCTCCTCGTCCAGCTCCTCATCGGAGCGGTAGCGCCGGATGAGCTCGGCACGAGGACGCGACGACCCGGCCAGCCGCTCGCCGCCGCCGGCGAGCGCCTCCGCGCGGCGCCGCAGCGACTCGGCGAGCGCGAACGGGCTGGACAGTGCGCGCTTGCGCAGCACCTCAAGGGTGAACGCCTCGATCTGGTAGGTCGCACGGTCGCCCTTGAGTGCGCGGAGGGTCCGCTGCGAGTGCCCGCGCAGCCGCTGGAAGACCTCCTGCTCTCGCGCGGTCGGGCGGACCGGGATCGGGTGCACCCGCCGGCCCGGCGTCACCTTGCGCGGTGGGTTGCCGCGGGCGACGTTGTCCTTGAGCCGGCGCACCACGAACGGGCGGATCACGCTGGGCGCGAGGCGTCCGTCGTCCGCGGCGAGATACGGTTCGATGAGCTGTAGCAGGCTCGCGAAGCTCTCCGCATACCCGTTATGCGGCGTGGCGGACAGCAGCAGCAGCTCGCGTGTGCGGCCTGCCAGCAGCCGCGCCAGACGGGAGCGGTCGGTCGACGCGGTGCGACCCGGTCCCGCGTGTGAGCGGGCGACGTGGTGGGCCTCGTCGATGACCACCAGGTCGAAGGGGGGCGCCTGGTGCAGCGCTCCGGTGTTCGCTTTGAGGTAGTCGATGCTCGACACCGCCAGCGGGACGGCCGCCCACGGGCTCTGGCTTGCCGGGTTGGCCCGCCGAAGCTGCTGCCACTTCTCCCCGTCGACCTTGGTGAACTCAAGGTTGAACCGGAAGGCCATCTCCTCGACCCACTGGTCGGTGAGCGCCGCCGGGCAGGCGACCAGCACCCGCGACGCCCGCCCGCGGCGAGCCAACTCGAGCATGACCAACCCGGCCTCGATGGTCTTACCGAGGCCGACGTCGTCGGCGATCAGCAGCCGAGCGCGGGGTAGTCGCAGCGCCTTGAGCACGGGGATGAGCTGGTAGGTCTCGAGTTCGATGCGGCCGTTCTGGAGGGCGACGAGGTCGCCCCGGCCGTGCGCCATCGTCAGGCTGAGGGCGTCGTGGAGCTGTTGCAGGCGGATCGGGTTGCCAATGGCGAAGCGCAGCGGCTGCGTCGGCAGGATGCTCAGGTCGCTCTCCAAGGCCGGCACGACCATGAGCGTCCGTGGCGGGCCTGCTCCTTCGGACAGACGCCGCAGCTCGAGCAGGGTGCCGCCCTGCGCGAGGCGGACGTCGTTCACCTCCCAGTGATGATCGCGCACCGCGATCCGCTGTCCCCGCTCGTACACGCGCACGCTCCCAACTTGTCCAGGCCCCCGGAAACCTAACGATCAGGGCCAATGGCTGACAAGAACCCCGACCGAGCCCACGCGGGGCAGCACCTCGGAGTCTGCCGCGTGCCCACTCCTGGTCCCTCTCCCCTGGCGGACTGTGGCCGCTCAGGCTTGCCAGAGATTTGCCAGAACGCGTGCTACGACCGGCCTCGCGCAACCCCACAGCTTCCTACGCGACGCTACGCTTGAGCTGGGGCAGCATGGTGCGGCGTGGGGCTGCGGATGGGGTCGCGAGGTGGCCGCTCCCCCCTGACACGGAAGAGGTCACAGGTTCAAACCCTGTCGCGCCCACTACCATTCTCGCAGGTCAAAGCGCTGGCAGCGCCGAGGCTGGAGCACCCCTGCACACCTGGGCCGCGCTGGGGCCGCGTGCCCATCCTCGCCGTCGAGTTCGTGGTTCTTCCGGGCCCGTCCACTCCGGCGTCAGGCTCCACAACGACCACGGAGCGTAGTCGCGGCTCCAGCCAAGATGCAGCCACGCGGTGCGGGAACGTCGCGCTTAAGCTAACTCGCCTGCTCTAGCTCGTCGCCAACGACGAGGCGCCCCTCGCGGCAGTCTGGCCTCCCTGGTGGGTCGGCCACAGCCTCCCCGCCGAGCACAACCCGGCTAGGTCCGCGGCCGACGCTCCCCGCTGGCCTACACACGACCTCCGCAGCGTTGCCCGCACCCAGGCCTACTCGGGCTGTCGACCGAGTAGGCCTGGGTGACGGGACCGGACCATGGAACTCGACTCGTTCCAGTCGTGAAGGTTGCCCCGCCGTACCGAGGTGTCCCCAAACGCCACCGCCGGGCTGACGCGGGACCAGACGGATGCGACGGGCGGACGGACGGACACCAGACGGCTGGACGCCGGACGGGCTGGACGCCGGACGACTGGACACCAGACGGCCGGACAGCCGAATCCGGGATGAGGGAGCCAGATGTCCGGACGCCGGACGGGCTGGACACCGGACGGCTGGACACCTGGACCCCGGACGACGAAACGGATGGGTGGACACCAACTGGTGGACGCGGACGGCGACGGACGGCATGGCAGGCATCCTGGCATCCCGACAACTGCGATGACGCCCCTACCGCTGGGGTGCCGTCCGGAAGTTCTGCCGGGCAGACGCCGCCTGGGGCGATCAGCAACCGGGATAGCTCAGCAGAAGGAACGTTGCCAAGGGCCTGGCCACCGCCGCGACCAGACAGCTGCAGGGTCACATGCCGCCGTTCAGCCGGCGCCTCGGCGCACTGCTCTCCTCGGAATGATTCGGGTCGAGCGTAGAGCGGGATGGTGGCGGTCATCCGTTATGGCGGGTGCTGAGGTCGGTGGCTGGTCGGTGCTGGGTGTAGGCGCCTGGGAGCTGGCGTTGAGCGGCGCGCTGGGTTTGGTGGGCGCTTGCATCCAGCAGTGACCGACACGACCGTCTCCGCCGCACGTCCTCGCTGTCGTGGTCGACGAACAGCCGGTCCATTCCGGGCTCCGGTACGGCTGTCGGGGTCCGGGCGCAAGGAAGGACGCACGGTGGCAGCCAAGCGCAGCGGCGAGGCCACAACCGGGAGCCCCGGCTACCTGCGGACCGGCGAGGTGGCCGACATGCTGTACGTGTCGCCCGCGACCGTGTCCCGCTGGGCCAAGGAGGGCAAGCTCCCTTCCTGAGGACGCTGGGAGGCCATCGCCGCTACCCGGAGGCCAAGATCCGCGAGCTCGCCAACCAGCTCCGTGAGGAGGCAACGGCCTGAGCGGCCTGGTTCCTGCCGCCAGTACGGGCGCTGCCAGGTCGGCGCCGCACCGCGCAACTCGGCCGATCGCCAGCACCCGGATGGTCCTGACCGCTTGCCCGGTTTGGGGCGTCAGCGTTGCGGGGAAGGTCACAGGTGAGCAAGGAACCGGGGGTGGCTCCACGCGGGAGCCGCCCACCGCCATTGGAGGCATGATGGCCGCGATCTTCCTGGTGCTCGCCGTGGTGGACGCCGCGTTGCTCGCCAACGTCGCCCTCACCAACACCAGCGCCAGCTCGCTGTCCGTCTTCGACCAGTCGATGACCCGCTTCACCCAGGGCGAGCTGCTGCTGGTGGCCGCCGGGCTCGGCCTGCTGCTGGCGTTGTTTCTGCGGATTGCCTGGAGTTCCTCCAGCGCACGGCGCGCCAAGCGTCGGCAGCTGCGGGTGGCACGACGCGAGGTGGAGGGCAGGGTCGCCGAGCTGGAGCGCGAGAACGCACGACTGCGCAAGGAGCTGGAGGGCAAGCGGCGCACCGGCCAGCTGGTGGGATCGCGGGGGGCGTCCAGCGAGGCCCAGTAGCGAGTGCGAGCCAGCCACCCAGCGCAACGCGCACGTCGACAGCGCCGCCCCGGGCCCGGCGCCGCCCCGCCGTTCGGGTAGCACAACCCGTGGTCAAGGATGCGTCGGCCGGGTCACGTCGCGCCGTCAGGTCGTCGGACCAGCCCGTGCCCCGCAGGCCTCCCGCCGGGGAGTACGGTGGGCGCGTAGCCATGCGGCTCCGGCTTGGCCGTGCCCGCCTGCGTGGTGGGTTGGTCGGAGCCTGGCAACCAGGCCAAGGGCGGTGACACCTGGTGACCCGCCGGACGACGCGCCGGCCCGGGGAGATCAGCATCCCGCCCGGATCGGGGTTCAACAAGGGCTACAAATGCAGCTGCTGGCCCAAACCCGACGACGCCCGTCCCTGCACCCCGCAGACCTGCGACTGGCGCTGCCGGGCGTGCGCCATCCACGGCCGGCCGTTCTACAGCCACGGCGACCTGCAGTACCTGGAGCACGGCACCGGGCCGCTAGCGGCAGAACTCAAGCGGCTGTGGCGGGCCAAAGGGACGATGAAGGGCGGCACCGCCACACACGCAGCAGGCCATGACGGTGCCGGCTGGCAGGCCTTGCCGCGGGGGGCAGCTGGGGTGGTGCCACGCCGCCGCCACGCCCTGCCGGTGACGGACCTGCACTACCCGGGCCTGCAGGCCCCCCCAGGGCATCACGGCCGCAACGCCGGCAGCGGGCAGTAGACGGAAGGCTCGGTTGCTACCTCGCCGACCTGCTTCCGGGCTGCGGCGCGCCGTGCGAACCAGCGTGCCCGCCGTCGCGATGCAGCCAGTCATGACCGCTCGGGAGGACGCGGCCGGGCTCCGGTACGCCAGCGAGCAGCAGGCCGACCCGACGGGCTGCTGCGCGACGCCTACGCTGACGCGAGGCGGGATTCGACATCCGGGGCAGCCGGGAGGATGCTGCCCGGGTCAAACGGAGGGGGCCGCGCATGCGGTACAAGGTCGGCGCCGAGCAGGTGGAGCAGATCCCGTCCTTGGCGCATCGTCCCGACGGGGTCTTCAGGTCGGCCAGGACCGCCCCGGTCGGCGCAACCCATGCGGTGGACGCCGCGACCGGCGCCGTCGCCTGCGGGATCAAGGCCCGCAGGCTTGAGGTGCTGGACCAAGATTGGGAAGCAGCGTTCTTTGTCGAGAAGTGCCCTGGCTGTTTCGCCGCCGTCGTCGCCCACGGCGAGGCGTGACCAGGAACTCAGCCGGCGCGCGCCCTCTTCTCCCGACGCAGCGTCACTCGGGTTCCGAGCTGGACGCGCTCAAGCCGCACCTCGTCTACGAGCCGGCGCAGCAGCCACAGCCCGCGGCCGCGAACAGCCAGCGCGTCGGTGTCGGCCTCGGATGGGGGCTGCGTCGGCAGGTCCGGACCGTGATCAAGCACCGACGCCTCGATCACGTCGTCGTTGACGTGGACCACCACCTGGACGGCTGCCCCCCGCTTGACCCGTACAGGATCGCGTTGGTCGCCGCCTCGTTGAGCGCCAGGACGACATCGTCGGCGGCCTCACCGGCCACCCCACCCAGGCACGCTCGCGCGGCTCGCCGCAGCCCAGCGAGGTGGACCGGGGAGGGAGGCACAGACAGCTCCATGGGACACACCCTTCCGGCTGCAGCACGGCTTACCCTCATGAGGTTCCTCCTAACGTGAGGAAACCCATGCTCCAAGCGCGGTGTGAGCGGGCGGAGCCGCCACCTGGCGACGGTTTCACCGACCTCGACGCATACGGAGGCACCAGCCGTGCGGTTGGTGACCGGGAACCTGGGTAGGGTCCATGCAGCGAGGCGAGAGGTCGAGACGAGGGGTGGGTCCGGTCCCGCTGGTGTGACTCCGACGCCGGGGGCGTCGTAGCAGTCCCGGCAGTCCTAGCTCGACCTCTCGCCTCGCCAGTTGCGCAAGGTGACTTTGTCGGCACCCGCAGCCGTGACCCTCGGGGAGGGAAGTGGTGCCGCGCCTTGGGCGAACCCCGGGCCGAGCCGCCTTCGGCGGCAATCCGAGCTGGCCCGAGGTTGCCACGCCGGGGCGGTGCGCCAGGAGCGAGCTGCTTGCCCCTCGCCAGCTACTGCCGTAACGGTCGAGCACGGCGTCGGGACGCTCGGCTGGCTGCCCGTCGTCTGGTGCGGTTGCGGCGCCGCAGGCTCGACGCGCCGAAATGGGGCGCCCCGGGGCTGGCCGTCCATCCCCATGGCTTCGGCCAGCACCCGAGGCAACACCAGAAGCGGACCGACTCAGCGGACGCTCCGGCGTAGCAGCAGCACGAGGTTCGGGGGAGGCACCTCGCGTGCGCCACCATCCACCAAGAACGGCATCCGTCACCCGGCTGTTACGGCTCGGCGGTCAGCCCGCTGTCCCGGTCGGGCGCGTGCTCTCGGGCGGGTCAGGGCACGCGGCTGTCTCTCGACGCCGGACCTGCAACCGGTCAACTCGGCAGATCTGCCGATGTCACGCTTGGTCTGGGAGGGCTATGACGGACTGGCCCGGCGCGAACGAGCAGAGATCGAGGGGGGATTTGATGGTTCGTCGCCTGCTGGTAGGTCTGGTGGCCGCCGGCCTGCTGCTGGTCGGGGCGCCTGCCTTCGCCCAGCCGCCGGTCACCGA
>WNFU01007646.1_pt1 | contig 12729 bp, 13 predicted proteins | sample 5400121 | NCBI WGS metagenome assembly WNFU01 (sample SAMN13153360, study PRJNA577476) | soil metagenome | isolation source: 100 cm soil or saprolite under grassland replicate 1 | place: USA:California | collected 2016-06-15 | reverse complement strand
CTGGGCACAAGGAATGGTATTGGGTCAGTCAGTTGATCATTATTGTTTTGACGCTCGGCCTGATTACCGGTATGCTGTACACGTTGATCCGAAGAATTCCATATATGTCTATTCTTGCCTGGGGGATTGCAGCGTATGTCGGCATCAGTATGGGAATGTCGTTCTGGAATGGCATACGACAGTCGATGCCATACCATCGCTGGTCAGCGGATGCGCCTTTTATGGATATTGTCCCGCTACTTGAAGAGCATACCGAACCTGGAAGTATCATCGGGTTGACCGGCGGCGGCAATGTTGGTTACTTTATTCATGACCGCACCATCGTCAATATGGACGGATTAATCAACAGTTATGGTTATTTTCAGGCTTTGCAGACCAGAGAAGGTGGTCAATACCTTCAAAATATCGGTCTTGATTACGTGCTCGCTAATCCGGTCATCCTGGATCAGCAGCCTTACAAGGGTCAATTCAACGAGTATTTGGAGCCGCTGGATGTCTATTATGGTGGCAAACAACTTATGCATTACCGGGCGCCCTAGCAATGGACATTTCGCTTCACGCGCAACCGAAGCTTGTTCCCTTTATGGGATAATAAATCCATGCCTCTAAAGCGACCTTTCGGTGTAACCCTGCTCCTATGGCTGGTGTTAAGCCTATCAGCGTGGGGCGCAGTCCGGCTTTTTGCCGCCTTCCGCTGGTGGAATGCGTTGAACGAATTCGGCGCGCGCCTGGACCCGCTATATTTATCCATAACGGGTGCGGGTTGGATCCTGGTGGGAGCCGTGCTGTTGTGGAGCCTTTTCAGCGGAAAATCGTGGGCACGTCTGGCGATCCCCATATCGATATTCCTTTGGGTCATGGAATATTGGGTCGAACGGATGTTTTTTGAAGCACCGAGAGCAAATTTCTTCTTTGCACTGATCCTATGCATCCTTCTGTTCGTCCTGACATCCGTCAGTGCATTCAATCAAAAGACCAAGAGATTCTTTGTCAGAAGCGAGGAACATGAGCAATCAAATGAATATTCAGACTCTGCGCGAACATAAGACCAAATCACGGCTGGGCGGTGGACCGGAACGTATCGAAGCGCAACACAAAAAAGGGCGGTTGACCGCCCGCGAGAGAATTGATCTTTTACTAGATAAAGGCTCATTTCGGGAATTAGATGCCTTCGTTCAGCACCGTACGCACGACTTCAATCTTGACGGACAAAAGTTTATGAGTGACTCGGTTGTGACAGGCTGGGGCACGATCGAGGGCCGCCTGGTCTATGTCTTCTCGCAGGATTTCACGGTTTTTGGTGGCAGTTTGGGTGAAGTCCATGCCGAGAAGATTTGCAAGATCATGGATATGGCGATGAAAAACGGCGCGCCTGTGATCGGCCTGAATGATTCGGGCGGTGCGCGTATTCAGGAAGGTGTAGTTGCGCTTGGGGGCTATGCGGATATTTTCCTGCGGAATACCCTCGCTTCAGGAGTTGTTCCGCAAATTTCAGCGATCATGGGACCCTGTGCCGGAGGCGCAGTTTATTCTCCAGCGTTGACTGATTTCATTTTCATGACGCGCAATACTTCTTATATGTTTGTCACCGGGCCAGACGTTGTAAAAGCTGTAACTCATGAGGCGGTATCGTTTGAGGAATTGGGAGGGGCAAGTGTCCATTCGGAAAAATCTGGTGTCTGCCATGTCGCCGCGGATAGTGAAGCGGATACGTTGTATTTGATCCGCAAATTGTTGATGTATCTTCCGCAAAATAACATGGAAGATCCTCCATTTATGCCGGGTGATGATCCGCTCCGCATGGACGAGAAGTTGGATACGATCATTCCCAACGATCCAAACAAACCCTACGATATCAAGGAAGTTCTGCGCATGATTGTGGATGGCGGACAGTTCTTTGAGATCCATGAAAATTATGCAGCAAATATTGTGGTCGGGTTTGCACGCTTAGGTGGGCACTCTGTTGGAATTGTGGCAAATCAACCTGCTGTCCTGGCTGGCGTATTGGATATTGATGCCAGCGAAAAAGGCGCCCGCTTTGTCCGCTTTTGTGATTCATTCAATATCCCGATCATTACGTTTGAAGATGTGCCAGGATTTCTTCCGGGTACTTACCAGGAGCATCATGGAATTATTCGTTCTGGCGCGAAACTGCTTTACGCGTATTGTGAGGCGACCGTTCCCAAATTGACAGTGATCACGCGTAAGGCCTATGGTGGCGCATATTGTGTCATGTCATCCAAGCATATCCGCAGCGACTTGAACCTGGCGTGGCCCTCCGCGGAGATCGCAGTGATGGGACCGGATGGCGCCGTCAGTATCATCTTCCGCAAGGAACTTGAAAAAGCTGAAGACCCGCTGAAGAAAAAAGCCGAATTGGTCGCTGACTATCGTGAGAAATTCGCCAGTCCTTATGTGGCAGCGGAGCGTGGCTATATTGATGATGTGATCGAGCCAAAGGAGACACGTCCGCGCTTGATCAACGCGCTGGAAATGCTGAGCAACAAGCGCGACACCAGCCCTGCGAAAAAGCACGGGAATATTCCGTTGTAATTCTGTCGTTGCGAGGGGATTGCTTCGTCGCAACAAACGCTCCTCGCAATGACGATGAGAGGTGTCATGTTTCAAAAAGTTTTAGTTGCTAACCGTGGGGAGATCGCTGTACGCATTATTCGTGCCTGCCGCGAACTGGGGATCGATACGGTCGCAGTGTATTCAGAAGCGGACCGGCGCGCGCTACATGTCCGCTATGCAGATGAGGCGTATTTGCTGGGCCCCGCACCTTCGCGCGAATCTTATTTACGGGCGGATAAGATCATTGACATTGCGCGCAAGTGTGGCGCAGATGCTGTCCATCCCGGTTATGGATTTCTGGCAGAACGCGAGGATTTTGCTGCGGCTTGTGCAGAAGCTGGTATTGCATTTATCGGTCCTAAACCCTCGTCGATTGCAGCGATGGGGGATAAAGCGGAAGCGCGCGCAACGGTCATTAAGGCTGGTGTGCCGGTTGTGCCAGGGACGGAAGATGTGGGCAATATGACCGATGAGCAGTTGCTCAGGGCAGCACCCCAGATTGGCTTCCCGCTTCTGATCAAGGCCACCGCGGGTGGCGGTGGAAAAGGGATGCGGGAAGTAGAAAGTCTCGAGGAAATGGCCACCCTCTTGCAGTCTGCGCGACGTGAGGCGGAATCCGCGTTTGGCGATGGAAACGTCTATTTGGAAAAATTGGTGGAGGGTGCGCGTCATATTGAAATCCAGATCCTGGCGGATACTCATGGGAATGTGATCCATTTAGGAGAACGAGAATGTTCGCTGCAGCGCCGTCATCAAAAATTATTGGAAGAGGCGCTTTCGCCTGCCCTTGATGATGACCTGCGTGAGACGATGGGGAGCGTGGCTGTGAAAGCTGCCAAAGCCGTGGATTATGTCAACGCAGGCACGATTGAATTTTTGCTTGATAAGGATAAGAATTTTTATTTCCTTGAGATGAATACGCGTTTGCAGGTGGAACACCCCATCACGGAAATGGTCACCGGGATTGACATTGTCAAAGAGCAAATTCGCGTGGCGCGTGGTCGTGTATTGAGTTACAAACAGGAGGATGTAAAGTTTAGTGGTCACGCGATCGAGTGCCGTATCAATGCGGAAGATCCCTATGACAATTTCCTGCCGTCGACAGGACGCATTACGCACAGTCTTATCCCAACAGGACCGGGGGTGCGAGTGGATACTGGGGTCTATCCCGGTTTTGAGGTCACCCCATTTTATGATCCCATGATCGCGAAGTTGATCGTGTGGGGAGAAACACGTGCGCAGGCAATCCTGCGGATGCGTCGGGCACTGGAGGAATATCGCATTGTGGGTGTGCGCACGAACATTCCTTTTCATCAGACCCTGATGGACTCACACCGTTTTATGGGCGGACAATATGACACTCGTTTTGTCGAGGAACGCTTTTCCATGGACGAGGCTGGCGAGGGCAAAGACGTTCATGCAGAGACCGCCGCCATCCTTGCCACGTTGGTGGCACATCAGGAGACAGAACGCTCTGCCAATATTGTGAATCGCAATGAGCGTGATACAAGCAATTGGAAGTGGGTGGGTCGTTGGGAACGAATGCATAGATAGGTCTCGATATGGGCGTTGCGATGGTTGAGTAGGATACTGCGCGTATCGAAACCCGCAACGCCCTACTCGACCAACTGTAAATACAATTCTGAGATAACCACATGAAATATATTACGACTGTTGAAGACAAACAATTTCTAGTTGAGATCATTGACGAGAAGCACGTGAGTGTTGATGGAAAAGTTTATGAAGTGGATTTTGAGTCTGTCAGCGGGCAGCCTGTTTACTCACTCATTGTGGATGGAAAATCACATGAGTCGTATGTAGCGGCGGGCGATCATGATTGGCAGGTGTTGATACGCGGACGTTTGTATCCGGTGACGGTGGAGGATGAACGCGAAAAACGATTGCGCAGCGCGGCAGGTGGTGGGGTAGCAGAGACCGGCGAATTCCATCTCAGAGCACCGATGCCGGGGCTGGTGGTCGCGATCCTTGTGGAGGAAGGTCAAGCGATCAAAAAGGGACAGGTGCTGCTGATCCTCGAATCGATGAAAATGCAGAATGAACTGAAATCGTCTCGCGACGGCATCATCGGTCGCCTGCGCGTCAAGCCTGGTGAAACCGTCGAACAAAAACAGACACTATTGAGCGTGATGTAATGGCTGAAAATGGACAGGAGACGGAAGCCAAATTTTATGTGCGGGACCTGAATAAAATCCAGACGCAACTTCAGGCGTTGAAGGCAAATTTGATACAACCTCGTGTGTTGGAAAAAAACATCCGCTTCGACCTACCCGATGCCAGCCTTCGCTCCAAAGGATATGTCCTGCGCCTCAGGTATGACACCGAGGCGCGGCTTACATATAAAGGTGCAAGTGAAAATGAACGGGGAGTTCTCAGTCGTAGAGAAATTGAATTTGTGGTGGAAGACTTTGAGAAGGCAAAGCAGTTCCTTGAAGCACTGGGCTATCAAAAACTGATCTATTATGAAAAGTATCGCACCACTTATAAATTGAATGAATCTTTAGTTATGCTCGATGAGTTGCCCTATGGAAATTTTGTTGAGGTGGAAGGTGAAACTATCGAAATAATTCGCACGTTGTCCCTGCAACTCAACTTAAACTGGGATACAGCCATTGCAACGAGCTATACGGCTATATTTGAACGCGCTCGCACAGCATTAAAATTGTTATTTCAAGACCTATCCTTTGCAAATTTTGCGAATTTAAACGTTAATGCATCGCATTTGGGAGTGCGCGCGGCAGATGAATAATTCCTTCTAGCTCATCACTACTATTGAAAATCATTTCAAAACAACGTATACTGTTGTTGCCTGTTTACCCTGCCCCATATAGAAAATTGAAAAAAACTTGATCCCAGTCTGGCGTTTGTTAGACAAACCACAAATCTATTCGACAAAAGAAAGGGTTCGTTCTATGCACAAGCATTTTCCTATCAATTGCATTGTTCCTCCACATATGTTGAAAAACATCGCTACGAAAGGCACCGAGAGTCAAAAGAATCTTGCAATCAGCACACTAAAGACTTCTGAACGGATGCGCGGGCAACGACAAGCGCTCGCCGAGTTCACTGGCGCGGCATTCAGAGTCGCTGTAGGTGGCAAGGAACGTGTGATCTATGATGCAAAGAACGGATCAAGTCTTCCTGGCATGGTTGTGCGCAAGGAAGGAGATGGCCCCAACGCAGATGTAGCGGTGAACGAAGCCTATGATGGAAGTGGCGTCACATATGATCTGTATAACGATGTGTATCAAAGGAATTCCATTGATGGCAGTGGAATGCGCCTGGACTCAACAGTACATTATCGGGTCGGCTATGACAACGCCTTTTGGGATGGCGAGCAGATGGTCTATGGTGACGGCGATGAAAATCTGCCAGAGAACGAGCGTATTTTCAATCGCTTCACAATCGCACTGGATGTCATTGGTCATGAATTGACTCACGGTGTGACGCAGTTCGAAGCCAAGCTGACGTATTCCCAGCAGCCTGGGGCATTGAATGAATCGATGTCAGATGTGTTTGGGTCGATTGTAAAACAATATAAACTTCAGCAAACCGCAACGGAGGCAGATTGGATCATCGGTCAAGGGTTGTTGACTGCAAATGTCAATGGCGTTGGCATTCGCTCCATGAAAGCACCGGGGACTGCCTATGACGATCCTGTACTTGGCAAGGACCCACAACCTGCACATATGAAAGACTACGTCAACACGGTTAGCGACAATGGCGGTGTCCATATCAATTCCGGGATCCCCAACCACGCTTTTTATGTCGTTGCCACGGAATTGGGAGGCTTTGCCTGGGAAAAAGCGGGCCAGATTTGGTATGTTACTTTAAAGGACAAATTGTCCGCAAATTCCAAATTCCAGGATTGCGCAAATCTGACGTATCAGACCGCGGCAGATTTATTTGGCGCAGGCGGCATCGAACAACAGGCCGTTAAAAAAGGCTGGGCCGAGGTTGGCATAACGGTCGGCGGGACTGAACCTCCACCTGATGGTGGTGGTGGTTGCTTGGAGGCGTTGCTCCGCCTGGTTGGCGCCGCGCCCGCCAAAGGTTAGTGAGGCAAATATGCAAGTTGAACGGATCAAATTTGAACGTACAGGTGGATTCGCTGGAATGCGAATTGCTACGGATCTTAAACTCGATGATCTGCCTGAGGATCAAGCTCATACTATATCAGAGTTACTTGACGATCTGGATTTCGAAGAACTGCCTGAACAGATGATGAATGAGGAGGGCATGCCAGATCAATTTACGTACACAATTACCGTTGAAACAAAAAAGGGGAAACACACTGTTGTCACTGGAGACGTCTCCGCACCTGAAAAGATGCAGGAGTTGCTCCAATTGCTAAATCGTCTGGCAAGGACTCGCAAAAAGCAGTAATTGACCAAAACCTCCGGGCAAACGCTCGGAGTGTTTTTTTAAATACCATTATGGTTATGCTGCAGAATGCCATACAGATGCTGAGTATGTGTTTCTGAATGGGAAGTTTGAATTTTCGCCTGCAGATTATTATCATCGTTTCGTCATGACTGAAACAAGCGGTAAAATAAGTTTATGCCTATGAAAAAACTCTACGGTGGTATTGAAGCCGGAGGCACCAAGTTTGTTTGTGTGGTTGCCAGTGGGCCGGGTCAAATTGTTGACGAAATCCGTTATATGACGACCACACCCAAAGAAACGCTGGGGAAAGCTATTCAATTCTTCCATCCCTTCGTCGCCTCAGGGCAGATCAGCGCCATTGGCGTGGGTGCGTTTGGACCTTTAGATTCGAATCCGCAATCCCCCACATATGGTTTTGTTACGGCTACGCCCAAGCCTGGCTGGAGTAATACCAACGTCCTTGGAACGTTGCGACAGGCGCTGCGGACAAATATTGCTTTTGATATGGATGTCAACACTGCGGCGCTGGGCGAATACTTATGGGGAGCAAGCAAAGGCTGCGATCCTTCACTTTATCTGACCATTGGAACGGGAATCGGTGGTGGATATATCGTCAATGGAAGGCCGCTAATCGGCTTGCTTAGCCTCGAGATGGGACACGTTCTCATCCCTCACAGCCGCGAGTTGGATCCGTTTCCAGGCAGTTGCCCCTTCCATGGCGACTGCTTTGAGGGGTTGGCAAGTGGACCTGCCATCCAGAAGCGACTCGGTGTAACGGGCGCAGTTGTGCCTGAGGATGACGCGTTCTGGGATATCGAGGCGGATTATATTGCAGCCGCGTTGATGAATTACATCCTTACTCTCTCACCAAAGAAGATTATTCTGGGTGGAGGAGTGATGCAGCGTGACTTTCTGTTTCCGAAAATTCAGCGTCGAGTCCTTGAGTTACTGAACGGATATGTGTCCAGTAAAAAAATTTTAGAGGAAATCGAAGATTATATTGTGGCACCCGGCTTGGGAAATCAATCTGGAAGTTTAGGCGCAATTGCACTTGCAATGCAAATGGATGAAAGCCATAACGACCCTCGATTCTGATCGAGGGTCGTTGCATACGTTAGGGCGCAGGCCAGGGAATAATGGCGGGTTCTGAAAATCCGTGTTTTTCGACCGTTTATAGTTTTCCAGAAGAAGGTTGGGCGCAGCCGGCTTCATCCTTCACGGTGTAGCTGGTTGACTCTTGGTCGGGATAAGAGTCTGTCCACCATTTGTAGATCGTGTCCTGGCAGACGAACAATTCGAGCAAATAGCCGCGATCTTTGTCTTTGGTCATATGCACTTGATTCCAACTGATAGTCACCTGACTGCCATCCCGAACAGCAGTTACTCCTGTTGGTGGACCATATTGGTTGCTTCCAATGGATTGCAGATTGAGGTCCTTATAGGCAATTGAGGAAACATCTCCAACCACATCCACGACAGAGGGCGCTACCCAACACAAATAATTCAATTTATCGAACTTGATATACAACCAATTGCTGTAACTGTATCGCCCGCGCACACTCCCAACATCACCTGGATACAAGTCCGCCGCGTGGAGATAAGCAACGGAAGGCCCGTAGCGGCAATGTGCTTGTTTATTGACTGTCACAGTTGGGAATTCAAATGTTGGCGTAAACGTGACCGTTGGTGACAATTCGAGGGTGGGAGTAAATGTAACAGTCGGCGTGATCGTCTCCGTTGGCGTAAAGGTGGATTCAGGCGTTTCCGTCAATTTGGCTGTTGCGGTAACAGCGATTGTAGTTGGAGTAGCCTGGTCTTCCGTAGATGGTGCACAGGCTGAAACAAACAAGAAGATCAGCACCATGATCTTATAGACTTTCATTCAAATTCTCCTAAGAAACGTACAATATTTTTGCCAAGCGCTTCATTGTTATAGCCTCCCTCCATCACAATGATTGTCGGCAGGTCAAGGGCAGAAATCCGCTTTCCAATCTCGCCGATCCCTTCTGTTGTGACCTTGATTGTTCCAAGCGGATCGTCTGCATAAATGTCCATTCCGGCAGAGACGACCAAATAATTCGGCTCAAATCTGCGGATGAGACGTAGTGCTTCTTCCAAAGCTAAGAGATAGCGCGCCTCATCTGTGCCCTTCTCCAGTGGAAAATTTTTGTGGGATCCTAATCCCGTGCCTGCTCCCGTTTCGTCCGCATAACCTGCATAATAGGGATACTCAAAATTCGGGTCAGCATGGATGGAGATGGTCAGCACATCGTCGCGTTCATAGAAAATATCCTGTGTTCCATTTCCACAGTGATAATCAACATCGAGCAGGGCAACTTTCCCTTTGGCTGAAAGCCAGTTCGCTGCGACCGACGCATTGTTGATAAAGCAATATCCAGCTGCGTAATCTTTCCCTGCGTGGTGACCGGGCGGACGGCACAATGCAAACGCAGTTTGCTCTCCATTGACAACTGTCTCTGCCGCGCTCAACGCGCAATTTGCAGAAGCCAGCGCGGCTTGATAGGTCCCCTCGACAATACAGGCACTCAAATCCATTATGTAATAGCCTGCACGTCCTAGGAGTGAGGTCGGCTTTTGGGGATGGCGCCGAAGCGCAAACGTGGCAGGCAGCAGCGTGGATTTATCTTTGGCTTCAGAGGCCAGCCATTCGGTCCAGCAAGAAGCGAGAAAGTCAATATAGTCCTTATCATGCACCGCGTAGATCGGGTCGAGTCCAAAATCCCTGGGCTCACAAAGATCTGCCCAATCCGTTTGAGTAAGTGCATTCAAAATGCGATCCATGCGGTCGGGGTTTTCCATGTAAGGCGTTCGCAAACCGCCATCGAACACTTCGAATGGTGGTTCGTGTTTGCGATGCGCTTCCGAATAGCAAACTTTCATTTCATCTCCGTAAGAACTTGTACTACAATTCTATCAATAGAACGGAGGAAATATGGACGTATTCGAAGCTATACATACCCGACACTCACAGGGAAAGGTCAAACCTGATCCGTTGCCACGAGAATTAATTGAAAAGCTATTGGATGCCGCAGTGCAGGCGCCAAACCATTACAAGGTGAGACCCTGGCGCTTCGTTGTTTTGACTGGCGAAGGGCTTAAGAAGCTTGGAGATGTGATGGCAGCTTCACAACAGGACCGTCATCCTGATTTCCCGCCAGAGGCATTCGACAAATGCCGCGCGTTACCGTTCCGGGCTCCCGTCGTCATCGCCGTCGGTGTGGACAAGCCAATTGAGCCGAAAGTGTTGGAAATCGAAAATGTTTGCGCCGCCGCTGCGGCAACTGAGAATCTTTTGCTCGCCGCACACGCCATGGGCTTAGGCGCAAAATGGCGTACTAGTGATTGGGCCCGAGACCCAATGGTGAAGGAATTTCTGGGTTTTGAAGCTGACCAACATATTGTTGGTTTTATCTATGTTGGTTACCCTGAGTTTATGGCTGAGTATCCACCGCGACCTTCATTTGAAGATCGAACAGTTTGGATGGAATAGTAGTGAAAAGTAAAAAGTAAGAAGTAAGAAGAGAAAAGAGCGATGACTTTTATGTTATCGCTCTTTTGTTTATTTAATACCCAGTTTTTTTAGTACCTCGATCATCAAATCGGGTCTGTCAGTCATAATCCCATCCACGCCCCATTCGATATATTGCTTCATAAGTTGAGGATCATCCACAGTCCACGGTTCGACCGCGATGTTTTTGGCATGGGCTTCACGGACGAATCGTTCTGTCATGATGGGAATATTCATCGACTCGGAAGGATCGTATGGCGGCTGAATGGATTGATATTGCGGCGCAACGAGCCCACTCAAGAATACTTTACCGAGTAAAACAAATTTTGTCACCTCGCCGCGTGAAGCAGAGGTGGCAACTTCAGGGCAAGTCTTGCGGAAGTTTTGCATGGCTTCATCATGGAAAGACGCGATCAGCGCTCTATCCTGCATACTATATTTACGGATCAAATCACAAAGCGGTTGGTCAATCGGATTTTGCGTCAACTTGATCTCGATCACGTAGCGCATCTGTGGAAATTTTTGGAAGAGTTCCTCTAATGTTGGCACCTGGATACCCTGTCCGCGATACGGGAACGTCTTGCCATCATCGCTTGACCATTGGTAGGCGGCGTCGAGTTGCTTCAGTTCTGGAAGAGTCAAATCTTCGATCAGGCCTCTACCCTCTGTAGTCCGGTCAACTTTTTCGTCATGCATCAAAACGATTTGACTGTCCTTCGTGAGGTGCGCATCCATCTCAAGAACATCTGCTCCAATTTTGACGGCATTTTCAAAAGCGTACATTGTATCCCCTGGCCAGATCCCATCCCCACCTTGGTGTGCAATGACTAGAGGATGTTGTAGATTTGTATAGTAACTTTTTGACGGTGCATCAGGTGTCGAAACGAAAAGGAAAATAATCCCCAGAAGTAAGAATAACGCAAGAATACGCAGCGATTTTCGATTCATAAATGTTTCCGAAAGAAAATTCGGATGATTTAAAGATGGTTTTCCTGGAGGGTAAGCGATAAAAGAAAAGACCCGATGAATGACAATCGGGTCTCTTTGGTTAACCCATTCCCAGATAACGGGCAATTGCCATAAAGATCACGGCTAAGATGAGCGTTATGCCAGATATCCTTGAATAAGTAGCTTGTTGTTTTTGCAGCGTCTGCATTTGTATAAGTTGCGCAGAAGAGGGTTTGCCTTGCATTTGCGCACCAAGCTGTGCCATGGCTTTGTTTATGCGACCTACGAGTATGCCGAATACAAAGCCAATCAGCGCGAACCCCGCACCAATGCTAAGGCCAATCGCAAAGCCTGAGCGTAGCCAGGCTGCCCCAGCTCTCGCATCCAACGCGAATAGGATAAAGCCTGCAAGGATTGTTGCGCCTGCTGCGCTGGCTATCCGATTGCTGATTTTCATTTTGTTGATCAAATATCCCATGAATTTTTGTCCCGCTTCTCCAGTTGCATCGACTGTGGGGCCGATGAAGAAAAACGACATCAGTGCACTGCCAACCCAAAACACTCCACCTACAATGTGAATGATACGAAGCAGCCAGATCAGGTAAATCATTTTTCTCTCCTTTTGATAAACTGAATTCCGACATAATAACACCAAATTTAAAACGGTGTGAAGTTGCCTCTGTGGGCGGAAGCAGCCTAGATTCAAAGGTGGAATCGACTTTCAGTAAAGAACATGACCATTCTTTTGCATAGCAGTTCAGCCGCGAAGGATCGCAAATCAGGATAGGGAGGGACAATGTTTATGACAATCTTCACTTGTTTGGTCAAAAGCTAAGTCTATCACCGCGCAGACGTATGACCCGTGGTTTATCCCGCCATTGTTTATTTTCTCAATGCCTGTGCAATCACACTGCCAATCAGTCCCAGCCAATAGGCGATGGTGTAATAAATAAACATCGGTTGTCTGCCACGTCTCCAGAGCAAATACACCGAAATCAGCGCCAGCAATGCCACAACGTATAAGTCAAGCCCTATCTCTTCAAAGCCGAGGTTAGCAAGCACGGCCGCGCCTAAGAATAATGCATTCAATGAAAGCACGGCAATATCTATGTTGGAGATCTTCGCTCTATAAGGAAAGATATTCTGGATAAATAAGATCGCTGCATTGACCATCACAAAACCTGTAAAGAACACCCAATGGCTGAACTCATCATCATTGAAAATGACAATACGACATAGATCGCTTGTCGTATCTGTCGCGCAAAATCGTACAT
>WNFU01009096.1_pt1 | contig 12730 bp, 13 predicted proteins | sample 5400121 | NCBI WGS metagenome assembly WNFU01 (sample SAMN13153360, study PRJNA577476) | soil metagenome | isolation source: 100 cm soil or saprolite under grassland replicate 1 | place: USA:California | collected 2016-06-15 | reverse complement strand
TGGTGGTTGGGCCCGGCGCCCGTGGCGCGCTGGCGTGCCCGGCCGCGCCGTTGCTCCAGGGCCGCCTCGTGGCGGGCGGTCCACGGCGCGGCGAGCTCGTTGACGAGGCGGGCCAGGTGTGCGTGGGAGATGCCGCACACGGCATGATGCGAGCAGACCCTGCGGGCCCATGTTGTCTTCATACCTCATGATCCCGCAGGGTCGCTGTCGTTCCGAAACCGCATCAGCCGCTATCGCGCACCAAGTCGTTACACCACAAAGCGCGACTTGACTGGACGCGGTCAACGCGGACCGCGCGCAAACATCAGCGCGATTTGCCCGAGCAGTACAGTTATAATCGGTTCTTCAGAATCGTTCACTGACGTTCGTTGGACCGATCCGGGATGAGGCAGCAGAAGCTACGACTTCATCGCCAAGCGGATGAGCCTCGCTGGTATGGGTAGATGGGCTCCGCTTCGCCATGTGGGTCCTATCATAGGGATTGGTCTCGCCGCGGCGTTCGGGACGTATGCTGCGGTTGCGGCCGGATTCTCGGAAACAACCGGATGGTCAAGGCTGGGGTGGTCGCTTCTCGCGTCCGCTGTCGCGGGAGGCCTCGCCCTGCTCCAGGCACACGGCGAGGATAGGAAAGCCAAGCCCCGCGATCATCCTAACTCTCGAGGCGGTCTCAGACCGCATGCAGAACAGCTTGGGCTGCTCGCCGCTGGACCAGCGAACAGCTTGCATCAGCTCCCGCCGGACATTGAGGACTTTACTGCGCGGGAGGAGGTGCTCGCGGAGGTCGCCAGCCTATTGGGGCGGCGCGACGCGTCCCAGACCGCGGTGGCCATCTCAGCGATCGCTGGCAAGGGTGGAGTCGGCAAGACCGCCCTGGCCATCCATGCGGCACACCAACTGCGATCACGATTCCCCGACGGGCAGCTTTACGTGAACCTCCGCGGCCTGGACATCCGACCGCTCGATCCAGGCGACGTGCTTGCCGGCTTTCTGCGCGAGTTCGGCTTGGATGACAAGACCATACCTGACACCCTCGATGAGCGCGCCCGCCGCTACCGTGCGTACCTCAACGATCGCAGGATCCTTGTCGTCCTCGACAACGCCGCCAGCCAAGCCCAGATTCGTCCACTGCTTCCGGGAAGCGCGAGCTGCGCCGTGCTGATCACCAGCCGTGCGCGCCTAGCAGGACTCGAAGGAATCCGGCAGCTCGACCTCGACGTGATGCCATCCGAGGCCGCAGTCGAGTTGCTCGGCAAGATCACCGGCGCCGTCCGAGTGGCCGCCGAGCCTGAAACCGCACGGGAGATCGCCCGCCTGTGTGGGAATCTTCCGCTCGCGGTTCGCATTGCTGGTGCCAAGCTGGCGGCACGACCGCAATGGACGCTGTCCAAGCTCGCCGATCGCTTGTCTGTCGAAGGCGAGCGGCTCGCAGCGCTGGAGGTCGGCGACCTCGAAGTTCGCGCCAGTATTGCCCTGAGCTACGAGGGCCTAGGCCGGCGCGAGCAGCACGCGTTCCGTCTGCTTAGTCTGCTCGAGACGTCCGATTTTGTCGCCGTCATGGCCGGTGCGCTGCTCGACATGGAGACGCGACAGGCTGAGGATCTGATCGATCGTCTGGTCGATGGGCAACTGGTCGAGATCGGTGGTGAAGATCAGCTTGGACAGATACGATACCATTTCCACGATCTGCTCAAAGAATTCGCGCGCGAGCAGTTGGAAGCGGCGGAGACGAGCACCGAACGGCATGCGGCGCTTGGGAGAGTGGTTGCCCGATACCTCATATTCGCAAACGTGGCCAATAAGCGCATCGAATTAGGCAGCCCAGAGGAGCCTGATCTTGGCGACATGCGACCCCTGACCGACACCCCTGAGCTGCTTCGTGACCCATTGCGCTGGCTAACGGTGGAGCGCTCGAATCTCGTCGCTCTTGTAAAACAGGCTCACAGCCAGAAGATGTGGTCGTCGACTTGGGAGCTTGCACGCGCCCTCGGCAGCTTCCTGGAGGTGCGCAGCCTCACGAGTGACTCATTGGTGGTCCACGAGCTGGGACTCGACGCTGCCCGCGCCAGTCAAGACCAATGGGGAGAAGCGTTCATGCTTCGCGGTCTGGCTCCGATGTACGGGCAACAAGGGCGTATCGCTGATGAGATGGCGTGCCTGGAGCGCGCCCTTGAGCTGTTCAAGAAGCTGGGAGACCGACATGAGCAGGTCATCACGCTCGGCAGCATCAGCGACAACCATGGCCTTCAAGGCCGTTGGGCCGAGGCGAAGATGAATTTCGACCAGGCGCTTGCGGATGCTCGGAAGCTGGGTGATCGCGCGGCCGAGGCCTTCCTTCTGGACCGGATGGGTTGGGCGTACCGATTCAGGGGCCGCTACGACGAGGCTATCGCGTACTCCGAGCGAAGCTTGAAGATCAGCCGCGAGCTTGGCAGCCGGTTGAAGGTTGCCTGGACCCTTGACAATCTCCTACTCGCGTACAAGTTTAAGGGGCGATTTAACGACGCGATCAGGTGCTATCACCAGGCTGAGCCACTCTTCCTCGAGCTGGGTGATAAGAAGACATGGGCCGGGCTGCTATCTGACGTCGGCGATGTCTACCGGCTCCAAGGTGACTATCAGAAGGCACTCGCATGCTTTAGAGACTGCTTCAAGATCCTGGACGAACTCGGCCACCACGGGCATGTCAAAGGGTACGCATGGAACAACCTGGGATGCGTCTACCTTGAGCTGAAGCAATACGACGACGCAGCACTATGCTTCGGCAAGGCAATGCCTCTTTTTGAGGAACTCGGAGATGAGTACGGTCAGGCCTTCGTCCACGGGAACCGGGGCAGGCTACTGTTCTCGCAGAGTCGCAATGATCAGGCGATCGCCTGTTTCGAGAGGAGCCTACCGGTTTTTCGTGACCGAGGCGCACGGATATGGGAAGCGAGAACGCTCGACTGGCTCGGCCGCACGCTCGCCGCGAATGGACAGGCGAGTCAAGCGGGCGTCGCCTGGCAACGCGCGCTTGAGATTTTCCAGGATCTCGGCGTACCCGAGGTACTCGACATCGCGGCGCGCTTGGAAGGGTGAGTCTTTGGCGCCGTCGGGCAGGCTGCACGGCAGGATGTATTCTGCCACGCTGCGTCTGGCATGCAGCAGGCCTCATCCAGGGCCTCGGCAAAGTGCGGGAATGTCTGACTCATGGGCTTGTGAGCCGAGGAGTGGCAGGACTCGGGTGGCGTCGCGGGCGTTGTTGCGCAGGGCGGCGGCGATGTTGCGCCGGCCATGCCGGCGCATGATGCTGATGGCGAGGCTGGGTAGGCTGGTCATGGCCTGTGGGCGGTGCAGGCTCCACGACCCTGCCAGCAGCGCGCCTGGCAGCCACGCCAGGAGGCCCACGTGACCCTTGCCGAGCATGCCGCCGCGTTCGAAGAACACGGCCCCGTCCGCGACATCTACGTCCTGGACACCACCAGTGATGACTGGCAGCGCCTTCTCGACCACCTGCGCACCAGCCACCACCGTCTCGACTTCCGCGTCGGCGGCGAGCCGGCACCACTGCCACCCCGCCCTGCCGAGATCTTTGCCCACAACGCCAAGCCCGACGTCGCGACTGCCGACCTGCACGTCGACCTTGGCGGCTATCAGATCGCCACCTTCTTCTGGGAAGCCGGGAACATCGAGTTCACCTTGTTCCCGGAGCTCATCGACACCGAGCAGCGGTATCAGGCGCTCATGGCCTTCCTCGTCGAGTTGGCCACCGTGACCGGCAAGCCCGCCATCCTGACCACTGAGACCACCAGCCCCGCGGGCTTCGTCCCTGGTTTGCCGCCAACCCAGGTGATACCCAGCCCACGTTCCACCCTTGACGGCCCCCCGGATCTGGCTGTCGCCCGTGGAGGAGACGACCAATGGCTGGTCCCAACGCGGCCAAGCGGCCATCGTCCTGGGGTGGATCGAAGGCAGTCGGACGGAGCGATCGCTCGATGCCACAATGCCCAGTCGCCTACAATGACCGCTGCCAGTCAGCGGCCCTGTCGCGAGGAGACGCGGTGAGCGATTCTTCACGTCGGCAAACAGACTTCGAGAAACTCCTCACGACCTTCAATGCCGCACTCCCGTTACTACTCACGGCGCAATCCCCGAAGGGCGCCAGGGGTAACAATTGGTCAATGCGCATCGTCCGGTGGCAGGAAGGCGCCAACAACGTGCGGGGCATAGAGGTCCGCTGCACACCATGGCTCTTTACTGAGTTTGCCGCTTATCTGGAGGGTCGAAGCGACCTCGTCCTCTACCGGTTTCATCCTCCTGGCGGAAAACCTCCCTTCAGCATCAGAGGTTGGAAGGTGCTATTTATTCGACCGCCCTACGAACGACACCGTGGGTTTCTTCCGTGCTAGCGACGATGATGTCTGGCGCGCAGGCCAAGCCGGACCAGCTGCTGGGTCAAGTCAGCCGTGACCAGCGCCGAATTCGGCGCACAGCCGCCGCACCGACTAACCCACCCGACATACCGATCCCGCAGGCACTGGTCCACCTCGGCGAAGGCAAGCTGGTCCAGGCGTACTTGCCGGCGCTGCTGGACCGCCCGCGCCTTGCGGTCCGCTGGCAGCTGGCAGCTGGGGCATGCTGCCGGTGTGTCGGCCTGGCACTGTTGCACCGAGTCGGAGAGGGGTCACCAAGACCCGGCAACGTGGATGCATCCATCGTGGGAGTTTTAAATTTGGATGGATTCGAACCGCTCGATCGTTTCTACGATCTGCCGCGTTTGAGTGCCGGGATACAGGCAGTGGGCGGAGCGATCGCTCAATGCAACCAACTGTGTCAAGGGCACGGTCCCGCCGCGTTCGCTGATGGACTGTGTTTGCGCTGATGACGGCTCTTGCCGGCTGTCGGTGTGGTGAGAGTTCGGGTAGACCCGTGTGCCGAATGGATGGTGTGGCCGCAGGGTCGGGCCGGCGGCCCTGGCGGCGTGGGGTGTGCTGGTGGATGTGGGGCTGGACGATGTGGGGGTCAGCGGGCCGGGTGGGCTGCTGGAACGACTCGAGACGCTGAGCGATCCCCGCTCACGGCATGGCCGGCGGCATGGGCTGGCCGGCGTGTTGGCGATCGCGGCGGCGGCGGTGCTTGGCGGCGCGCGCAGCTACGCGGCGATCGCGGAGTTCGCGCGGGAGGTGCCGCAGCAGACATTGGCTCGGCTGGGGATGTGGCAACGGCCGTACTCCACCTGGTGGGTGGCGCCCAGTGAGACCACACTGCGCCGGGTGTTGCAGCAGGTCGACGCCGACGAGCTGGACCGGGTGGTGGGCGGCTGGCTGGCCACCCAGCAGCCGTGGTGGGCGCCCGCACCAGACGATGGCACCGACGGTGCGTGGCAGGCTGGGTCCGGCGCGGTCGCGGTGGACGGCAAGACGCTGCGCGGCGCGGTGGACGCCGACGGCCGGCAGGTGCATCTGCTGGCGGCGCTGGCCCACGGCTCCGGGACGGTCCTAGCCCAACGCCGGGTGGACGCCAAGACCAACGAGATCACCGGGTTCCGGCCGCTGCTGGACGAGGTGGACTTGGAGGGCAGGGTCGTCACTGCCGACGCGCTCCACACCCAGACCGAGCATGCCCGCTACCTGGTCTGTGACCGCCAGGCCGACTACCTGTTCTGTGTCAAGGGCAACCAGCCGACCCTGGAGGCCGCCATCAGCCGCATGCCCCCGGCGGCGTTTTCCCCCGGTGCACCAAACGGTTGACCGCGGCCACGGCCGCATCGAGCGGCGCACGATCCAGGTCGCCCCGGTGCCAGCCGGGCTGCGGTTCCCCTACGCCAAGCAGGTGCTGGTCATCCAGCGCCACACCACCGACCTTTCAGGTGGCCGCCCGCGCACCGAGGTCTGCTACGCCATCACCAGCCTGGACCCTACCCGGGCCGACCCCGCCCGGCTGGGCGTGCTGGCCCGCGGCCAGTGGCAGATCGAGAACCGGGCGCACTGGGTGCGCGACGTGGGCTTCGACGAGGACCGCTCCCAGGTCCGCACCGGGCACGGCCCTCAGGTGATGGCGACCTTGCGCAACCTTGCGATCAGCCTGCTGCGGCTGGGCGGGCATGACAATATCGCCCGCGGACTGCGCTGGGCGGGCCGCGATCGGACCGGCACCCGCGCGTTCGTCCTGCTCGGCGTCTGAGACCCACAACCTGTGCCCCTACCTTGGGTTGCTGGGTTACCAGGTGAAGGCTCGTAGCCAGACCAGGGCCAAGACGCCGTCACCCAGCAGCGCAGCGCGTGGGCGCCGATCGACCTGGGCAACCCAGCGCACAAGGCTGCTGCCGCGGTCGGCACGCACGTTGCCGCGGACCCGCTGGATGGCCTCCAGCTCGGCGTTACCAAGCTGGTACTCCTCAGCCGCCATGCCGACCGCCAGCCGCACCCAGCGGGCAGGCCCAGCCGGCAGCTCCTGGTCGGCGTGGTAGACGACGTGGTCGACCCAGGTGTCACCAAAGCCGGCGTCGTCATCGTCGGGGACCAGGTCGCAGACCACGTCATACAGCAGAAAGTTCAGCGCGGCGCTGGGCGGATGGTGCTGCTCGAAGTCGTCGAAGGCCACCTGGTCCATGCGGGCCACCAGTTGATCCAGCGCCGGCTGGTCGCCGGTGCTGGCCGCCTTGGCGGCCTGCTCGACCAGCCCCAGCGCATGGTCGAAGCGGGCCTGGCTGGCCTGCTGGCGGCGACGCTGGGCCGGGGTGGCGGGCGCGCCGAGCAGCGCGGCGAAGTCATCGATGCCAGACATGGTCCTAGCATGCCACCCTGGAGCAGCCTGCCGCGCCTGCGCCGCCACCGGACACCCATGCCCATCGGGCAGATTCGCCCCCAACCCGTCAGCACCGCGACATTACGCACACACGATCATGCCGGGACCCTGGTGTCAAGGGCGGGGCAGGGCCATAGGGTCCTCCCGGCCGTTGATTGCGCCCATTGGTAACTTCCGAGCAAACCCGGTTTGGGGACACCCACACGGTCACCCGTACGCGCTGGCTCTTCCGGATTCATACTGGCCCGGGAAGCACTGACGCGCCTTGGTCGGTTCGTCGCCCTTCCCACCGACTGACTGCCAAGATCCAGGGTGCGCCCGGTAGGGGAGCACCCTTCCGCCTGACAGATCGCCAGTCCCGTGCGGACTATTCGACCGCTTGATCGAAGCTGAACTCGGCAGGCCGTGCGCGGTTGAAACCTGGCTGATCTGCTATAGCGGCTGCGGTGGACTCGCTGCGATGTCCTCGCCCGCAATGATGACGCCCGCTGCGCGCCAATCGAACCCGCCAGGCCACCTCGTCTGCTCGTCAGCAACCGCCCCCTCCAGGTGAGCTCCGTCGAGGTGCGCCCCCTCGAGATAAGCGCCAGTGAGAGTCGCTCCCTCCAAGTGGGCTCCGTCGAGGTGCGCCCCCTCCAAGTGGGCGTCCCGGATGGTTGTCTGCTTCAGATAGGCGTAGCGAAGGTCTGCCTGCACCAGGTGGGCGTAGCTAAGGTCCGCCCGATCCAGATGCGCCCCGCCAAGGAACGCCGCTTCCATATGAGCGTAGCTGAGGATCGCCCGCTCCATGTGGGTGCCGTCGAGGTGCGCTCCGTCCAGGTGAGCGCCGCCAAGGTGCGCTCCGTCCAGGTGAGCGCCGCCAAGGTCCGCCCGCTCTAGGTGGGCGCCGCGGAGCAGCGCTCGCCGCAGATCGACCCAATGCAAGTCAAGTCGATCGCTCTCACTGTCCGGGCGCGCGAAGCCACCCCGGCCAAGCACTGTCAGGCTCGCCTGCACCTCGGGATCCCGCGCCTGCAACTCCGGGACGTCGCCTATCGTCGCCTCTGCGACAGACTGGCCCGGCAGGCGCGGCGGCCAGGGGGCATGGCTGCGGACGAAGGCGGTCAGCACTTCCCCGATCGTGGAGCGGTCGGCGAGCGAGTCACGGGCGATCCGCTCCAGCGCGTAGATCCCGCCGAGCCGTACGTCAAGCTGGGCGTGGCCGAGCTGGTCGATCGCGCGGGTGTAGCGCTCGGTAATCTGTCCCTCTCGTGTGGTCCGAAGCTGCCGGTAGGTGAAATAGGCACCCACCAGCAGGACCATCCCACCAAGCCCCTGCAGCAAGGTTGTGCGGACTTCGTTTTGGGCCTTCAGGCCCTCAAGCGAGCGGTCATGCACAAACCACGGCGGTGCCGTCACCAGTAGCATGACCAGCAGCCCAGCCACCACAACGGCGATGGCCACCATCGCCAACCAGCGACGCCGCACCATGCCTTGACCAACATCTGCGGCGACTGCAGCCAGGCGTTGGCGGTTGCCCGCGCCGAGGAGCAGGGAGATCACCATGGCCAGCAGCGTCGGCCAGCCCACCTTGATCGCCAGCCACACCGCCCGGCCGAGCGGATCTGCGACAGCCATCAGCGTATGACCGGCCCATGACCAGCCGAGATGCTGGGCCGCCATGACCACTGCTGCCACGGCGAGCAGCCACCCGGTGCGCCAAACGGCTGCGCGCGAAAGCCAGTGCCTCATGGGTGGATCGTCGCACTTGTACCCACGCAGGGCCAACCGGCCGACCACCGTTGCACTGAGCGATCGCCCCATCCAACTGACTCCACACCGACACTCATACGCGGCCGTGGAATTCCCTAGGAGGACAGTGACGTCCCGCGGCGTGGTGTAGCAGCTACTCGCCTCGGTGACGTCTCGCGGCGTGGTGTAGCGAAGCCCGCCGCCCAGCGATCACGGGATCAAGAGGCGATCCATCTGGCTCTTCAGCCATAACTGGCGCTACATGCAGCTCGGCGACCATACGCCGAACTGACCTCGATCCGTTCGACGCACCGGGAGGCCACCCGCATGGACAACGAGGCCGAGGGTGACCTTAGCCGTCAAGGACGAAGCGGTACTCGAGGCCGTCCTGCTCGAATTCCTTGACATGGAGCGGAACGCGTCCTGACGCGACGATGCGGTCTTTGGTCTCGGAGTACGGCGGCGCAGTACTTGTGGGCCTTGTCGCTGACGATGAGGCACCAGGCCACAGTCGATCCGGTCTTGCCGTCGCCAGGTGTAGATCGACTGGTCGCTGATCCCCAGGTCCCTTGCGACGTCGGCCACTGACCGACCCGCGTCGACTAGATCCAGCATCTTGCGGCGAAACTCCGGCGGATACCCACGCTGTCCCATGCCACCCTCCTCCAAGGTCGAGTGGCACAAGAATCCAACAACTCGCCTCCGGAGAACCCAGGGCAGACCACACCCTCCGGAAACCCCAGGGGAACCTCAGTCAGCGGGCTGGTCGGTGACGCCAAGACCGTGCTGGCCGCGGTCGCGGCTGCCGTGGAGCACCAGGGGCTTGTGCAGCCAGGAAACCAAGCGGTTCTCTTTGGAACAGCCACGATCTCGATCGGGATCAACACGCTCGTTTCGCCCACCCAGGTCGCTGTGGTGCTCGAGCCGGCCTGAACCGACCACGAGGTTGCGCTGGATGGCACAGTTGAATCAGCACGGGAAGGTGTCATAGGGACGCGCTCTGGCTTGCTCGGGTTGACGATAAGGTCGATGGTGGCGATCCCGGCAACCTTGGCATCTATTAGGTCGTCAAATGGGACACAAGGGACTGAACCGGACCGTCGCCTGTCAACCGTTCAGGCCGCGCACTCTCCGGGTACAGCGGTCCAAGGCCCTGAGGTTTTCAGGGTCTTGGCGAAGCGCCGTCAGGACGCTGTCGGGAGGGCGCCCGCGACGCTGATCGGGCGTGGTGCCGTTCGGATTCGCGTCGCAGTCCGAACTGGTCGATCTGCCCAACAAGCCAGGCTCGGCCTACCCGCAGCTCTGCGCGGATGCGCCGGATGGACCAGCCCTCCTCGATGACGCGGCAGTGCAGGTAGCTGGCGAGGTCGGTGAACCCGAGCTGGGCAAGGCGTGCCTGGCGTTGCGCCTGCCACACCATTGCTTGTGCGCCGCGGGCACGGGCTCTCACCTCCTGCTGGGCCGCGGTCTGGCGGGTCCGGCGGATCTGATAGTGGTCCAGCAGCCGCCGCACGGTCCGCAGGTGCGTGCCCAGCTCCGTGGCGACCCGGGCCAGCGGCCATTGCTGCCCGATGATGCGGTCGGTGAGGTAGGTCTCAAGGTCGGGGAAGCCGAGCTGGGCTGCTTGGGCGGTCAGGCGCTGGTCGGTGCTGCGACGACGACCCTGGGCGGACAGCTCGGGCTGTGGGGGTGGGGTGAGGCCGACGTGGTTGAGCGTGCCGCGGATGACCGTTGTGGTGGTGTCGAGTTCTTGGGCCAGCTCCGTCAGGCCCTGCTGCTGGCAACGCGCCACAAGGTAGGCGCGCAGGTCGGTGAAGCCCAGCTCCATGGCGCGGTTGCGGAGGCGGCGCTGCTGGGCGTCGAGGACTGTGAAGCCGCCGCTGACGGTGAGCCTGTGAAGCGTTTGTGCTGCTGGTGGCGTTATACATGCGCTTGGCGTGCCGGGCGCCCCCCCACTCAGGGAGAACCGCATCTCTGAAGTGACCTGCACTGACGTGCGCACCAGCGATGGGGGAGAGCCCACGCGCATGGGAAACGGCGGATGACGCGCGTTTGGAGGTTAGTGCTTCGGTTGTCCGGTTCCCAGCGGTACCGCCACCCACAGGCTGCCAGGTGACGTCCCGCGCGGTGTGGTGTAAGAGAGCCGCCGTCTCCGATATCAGAAGATCTGGAGCTGGCTCAGCTGGCGTTTCAGCCATGGGGAACCCACGTGCAACTCGGCGAGCATGCGCCGAAATGACCAGCCCTGCTCGACCCGCCGCACCCGCAAGTAGTCCTCCACACTGGCGAACCCCAGGCCGGCCAAGCGGGCCTGGCGTTTGGCCGCCCAACACTCCGTCTGCCGCACGATCGCCAGGCGAGGCCGGCGGGTCGCCCGTCGACGGGGACTTGGTTCAAGAGAGGGGCTGGCGTTGCTCCTTCCAGCTCTGCCAGAACCGGCTGATCGCGACGGTGAGATCGTCGACCGCCACCATCCCGCGCTCGCCCCCGGGTTCTGCAAGCGGCCCGCCCATCACGGCTGTTCGATCGGTTGCCTCTGCCACGGCCGCATTCAGCGGCCTACCCGCACTGCGATGTCGCGCCGAAGTGCGGACAGCTGGGTCCGCAGAGGCAAGCTGAGGACGCTCCGCTCCAGATCACCCAGCCGGTCGGCGTCGGGGAACGGATGGACCGCGACCTCCAGGTGGGTCAGGATCCACGTCGTCAAGCGTTGCTCGGACCCGCTGCCGAGCTTGCGCGGGCCCGCGACCTGTAGCTCAAGCGGCCCGCGCAGCACGGCGGCCAGCGTCAGGCGGAACGTCGACCCGCGGACCGAGCCCCGGATGTGGTTGCCGCCGATGCGGCTGCGCACCGTGGCGACGCGTCTTGTGCCCGACGGCCACGCCGTCGCTCCAGCCTGGCCCGCATAGACCCGGCCTGCGGCGACCTCCACGCCGAGGCCGGCGGAGAGCATCGCTGCCCCCGGGAGGTCGACCCACCACGCGTACAGCCCTGGATGGTCGAGACTGGTGAGGCCACCTGGCCACGAACGGGCCGGGACACGAGTTGCGCAGCTCCCGAGCGCGGCAACGGCGGCAGCGATCTCCCCTTCGGTCAACCTGCCGCTAGATCCGACGTCGTGCCCCAACTCGGGCTAACCCTCCCGATCCTGCATCCAGCCGAGGATGGCAAAGTCCACCAGTCGCCCGAGGCCGAGCCGCACAGATCCAGGCGGGGGAGCCACCAAATCCCTCAGCGGCCCTACCTCCCGGTCGGCCTCAACGGCAATCCTCGAGAACGTCGAGTAGGCGCAGCGGAAGTCTTCCTCGCGGAGTCCCTCCGGGCTGGGCCGGCCGAGGAACCGCCAGGTCGAGCCGTCCATCGGCACGACAAGGTCTGGAAGAAGAAGGTAGAGAACCTTTGACGCCGCGACCCACTTCCTGCTGGTGGGCTTCACGTCTTCGAGCTCCCGAAAAATGGAGAGCAGCTGATCCCCGTCGACCTCCGAGTGCAGGGAGACGATGTCTATCGTGGCCATCTGGTCAAGCGTGCGCCCATCGATTCCGGCCAGAACCTCTCGGAACCGTTCCAGGCTTACTCCACCGCGGGCACCGCGGAACGCCCGCCACTTCCTCAGCCCCCTGAAGGCGACGCCCGTAAACGAGTCGTCGCGCAGCAGCCGGCTCGGACGCGAGCCCGCTCGCCACCTGAGCGCCATCGCCTGACCGTGGGGTGAGGAATCCGTGGGCAGCCAGTCGTCCCTCATCATGAGGGCTCGCACGCGCGTGCCGAAGCCGGCGATGACCTCCTCGCACCTCGCCTCGAGCGAGGCCTTGGGCCTCTCGTTCCTCCTAGATGATTCCAAGCTGATCCCATCTATCGCGCCACCACTCGATCCAGCTGCGCTGATGGCGTGGTGAGTTGAATCTCGGGTCCTCGCCGTGGGTGGCGTGTTGTCGCAACGTTTCAGGATTCCCGAATAGCGTTCTCAGGAGCGAGACAAGGCTGACGCTGGTCAAGGCATGGGGCATCACCCCTCCGACTCAGACCCCACGTTGGCGCCACCCACTATCAATGGTCAGAGCATCAGACAGGAAATCTGGTGCTCCAGCCGTTTCCGTAGGCGCCTGACCAGGCCGTTGCCAGACATCGGGTCTGGCAACAGGCGCCCGGAACTGCGACCAGATTGCGACCACGCGGCGTGGGACGGCCGGGGACGGATGCCCGACTCAGACCA
>WNFU01018186.1_pt1 | contig 12732 bp, 8 predicted proteins | sample 5400121 | NCBI WGS metagenome assembly WNFU01 (sample SAMN13153360, study PRJNA577476) | soil metagenome | isolation source: 100 cm soil or saprolite under grassland replicate 1 | place: USA:California | collected 2016-06-15 | reverse complement strand
CGGCCAAGCGACGGGGCGCGTGGATCGTCGCCATTGACGTTCGTCGGAGCGAGGCGTTCGAGCAGGCCCACGGAACCCATCTGATCAGGCCGGGCACCGACGCTGCCCTGGCGCTCGCGCTCATGCATGTCATCGTCGGCGAGGGGCTCCACGATCCGGCCTTCGTTTCGAGCCACACCGCGGGCTTCCCCGAGCTGGCGGCGCACGTGAAGCAGTACACCCCGGAGTGGGCGGAGACCGAGACCGGGATCCCGGCGACGGCGATCCGGGCCCTCTCCCGCCGCTACGCCGCCACCAAACAGAGCATGATCCTGGTCGGCGGCTCCTCGATGCACAAGAGCGCCAACGGCTGGCAGGCAGGGCGCGCGATCGCGTGTCTTCCGGCGCTCACCGGCGCCCTCGGGCGGCCCGGCGCCGGCCTCGGTCCCCGTCACGCTGCGCAGAGCTCCGGCATGGGCACGGTCAATATCGAGGCCAGTGAGCGCCGCCCGCCTTCGCCCTCGGGTCGTCCCTACATGATCAGCGAAATGAGCAGCATCCTCGACGACCTCGACGACGGGCGCGTGAAGGTGCTGCTTCTCTTCGGCACCAACATGGTCTCGTCGTTCGCCGATGCCTCACGCGTGGCCCGGGCGCTCGATCGGATGGACCTCGTCGTGAGCCACGACCTGTTCATGCAGGAGACCGCGCGGAATCACTCTGACGTGGTCCTGCCCGCGACCTCGTGGCTCGAGGAGACGGGCTACAAGACCACCAACACGCATCTCTACCTCATGGACCAGGCGATCTCCGCGCGTGGGGACACGCGGTCGGCCGCCTGGGTGATGGACGCGCTGGCGAAGCGTCTCGGAGTCGTGGACTTCTTCCCGTGGAAGGATACGGACGCCTTGCTCACGGCGCTCTTCGATCATCCCGTGATGGGTCACGTTACCCCAGCGCAGCTCCGGGCGCAGGGAGGGTACCAGCCGCTGGCCATCTCCCATGTCGCCCACCCGGACCTCCTGTTTCCGACGCCTTCACGCAAGGTGGAATTTTTCTCCGAGCGGGCGGCCGAGCTCGGGATGCCGCCGCTCCCGGTGTACGAGCCGATCGGCGAGGACGCTCCGATCCAGCCCGAGCGCGCCGGCCGGTTCCCGCTCCTCTTTCGACAGGGCCGCACGCTGACGCACTTCCACGGATTCTATGACCACGGCCGGGCACTGCCGACTCTCGCCAAGGCAGACCCGGCGCCGCGTTTGTGGATCAATCCGGCCGACGCTGCGGCCCGGCGCATCGGCGACGGCGACGCCATCCGGATCCTGAACGACCGCGGGACGATGGGTGCCCGTGCGCAGGTCACCGATCGGGTGCCACCGGGGGTCGTCTGGATGCGCGACGGCTGGGCGGGCATCAACGATCTCACAAGCGGCGCTCGTTCTCTGCCGGCCGCTGCCGCCCGCGCCTTCCCAGGCGGCCAGGCGGCCTACGAGGCACGCGTCGAGGTATCCGCGGCGAAGTTGTAGGCTTCGCGCTGGGCGCTAGGCCCCGTAGAGATGACAGGCGACACGATGGCCGGCGGACCGCTCGCGTAACACCGGCTCCGTCTCGCCGCAGACCGGCAGCGCCTGCGGGCAGCGCGGATGGAACCGGCAGCCCGGGGGCGGATTGAATGCGCTCGGCACCTCGCCTTTCAGGATGACCTCCTCACGGGCGTCGTCGGGGTGCGAGGGCAGCGCGTTGTTCAGGAGCACCTGCGTGTAAGGATGCAGTGGGTTCGTGTAGAGCTCGTTGGCCGCCGCCGTCTCGACGAGCTTGCCCAGGTACATCACGCCGATCCGCGTGCTGACGTACTTCACCACGGCCAGATCGTGAGCGATGAACAGATAGCTCACGCCGAGACGATCCTGAATCTCGCGCAGGAGGTTCATGACCTGGGCCCGGATCGAGACGTCGAGCGCCGAGACCGCCTCGTCGAGCAGGATGCACTCCGGATTCGTGGTCAACGCCCGGGCGATCGCAACCCGCTGGCGCTGACCGCCCGACAGCTCGTGGGGATAGTCGTCGGCGATGCGCGGCCGGAGCCCGACCCGCGCGAGCGACGCGCCGACGCGTTCCGCGACCTGGGCCCGCGTAAGATCCGGCTCGGTCTGGGCCAGCGGCTCGCTGACAGTCGTGCGGATCGTCAGTCGTGGGTTCAACGAGCTGTACGGGTCCTGGAAGACCGCCTGCACCGCCCGGCGGTAGCCGCGCAGCTCCTGGCGACTCAGCGCGTGGATGTCGCGACCGCGGAAGAAAATGCCGCCGGCGGTGGGCCGCTCCAGTGACAGGACGAGCCTCGCGGTGGTGGTCTTCCCGCACCCGCTTTCCCCGACCAACCCGAGTGTCTCGCCGCGACGCAGAACGAAGTCGATGCCGTCGACCGCCTTCACCGTCCCGAACGTGCGGGCGAAAATCATACCGCGCGACAGCGGGAAGTGCTTGGTGAGTTGCCGCGCCTCCAGAATGACGTCTCCGGCGTCCACCTCGATACGCGCCGGCGCCGAGGCCATCGCGATCGAGACCTCCCGTCTGCCTTGAATCGCGGTCTCCCCGGCGCGCACGCACGCCACGAGGTGATCGGGCTCGATCGCCTCCAGCGGCGGGCGCGCCTCCCCGCACCGGGGCTCGACCATCGGGCAGCGCGGGGCGAAGCTGCAGCCGGGTGGGACGTGGGCGAGATCCGGAGGCTGGCCCTCGATCGCCGTCAGCGGCTCGCGCCCGTGCCGGAGCGTCGGCAGACAGTTGAGGAGGCCGATCGTGTAGGGATGGCGCGGGCGGTTGAAGATGTCCCGGGTTCGCCCCGTCTCGACGATCCGCCCGGCGTACATGACCGCGACGCGGTCGCAGAGCTTGGCCACGATGCCGAGGTCGTGCGTGACGAAGACGAGGGCGAGATTCGTCTCCCGCTGAATCTCCTTCAAGAGACGCAGGTATTGCGCCTGGATGGTGACGTCGAGCGAGGTCGTCGGCTCGTCGGCGATCAGGAGGCTCGGCCCGCACGAAATGGCGATCGCGCCCGCCACGCGCTGGCGGATGCCGCCGCTCATCTGGTGGGGATAGGCGTGGACGCGACGCTCGGGATCGCTGATCCGCACCTGGCGCAGCAAGTCGAGCACCCGCTCGTCCAGGGCGCGGCCACGCAGGCCCCGATGGAGCGATAGCGTCTCCGCGATCTGCTCGCCCACCGTCATCGCCGGGTTGAGCGAGGCCATCGGGTCCTGCAGGATCATTGCGATCTGCGACCCTCGGAGGCGCCGCATCTCTTCCGGGCTCTTGGCGAGGAGGTCCTCCCCGTCGAAGACGACCTCCCCGCCGACGATACGGCCGCCCGGCTCCGGCACCAATCTCAAGATGGAGAGGCACGTCATCGACTTGCCGGAGCCCGACTCGCCGACGATGCCCAGGGTCTCGCCGCGGCGAACGGAGAAGGTCGCGCCGTCCACGGCCTTGACCACCCCGCGGCGAGCATAGATGTAGGTGCGGAGGTCCCGCACCTCGAGCAGAGCGTCGGCCAACCGGGCCGACCCTACAGCTCGAAGTTGTAGAGCTTGGCCACGTTGCCGCGGGTGATCTTGAACCGGTCGTCCGGACTGGCGTCCTTGAAGTCTCGCGCCACGACCTCCTGTGAATGGGGCCACGATGAGGCCTGGTGCGGGTAGTCGGACGACCACATGAGCTTGTCCACTCCGATGAAGTGGCGGTTGGCGACGCCGACGTAGTCGTCGATATAGGTGCAGTACATCTGGCGCTGGAAATACTCGCTCGGCTTCAGCTTCAGATTGAATCCGGCGGCGTAACGCCCGCGCTCGAACGCCCGGTCCATGCGCTGCAGGTAATACGGAAGCCAGCCGCAGTTGTTCTCGGCGGAGACGATCTGGAGATCAGGGAAGCGATCGAGGACGCCGGAGAAGATCAGCACGCTGAACGAGCGCTCCACCTCGTGGGCCAGGACCGTGGCCCGCATGTAACGCTCGCTGAACTCCCACTGGCTCTCCCGGCCCATCCCGGTGATCGCGTGCAGGCTGACGGGTACGCGCAGCTCCTGGGCAGTCGCCCAGAACTGATCGTAGACCTCCGAGCTGTACGGCTGGTCATTGGGAGGCGAGCACCAGATCATGGCGCCCTTGAGACCCGCCTTCGCGCAGCGGACGAGCTCCAGGGCGCCCGCCTTTGGGTCGTACAGGGAGATCAGGGCCAGCCCCGCCATGCGCTTGGGCGCGTAGCTGCAATACGCCGCCAGCCAGTCGTTGTAGACCCGAAAACAGTCTTGCTGAAGCCCCACGTCCTCCAGCCAGAAGATGCGGAAACCCAGGGTCGTGTAGAGGACGTCGGCCTCCACTCCGTCGAGCTCGTTGTCTTTCAGACGCTCGGCCGGGTCCCAGCCGCCGGGCCGGGCATCGCCGTAGGTGCCCTTGGTGAGGAACTCGGCGAGCTCCTTCGGGCTCTTGCCGGCGGCCAGACCGATCCCGATGGGGTGGGGCGCGTAGCCTTCGTAGAGGAAGTAGGCGCCCTCGCGGCCATTGGGATTCACCGCCAGACGCGGTGCCCGTTCGCGATACTTCTTCTCGACGCGTTCCACCCACAGGTCGGTCGGCTCGCTCACGTGAGAATCCGCGGAGATCAGCTTGTACTCGGCCATGTCCGGCCTCCTCTCCGTTGAAGAACCCGCGTTTTGCACCCCGCTCACACCTGACGCAGCTTCGGGTCGAGCCGGTCCCGCACCCAGTCGCCGAGGATGTTCAGCGACAGGACCGTGACCAGGATCGCGATGCCCGGGAGGATCGAGACCCACCACGCCTGCTCGATCAACCCCCGGCCATCGGCCACCATCACCCCCCACGACGGCGTCGGCGGTGGGATCCCGACGCCGAGGAACGAGAGCGCTGCCTCGAGCACGATGACGTAGCCGACGTGCAGCGTGGCCAGCACCAGGATCGAGGGCGTCAAATTCGGCACGACGTGGCGGAACATGATCCGGGTACTCGAGCAACCAGCAATGCGCGCGAGGGCCACGAACTCCTGCTGCTTGAGGCCGAGCGTCTCGCCGCGAGTGAGCCGCGCATAGCTCGGCCACAAGAGAAACACGACGACGATGATCACATTCGTGAACGACGGCTCGAAGACCACCGAGAGCAGCACCGCGATCAGGATGCCCGGGAGCGACAGCGAGATGTCGGCCAGGCGCATGAGCAGCGTGTCGACCCAGCCGCCGAAGAAGCCAGCGAGCAGGCCGATGAGGCTTCCCGCCGCGCCCGTGAGCGAGATGCCGATGACCGACACCGCCAGCGAGATCCGCGCGCCGTACAGCAGGCGGCTCAGCGTGTCTCGGCCGTGCCGGTCGGTGCCGAGCAGGTGGCCGGGCTTCGAGCCCTCCAGGCCGAGTGGCGGCGCCAGCCGCTCGCCGAGCGAGCCTTCGACCGGCGAGTGCGGCGCCAGCACAGGCGCCAGCAGGGCGCACAGCACGAGCGCCATGACGACCGCCAGCGGAACCGCGGGCGGCCAGCGCCGATCGCGTACGCGCCGGGCCAGGACGGCGGGCTCGACGGAGACCGCGGAGCGGCTGCTCACTGTGAGTACCGAATTTTGGGGTTCAGGTACGCGTAGAGAACGTCGACCAGCAGGTTGACGCCGATGTACATCGCCGAGAGAAACAGGACGACCGTCTGAACGATCGGATAGTCCCGCGAGTCGACGGCCTCGATCACGAGCAGGCCGAGGCCCGGCCAGCCGAAGACCGTTTCCACGATGATCGAGCCGTTCAGCAGCGCGACGAACAGGAGGGCGGCAAATGTCACGACCGGGAGCGCCGCGTTCTTGAAGGCGTGCCGCCAGATCACGCGCCGCTCGGGCAGCCCCTTGATGCGCGCGAGCTTGACGTACTCGCTGCCGAGGACGTCGAGCATCGACGAGCGGGTCAAGCGCATGAGCCCGGCCACCGCGAACCAGCCGAGCGTGATCCCGGGCAGGAGCACGTGCAGCGGTGTGCCGCGTCCGGAGGTCGGCAGGAGGTGGAGCAGCACGCCGAAGATGAGCACGAGCACGAGCCCGAGCCAGAAGGGCGGCACCGCCTGGCCGAGGGCGGCGAAGACCCGCGCGGCATAGTCGAGCGCGCTGCCGCGGCGGACCGCGGAGTACACGCCGACCGGGAGCGCCACGGCGATCACGATGACCACGGCGAGGCCGCCGAGCTCGAGCGTCGCTCCGTACCGCTCGGTGACGAGGTCGAGGGCGGGTCGGCGGAAGCGGACGGAGCGGCCGAAGTCTCCCTGGACGGCCTGGGTCGCGAACCGCCAGTACTGCACGGCCCACGGGCGATCGAGACCGAGGTGCGCGCGCATCAGCTCGATGTCCGCTTTCGACGCCTCCGCCGGCATCATGATCTGAATCGGGTCGCCGGAGAGCCGCACGAGCGCAAAGACGATGACGGACACCACGAACATCGAGACGATGGACTGGATCACGCGGCCGATGATGTAGCGCTGCACGCTTGATCGCTCACTTGTAGAGGACGGCCTTCAACTTTTCGACGAACGCGGGATCCAGCGTGAAGAGGTCGGTCACCAGCTTTTGCAGATCTTCCCCCGCCACTGGATCGAGCGTGAGCTTCGCTTTCTCGGCCTCGGCCAGGTGCACCCGTTCCTTCGGCGTCCCGGGAGGGGCCATGAAGGGACGGGAGTAGGCGCTCCCGTCTTGGATACCCACCTGGATCAACCGGCGCGCCTCGTCGGTCTTGGCCAGGTCGATCGCCAGAGGGACGCGCGACAGGCCCGGCAATGGCTTCGAGGTCACCTGCAATATCGGGATCGCCTCTCCCGCGTCCAGAGACTTGCGCCAGGTCGCTCTCATCGACTCCCAGGCCCAGCACGCTCCCGCCACCTCACCGCTCTCCGCAGCGAGACGGATCTCTGCGGTTCCCTTGTACCCAGTGACGACCTGGATCGGAAGGCCGAGGGCGGCTTTCAGGATTCTGGGCGTGTTGTCGGTCGGCGCGCCGGGCGCGACGGCACCAATCTTGACCGGGGTCTTGGCGCTCATCAATTGCTCGACCGACGTGATGCCGCTCGCCTTGGTCAGAGAGCAGACGACCTCCTCCTTGACGGTAGCCCCGATGTACTCGAACTTTCGGGCATCGAACTCGATCCCGGGCTGCCCGAGAACCTGACCGAGCAACAGCGTCCCGGGGACGTGCGCGAGCGAGAGACCGTCCGGCCTGGCCACCCTGTAGAGGTGATTCGCGGAGATGAGGCCTCCGGCGCCTGTCATGTTGTCGACGATGATCGCGGGACTTCCGGGGATGTGCTTGCCGAGATGCCGCGCGATGAGCCGGGCGTACGTATCGAAACCGCCTCCGGGAGCCAGCCCGACGATGATGCGCACGGTCTTGCCCGCAAAAAACGATTGGGCCTGGAGTGGGCTAGTGCCACCGAGGCCGAGCACGACCATCACGATCGTGGCGAGCGCGGCTATCCATCGTCTCATGCGCGCCTCCAGAGTTGCTTCGTCGCGATGCGCGCCCCCTCGACCAGGGCGTCGAACTTGGCCCAGACGACGCTCGGGTGGATCTCGGTCGATCCCGCGAACGTGGCGAATCCGCAGTCCGCGCCGGCGATGACGTTCTCGCGTCCGACGACGTTGGCGAATCTCACGATGCGCTCGGCCACCAGCTCGGGGTGCTCGACGAGAACGGTCGATTGCGTGATCGTGCCCGGGATCAGCACCGCGCCGTCGGGCAGCCTGACCGTCTCCCACACGCGCCACTCGTGCTCGTGCCGCGGGTTCGCCGCCTCGAACGAGTAGGCGCCGGCGTGGATCTTCAGCATGACGTCCACGAAGTGCTTGAGCTCGAGGTCGTGGACGCGGGGGCCGATGTTGATCCCGTAGCAGGTGTGCCAGCGCACCTTGTCCCGCGGCAACCCCCGCAGGGCGTGGTTGAGCGCCTCCACGCGCACCTCGGCCCATCGGCGGACTTCGTCCACGCTGAGCTCCGGGTGCGACACGTAGTGGGTCGCCAGATGGGGGTCGTCGATCTGCACGAGCAACCCGGCATCGACGATCGCCTGGTATTCCTCGTGCATGGCCTCGGCGATCGCGACGAGGTACTCCTCCTCGGTCCTGTAATACGCGTTCTTCTGCCAGTCCTCGACGCTGGTCGGGGAGATGGCCGGGATGAAGGCCTCCTCGGCCTTCGTCCCCGCGAGGGCGGCCTTGAGGTTTTCGATATCGGCCTGCACGTGCTTGTGGCCCTTGTAGGCGATGGGCCCGGTGCAGACCATGTGCATGGCGCGTGCGGGGGGACTGGGCATCGCGCGACCGAACCACTCGTAGAACTCCGGAAAGGCCCTCACCTCTCGCGAGCCGCTCCACGGGCTTCCAGCCGCGTCCTTGTTCGGCTCGAACCCGGACAGACGCTCGTTGACGTACGGAATGAAGCCCGGCTTGCCCATCTCGCCGTCGTCGACGACGTCCAGACCGAGCTCGGCCTGCTTGCGGACGATCTCTCTCACCGCGGTCCGTACTCGGGTGGTGTAGCCGTCCTGATCGTAGGGTCGACCGCTGGATTTCGCCTGGATCATTTCGAGCAAGTCGCTGGGGCGGGGCAAGCTCCCGGCGTGGGTCGTGAGAATCCGATCGCTGCTACGCTTCATGCCGGGCTCACGTGCTCGTAGTTGGTTTCCATCGGCACGTAGGCAAGGGATTGCCAGCCACCGACCTTTCGGCTCAGGGCCCACGTGATGGACTTCATCCCGAGCATGACGCCGTGGTGGGCGTCGTAGAGCTTCTGTCCGAGCGCCTGGGTCATTCGAACGCGCTTCTCGATGTCCAGCTCCCGCATGGCCGCCTCGATGTCCTCGTCGTAGGGACCGTCGCACAGCAGGTTGAACGCGCCCTTGGAATGGAGGACCCGGCTCCAGGCCAGGATCGGCTCGTCGAACGGCGGTGAGCCGTACACCCAGTGCGTCTTGTTCGTCTTTCGGTTCCGGCTCTTGGGCCCGAAGGTGCTGGTCATCTCCGGGAAGCGCTTCGACTTGATCCCGATCTTCTCCCAGTCGAGCGCCACCGCTTCCATGACGTCCGGCCCGTCGAGGGCATAGGCCGTGACCATGGGGTTGACTCGCACCTCGAAGCCTCCGGCGTGCCCGGCCTCGGCGAGGAGCTTCTTCGCACGCTCCGGTTCGTAGGGCGGGATCTTCCAGTCGGCGCTGTATCCCTTGTGGAACGGGTAATAGTAGTAGGAGAACGGCATCTCGGAGCCCTTTCCTTTCCAGAGCGCGCTGATGATCGCCTTCTTGTTGACCGCGAGGTTCATCGCCAGCCGGACCTTCCGGGCGTTCTCGCGGCTCTTGGGATCATTCCAATCGCCCACCCACGAGCACGAGGGGCAGTAGTCCTCACGATCCGACGTCGTCTGGCCGCTGAGGATGACCCAGTAGCACGCGGCATTCGGCACGTCGTGCAGACGGAGCCCCGACTTCGACGCCTGGTCCAGGTAGTCGCCGAAGACCACGCCGATGTCGATCTCGCCCGCCCGGAGCCCGGACAAGCGGGTGGCCGGGTCGGGGACCCGACGGATCACCAGCTCCTTGAAGGCGGGCGTCTTTCGCCAGTGGCCCGCCACCGCTTCGAACCGGTGGTAGTCCCCTTGCCGACCCTCGACGTGGCGGTAGGGTCCGGTGCCGATCGGGTGGAGCGCCGCCTTCTCCTCGCCGACCGTCTCCAGATACTTTTTCGGGACGACATTCTGATAGCCGACGAACTGGGAGAAGTTCGAGGCGACCTCCCAGACCCGGTTCTTGAAGTGCAGCACCACCGTCAGCTTGTCGGGCGTCTCGATGCGCTCGAGGTTGTTCCGGAAGAACGGCGCCGAGCCGCCTCCCGAGTCCGGCTTGAGGTTCTGCTCGACCGTGAACTTGACGTCTTCCGCCGTCAGCTCACCCCAGCCCTCGTGAAACTTCACCCCGGATCGGAGCTTGAATGTCCACGTCCGCAGCTCGTTCGATGGTTTCCACTCCGTGGCCAGCCCAGGGCGATACTCGAAGGTCTTCGGGTCCCGCATGATGAGCGCGTCGTAGATGCAGTCCCACAAGGGCTTCTCGGCCTGAACCGTGCGCCAGGCGAAGGGCGTCTCCGTGCCCCACTGCCCGACCGCCACCACGAGGCGGTCCCCGGTCGCCGCCGTGGCGCGAGACGGACGGATAAACGGCGCGCCCATGACGGCGGCGGCCGCTGTCCCGGCGCGTCCCAGGAACGCTCGGCGATTGATCGATCCGGCCATCGAGGGCTCTCCTTTGGCTACTGATCCTTGAGACGCAAATCCTCGTAGGACGGGAACGGTGAGTTGTGGATCCACGTGATCGTGTGCTCCGTCACCCGCGGTCCGACCCCCATCAACGCGCGGAAGTCCATGATCGGCGCAAACATCACCCGGTCGATCGTGAGCTGCTGGATCTTATGAAGGAGCGCTTCGCGCTTGCGCAGATCCCGCTCGCGGGCCTGTTGCTGGAACAGATCGTCGATGTCGGGATACCCGCCGTACGCGTAGCTACCCTTTGAATAGATGATCTCCTGGACGCGGCTGGCGGCATTGCCGGAGTTCCCCACCCCGGTGATGAAAAGATTGCGTAGCTTCTTCTCCCGCCAGGCGGCGTAGAAGGCCGCGCGCTCGACGATGCGCATCTTCACCCGGATTCCAACCGCGTTCAGGTAGTTCACGACCGACTCCGCGGTCGTGAAGAACGGAGGGATCGGCACCAGGTCGCCGGCGTCGAGGCCGTTCGGGTAGCCAGCTCCGGCCAATAGCTGTCGGGCCTTGGGTGGGTCATAGGACGGTGGCTCCACCTGCAGCGCGAAGTCCATGACACGCGGAATGATGACGCCGGCCGGCGGGCAGTACCCGAGACAGGCCGCCTCGTTGATCGCCTTACGATTGAGCGCGTGGTTCACCGCCAGGCGCAGCCGCTTGTCGGCCCACGGGGACTTGGGATCCCACTGGTCGGGAAACTCGACCCAGGTGATGGAGGCGTGCCGTGAGGCCACGATCTGGAGCTTCGGGTCGCGCTTCACGTTCTCGGCATCGGGCCCGTCCAGGGCATAGGCGATGTCCGCCTCGCCGGTCTTCAGCATCGCCGCCCGCGTGGTCCCTTCGGGAACGCTCTTCATGATCAGCCGCTTGACGTAGGGCGCGTGCCGCCAGTACGCCGGATACGCCTCAAGGACGACCTCCACGCCGGGCGAGTGGCTCACGAATTTGTAGGGACCGGCGCCGATCGGATGTTTCCTGAAGCCCTCGTCTCCGACCTGTGTCAGGTATTTCTTCGGGACGACGAGGCCGGCCGCCGTGGCCGTCGTGCCGTAGTAGGTCATGAAGTCCGGCCAGGGCTCCTTCAAATGGAAACGCACCGTCAGGGGATCGACGATCTCGACCTGCTCGACCCGCGTCTGGAATTCCTTGAATCCGGTGCCGCGGTACCGCTCGAAACTGAACTTCACGTCCTCCGCGGTGACCAGATCGCCGTTGTGGAACTTGAGCTCGCTGCGCAGCTTGAACTCGTACACCCGTCCGTCCGGGCTCTCTTTCCACGACTCCGCGAGGCTATTACCCATCTTCTGCCCGGGCAGCGGACGAACCATGGCGTCATGGATGGCGTAGAGCATTCCGAAGGGTGTGATCTGCGGCGGGGCGGTGGATGGGTCGAACCAGGTCGGGGCGAGAGTGACGTGCCACGCCATCACCGCTTCTCCGGGCTGGGCGGCATCCCCCTGGCCCACGCCGAGCATCAGCAGGGCGGTCGTGAGGAACAGGACGACACGACAATGATGGAGGTTCATGGCTCCTCCGATCAGCTCACGTATTCGTAGTTATTCTCGAGCGGCACGTAGACGAGAGTCTGCCAGCCGCTCACCTTCTTGCTCACCGCCCACGTCAGCGATCGCATCCCGAGCATCACACCGCGGTATTCGTCGTAGAGCTTCTGGCCCAACGCCTGGGTCATCCTGGCCCGCTTCTCGCCGTCGAGCTCCCGCGAGATCGTGTCGACATCCTCGTCGTATGGCCCGTCGCAGAGCAGGTTGAAGGGCCCCTTGGAGTAGATGCAACGCTGCCACGCCAGGACCGGCTCGTCGAAGGGCGGCGAACCGTAGACCCAGTGCGTCTTGTTCGTCTTGCGCGCGCGATTCTTCGGCAGGAAGTTGCTGAACGCCTCGGGGACGCGCTTGACTTTGATGCCGATCTTCTCCCAGTCGAGCGCCACCGCCTCCACCATGTCCGGCCCATCGAGCGCATACGTCATGACCAGAGGATTCATCCGAACCTCGAAGCCGCCGGCGTGGCCGGCCTCGGCGAGGAGCTTCTTGGCCCGCTCGGGATCGTAGGGCGGGACCCTCCAGTCCTTGCTGAAGCCCTTGTGGAAGGGGTAGTACCAGTACATGAAGGGCGTGTCGGAGCCCATCCCCTTCCAGAGGGCGTTGACGATGGTCTTCTTGTTGACGGCCAGGTTCAGCGCCAGCCGCACCTTCCGCGCGTTGGCCTGGCTCTTGGGGTCACTCGGATCGCCCGCCCACGGGCACGTGGGGCAGTAGTCTTCGCGATCCGGTGTCGTTTGGCCCTGCAGAACGACCCAGTGACACGCCGCATTCGGCGTCTCGTGAATCCGAAGCCCCGCCTTGCGCGCCTGGTCCAGGTAGTCGCCGAACACGTTGCCGATGTCGATCTCGCCC
>WNFU01007639.1_pt1 | contig 12733 bp, 12 predicted proteins | sample 5400121 | NCBI WGS metagenome assembly WNFU01 (sample SAMN13153360, study PRJNA577476) | soil metagenome | isolation source: 100 cm soil or saprolite under grassland replicate 1 | place: USA:California | collected 2016-06-15 | reverse complement strand
TTGGAAGTGGGGATGCGGTGACGGCCTGCCCTGTGTGCCGAGCTTCCTATCATAAGGATTGTTGGCGGGAAAACGGCGGCTGCGCGGTTTATGGGTGCCCACAGGTCCCGGCTGTTGAGCCGCGAAAAGCGGTTGAGATACCGGTGTCTTATTGGGGGCAGGAGAACAAGCCGTGTCCGGCCTGCGGAAAGGAAATCCTCGCGGCTGCGGTTCGGTGTCGCTTTTGTGGGGCAACGTTCTCCTCAGCCCAACCGGAGGATGCGGCCGCATTCAGCCAGCGGTCGGAGCAGGAGAAGCGGCTACCGCAGGTAAGACAGAGGGTGGTGTTGATTTTTGTCTTGTCGCTGATTCCGTGCATGGCCCCCATTGGTGGGTTGTGGGGCCTGGTGTGGTACCCGACGCACAAGGCGGATGTTCAGGCGCTGCCGTCGTTATACCCCGCGCTGTGCAAGATAGGGATTGCGGTCGGTTTGGGTCAGACGGTGCTAATGGCGCTGGTTGCGGCGATTTATGCCGTAGCGCGGGGGCACTGAGAACCTTGCTGGTGGTGAATTATGCAGGCTCGACTTCGAAGACTACAGGCCGATTACGAGCAGATTCTGCGCGTGCTGTCGGGCCATCGTCACATTCACTTGGTGAATGCGGAGGGTGTACCGCCCGAGAAGTACACGTTTGCGTTCAAAGTGCAGGGCCTCGCGCCTGCTGGAGCAGATGGCGCGACGGTCGTCTCGGAGCATAGGGCAGAGGTCTTTCTGCCGCTGGACTATCCTCGTCGCCCGCCGTTCTGTCGGATGGTGACGCCTGTTTTCCACCCCAATATCGATCCACAGAAGATTTGCATCGGGGACCACTGGAGCGCCGGACAATCTCTTGCGCAGATGGTGGTGCATATCGGGGAGATGATCTGCTACCAGAGGTACAATCTGAAAAGCCCTCTGAACGCGAAGGCCGCGGTGTGGGCTGAGCAAAACCTGGCGAGCCTGCCGCTGCAAGCGGGTGATTTATCCGCGGACCTTTAGATTCGCGAGGCGGCCTGATTTGTCCACGCCTTCAACTTCCGATCCCTTTGCCCTGATCAAATACCAGGATCCTTCGAACAATGGCCGTTGGGGATTCAACGTGTATAAAGTGATGGCTGAGGAATTGAACTGGGACGGCACGAATTACTCAGATTTTCATGACCGAGACACAGGTCGAGCCATTCGAGGGCGACGTACTACCAGGAAGACCTGAATCGACTTAACAAACGCCAACGGAAATTCGACCTGCGTTGCAACCTCCCGACAATGGGGCCGCATCCGTGAATTGTTTACGTTGCCGACGGACAAACAGAGAGCACTTTTGACCTGGAAAGGGCCGGACACGCAATGATGTCCACGGCAGGTGCTGCGGGATGCTTGGCGGCCGACCTGCTCGCAATGTCATCCACATGAAAACTGCGAAGAGCACCCTCGGTCTGACTCTTGTTTTCCTGTCAGTCGTGGCCGTCGCTGCTGGTTCGTCAAATTTCAGTTTCAAGGCGGAGGCTTATCTCGCGAAGCTGACGCGTGAAGAAAAGTTTAGCGGAGCGGTCCTGGTTGCAACGAATGGGAATGTGATTTTCGCCAAAGGCTACGGATTGGCCAACCGCGAACACGACGTCGCGAATACGACCAACACGATATTTCGCCTCGCCTCGGTGACCAAGCAGTTCACGGCCATGTGCATACTGATTCTCCAGGAGGAGCAAAAGCTGAACGTGACGAACCTCGTTTCACAGTATGTCGCAGACTGCCCGGAGGCATGGCGTGCGATCACGATTCATCACCTGCTGACCCACACAGCAGGAATCCCCGGCTTCACGGAATTCCCGGACAATATGCGTTTTGAGCGGCTGCCCACCACGGTCGCGGCCACCGTGAGACGCTTCAGAGACAAGCCGCTGGACTTTGAGCCGGGAACGAAGATGCGCTATTCCAACTCGGGTTATGTGTTGCTCGGCTACATCATCGAGAAGACTACGGGCAGGAGCTATGGCGAATTTATTGCCGAGAGAATCTTTCAGCCGCTCGGCATGAAACAGAGCGGCTACGATCATCCCGCAGATATCCTGCCTCATCGAGCCGCCGGTTACAGCAGACTCGGCACAAATATCATCAACTGCGTCCCCTTCGCAATGGACACGCCCCACGCGGCGGGCGCGCTCTATTCAACCGTCCACGACATGTTGATTTGGGATGGCGCGCTCTATTCGGACCGACTGGTGTCAGCGAGAACGTTGGAAACCATGTTCACGCCGTTCAAAAATGACTACTGCTACGGATGGTTTCGCGGCAATTTCGGCAATCGCATCGGATACGGGCATGGTGGAGGGATCAGTGGTTTTGCAACGCAAGTGATCCGCCTTCCGAACGACAGAGTTTACATCGTTGTGCTCAGTAATTTCGATTGGGCAAGATCCTCGGACATCGCCAAGGAATTGAGCCTGCTGTTGTTCAACGCAAAGCAATGAGAACGCCGCTTAAGTGCGCTGCATCTAATATTGAGTGCAAAGGTGGCGGCCTGACTGGACCGGCACGGATCGGCCGGGTGACCTTTCCGCAGACCGGTCGCACGCTCTACTACCGCGGTCAGAGGTTTCAAAGCCTCAAAGGAGCGGGTTTCAAGTCCAATTATTACGAGGAGTATGCTCATGGATATCGGCGTGTGGCAGCACGTCTGCGCCCAGCATTTCATTTCACCGCAGCGGGAACTGGTAGTTGGGGACGAGATCGTACTGCGGATTGTGGACGCCCCGAAGGCTGATTCGCCCAAGAAGCATGACTCCACTGAGTGAACGGCCTGACCGAGCAGATCGAGCTCTGGGAACGCGTCGGTCCTTGTCAACTCATCCAAGACTTCGACCGGACATATCCCGACCAGCGTGCCCGTGAAGCCCTTGGCGGCTGGAGGCACCCGAGCGCCATTCCCTTTCCGCACCTTTCGCTTTTACATCCCGCCCGTCAGGCGTCAGAGTTGGCAGCGATGTCCAAGATACTTGAGTTGATCCAGGATCGTGAGGTGTGCCGTTTCGAGCCTGGCCAGATCGTGATGGAGAAGGGCGCCCAAACGCACCGTCTTTATGTTCTGATCGACGGGACGGTTGAGGTCGTGAAGGACGACGTTCGAGTTTCAACGATTTCGGAGGCAGGAGCCACCTTCGGCGAAATCTCCGTGCTCCTGGAAGGAAATCATACGGCCACGGTGCGTGCATTGACTCCATGCTCCTTCCACGTCCTGGAGAACCCGCGGGAACTGCTCCAAACCTCGCCTCGGATCTGCTTTCAAGTTTGCGTACTCCTCGCCCGCCGGCTCGACTCCCTCACACGCTACCTCGTCGACGTGAAGCAGCAATTTGAGGGACACGACCATATCGGAATGGTGGACGAGGTGCTCGAGGCGTTGTTACATCGCCAGCCGAAAGAGCGCGTGCCTCCGCGAGAATCAACCATCCGTAGCGGCGAGCCGCTGGAGTGATCGTCCGTCGGTTGAAATCCACTCCGCGGTCATCGCCTCCAGATCAAGGACGATGTGGGCCGGGGTGGGGCCAATCTCGCGGCCCGGATTAAACACCCACGTCGGGCCGATGCGATCCACCCACGCTCCCTCCGGATAGAAAGGCGAATTGTGAATGTGACCGCTCAAGACGATGTCCGGCCTAAAGCGCTTGATCCATTCCAGCAGAAATTCGTCGCCCGCAGATTTTCTCCCGGTCCAACATACTTTTGAGCCGGCGGGTGGCGCATGATGAACCCAGATCCAGCGTCCGCGCACGTTGGCTGCGGCGCGGATGAGTTGCTCTTCCAGGTCGGAGCGTGACGACGGTCCATCCCACCACGGACAGATCGTCACCAGGTTTCCCGAGACTTCAAGGCTATCACCATCGGCGAACAATCCTTTTGTCCGGGCGTCGCGGACCCATTGAGCGACCGACTCGTCGGCGGCATTGCGGCTATCCCCGTCATGGTTGCCGGAGCTGACCAGGATCCGAGTTTCTCGGCGGATGCGCTCAAGGTATTTTTCGACGACCACGATTTGCACGTCGAAATCGAGCGATGAATTGAGATCGAGCAGATCGCCGCCGATGATAATCGAATCAAAATTCCTCGCGTTGGCGATCAGCCAGTCAAACTGCTTCAGAGCATAGTGCAAATCGGCAGTGAAAAGCACTCGCATGGTGACTCGAGTGAGAATGCACAATCTCGGGCAATTAGTCCATGCTGGAACGCGAACGGATTGTGGATTCAGGGAAGTCTTGCCATTTCAGCCATCCTCATCAGAAGATCATCCAATGCAGGGGCGCCACCCAATGCATAGGCTATTGCCGCAGCGTAATGTCCACACCCATCGTGATCCGAGGGCGGGGTGCCGTGGGAGGGCTCTGCCCCCATCGAAGCGGGTCGTGTTATGCCTCATGACGTCTCATTGATCGCCACCCTTGCGGTCGGTTTCGCACTCGCATTTCTCCTCGGCTTTATTGCACACCGGCTGCGACTGCCGCCGATTGTCGGTTATCTGATGGGCGGCGTCGCCATGGGCCGTTTCACACCGGGGTTCGTAGCCGACAGCGCATTGGTCGGACAGCTCGCCGAGATCGGAGTGATGTTGCTGATGTTCGGTGTCGGTTTGCATTTCTCGACGGGCGATCTCATGGAGCCTTTCGGTGGCCAGCACGGTTGTGCTGCTGAAAGCACTGGAAGAGCGCAACGAAGTGTCCACGCCAAACGGGCGCATTGCGGTGGGATGGTTGATCGTTGAAGACCTGGTCATGGTCATGACGCTGGTTCTGCTGCCGGCGTTTGCCGAGGCATTGGGGGGCCGCAGCATTACGCCGCCGAGAGCCGGCGCCGATTTGGGTTTGTGGGCGGGCTTGGGACTCACCTTGCTGAAGGTGATTTCATTTGTTGCGGCGGTTTTGCTCTTCGGGCCGCGAGTGATGCCGTGGTTGTTGCGGCAGGTAGCACGCACCGGCTCGCGCGAACTCTTTACGTTGTGTGTGCTGGCAGTTGCCCTCGGCATCGCTTTTGCCTCCGCCCGGCTGTTTGGCGTGTCGTTTGCCCTGGGCGCATTTTTCGCCGGCGTCGTGTTGACCGAATCCGATCTCAGCCACAAGGCCGCGGCCAATTCCCTGCCCCTTCAAGACGCGTTCGCGGTTCTATTCTTCGTCTCGGTGGGAATGCTGTTCGATCCGTCCATTCTTATCACTCAGCCGCTGATGGTCGCGGCGGTGCTGCTCCTGATTCTGTTGGGCAAATCATTCGCCGCATCCGCGATCGTTCTGCTGTTGGGCTATCCATTGAGTACCGCATTAACCGTCTCTGCGGCGCTCGCGCAAATTGGGGAGTTTTCTTTCATTCTGGCAGGTTTGGGTGTCGCGTATGGTTTGCTGCCGGCTGAGGGGCTCAGTCTGATTTTGGCGGGAGCATTGTTATCCATCAGCCTCAATCCGTTGGTTTTTGTCGGTACGGACGTGCTGATCGGCTGGATTCGAAAGGTTTCCTGGCTTAAGAGGCATCTGGAAGATAGAAGGGCGGCCCCGTTCACGCGGTTGGAGGAGGAATTAGATGCGGCACGCGTGGCTCTCGAAGCAAAAGCCGCCGCTCTTAAAAGCTACAGTCCGGACGAGTTGGCAGAGCGTTTCCCTCTATTTGCGGGGCTTACACCCGAGCAGCGTGAGACCCTGGCCCTTCACTTTAAGCCTCGTTCTGCCCAACCGGGTGAACGCCTCATCCGCGTCGGCGACAAGGCGGATGTGGTCTATTTCATCTCGAAAGGCGAAGTGGAGGTTGTTGTCAACGGCCACAAGACCAAGATGGGGCCGGGAGACTTCTTTGGTGAGATTGCACTATTGAGCGGACGGTCTCGCTCGGCCGACATCATCGCACTGGATTTCTGCAAATTGCTCACTCTGAGCCAACGGGACTTTCGCGAGCTTCTCCGTCGATACCCTGGGATCCGCGACCCAATCGCAGCAGTGGCGAAAGAACGCGGCAAGACGAACCGCCAGTTTATGGAACGTCCTCACGGCGGGGTGGATCTGCCGGCCTGAGCGCTCAGCACTCGAGCCAGAATCGATGCGGGCGCGCTCACGATGCTGTTCCGCGAGTTTGAGTACCGCGTGCACAGTGTCGGCATGTTCGCTGCGCAAGTGGCGCCGGGGGGAAGACGCGCGCTTGGGCATCATGGCGATGATCTTGTGAACGACAAGTTTTGCCGCAGGCGAGCCAATGCCGAGGGTCTGCGAGAGTTGCATTCGGGATCGACGAGAATCCCATGCTGCCAACGTTGCCGGCTTTATTTTCTCATTGGCCGGTGGATGAGCGTGGGGTTTCTGATATGCGCGCCAGCCATGCTTTTCCTCATTTCTAAATATGCCAGCACGTGGCCTGAGTGGCTGATGATCCTTTCTGGATTCATTACCTTTAGCATGCTCCTAGGATCACTGATTCCATACATGATCGGACAGGGAAAATCGGCACCAGTGACGGTCTGGCGGGGAAGGGATGGTTATTATTACCACTTTTACTCGGGCGTGTATTGTGCCTGGGCGGACACTCAGCGGATGCAGCCTGCACAGACTGGATATGACCGGAAGGAGAGCTAACCCGATTGACCGAGCGAACCACCCTCCCGCTTCACCCGTCGCCGGCACAGCGATTTGGAAACGCCGTTCGTGAAAAGGTCGGAGAGAAGGCAAACTAAACCGGATGGAGTGAACCCCGCGACAGCGTCTGGGTTCCATTCCATTCGTAATGGACGCGGGCTGCGGATCCGGAAGGCTAAACGGCGTAGGCCGCGCTCCCTGCATTGTCAAAGTTGTTGGCCTGGCATTCAGGTTGGCCACTCAGCGACGCATCATGACGTCACGATCACTGAATTGGCAAGCAGCTTGCTTCGAAAGGCGAACCGCGGATCAATTCGCGAACGTGCCATGAGTATTGACCTGAGAAAGTGCCTGATCTATGTGATCAGCATCTGCTCCATGATGGGGCTGCTCGTTGCCCTGTGGGCGACCGAGGGTTTCAAAGATTTCTCGGCGTGGGAGAGTAAACCGGTGATGCCATTCGTGTGGGGAATCCCGGTGTTTGCAGCCGCTCTTGGGCCGCTATTGCTCACGAACAAATTGTCCGCCGGCCTACAAACCAGAAGCGGACTGGAACTCTGGGGCCGGGGAAGCATTTGCGGGCTCATGGTTGCGGTTGGATGGGCGTGCATTTTCTTCGCAGACGTGGTTCTCAAAGAAGTTCAACTGCATTCCGAAATTTACATGGTTGCCATCGGGCTGGTCGCTGCGCTTGGATTGGGCGCCATCGGCGTACTCAGCGATGGCTTTTTGAGGGGTAATCTGGTAGCGATCGGCTGGCTTACGGCGGTGGCAGGCTCGTTTGTTTTTGGGGGCTCCCATCGACCGATCGGGCAATGGATTGTCAGCGCGGGCGTGTCGCTTGTCTTAACGGTTACGCTGAGCACAGGGCGTGTCATGCTCTATCGACGACGAGGGGGCTCGCGTGAAATTTCACGTGACGACGACCCCGTTGAGTTCTGGATTATTGTGATCGTGCTGGCGGCCTTGGATGCACTAATCATCTTCAGCGCCGCGCGTGACGCGCTCGGATGGTAAACGTTGTCAGCGGGATTTCATTCGCGATCGTGAGCGGTACAACCGAGTTGAGGAATTTCATCCGCTCGACGCGGCGGCATGCTGAATTCGGCCTGAAGTTTTCCCGATTGCCGACGGTGTTTCTTCGTTCGCAGGTCCGTGAAGAGATTTTGCGCAGGATTAATGGGTCACTTTCTTCGGACGAAGGGAGATCCGCCGACAAGACAGTGCAGCAAACCAGAGCCAGCCGTTTCGCTCGGAGCAAGAAACGAACGTCATCGGCTGGTTCCCGTCGCGATAGCCTTTCCGCTGTTTTTCATACTCCTGTTTCGCGAGCATTGGAGTTTTTTGCCTGCCTGGGGCCTTTTTCTGCTCGTCCTTAGTCTGTCCGCGATTGCGATGTTCGCCGGAGTGATTGCTGGCAGAGTCAGGCTCTATCGCAAGTTGGTGAAATTGGAGATGCGGAAAGGATCTCATCTCATTTAACCAGTGTGCCTCAGCGTCGCCCCGTTGGGCCGTCGGACGGTTCGGGAGAATTGCGACACCTCCGTACAACGGTTCGGAGAACTCGGAAGAAGGAAGTTCCATCTGACCGCGTAGCGACAGCAGCAAAAACCAGGAGGCGCGGACGGAAACCCATGCCTTCCGCGCCTCGCACCGATTACCCAACTGTTCAGTCACCCACGCCGATCAGATTATCGTCGTTCCCGGATGTCCGGAACTGTTCACGCAACCTGGAGGTGGTCATCGCTTGGACGCTGCCGTCGCCCAGCAAAGCGTTTCCAGCGCCGCTATGCACATTCTTGTCATAGCCAGCACCGGCACCGGGAACCGGCGGCTGATTGGTACCGAATCTGACCAGCAATCCATTCAACGGAATTCCGCCAGCAGGGATTTGCGTGTTACCCGCCGCAGTATTCGTGAGGTTCCGGTCCCCAGAGAGAATCATTGAGGGAAAGGTATCGGTGGCGTCATAGCCTACCACAAAACTGATCGCCTTGTTGCCCGTCCGGTTCGCGCCTGTTTGAGCAGCAGCACTGATCATGTGCGCGAAATTAGTTGGCGTGTTCCGCCCGTTGTCACTCGGACAAATCAGGATCTTGGGCGTGCTCAATTCGTTCGACATGACCGCGAAATGCATGAAGTTACTCGTGACCGTGCTGCCGGGAGTCGTCTGCCTGAACTCCAACGAACCGCCCTCGTTGGCGGGAACGCTCATCGGATACCTATCGCCATTATCATTTGCCCAGATGCGGAATGCCAGGCCGACCTGCCTCAAGTTATTTGTGCAGGAGATCTTTCGTGCCCTCTCCTTCGCCTTGGCCAACGCAGGCAGGAGTAAGCTTGCCAAAATCGCAATGATGGCAATTACGACCAACAGCTCAATGAGTGTAAATGCCCTGATTGGGTATCTGCTAAATCCTCGTTTCATAATCGTGTATCCTTCAAAAGTCCCAACGCAATTTCCAAGCTGGATACTAGCAATGGCGATGCCAGTGCTATTTTCTCGAGAAACAGGCTTACTAGGACCGACGGACAGACCGCCAGAGGTAAATTCTCGCGCAAAGCGCGTGAAAATCACGCACTCCGACATGCAATAGCCCGCGAGGAATTGATGGCGTCGTTCGAGTCGCTAAACTCCACACCGTAGCTCGTGGCTGAAGCTCGGGGCGACGTATGGTTCCTAATAGGCCACGCCTGCGAAGAACGGGTTTTCCAAGGCAAACCAGCCTCCGTAGTCATGTATGAAATATGCTTCCCTTCCGGTATTCGCATGGTGCCTCACTTCTACTTTTCGGTCGGTGTCGGAGTGAATTAGCGGGCGGTCAGGATTGCGGGTTGGCTATCCACTTCGAACTCATCCTCTGGGCCAAGCCTCTGGGACACGACAACGGCATTGATTCGAGGAACTGTGGGATATAGCGTTGAGACTAATGAAGCAACCATACTCATCCCCGCAATCGTTCGGCATGCTGCGCCAATTCAGCATGGGTTTGTCGACGAGGCCGAACTCACGTTCCTCCAGCACTTCACCCGGTTGGAGAACCTGGCCGCGCGGCCGGTGTAGGAAAATGACTATGCACCTCTCTGCGCTCCTGGCCCTGGCGCTGGTCGGCTGCTCCACGTCCGGCGGCAGGGATTCCTGGCCTGGCCCCACGCGTCCGTACAACGGGAAGATCCACGTCATCCCCGGCAGGATCGAGCTTGAGGATTTTGACGAGGGCGACGAGGGCGTGGCCTACCACGACTTGGAGCCTGAGAACCAAGAGAAGAAGGAACCGCCGTACCGGCAGACGGGTGTGGACCTCGAATGGCGCGAGGCGGCCAGTGGCAAGTTCAACCTGGGATGGACCCGGCCCGGCGAGTGGCTCATCTACACAGTCGACGTCAAGGAGGCGGGCACGTACCGCATCGACATGCACGTCGCCAGCAAGGGCGCGGGCGGCACGTTCCGCCTCGAGTTCAACGGCGTTGACCGGACCGGGCCGATCGCCGTTCCCGACACCGGCGGCTGGGAGCACCTCAAGCCGTTCTCGCAGGAGGGGGTGAAGCTGGTCGCCGGCCGGCAGGTGATGAAGGCAGTGATGGCCACCGGAGGGAAGTCCGGCTCCATCGGCGACATCGATTACTTCAAGTTCGTGAAGCAGTGAAGCTGCGGCTCAACGTGCGTGATACGCTCAGTTTGAAGCACGGTGAGAACCGAAACACCACACGCTACTCGTAGCTCCGTTACGGCGACTATCCGTCAGGCGTTCACCTTGATTGAACTCTTCGTGATGATCGCTAATGGATATCTGTCGGTCTTGAAAGTCTGCGGTTGCGCAGGCTGTTTTTTGATCTTGAGCAGCCTTATTGGCGCCGGCGCAAGCGCCGGAGTGGACGGCTTTTCCGCCGGCGCCTCCCTCGGCAGCGGCCGCATGAAGCTCCTCTCGAAGGAGGTATTCCTGCGCCACCGGAACAAGCGGCCTCCTGCCACCGGCTTTGTGACCTACATCAGCACGACCCAGCCCGTGCTGATGCATTGTCATGGCTGGCAGGATTACTCGGACGGCTACGATGATTATTCGGTCAGCGTGAGTTACGATAACGGCAGAACCTGGTCTGCGGAAGAAGTGCGGTGGAAAAGCCGCGTGGAGCCCGAGGGCCGCATCCGTTACGCCGAGCCGGCTGCGTTTTTCGATTCGGACAAGGAGAAGCTGATTGTCCTGTCGGACCAGGCGCTTTACCCGAAGGACAAGCTGAACGCGGACGCCGACAATACGCTTGTCATGGACGTGTATGATCCAAAGACGCGCACCTGGTCCCACCGGCGCGAACTTAAGTTCCCCGGCCAGCGCTCGCCTGCGATGAGCTTCTCGTTTCCGCTCAAGACTTCGCGAGGCCGCCTTTTGTTCCCCGGCATGAGGAAGACCGTGGACGCTTCGGGCAAGGCCATTCACTTCAAGAACGGCTGGGCGCCAGTGGACGAAGTCGTGACTGTAATCGGCGAATACGGCGGCGGCGGCGAAATCGCCTGGCACCTCGGCCAGCCGCTGAACATCGCTCCCGAAATCAGCTCCCGCGGACTGGATGAAAATACGGTGACCGAACTGCCCGATGGACGCCTCGCGGCCGTCTGCCGTGGAGACAACAGCGCTTTCCCCGAGAAGCCCGGATACAAATGGCTGAGCTTCTCGGGCGACGAAGGCGAGACGTGGTCCGTGCCGGTGCCCTGTCCCGCAACGGATGGCGAGCCAATCGAGTCCGGCGCCAACGGGTCGGCGCTGTTCCGCTCGATCAGGAATGGCAGGCTCTATTGGATGGGCAACCTCGCTCTGCGCGGTGAACGCGCAAAGGGTAACCGGCCGCGCTCGCCGCTGGTGATCGCGGAAGTGCAGGAGGAGCCGTTCGCGTTGAAACGAGGGACCCTCTATGCGGTGGACGAGCGCACTTACAACGATTCGCCGGGCGTTCAGATGTCAAACTTCCGCTTCTACCAGGACCGCGAAACCGGCGACGTGGTCCTCTTCCTGACCCGCTATGGCGAACACAGCGAGAAGGAATGGATGCTGGCTGATTACTACCGCTACCGCGTGGAGATGCCGTGAAGCGTTTCTGCCGCATGCCCATCGGGTCGCGTCGTCTGTTCACGTCAAGCGGCCGACTGCATGATTTCGTTGAGCCCAGGTGACGATGGATGTTCCCGGCTACTGCCAAGTCAATTCCTGCGCCTGCGACGCAGTCGCCAGTTTAACCCACAACCAGAGAAAGCCGATGGCCTCAACACTCAAACACCAAGAGCGTGTGCGCAAGTTGCGCCTGACCCAAGCTCAAGTGCCGGAAAACGTCGCCTCTCATCTCTCTACGGGAAATTTGTGGCGGCTGAATCCAAGATGGTCATCGTCTCCTGTTCCTGAATCAAATGAATCAGGTGCGTCCCGTCCGATATTGCGAGGCTGCCGCTCGCGTGTAGCCGGTAACTTTGTCCGAGTGAGCCACGCCAAAGCTTGATTTCGGGTTGAAAATATGGTCATCGAGTGGCGCGACAGATGGCAGACCCGAGAACAAAGCTGGAAATGACCCCCGGCACCGGCGAGTGCGTGTTGCACTTCGTCGGTAACCGACTCCGCTTCACGCTGCGGCGCGCGGACGGCGGTGCTTTGCCGGAAGGCTGGCGGGCGTTGCTGCGGACCAACGTCGGCCGGGGCGCGATTCTGCGTCACGAAATCATCACTTCACGCGGCGGCGAGAAGCCGATGACCGGTGCATCGTGGCGTGACGTGCCGATGGGTCGCGAGGGGGACGGTTGGTCCATTGAACTGACGCTGACTGAGGTCGGTTATTTCATGGCCAAGGCTTACGCAGTGGACGACAAAGGCTGGCAAACCTGGCCGGGTGGACCGGATGTTGGCATTTCGGTTCATCCGAGCGCGTACCGCACGGCCAACACGATTTATTGCGCGTTTCCGAGATTATTCGGCGAAACGAAGACCGCAGTCAGCACCGCAGATAAGCAGCCGGAAGCACAGTTGAAGCAATTGGAGAAGCAGGGCTACGCGGTAATCCCGCCCTCCGGCAAACTGCGCCACCTGATCAAAGAACTGCCGCACATCATCGACAAGCTCGGCTGCCGCA
>WNFU01017043.1_pt1 | contig 12734 bp, 15 predicted proteins | sample 5400121 | NCBI WGS metagenome assembly WNFU01 (sample SAMN13153360, study PRJNA577476) | soil metagenome | isolation source: 100 cm soil or saprolite under grassland replicate 1 | place: USA:California | collected 2016-06-15 | reverse complement strand
TGGAATGAACGCGGGCTGCGCCGCGTCTTGCACGCTTATGTCGAGTACTATCTGAAATCTCGGACGCACCTGTCGCTCAGCAAAGATGCGCCCGTCTCGCGACTGGTCGCGTCGCCGAGCGACGGCGAGATCGTGGCCATTCCGCAGGTCGGTGGGCTGCACTACCGATACATACGCCGCGCGGCGTAGGACACGTTGGCGCACCCGAGTCAGCATCTGAGCTCCATTCAGAGGCGCCACACCGGTCGCCTGTTCCGGTCTTCGAATTGCCGTTTCTTGAACAGATATCCCGTGAGTCGCCAGCAGCGTTGAACTCCAACACAGTCTCGACGACGGCGGTCCACCTGAAAGCGGTTGGCGAAGAGTGGGACGGTCAAATTTTCAGTAGCGACACGGTGCAGCTGCTCGATGACCTCCGGGCCCAGCGCCCGCGCGATCTTCAGGATGGTCTTGGCATTGGGGACCTCGCCGGCATCGATGCGCGTGAACGCGCGATACACGAGATTGGCGCGCACCTCGCGCTCGAGGTCGTCGTAGCTCCAATCGAACAGATGCTTGAGGATCAGCATCCGCAGCACGACCTCCGCGGGAGTCCCGGGGCGACCGCGTCGCCGACTCTGCGGCCACCGCGCCTCCAACCCCTGCGCCGGCGGTTTCAATCACGGCTTCGTCCTCGAGCAGGGCATCGATTCGCCGCAACCAGTCGGGCCACAGCTTGTGCCCATCGGGCAACAACACTTCGAACAGACTGCGCTCGCGCTGTCGACGCTGAACCATGCCCGCTCCTTTGATGAAAGGTCATCCGCGGGCAGTGTAGTACGACCGATCGATCGAGGCAACGCAGAATGACCAATTTGGTCACCGCCGGCCGCCGGCCGCCGGCCGCCGGCCGTCGGTACAATTCAACGACTTACGCGGTCATTTCTTCACCGCGAAGTAGCCTAAGCCTAGAAAGGCATCGAGTCGAGCAGTTTTCGATGCGTGCTACGGTCTCCGCTTTCGCGCCGCGATGAGCATGATGACACCGCCCGCGACCGCGACGATGCCAACGAGAGGAGGAAGAGGGACTGTTTTTCGCGTTTCGGTCGTCGCCTCGAGCGGTCCGATGTCGACCACCGTTTCCCGCGTCGTGTACGAGATCTGCTGATACGCAAGCGCAAGGACGCCCGCGACAATCAGCAGAACGCCCGCGACGGCAATCAGTTTGGTGAGCATACCTTGGACCGACGAACGAGGAGCGGGGGGTTGATTGCCCGCTCGTCGTGTTTTGTTCCGCTGGACCCCTTGGCTCAGTGTCTCGCGAGCCACTCCGTGTAGTTCTTGACTTGCGTGGCAACCTGCTGCTCGCAATCACCAGTGATCTTCTCGATCTCTTCCGGCCTGGCGCCGCGATTCCTGATCTCCTGGCGCAGTCGATTGCGTAGTTGTCTGGGTTTCTCCGGCTTCGGCGTTTCGACGAGCGCCGTGGGGCTGGGAAGTGCAGTGCGGTGCTTGAGTCTTTCAAGCAGACTCGAGGCCATCAACAGCAAACTCATAGGCCACTCCTCTGAGAATGGAACCGGGTTCAAGTCGATGATCGATCAACTCGATGGTCAAGTCCAGTCCCGATTGGATCGCGCGTGCCAAACGCCCGCATACTTCGCTCCGGCGTTGAACGTCGGTTTGACAACCTATCGTGCGGACCGCGGGAGACGCATGAACCCGCTCGAAGACTGTAGCTACCAAAAAGTCCGTCCGCGGCGAATTGAGCCGCGTTTTCGGTGCTGTCTCACGATTCGCGGTAATGGCGTTGCAAGAACGACGTCGTTTTGATCGAGACTTTGGTCGCCGAACCTACCAGGCGACGGTTGTCCCTTGATGAGACGAGACCGACCGTTCCAGATCAGACGGCGATCTGGTCGGTCTGGGCTCTGGGCCAGGCGTTCACGCGGCCCGGCGTTCGTATCGGTGATGGAGGCCGCCGACTTCCGGGAGGGCGATCACCACGCCGTCATGCATGATCGGACGTGAAACAGGCGTGTCCTTCGCGAGCGCGAGGTGAGTGCGCGATCGTTCATAGTACCGGCGATAGACCTGCAGGAGTCGGCGCAGCCCCGATTCATTGAACACGAGCACGTGATCGAGGCAGTCGCGTCGGACCGACCCGATGAAACGCTCCACGTAGGCATTCTGCCAAGGGGAGCCCGGTGCGGTCAGCCCTTCGCGAATCCCCATCGCCTTCGAGGTGATGCCGAGTCCATCGAAGACATGATCACGATCGCGAATCAGGTATCGCGGCGCCGAGTCCCACGGGCACGACTCGCGTAGTTGCTGTGCCGTCCACGCCGCGGTCGGATGCGCGGTGACCGCGAGGTGCACGATGCGGCGGCGGTCGTGGCGAGGAGCACTAGCACAAACAACAGCCGATAGGTCACGGTTGGGACCACGAAGAAGTCAGCGGCCAGCAGTTCGTTCTTGTGATTGGTCAGGAACGTGCGCCACGTCTGCGACGGCGGCCGTCGACCGCGGACCATGTACTTCCTAACCGACGCCTCGCTGATCGCGATTCCGAGTTTGAGCAGTTCGCCGTGAATGCGTGGCGCGCCCCAGAGCGGGTTCGCTTCGCACATCGTCCGAATCAACGCGCGGACGTCGGGTGATGCCAGTGGGCGTCCGGTGCGGGGACGGCACTTCCACCTCCAGAACCACCGGAAGCCTTGGCGAAGCCAGGCGATGACGGTCGCTGGCTGAACGATGAACAGTGGACGTCGCCATCCCGTCCACACGCGCGAGAGCCAGACCCAGAAGACGCGATCAGTGCGCGAGAGTCACGGTCAGACACGACGCGACCGTTCGAGGATGTGCATCTGCGGTCGCAAGGCGAGCAGTTCGAGCTGCAGTTCAACGCGCGATCTGACGCAGGCTCGCAGTGCCGAAAGGAGGGCCAGTAGCGTCGACGTCATCCACGCACAATGTACTCGCAACTGGCGCTAACGCGTATCACACGAACACGTTCCGAGTTTTCAGTAGGCACATCCACCGATGTGAACGTTCCATACATCCACTCAGTGAAACTCGTCGACGAGCTGCTCAAGAAACGTAAGACCGTGGAGTTCATGATGTACCCCGGCGAGTTTCATTACTTTCAACGCGAGTATGTGCCCCGCGACGCCTGGCGGCGCGTGGAGAGCTTCTTTGATACCCACCTCCGAGCGCCGTCGACAACCGCGACGGCCCCTCGCGAATAAACACGGGATGCTCTGGCGTCGTGCTGACGCAAACGGGCCAATATCGAAAGCATTTCACCGAGGCTGTTGAGGACGTGCTCGAGAAGTTTTACAGCCGCGTGAAGAAGAGCACGCCGAAGAACGCCCGTTAAGAGTTCTTCCATCTGGCGCGATAGGCTTCCCCCCGCTCAGCGCGTGAGCTAGAACCGTGCGCCCTCGTGTTCCAGGAACTTGTCCCAGGCTTTCACCAGCGGCGAAGGCGCTCGCTTTCCGGCGAAACCAATCGCAGCGTAGGTTGATCGCTGTCGTCAGGAATAAAGATCGGGTCCCACGCGCATGCCGAGTCGCCCCGATTGATTGAGACGTGGCGAAGTAAGGCGACGATCCGGAGAGCATCCACTCGATCATTGCAGTGCGTTGTACGTTCGAAGCGCGCTGGTCAGACGATCATGCGGGAGCACATACACGCGAACGATACCGAGCGAATACTTCGTGCGAAGCACGATGTCAACGTCGTCGTCTCGGCGCGGTCTTCCACGATCCATGAGACAATCGGCCTTCGGCCAATGGCTGTCTCCTGGAGGTCATCATGGCCACACGCCGACACGTTCTTTCGTTCGTCGTCGCGTTTACTCTCTTCAGTCCGGTCGCCGCTCTGGCACAGCTCGATCCGAGAATTCCTCCTGGCCCCAGACGCGTTGACGTCAGCGGATCCGGCGGGTTCCTTGTTTCGACCGACTGGAGCGATCTGGTTCTGCTGGGCTCGGTTTCTCCGGTGAGCGGCGCGCTCGAGCAACTGCTCGTACGCGATCTCGTGGTCGATCCTGGTCCTGTGTTCGATGTGGTCGTCACGTACTGGGAAGGCCGCTATGGCGTCCGCGCGCACGGCGGGTTCGCGCATTCGTGTCTTGCCGTCGCCAGACGGTGCGGCGATTTCGCTGCACTGGCCGACCAATCGAGCTCGGTCGATATCGACGCATTCATTTACGACCTCGGTGGCGCAGTCGGCGTCATGGACTATCGGCCGGGCGCCTGGGTGTGGCCGTACTTCTTCCTTGGGCTCGGCGGCGTCACCTACAACCTCGATCGTAGCGTCAGCCCCCCGCTGACGTTCATCGAGCATACGCGGACCGTTGGTGGCCATACGGTGGTCGTACGCGACAGCCCTGATCAGCTGTTGATCGCGATCGATGAGCTCGGCATTGAAACGCGGCTGGCATTGAACGTCGGCTTCGGCACGGATTTTCGAATTCCGATGGGGCCGACCAGTCTCGGCGTACGGTTCGAGGTGTCGGATCACGTCCATCATTCGCCGATTGGCGTTCAGATAGTCGATGTGCAGTGGGGGAATACGGCGGGCGTCGGCAGTCGGCTCGACTTCGGATTCGTTCACAACATGCGCGTCGCCGCCGGAGTCGTTGTGCAGCTTGGTCGGTAGGTGCCAGGAGCAAGTCCATGGAACGGCGAACACTCTTGATGCTTGTCACGGGATTGGCGCTGATGGCGCACGTCCTGGCGGCGCAAGGGCCCTCCAGCCCTCAGCTGTCGCCGCCGTCGAAAGGCGATCCGAGGGATCACGTGCTCTATCCGTGGGCGCTCAACGCATTCATCGATCAGCTTGGCGGCCGCCGCGTCACGCTGCTCAAGGCGCGCGTAGTCGGCGTGCTCAATCCGCGTGTCTTCCTGATCGAGACCGCAAGCGTGCTGCCGCCGCTGCCGCGCCACTACGACCGGGTGCTCGTGTTCGTGGACGAAGGGGCGCTGCGCGTCGAACCCGAGCTGATTCTGGACTCAACCGTGAGAGTGATCGGCGTGGCGCGCACGCTCGTCGGCATGCAGATGACGCGCGAAGTGCCGTGGCCACCGGAGCTCACGCGCGAGGTGCTCAAGCGCTACGACATTCGCGCCGCCGTGCTGGCGAAGTCGGTGCAGACGGCAGATGGCGTGGAATTGACCGGGAAATAAGCCTCTCGAGTCTCAATCGCCAACTGTCGGCGCTGTTCAGCACAGCCGTCGAAGACCGTATCGCGGCCGGCTACCGAGGCACCATTTCGAAGCGCTCAAGAGCACAGTGACCAAAGCCGAAATTCAACGCATACGGCGTCAGTGCGTGCGGTGAGACCTTCGCGGATTCCAGAGATCATCGTCACCGCGACATTTTTGAGTTCGACACCCGCTTCTGTGATTTTTGCCGTAAGGCGGAACGTACCTTTAGGAAGGACCAACATCGCCGTGTTAGCTGTAAGGCCGGCGAAGTGAACGGTCACCAATGCGCGGCCACGCTCTCCCGCTGTCGCGAGCCCCGTTGCCGTCAGCGTCAGCACTGCGCTGGTCGGGACCGACGAAGCGGTCCATTGCGCCTGGCTTGTGACGTTTTCCAAGGAGCCGTCGGACTTGACGGTATTCGCAGTCAACTGAACGGACTCACCAGGGGCGATCTCCGGAGGCGCAACGAGTTCAAGTCGAACAATCGCGTTCGGTGCGGAAGAGGGGCTTGCGATGGACTCGTCGGTCCCTTGTCGCATGAGGCGAAACTGACAGCAAGCGTGATACCTGCGGGCCAGCACGAGACGGCGGCGAGTTCGGGTGGACATGCGTTGCTCCTCTTGCCGGAGCGACTCGTCCCTGCTAATACGCTTGAAAGTGCCGTATCGGGACTGGGGGGCCGGCCCGACTCGTCGGTGTAGATCGTTTACATGAACGACTGGCGGGGAGAGTGGGATTCGGCTCCACAGCTAGAAGCACGCAAGGCGGAGCCCTCATGCGTAGTGCCCCCGCTGCGAACAATTCGTGAACAATTTGCTCCCGAACACCAGGCAACAGCAGGCTCTCAGAGAGGGCTAAACCAGCGAAGAACCAACAAGAAACCTCACCTGCATCACCCTGTTAACCGGAGGGTTGCTGGTTCGAGTCCAGCCCGAGGAGCCAGCTCGCAAAAATCGACGCAAGTTGCGAAGAGCCAACGATTGCGAGTTCTAGATCTGCCAATGCCGCGAACGTTTGCAGGTCTTGCGGTCGCCTGAGATTTTGTGTTCGCCTCGCGGCGAGCACGTACCGCAGTTGTTCAGCCTGTCGCGCGGCCTCCGCTGAGCGACGTCAAGGCCCAACCAGCCACAATGAAAGCTGCCGCCACGTCGCTGACGGTTGGACGAAGGCCAGAAGTAGCGCGCTCCCGCCAATCCAAACAAGCGGCGTCGACAGTGAGACCGGGTAAATACGGCCAAGCGTCACCTTGTCGTGAACGGCTCCGGCGGAGAGCAAAGAATTTGCCGTGAGCGGAACCGCAATCGACAACGATTCGTACATTCAAGGCCAGTGTCCGATTGGGTACCGCTCAAGTGTGAATTAGCGGAACAAACGCAGGACGAGCAGAGCCAACAGCATCAGGCGTTTGTGGATCTCAGGCTGATGTCGGAACCTGAGTCCCGCTCCCACCAGCGCGCCGAACCCGACGAATCCCAGGAGCGGTGCGAACAGGCCGGCGACGAAGTCCTCGCGCGTCGGCGAGGCTGAGCCGGGGGGCCGCTGCGCGTCCCAAGGCACCGTTGAGATCGTAGCCGCGACGCGCTCTCTCGATGACCGTCAGCACGCCGATCACGGTCATCGCCAACGTCAGGAGGGGACCAATCGCGCCGAGACGTCTAAGGGGGGCAGTGCGCTTGACCGCAACGAGGCTCCCCTGCATCAAGAAGAGCAGGAGCCATGCGCTGGTGACGACACCGTGCGCCCCAATAGCGCGGTCGGGGGCGGCCTCGTCGCGATCCATGCGCCCCAGAACACTGTCGACCAGGAGCTGTGGCGCCACGACCTGCTGCCAGGTGCAAAACCACGTCGCATGACGACGGCGCCGACGCTGGAGTTTTTCCCGTGTGGGCAACCAATGCGCGCTTCCCGCATCCGATAGCGGGGACGTTCCGACCAGCGTCTCAGTTGAGGCGGGCGTGACACTCTTCCCCACATTTCGTGATCCAAAGCTGCGAAGCGACGTATGGGTGCGTTCCAGAAAGAGCGCGACCCGCGACGGCGCGCCGCTCATCAGCCGTCAGTTCGATGAAGGGCAGGCGCAGCTCTCCCCGGAGCAGCGATGGATTGCCTACGTCTCGAACGAGACTGGCGCCAACGAACTCTACGTTGCGCCCTTTCGTTGTGACGCTTCCGCCGGGGGAAGCGAAAGCGGGAAACGGCGAACAGCTGTCGAGCGGCGGCGGCTTCGCCCCGAGCTGGCGGGCCGCCGGCCAGGAATTGTTCCACTTCAAGATCGACGGATCAGTGATGTCTGTGGAACAACCAACCGGACCTGTGTCTGGCGCGACCGCGCGGCTTTTCGTGGTGTCCGGTGTAATTCCCGAGTGGGGTGTGACGAACGGGGCCCGTCGATTCCTGTTTGCCGTCCCATCAATCCGGCACCGCCGTTACGTTGTTCGCAACGCTGCAGCAGATCGGCAGTTGAAGATGTCCGGGTGGCGAAAGCCGGGACGAAGACTCTCGATGTGACGCTGCACGAGTGGATCCAGCGTGGCGCTTCGGGAGCTCCACGCGTTTTATCGCACAGGAGCGTTGAACCGGCGTACGTCCATACGGTCACCAATAATGATCGTCATCAAATCCTCTCCGACTTCAACACGGCCGGCGTAGGTCGAGCGAGTGCGTGGAATGAGATCAGCGGCCATCGTGGCCCGTGCGGCGGGACCGCCCACCAGCCCCACGTGCGTGTAAACGGCAAGCTTGGGTTTTACGCGATCGAAGACCTCCCCAGAGGGTCGAACGACGACTGGACCCATCCCCACGATCTCTGATGCGCATTCGCGCATCAGGGACTCCTCCGAAAGGTGCACTTCAAGTTCTGTCCACCGGAAGAGCTCGTGCGTCACGGACACTCCCGATCGACTGCGCCAGCTTGTCGAACCGCGGGTTTCCGCGGAGCGGGTCGTAACGAGGGCTCACATGAATCGTGGCGAGCGCAAGCGCCCGCTCCTCGACCGCCCGCTCCAGCCAATCGAATGCGCGTTCGTGCTCGCCGAGCCCGATATACACCTGTCCGATGCTGGCTGCGGACACATACTGATGACGCGCTCGTTCCTCCAGATTGCGGAGTAGCTCGCGCGCCTCCCGCTGGCGACCGCTGACCGCGTAGCAATGTGCGGTTTCGGCGATCGCGGGTGGCGCATCGTTCGAGAGTCGTCGCAGAACAGAAAAGTGCTCGAGCGCGCGGTCGTACATCGCCGCACCCTCGAACGCTTGGCCCAGACGATGGTGCGTTACCGCATAATTTGGATCGATTTCCAGCGTGGTTCCGAGATGCGTAATCGCCTCGTCATATCTCCGCGCGAAGTAGAGGATGCGTCCGAGATTGGCGTTGGCAATCGGCGAGAACGGCTCGATTTCGAGCGCGTGACCGATCTGCACTGTCGCGTCCCGCCACCGATGCATGTACGACAACGCCATGGCGTACCAATGTCGCGCGTCCACGTAGTTCGGATTGCGGGTCAGTGCGTCCACAAACGCACGTTCGGCGGCCGCCCAATCCCACTGGTACAGCGTTTCGATCAGTCCGCGTGACGCATGCGGCTCTGCAGCCGTCGGGTCGAGTTTCAATGCGCGAGCCAACGCTTGCAGTGCATGTGGCATCGTCGCGTGTGGCGCGAGACCTCCTGTGTGAGTGGCCTGAAGCGCGAGCAAGATGTGAGTGTCTGCCAGCCCGGTGTAGGCGAGTGCAAACCTGTTGTCGCGTGCGAGAGCGCGATCGAACAACTCTATGGCCTTACGGCAGCCCGCCTCCGTCCGAGTGCTCCAGAAGAAACGGCCCCGCAGGTACAGCTGATAGGCCTCTGGATCGCGGGTGTGATGCTTTTCCAAGGACGGCCGTTGATCGCGCCCGAACGGTAAAGGCAGCGTTTCGGCGACGCGAGCTGCGATGACATCCTCGACAACGAAGAGATCGGCGAAGTGTTCGTCGAAGGTGTCGGCCCACAGGGTCGCGCCCGTTTCCGCGCTGATCAGTTGGATCGATGCGCGAACCCGTTCAGCCGATCGGCGGAGCGTGCCGTCGACGACGTAGTCGACCAGGAGGTCGCGAGCCGCGACGACAGGATCGCGGTCGCGGCCGGCGTATCGAAGAACAGAACCGGTCGGCCGCACGATGATGGTGCGGAGACGACTCAGTCGCGTAATGATCGCGTCGGCAAGGCCGACGGCAAGTTGTTCGTCGTCGTTGTGGGGAGTCAGATTGCAAAGCGGCAGAACCGCCACCGAGAGCGTCTGCGTCGGAGTGTCGATCGCCCGGACCGCAGCCGCGAAACGATAACCGCGCCCCGGAACGGTGACAATGTAACGCCCGTCCTTCGGTCCTTCTCCCAGCGTCTTGCGAATGTCGGAGATGGCCTTCGCCAGGCTGTTCTCCTCCACGAACTCGTTGAGCCACACGCTGGAGAGCAACGTGTCCTTGTCAACCAGGTCGCCGCCGCTTCGTACGAGAACGAGTAAGGTGTCGAACGACCGGGGTAAAAGTGGAACGGGCGCGCCCTCTTTCAGCAGGAGGCGGCGTGCCGCGTCAAGGCGAAAGTGTCCGAACTCGTAGGATGATTTGCCGCGTTCGCCTCCCCCAGTCATAAGACTTTCAGAAACAATTCAGCACTTCGGAAAGACCATCGGATCACAGGCAGCTCATAATGCCTGCCATGTCGTTCAGGATTCGTCAGTCTATCACCGGGGCTGTCATGGCTGGAGGCCGCGAGTCCATACCTGCTGCGTCGGCAGGTACCTTGAACGGCGGCCTGATACGGCTCACTTCGCTCACGCCGCTTGAATGGTTGATTTGCGGCGTTGCGTGTCTCGGCTTTCTGTTCGATGCCTACGAGTTCACCGTCTGGTCAGTGGCAGCCCGCCCGGCGCTTGCCACCTTCGGGCTCGAACCAGGAACCGCGGAGTTCAATCGCTGGGTTGGACTTCAGTTCTACCTACCATTCGCCGCGGGCGGGATCTTCGGATTGCTGGGCGGCTACTTGACCGATTGGTTCGGTCGTAGGCGCGTGCTCGTGTGGAGCATCTTGCTCTATGGCGTATCGGCGGCCGGCGCTGCCGTCGCGCCGTCGATCGGGGCGTTACTCTTCTGGCGGTGTCTTGCCATCGTCGGCGCGTGCGTCGAGTTCGTGACCGCGGTCGCCTGGCTTGCGGAGCTCTTTCCGCAGCCTCGACGGCGCGAGGCTGTCCTCGGATACACGCAGGCGTTTGCCGGACTCGCGGGATTCCTGATCGCGGCGGTTTATTACATTGCTGTCACGTACGCGGGCCAGCTTCCGTTGATTGCGGGCGGCCACGATGCGTGGCGTTACACCTTGTTGCTCGGGCTCCTGCCGGCCATACCGTTGGCGGTGATCCGTCCATTTCTGCCGGAATCGCCAGCGTGGCAGCTGCGAGCGCGGCAGAGCACCTCGATGCGACCTCGGCTGACCGCATTGTTCCAGCCGAGGCTGCGCCGCACCACACTCGTCGCAACATTGCTCACCGCATGCAGCTACGCCGTGGCGGTGGGTGTGATTCAGCAGGTGCCACGCGTGGTCCCCGGGATCCCGGAGGTTCGCCAGCTTGGAGCCATCGGCCTCGAGCAGACAATCAGCGGCGTGCATTTATTCACCGCGAGCGGCAATCTCCTCGGACGTCTGCTCTTCGCGCTGTTGGTCACATATATCGTCAGCCAGCGGCGCCTCCTTCGGATTTTCCTGCTGCCAGCCTTTGCGATCACCCCTGCCGTCTATGCGCTCGCTCCGCATTCCAGTCTGGCTTTCCTGCAGTTGGGTGAGCTGGCCGCCATGACCCTGATGGCGGCGCAGCTCAGTTTCTGGGGCAACTATCTACCGCGTCTGTATCCGACCCACCTGCGAGCCACGGGCGAGAGTTTCGCGACGAATGTCGGTGGACGACTGATCGGCACCTCTGTAGCCCTCGTCACGACCCGGCTTGCCGGACCGTTGCCTGGCATTCCACCGGTGCAACTCGCCTACGCCATGGCGTGCGTGGCAGCCTTCATCTACGCCATTGCCATCGCGACTACGCGACTCTTGCAGGAGCCCGCACATGCTCAGTTACCTGATTGATCATCACGATGGAGCGACACCATGTACATCCTGGATAACGCTGCCGAACAGGCGGCCGACAGGTTCGACGCGCTCGCGTCCATCCTGGACGGCGGCACGATTCAGCATCTCGAAGCGCGCCGCATGGAAAGAGGATGGGCATGCCTCGAAGTGGGCGCGGGTGGCGGATCGATCGCGCGATGGCTCGCGAACCGCGTTGGACCGGACGGATACGTACTCGCCACAGATATCGATATTCGCCATCTCGAGCAGGCGCGCGGGGACAATCTCGAGGTTCGGCGCCACAATATCGAGACAGATTCATTGCCTGAATCAGCCTTCGATCTCGTTCACGTCAGACTCGTGCTGTCGCATCTCCAATCGAGCGCTGAAGCGGCCGCTAAAATGATCGCTGCACTGAAACCGGGCGGCTGGCTTGTCGTCGAGGACTTCGACTCCGCCGACATTGACAATGCAGCCTACCAGGTGCCGAAAACAGCAGCCGTCGTACGACAACTACTGGCGGCAGGCGGCGTCGATCTGGCGGCAGGGCGACAGCTTCTCGCCCGCCTCCTTGCGAGTCGTCTCGCAGAGGTCGAGACAGAGGGTCGCCTCTGGGTCTGGCGCGGCGGATCTGCCGGCGCGCGATTGATGCGGTCGAACTACCTCCAGTTTCGCGAGCAGATCCTGAGCACCGGGCGTGTAAGCGTCGCGGAATTTGAGGCCGATCTGGCACGGCTTGGAGATCCCGATCTCCTCATGGCGTCGCCGACCATGTGGACGGCATGGGGTAGGCGACCGACAAGCCAGAGCTATCCAAGCTGAAGGTCTTTCGCTTGATCTGGCCGGTGAATTCGTTCGGACCCAACTTGGGAACCGCGCGGACGAACTGCCGGCGCTGATGATGCCTGCTGTATTCGCTCGTCGTCTTCCGGCCTGCTCCAAAAAAGATGACGGGACTTGTTCCTGATCAGCTGGACTGGATGTGGGGATTCAAATCCTGAGAGTTCCCGGCCGTCTGCGAGTGGCTCGTGAAGCCTTCCCAAGCCGCGAAGGGGAGCGCTAGGCGCGAACTCCATTTCTCATGCTGCCTTTTGGGTGAGCCAGGGTCGAAAATCTCTGGGTCGAAAATCTCTCTTGATCATGCCGGGCTGCTCGATGGAGCCGGGAGAAGTTCGACGCGATAGCCGAGACCTCGCAATTCGCGGATCATCTTGCGCGCACGCACCTTCTTCGCCTCTTCGCTGACGGCCGGTCCGCGTTCCTCGTACCGCACGCCTTGGTGAAGAATCTTCCAAATCAGGCGACAGAGCCGGTGGGTGATCGCACCGATGGCTTGGGCGTGGCCGAGGCGCGGGACGAGTCGGCGATACACGATCGCGAAGATGGTGCCCTTCGCCTTCACCGCGGCGTTGGCCGCCTGATTCAGGACGCGTCGCATCTGGCGGTTGCCTTT
>WNFU01019109.1_pt1 | contig 12736 bp, 7 predicted proteins | sample 5400121 | NCBI WGS metagenome assembly WNFU01 (sample SAMN13153360, study PRJNA577476) | soil metagenome | isolation source: 100 cm soil or saprolite under grassland replicate 1 | place: USA:California | collected 2016-06-15 | reverse complement strand
CGCTGAAAATCGAAACCGCCAACAGCGCCGAGCTCGGGCTCAGGCGCTGGCTGGGCGATTTTCGCTTCGACGGCAAGGTCTTTTACACCTACTACAACAACTTCATCTTTCAGCAGGCGACCGGCACTCTGTGCGGCGACTCGTTTGCGACCTGCGGCGTCGATACCGAGTTCATCCAGACCATCTATTCGCAGCGCGACGCCATCTTCCGCGGCGGCGAAATCGCTTGGCAGTGGGACCTCGTGCCGGTGGCGACCGGCATTTTCGGCGTCGACGGCCAATACGACTTCGTGCGCGCGACCTTCACCGACGGCAGCAATGTCCCGCGCATGCCGCCGATGCGTCTCGGCGGCGGCGCTTATTGGCGTGCCGAAAATTGGTTTGTGCGCATGGGGCTTCTGCACGCCTTCGGCCAGAGCGACCTCGGCACCAACGACACCCCCACCGCCGGCTACAACCTGCTCAAGCTGCAAATCGAGAACAAGCAATACTGGCGGTATTCGCCGTGGGGACCGACCGAGATCACCACCGGGCTGGTCGGCGACAATCTGCTCGACGTCGACGTGCGCAACTCCGTCCAGTTCCACAAGGACGAAATCCTGCTGCCCGGCCGTAGCATCAAGTTTTTCATGAACGCCAAGTTCGGCGCCGAGCCGCCGGCCGAAAAAGCACCGACGGGCTATTACAAACGCGCGACAGGTTATGACGCGCCGATGTTCTACAAGGCGCCGATCGTGATGGCATGGAGTTGGGCGGGCCCCTATCTCGGCCTCAACATCGGCTACAGCGCCGGAAAGTCCAAGACCGACGCCGTGTTCAGCGATGCGGCCGGCTCGCCACTGTTCGCGACCGGCGCCACGGAGAATCTCAACGGCCTAATCGGCGGCGCTCAAGCCGGCTACAATTGGCAGGCAGGCAATTGGGTCGCCGGCGTCGAAGCCGACATCCAGATGTCGGGGCAAGGCGCGGCGCCGACCTATGTGTGCCCGGGCGCAGCCTGCAATCCCAGCATCGTCGACTTCGACGCGCCGGTGACGGCGAGCTTCATTCAAGGTCACAAACTGGATTCGTTCGGCACCGTGCGTGGGCGCGTCGGCACCACCATCACGCCCGACGTCATCGCCTATGCGACCGGCGGCCTCGCGGTCGGCTCGATCAGAACCACCGTCAACCTTTCCGGCGTCGGTTTCGACGCCGACGGAAATCCGGGCGTAGTCAGCGCGCCGTTCAGCGTGTTGGCGATAAAGCCGGGCTGGACCGTCGGCGCCGGCTTCGAAGGCCGCCTGTTCGGTAACGTCACCGGCAAGATCGAATACCTCTATATGGATTTCGGCACCGTCTCGACAGCCGTCACGAATGGCCTCAACGCGACGCCGATCACGCTCGCCACCAGTTCGCGCATTACCGACAACATCGTGCGGGCTGGCGTCAACTACAAGTTCGACCCCGCCATCGGCGGCTATGACCTCCTTCCGCCCATCGGCATCCCGCTCATCTACAAGGCGCCGGCCTACAAGGCTCCGCCTTACGGCGCACCGATCGTGACCGCTTGGAGCTGGGCCGGCCCGTACCTCGGGATCAACGTCGGTTACAGCGCGGGAAAATCGAAGACCGACACCGTATTCAGCGATGCGACGGCCGGTTCGGCGCTGTTCGCCACCGGCTCCTCGTACAATTGGATGGCGAGCAATTGGCTCGTCGCCGGCCTCGAGGCCGACATTCAGCTTTCGACCCAGAACACCACGCCGACCTACGTTTGTCCCGGCGCGGTCTGCAATCCCTTGATCGGCGATGCGGCGGCGGTGGCCGCGGGCCTCGATCGCGCGCAGAAGTTGGATTGGTTTGCCACGGTGCGCGGCCGCCTCGGCGCGACCGTCACCCCGAACAGCATGATGTATCTCACCGGCGGGCTCGCTCTCGCCGAGATCAAGACGGCAGGCACCCTCTCAGGTTCCAATCTGAGCTTTGACGAGAGTGGCAACCCGGTCGTCGCGCCCGTCGGTGTTAACTTCTACGACCACAGGACAAAGGCGGGCTGGACCGCCGGCGCCGGCATCGAAGCACACCTGGGCGGCAACGTGACCGGTAAGGTCGAGTATCTCTATCTCGATTTCGGCCGGGTCTCGACCGCCGCCACCAATCCGCTGAACGCGACGCCGGTCACGGTCAACCTCGATTCCCGTGTCACGGACCATATCGTGCGCGTCGGAATTAATTACAAATTCGATCCGCTCGCGACGGTGTACAACGCGCCGCTGGCCGCCAACGCACTCGCGCTCGATAAGGCGCCCATTGTGACGGCGTGGAGTTGGGCCGGACCCTATCTCGGCGTCAACTACGGCTACGGCTGGGGCAAGTCCAATACGGACACCGTTCTGAGCGATGCCTCGAGCAGCGCGGCCCTCGTCGCGACGAACATGTCCGCCAAGCTCGACGGCATGACGTTCGGCGGCCAAGCCGGTTTCAACTGGCAGTCGGGACCATGGGTCGCGGGCATCGAAGCCGACATCGAGCAGTCGCGCCAACGCGGACGCGCCGCGACACTCAATTGCAGCACCGCGATCTGCAATCCGGCCATCAGCGCGTTCGGTCTCGACGCGCCGGTGAGCGTGAGGATGGCACAAAAACTGGAATTGTTCGGCACGCTGCGCGGCAGGCTCGGCGTAACGCCGACGCCGGAATCGCTCCTCTATGCCACCGGCGGTCTCGCCGTCGGCAGGATCAAGACTTCCGGTACGATAACCGGCTCCAGTCTGACCCTCACGCCGGGGGTGATCGAGGGCGTCACGGAGGTTCTCGTTCCCGATGTCGACGCCGACGGCAATCCGATCGAAGTCCCGATCGAAGTTCCGGTTGAAATCCCCACCGTCACCGCCAGCACCAGCGCTGCGACCAGCAGCTTCGTCAGTCACACGACAAAGGCGGGATTCGCAGTCGGCGCCGGCGCCGAAGTTCGTCTCGCCGGCAATTGGACAGGCAAAGTCGAGTATCTCTATCTCGATTTCGGCCGGGTATCGACCTCCGCCACCAATCCGCTGAACTCGACGCCGCTTGCGGTCAACTTCGATTCCCGCGTCACCAGCCACATCGCGCGCGTGGGACTCAACTACAAATTCGATCCGACGGGCGCCGCCTACGCCGCAAGCGCGAGTGCAAAGTCGCCCATGCTGTTCAAGGCGCCGATGCTCGCAGCATGGACCTGGGCCGGTCCCTATATCGGCGGCACCGTCGGCTATAGCGCCGGCAAGTCCAAGACCGACACCATCTTCACCGATCCGGGAAGCGGAGCCGAGCTGTTCGCGACCAGCGCCTCGCGCAGGCTCGACGGCGCGATTGGCGGCGCCCAAGCCGGCTACAACTGGCTCGCGGGCATTCTGCTTGCCGGGGTCGAGGGCGACCTGAATTACTCCGGGCAGCGCGCCAAGCTCAACGCCGTGTGCCCCGGCGAGATCTGCAATCCGAGTCTCATCGGCGTTATCGGCGATCCCTCGGTACTCGCCAAGTTCGAGGACGGCCAAAAGCTCGAATGGTTCGCAACGCTGCGCGCGCGGCTCGGCGTCACCGTCACCCCGGATGCCATTGCCTATGTCACGGGCGGTCTCGCGGTCGGCGAGGTGATGACCGCCGGCACGGTTTTCGGGTTCGACGGCGACGGCAACCCGGTGAACACGATCGTCAGCAGCCACAATACCAAGGCGGGCTGGGTGGCCGGCGGCGGCATTGAAGGTCGATTAGTCGGCAATTGGACCGCCAAGATCGAATACCTCTACCTCGATCTGGGAACGGTCACCACCATTCCAGCGCCGGTACCGAAGTCGACGACCGCGGCGGCCTTCAATTCCCGCATCACCGACAACATCCTGCGCGTCGGCGTCAACTACAAGTTCGATGCAAATGAAATCTGGGCCTACTGAAGCGGGGGATGACGACAATGAGCGGCCGTGTATTGGGGCCTTGCGCGTGCGATTGGCGCCGCTTGCCCGAAACCGCGGACGCGTGCCGGTCCCATCGATTTGACCTTTGATTTTGCGCGTCAGCTGCGCGGCCCCGTCACGCGCGGATCAGCTCAACCGCCTTTGCCGCTGCCGCATGGCTATGCGGCACGTCGACGATCTCGAAGCGGCTGATATCGAGACGATGCTCGCGCGCGACGGCGGCAATCTTAGCCGCCGGTCCGACGAGGATCGGAACGATGATGCCGGCTTCCGCCGCTTCGATCGGACCGCGCAGCGCGGTCTCTTCACAGGGGTGAACGACGACCGTTGTCGGGGCCCGCACCTGCTTGGCGTCGGCGATCAGCCGCTCGTATTTCGAACCGGGCGGGTGGCCGGCCGGGCCGATCGCCGCGATGTTGCCGATCTCGCTGTCCTTCAACATGATCCCTCCTCGGGAAGGCAGATCGTCATCTATCCGCGATGCGCCTACGATGCTTTCGCCTGTGCCTCTTGCCGGTCCGACGCGATCACCGTGAGGTTTCGAACGACGGTCGATGGCTCATCCACGCCGAACGCCCGGGCGACTCTCTGCAGGCGCTCGTTGTCTTCCGGAGACAATGGACCGCATGCACTCATGATCTGTTTGACGAGGTCGAACGCCTCGCGCCGCGTCTCGACGTCGGCGGGGAGCATCGACGGGAGCGCCGCGAGGGCGGCCTCCATGTCGATGAGCAGGATATAGAATTGCTCGCGCACGCGCTCCTTGAAGTCCGACAACGATATGTCACTCTGCGTGCGGCGGATGCGGCGCACCGCCTCGAAGCCGCGCTCATCAACCGAGCCCCTTGGCAGCCCGACATAGAGGACCGCGCGGATCACGGCTTCAGGCACCCCGCCAACAGAGATGCGGGACCTCAGTTCGGCAATCCGATTCTGCAGCAACTCGTCATACAAGGGATGCTTGCCGGCCTTGCGCAACGGACGCGTGCCGGTCGGATCGATTCCGACGGCGGCCTGCAGCGGCGGGGAACCATAGATCGTCAGGAACGTCCGCTCGGCCAGGCTCTCGATCATGTCTCGCCATGCGTTGAGCCCGGCGACAATCTGGCTGGATACGGTCTCCTCTAGTTGAACCAATGGATTATCGGCGGCAACGGGCCTGCGGTTGTTGCGCACCTGCTCCGCCATGGCGGCGACCGGGGCCATCATGGGGTTCGCGTTGGAAAACAGCTCGTACTGCAATCGCAGCGGATGCAGCTGGTGCAGCCATTGCGCCAGCGGCGGGTTCACGAACGCGCGAACGATCGGCTGCGCAAACTCGCGGTAAAGCGCAAGATTGTTCTCCGACACGCGGGCGGCGGTGGCGAAACGCCGCTCATCGGCCGCATCATTGCCGCCAAGCGCGCGGATGTCGTCCAAGGTCCTCGCTTCGCACCGCATCACCCATTGTCCGGGCGCAAGCTCGGGGTGTGCGGTGTCCTCGCCCTTGCTCTCGAACACCGCCTCGTAAAGGCCGGGCGGCAACGTGTCGATGAGGTCGATATTGCTGGAAAATTCGCCGTACTCTTTCTTGGCCACGCCGGCGGAAACGAAGATGCCGAGGTGGCCGACGCTCTCGTGGATCGAATAGACGATCGTTTGCCCGTACGAGCGGATCTCATCGGCGTTCTGGTAAAGATCGACAATCCATCCGAGCGCCTGCTGCGGCGGCGTGATGTTGTCGCCTTTGGAGCAGAAGACGACGATGGGAGAGCGGATGTTGCGTAGGTCGACGGCGGTTCCGTCCGACGTTTGGATTCGTCCGGCGGCTAGATTGTTGCCGATGAACAGCTCATCGACAATGAACTGGATCTCCTCCGCGTTGAGATTGACGTGGCCTCCCCAGTAGCGCTCAAAACCCAGATAGCGCGGCACTTCGGTGTCGATCTTGGAATAGACATTATACTGCTTGGTCCACAGCGTGTTTGCCGGGTTCTGGTTCTCGAAATTCTGCACCAGCCAGGCGCCGTCGAACTTGCCCCCACCCATGTCGCTGGTGAGCGCCGTGAGCCAGCTGCCGCCCAAGAGTCCGCCGCTATAGCGCATAGGATTTTTTCCGTGCACGCCGGCCCAATAGGAGAGCGGCGAGCCGGCGATGATGATGGGGCCGAACAATTCGGGGCGGATCGCGGCCAGCATCATCACCGCCCATCCGCCCTGGCAATTGCCGATGACGCCGGGCACTGGTTCGGGCAGGAATCCCACGAAATAACACGGATGACCCGCTTTGAAAGCGACACCGATCTCGCTGTCGGCCTTGAACCCGCCAATGCCGGGACCATGGCCCGCGCGCGGATCGACGATCACGAAGGGGCGCCGCCGCGGATCGATGGTGACGCCTTCCGGCGGGACGATCCGCACAAGCCCGTAATTCACCGGGCGCTTCAGCGTTCGCCCATCGATGATGAGCTCCGCCTCGTAACTGAGCACATGCGGCACAGTTTCGGCCAGATGCTGGCGATATTGGTTGCCGCGCTGGCGCATGACGTCCCAGAACAACACGGTGCGCTGGGCGGCGTCGACCATGTAGTCCATCGCCGGGCCGAACAAGCCGAAGGTGTCCGGCGCGAACTGTGGCTGGGTCGCAGGCATTTGCTTTGTACTCATTTTAGATCTCCGACTGCTTGTACGGTGGGCAAAGCGTCCTTTTGCATGCCGTGCCCACGCGGCTGGCTCATGCGAATTGCCTTAAGGTGCGGCACCGGGCCTTTGCCAAGAACATGTGAAGCTCTCCGCTCAATGCCAGCTCAGGGTCATGCCGATGTCACCCGGCATACCGTCGGGAAAATCAACGATCTGTACTTTCAGCTTGTAGCCGCGCGGCCGAAAGTACTTCTCCCATAATTGATAGATTTCCTTCGGCGCGCCGGTGAGTGTCCTTTCCCAGCCGGGCTCCTGCTGATTGATGGCGCGCCCCTTGTCCGTGCATAGTTGGTTGGGAAAGCGAATGACCTCAACCTCGGTCATGCGACTGTGCATCGCGCGCTCGATGATCTTTATCCCGCGCCCAATCGCTTCCTCATCGGAGATGCCCGATGGCTTGCTGAGTTGATCGATGAGGGCCTTTTTCTCAGCCTGCGCCTCAGCTTGCATCCGCGCCTGCTTTCCGGCGTCTTCGGCCTCAGCCAGTGCAATTTTCTGCATCACCTCCTTGGCGGAAGGCAGCAATGCGTCGGGTTTGCTTGTCATGCTTTGCTCCATGGATCTCATATCGTTCCGAGGGCGTTTCGCAATGGCGCGCTGGACAACCGCAGTAGTCCGGTGAACGGCCGGCTCAGTTCCAAAATGAGGAAAATTGCGCACGCCGATGAAAAAGCAAACAGCGACAGGCAAGCGAAGACCGTCCCGTTGAGAGGCGAGAACAGGCTGAAGCTTGCGAATATGATGACCAGCCAAAATGCCAGAACTGCCAAAAACGGGGTCGGAACTAGATTTTCGGATTCGGCAAACAGCAAAAAACGTACTTGCGCGAGATCATTGCTGATTTGCACTGCGCGCGCTTGGAGCGAACGCTGGACAGCGTCGTGCGGTGACAGCTTCTGAATCTCCAAATCCACCCGCTCCGCCCCGCGGTCCGTTTCAAACGGGCCGCTTGTAACTGCTTCCTTTTCGCGCCAGAGCCGGTCGGCAAATGGACCGACGGTGCTTCGCATTTCTTCACGGATCGGACGAGCTTCTGGGCCATACTGGGCCAAAAGGTTGTCGAGCAGAATTAGATCGGCGGTGATATGCTTGAGGTGAGTGCTTTGGGTGTCGAACGAGCCCTTTGCGGCGGCTATGAGCAGTCCAAGAACCAAGGCGGCGATTGTCGCAGTCAAGCCAACCCCAAGCCGCACCACGTCTTTGGCGTGCTCGTTCAGATGGTGTTTCGGCAACATGCGGCGAAGCAGCGCGCCGAGAAAAATGCCGCCCAGCGTAGATAGGAATATGATCGCCGATACGGCCAAAGCGCTCATGACTGACTCAAAGCTGGTTCGGCCGGCGCAGATAGTTGGGGAGCAGGTTCGGAAACCCGGAACCAGGCGACATACAAGGCCGGCAGGAAAATTAGAGTCAGCACGGTTGCCACGGCGAGCCCGCCGATAATCGCAAACGCCATTGGGCCCCAGAATACCGTCGGCGCAATCGGGATCATCCCGAGCGTCGCTGCCGAGGCGGTGAGCAGGATGGGGCGGGTCCGGTGGATCGCGGCGATCACGACGGCGTCCCAGGGATGGTGCCCGGCTGCGATCTCGGTTCCGATTTGGTCGATGAGGATGACCGAATTGCGCGCGATCATGCCGACGAGCGCCAGCACGCCGAGTATCGCAACGAAACCCATCGGCTTCTGCGCCAGCAGCAGTGCCGCAACCACGCCGATGAGGCCGAGCGGCGCCACGCTCAGCACCAGCAACACGCGTTGGAAGCTCTGCAATTGGAACATCAGGATGGTCAAGACTAGCACCGCCATTGCCGGCAAAACTGCCTGCACGGACGCCTGGGCCTTGGCACTCTCCTCGACCGATCCACCTGGAACGATCCGGTAGCCGCTGGGCAGTGTCGCCGCGAGCCGGTCAATGCTGGGCTGCACGGCCTTCACCGCCGTCGCCGGCAGCAGGCCCGGCACAACATCGGCCTGCACTGTCAGGGTCGGGATCCGATCCCGCCGCCAGACGATCGGATATTCCTGGGTGTATTCGAAGCTGGCGATCTGGCGCAACGGTACGACGTTTCCGTCGCGCAGGGGTATCTGCAGCGAACGGATCGATTCCAGCGACGTCCTCTCCCTGTGTTCTGCGCGCATGTCAACGTTGATCAGGTATATGCTGTTGCGCACCTGGGTGATCGTGCTGCCGGATACAACACCATAGAGAGCCAGCGACACGTCCTGGGAGCTGAGCCCCAGCTGGCGCGCCTGGTCTTGGTCGATCCGTACGCGCATGACGCGCGCCGGCTCGGCCCAGTCGAAGTTGATGTGGCGTATCCCCGTCATCGCCTCCAGCTGCTCGGCAACCTTCAGCGCGATCTCATGCACGCGCGCGAGGTCCGGTCCGCTGACGCGGTATTTGACCGGCCAACCGACGGGAGGCCCAAGCTCGAGCGGATAGATGCGTGCGACCACCGCGGGGAGCCGCACTGCGACCGCCTGCTCCAGACGCGCGCGCACCTGGTCACGCTCCTTCAGACCCTTGGTGACCACCACCGACTGCGCGAAGAAGTCGTTGGGCAGCGCGACGTCGAGCGGCAAATAGAAGCGAATGGCGCCCTGCCTGACATAGGTGGAGAAGCGCACGACATCGGGGTCGGCGGCGAGCATCTTGTCGAACTCCGCTGCAGCCTCACGCGTGGCCAGCACGGAGGCATTGTCCTGCAGCTTCAGGTCCACCAAGAGCTCCGAACGGTCGGAGGACGGGAAGAACTGCTCAGGGACGAAGCGGAGCCCCCATAGCGATGCCGCGAACAAGGCGAGCGTGACCAGAATGGTTATCCACTTGGCCCGCATCGCCCCCAGCAGACAGCGTTTGAACAGCCGCATCGGTGCACTCAGTGTCTCGCCATGTGGATGCTTCGGCGGCCGCAGCAGCGCAATCCCGGCGACGGGTGCGCAGATGCCGGAGACCACCCAGGAGGCCAGCAGCGCGAGGGCCACGACCGCGAAAAGCGAAAACGTGTACTCGCCGGCGTCGCTGCGCGCGAAGCCGACCGGCACGAATGCGGCAACAGTAACGAGTGTGCCGGTAAGGCGCGGTAGCGCAGTGGACGCATAGGCGAATATGGCGGCCTGGGATTTGTCGTCGCCGCGCTCTAGCCGGAATACAGTGCTCTCGATGGTGATCATGGCGTCGTCCACCAGCAGGCCGAGAGATATGATGAGAGCCCCGAGGGAGATGCGCTGAAGGTCGATCCCCAACGCGTACATGGCCGCGAACACGATCGCGAGCACCAGCGGAATGCAAATGATGACGATGGCGCCTGCGCGCAGGCCGAGACTGAGCACGCTCACCGCAAGGACGATGGCGATCGACTCCCACAGCGCTTCCATGAATTCATCGATCGAACGGTGAACCGTATCGGGCTGGTTGGCGACGATGACCGGTTCGATGCCGATCGGCAGGTCCGCCTTCAGCTCCTCCATCGTATGGTGGATGTTTTCGCCGAGCGCGAGCACGTCGCCTCCGTCGCGCATCGAGATCGACAGCCCCAGCCCGGGTGTGCCGTTGATACGGAACATCGGATCCGGCGGATCAGAGTATTCCCGCCGCACCTCGGCAATGTCGGCCAACCGCACATTCCGGCCACCGACATCGAAGTTCATCTCCGCAATGTCCTTTTCCGACGCCATGGCGCCGCTCACTCGCAGGGTTATGCTCTCCTCGTCGGTGGTGATGACGCCGGTAGGAGCGACCGCGTTCTGCGCCTGCAGCGCAGCTGCAAGCTCCGCAAGCTTGAGGCCGTAGCCGGCGAGCTTGGTGGGCGAGAACTCGATGAAGATGCGTTCGGCCTGTTGGCCGATGAGGTTTACCTTGTTGACATCGGGCACCTGCAGCAGGCGAGACCGGATCTCCTCCACGTAGTCGCGCAACTCACGGTGGGTGAACCCGTCCGCCGTGAATCCATAGACGATGCCGTATGTATCCCCGAATTCGTCGTCGGCGACCGGGCCGATGACGCCCTGCGGGAGGGTCAATTCGACGTCTTTGATCTTCTTGCGGACCTGGTACCAGGCGTCCGACACCGCCTTCGGCCCTGTCGATCCCTTGAGATAGACAAAGATCGTCGATTGACCTGGGTTGGTGTAGCTCTTGATGTAGTCGAGGTAAGGCGTCTCCTGCAGCTTGCGCTCGATGCGCTCGGTGATCTGCAGCAGCGTGTCGTTGACTGTCGCGCCCGGCCACTGTGTCCTCACTGTCATCGCCTTGATAGTGAAGGTGGGATCCTCGTTGCGCCCGAGTTTCATGTAGGAGGCGATCCCGAGGACGACGAGCATCGCCATGAAATAGTGCACGAGCGGGCGGTGCGTGATCGCCCAGGCTGCAAGATTGAAGCTTGTCATCAGGGCGCTCCCAGGAGGCGAACCTTCTGCCCGGGCCGCAGCGCGTGCACGCCGGCGGTAACCACCAGCTCGCCAGGCTCGATGCCCTGCGACACCACGACGCTGGAAGAGGCGTGCCGATCCAGTTCGACGGTACGCAGCGACACTTGCAAGCTCTTGGGATCGACCACCCACACGGCCGGCTTGTTGTCGACCATCATCAGCGCAGTCGCCGGAAGCTCGATGCCCTTGCTTCCGAGCATGCGCGCTTGCCCGAACACGGTCGCGCCCAGCCGCATTGCTTCGGGCGTTTCGTCCAGCCCGATCTTGACCCGGAAGCTTCGGGTTGTTGGATCGGCCTGCGGTGCGGTCTCCCGCACTCGGCCGGTGGTACGGATGCGCGGATCGTCGGTCAGCGAGACGGTGGCCACGACATCAGGGGAGATCTGGCGCATGAGGGTTGCGGGCACGTCAAACACCGCGTCCGTCCCGCCATCTTGCGCGACCGTGACGATCGTCTGGCCGGCCTTTACCACCTCTCCCGCTTCCGCGCTCCTGGAGATCACGACGCCCGGCGCGTCCGCCCGAACCTCGCTGTAGCTGAAATGGTCCTCGGCCTCATGTAATTGCGCCTTGGCGACATCGAGCTGGGCCTTGGCGGTTTTGAATGATCTCTCCGCGGCATCGTAGTCCGCCTTGGTGGACCAGCCCTGGCCCGTCAGAGTCCGCTTGCGCTCCATATTATTGCTGGCTTCGTGGAGAGTCGCCTCCGCCGCGGCAAGCTTGGCCTGGGCTGCGTGCAAGGCGTCGCGCTGCGGCAGGGGGTCGAGCTCGGCGATAAGGTCGTTGGGCCGTACCACCTGCCCAACTTCCACATGGCGCTTGATCATGCGCCCGTCGATGCGGAACGCGAGGCTTTGCTCCTTCTGGGCGCGGATGTGGCCCGTGAGCGAGACCAGTTCTCCGTCCGAGCCGGCAACGGCGGTGACGGTCCGCACAGGCCGGATTTCGGCGGCCGGCTGCGGCTTGTCGCAGGCACCCAGGAGAGCCAGGCCTAGCCAAGCAAAAACGGCTGCAGATCTCACTTCATGCCTCACAATCGCTCGCCCGCGCGCGGCCGACGGGAGCTTCCGACCAAGCGAGAAGCCAATATCGAGAGAGCTTCCCGGCGGGGCTTTGACATGGATCAAAGACGTGCTCGACGTTTAACGAAGGACGGGGGGCGCAGTCTATTGCGCCTGGGTCCTGCGCAATTCGCTTCTGGTTGGCGACACTAAGCGAAGGCTTAGAAACGATGCGGATCGAGAGACCAGTTAGGAGCGTTGGGGCTTTTCTGGTCCCAGCTTAAGCATATCGGCCATTCGGCTGAGTTCGGGAAGCGAACGGGCCTTCATCTTCCGCATCAGGTGGGTGCGATGCACTTTCACCGTGGATTCGGCGATGCCGATGTCGTCGGCAATCTGTTTGTTGAGGCGACCTGCCGTGACCTGCATCATGATTTCCCGCTCGCGTGAGCTGAGCGTGTCGAAACGCTCCCTGAGCTCACCCAAGGCCTTGTCGCTCTCGCGACGGGCACGATCGCGAGCCAGGCCGGCCTGGACAGCCTCGAGAAGGCCGTTGCTCCGGTCCGACAACCTCCTGCGCGTCGGCATCAACTACAAGTTCGATCCCAACGAAATCTGGGCGTTTTACTGATTGATCGAAGGAGCCCGATAACGCACGTCTCAAACGCCTGTCGCGCGCTCAAGGC